>JAABUQ010006412.1_pt1 | contig 17860 bp, 12 predicted proteins | sample 5560001 | NCBI WGS metagenome assembly JAABUQ01 (sample SAMN10711888, study PRJNA513371) | rock metagenome | isolation source: Antarctica rocks | place: Antarctica: Victoria Land, Finger Mt nord | collected 2015-12-18
TCGATGCCGAGCGTATGGGCGTCCGACGCCAACGCGCCCGGCCCCGAGCCGAAGATCGCCCGCCCGCCGGTCATGTGGTCGAGCTGCACCATGCGCTGCGCGACGTTGAACGGGTGGTGGTAGGGCAAGGAGACCACGCCGGTGGCGAGCTTGATGCGCTTCGTCCGCTCGCCGGCGGCGGCCAGGAACATCTCGGGCGAGGCGATCATCTCCCAGCCGCTGGAATGGTGCTCGCCGCACCAGAACTCGTCGTAGCCGAGCCGGTCCAACTGCTCGACCAGGTCGAGGTCGCGGCGGAACTGCAGCATCGGGTGCTCGCCGATGGGGTGGTGCGGGGCAAGGAAGGCGCCGAAATTCAAGCGTGGCATGCGGAAGGCTCCTGAACAGGTGGGGACACTATAGCCGAACTTGGGGGCTTGGCACCGTCCGCAAGCGCGTCACCAGGTGTCCACGAACGGGCGGGTCTTGCCGGCGCCGGCGGCAGGCGGCGGGGCGGCGCGCAGGCCGCGGATGATCCAGCTCCGCGTGTCCGCCGGGTCGATCACGGCGTCGATCTCCAGGACGGACGCCGCGCTGGTGGCCCGGCCGCGGGCATACATCGCCTCCAACCGCCGCTGAAACTCGGCTTCCCGGGCCGCCGGGTCGGCGATGGCCGCCAGCTCGCGGCGAGCGCCCAGGCGCACCGCCCCTTCCAGCCCCATGCCGCCGAACTCTCCCGTCGGCCAGGACACGTTGAACAGCGGGCTGCTGAAGCAGCCGGCCGCCATCGCCATGGCGCCCAGGCCGTAGCCCTTCCGCAGCACCACCGTGAAGAACGGCACGCGCAGGTTGGCGCCCGCCACGAACATGCGGCACACCCGCCGCACCTGCGCCGTGCGCTCGGCGTCCGGCCCCACCATGAAGCCCGGCGTGTCGCACAGGCTCAGCACCGGCAGGCCGTGCGCGTCGCACAGGCCCAGGAAGCGCGCGGCCTTGTCCGCCGCGTCCGCGTCGATGGCGCCGCCCAGATGGCGCGGGTTGTTGGCGATCAGCCCCATCGGCCGCCCGGCCACCCGGACCAGGGCCGTCACCATCCCCGCGCCGAAGCCGCCGCGCAGCTCCAGCACCGATCCCGTGTCGGCCAGCGCCCCGATCACCCGGCGCACGTCGTAGGAGCGCAAACGGTTCTCCGGCACCAGCCCGCGCAGCACGCGCTGGTCGGCGCAGTCCCCGTCCGGCAGCGCGCCTTGGAAATAGGACAGGTATTGCCGGGCGGCGGCGACCGCGGCGGCCTCGTCGTCCACCAAGACGTCGATCACGCCGTTGGGCCATTGCACGCCTGCCGGGCCGACCTGCTCGGGCGTGAAAACGCCGAGGCCGCCGCCCTCGATCATCGCCGGGCCGCCCATGCCGATGTTGGCGGACCGGGTGGCGATGATGACGTCCGAGCAGCCGAGCAGGGCGGCGTTGCCCGCGAAGCACCGGCCATGCACCACCCCCACCAGCGGCACCAGGCCCGACAAGCGCGCAAAGGCGCCGAAGGTCGGCACGTCCAGGCTGCCCGCGGTCAGCAGCTCCTTGTCGGTGTCGCCCGGACGCCCGCCGCCGCCCTCCGCCAGCAGCACCACCGGACGGCGCAGGCTGGCGGCGAGGCTGAACACGCGGTCCTGCTTCTTGTGGTTCATGGTGCCCTGCGTCCCCGCCAGCACCGTGTAGTCGTAGGCCACCACGACCGCCGCGGCGCGCTCCTCCCCCACCAGCGCGGCGTTCACGGTGCCGACGCCGCAGACCACGCCGTCGGCGGGGGTGGTGCGCAGCAGCTCCTCCATCGGGCGCCGGCTGCGCTGGGCGGCGACGGCCAGGCCGCCATACTCGACGAAGCTGCCGGGATCGACGAGGTCCGCCACGTTCTCGCGCGCCGTGCGTCCGCCCGCGGCATGGCGCTTGGCGACGGCCGCCGGGCGCGCGGCGTCCAGGGTGAGCGTGAGGCGGTCCTGCAAGGCTTGCAGATCCGGCCGCACGGCGTCGAGGTCCGGCGCCGCGTCTGCCAAAGTCTGCGCCGCGTCCTCGCCGCCGGGCAGGATGAAGGCGAGGGCCTGGCCCGGCAGCAGGACCTGCCCGACCTGTGCCGCCACGGCGTGGACCTGCCCGGCAGCGGGGGCCGTGACCACGTGCTCCATCTTCATGGCTTCCAGCACGCCGATTTGCCCGCCCATCTGAATGGGATCGCCGGCCGCCACGTCCAGCGCCACCACCATGCCCTGCATGGGCGCCGCGACCGCCACCGTGCCGGGCGGCGCGGCATCCTCACCGGCGGCGGGGTCCGGCGCTGGACCGTCCTCCGGGTTTGGCGCGTCCGTCGTGTCCTGGGCCTCCGCCGCCAGCGCCGCCGCTTCCGTGTCCAGCCAGCGCGTCGTCACCTGGTGGGCCAGGAAATCCGGATGGGCCAGAACGGCCCGTAGGAAGCCGACGTTGGTGCCCACCCCCTCGATCCGGAACTCCCGCAGCGCACGGCAGGCCAGCGCCGCCGCTTCCGCAAAGCCCGCCTGGTGCACAACCACCTTGGCCAGCAGGCTGTCGAAGGCGCTGCTGGTGCGGTACCCCGCGGTGCCGAACCCGTCCACCCGCACGCCGGAGCCGCTCGGCGGCTCATAGGCCCGTAGCGTTCCCCCGGTGGGAAGCGCGCCGCCGTCCGGCTGCATCGCCTCCATGTTGACCCGCGCCTGGATGGCGACGCCGCGCGGGGCCGGGACGCTGGGCTGGTCCAGCCCGATCTCCGCCAACGTCGCCCCGGCCGCGACGCGCAGTTGCGCGGCCACGAGGTCCACGCCCAAAACCTCCTCCGTCACCGTGTGCTCGACCTGCAGGCGGGGGTTGGCCTCGATGAACACGAAGCGCGCGCCGTCCGCCGTGTCCAGCAGGAACTCGAAGGTGCACAGCCCGGCGAGCGATGCGCGGCCCGCCATCCGCACCGCCGCACGCGCCATCCCGTCGCGCACTGCGGGCGGCAGGCCGGGACCGGGCGCCACCTCGATCAGCTTCTGGTGCCGGCGCTGCACGGTGCAGTCGCGCTCCCCCAACTGGGACACCCCGCCCTGGCTGTCGCCGATCACCTGGATCTCGATGTGCCGGGCGCGGCTGATCAGCTCCTCCACATACAGATCCGCGCGTCCCGTCGCGGTTCGCGCTTCGGACAGGCAGCGCGCCCAGGCCTCGGCCAGCCCGGCGGTGCTGTCCGCCGCACGCATCCCGCGCCCGCCGCCGCCGGTCACGGCCTTGACCATCACGCTGCCGCCGGGGCCGAGGCTTTGCAAGAACGCCGTCGCCTCCGCCAACTCGACCGGACCGTCGCTGCCGCGCGGCACGGCCACGCCGCACTCCGCCGCCAGCCGCCGGGCACGGGTCTTGTCGCCGAACAGGCGCAGCACGTCCGGCGACGGCCCCACGAACGCCAGCCCGGCCTCGGCGCAGGCGGCGGCGAAACCCGGGTCCTCGCTCAGGAAGCCGTAGCCAGGGTGCACCGCCCAGCATCCCGCCTCCCGCGCCGCGGCGACCAGGCCGGGGATGTCCAGGTAGGCCGCGGCGCCGACGCCGGGCAGCGCCACCGCCGCATCCGCCCGGCGCACATGCAGGCTGCCCGCATCATCCCGGCTGTAAACGGCGACGGCGCGCAGGCCCAGCGCGGCGCAGGCACGGGCGACGCGGACCGCGACCTCCCCGCGGTTGGCGATCAGCACGGCGCGGGTCATGCGAGCAGCGCCAGCTCCTCCTTGCGGACCTTCCCCGTCGCGGTCATCGGCAGCGCCGCCACGATGCGGATCTCCGGGACCTTGTAGCCGGCCATGGCGCCGCGGCACCACGCTTGCAGCGCGTCCGCGGTCAGCGCCGGGTCGGACACCGTGACAAAGGCGACGGGGCGCTCCCCCCGGGCCTCGTCCGCCCGGCCGATCACGCCGGAGCCGGTGACGCCCGGGTGCTGGCCCAGCAGCGCCTCGATCTCGGCGGGGAACACGCTCATGCCGTTCACCTTCAGCATCTCCTTGCGCCGCCCCAGGAAATGCAGGCAGCCGTCCCCGTCCAGCATCCCGATGTCGCCGGTGTGGAGCCAGCCGTCGCGCAGGGCCGCCGCGGTGTCCGCGGGCCGGTTCCAGTAGGCCTTGAGCTGGGACGGCGAACGGACGACGATCTCGCCTTCCTGGCCCAGCGGCAGGGTCGCGCCGGTGTCGAAACCGCAGATGCGGAACTCCGTCCCCGGCACCGGCAGGCCCACGAAGATCGGCTGCGCCAGGTCGCGTCCGCCCTCCTGCATCCCGGTGGTGAAGGTGTCGCAGGTGTGGGTCTCGGTCATGCCCCACGCCGCCTCCACCATGACGGTGCCGGTGAGGGCCAGCCAGCGGCGGCGGTACTCGGCGTTCAGCTTCTTTACAAACGAAGACACCCGGGTGCGGCGGAGCGAGCGCAGGTCGTGCCGCCCGACCTCCGGCTGGTCCATGATGGCGACGGCGTTGTCCACCAGCAGCGTCGCGGCGGTCACGCGGTAAAGCTGCACGGCCTGCATGAACGCGAGCGGGTCCCAGCGCGCGAACTGCACCACCACAGCGCCCAGGAACACCGGGAACAGCAGCCCGAAGTTCTCGCCGGCGATCCAGAAGATCGGGTGGAAGTTCAGGAACACGTCGTCCTGCGTCGCCGGGCCGGTGACGGCGCAGGTGGTGGCCGCGGTGTACAGCATGTCGCGCTGGGTGTGGACGCAGCCCTTGGGCAGCCCGGTGGTGCCGCCGGTGTAGTTCAGCGCCGCCGGGGCATCGAGGTCAGGCCGCACCGTGGGCGGGGCGCCCGTCTCTGCCTCAAGCGCGGGCATCAGGTCGGCCGCGTCCGGGCAGGCCAGGCGGGGTTGCGCCGCGGCGGGCGGGACGGGCAGGCTGGGGGATGCGGGCAGCATCTCGGCCAGCGAGGTCACGAGCACATGCCGCAGCGCGGGCACGCCGGGGCGGGCGGCGCGCACCAGGTCCATGAGCTGGTCCTGCGCGACCAGGACGGCCGCGCCGGTGTCGTTCAGCTCATACGCAAGCTCGGCCTCCTTGAACATCGGGTTCACCGGCACGTGGACCGCGCCGCATTTCAGGATGCCGAAGAAGGCGACGTGGAACTGCGGGCAGTTGGGCAGGAATAGCGCCACGCGGTCCCCGGCGCCGACGCCCAGCCGGGCCAGCAGGGCGGCGAAGCGGTCGCTCAGCCGGTCCATCTCGGCATAGGTCAGCACGGTGCCGTAGAAGATCACGGCGGCCTTATCGGGCTGCAGCGCAGCCCAGCGGCGCAGGTAGTCGCCGAGCGGGATTTCGCCGAAAGGGTAGGACGGCTCCCGCGGGATGCCCGCCGGCCAGTTGCGGCGCCACAGGGCGCGCGAGGCGGCGAGCACGTCGTCTGTTGTGGGTGGTGCGGTCATGGCGGACACGGCTCCTACCGGTGGCGCATGGTGGGGTCGAGCGCCACGCGCAGCGACTCCCCCAGCGCGTTGAAGGCCAGCGCGCTGAGCAGGATCGCCAGGCCCGGCGCGTACATCTGCTCCGGCGCGATCTCCAAATAGCCGTAGGCGCGGGCCAGCATGGCGCCCCAGCTCGGCTCCGGCGGCTGCACGCCCAGGCCCAGGAACGACAGGCTGGCCTCCGCCAGCAGCGACGCCGCGAGCAGCAGCGTCACCTGCACGACCACGGGCTGAACGACGTTGGGCAGCACGTGGCGCAGCAGGATGCGCGGGGTGGTGGAACCAAAGCAGCGGGCGGCGTCCACGAACAGCTCCTGCCGCAGCACCAGGGTCTGCCCCCGCACCAGCCGCGCCAGGATGGGGGAGAACACGACGCCCACCGCCATCATGCTGTGCACCAGCCCGGTGCCCAGCGCCCCGGTGATGGCGACGGCCAGGATGATGGCAGGGAAGGACAGCACGGTGTCGATCAGCCGGCTGGCCACCGCGTCCACCCAGCCGCCCAGGAAGCCGGCCAGCAGGCCTAGCGGCACGCCGACCAGGGTGGCGACCCCGGTGGCCAGCACGCTGGCATACAGCGCCAGCGGCGCCCCGGCGATCACGCGGGTGAACACGTCCCGCCCGAGGTCGTCCGTGCCCAGCAGGTGGCTGCCATCCGGCGGCAGCAGCGTGTCCGAAAGCGACTGCGCCGTGGGCGAGTACGGCGCGACGACGGGCGCCAGCAGCCCCAGCGCCAGGATGCCGAGCAGCCACACGAGGCTCGCCGCCGCGCGCAGGTCCCGCCGCAGCCAGCGCAATACCGATCCCAGCACCGATCCCAGCATGGGCATCAGCGCGCCACCCGCGGGTCGAGCAGGGCGTAGAGCATGTCCACGGCCAGGTTCACGCACACCACCAGCACCACCATCGCCAGCACGACGCCCTGCACCACCGGCAGGTCCTTGGCCAGCGCCGCCTGCACGACGGTGCTGCCGATGCCGGGGATGGCGAACACCGCCTCGATCACGACCGTTGCGCCGAGCATCCGGTTCAGCAGCAGCCCCAGCACCGTCAGCAGGGTGACGCTGACGTTCTTCAGGCCGTGCCGCCACAGGATGCTGCGCCGCGGCAGCCCCTTGGCGTGCAGGGTCCGCACGAACTGGGACCCCAAGACCTCCACCAGGGCGCTGCGCAACTGCCGCGCCACCTCCGCCACGCCGCTCGCGCCCAGGGCCAGGGCGGGCAGGACCGCGTGGCGCAGCGAGTCCGCCGGGTCGGCCCAGAGCGGCACCGCGCCCGTGGCCGGCAGCAGCCGCCAATCGAGCGCGAACGTCGACACCAGGATCATCGCCAGCCAGAACGACGGCACCGCGACCCCGAGCGAGCTGAGGGCCGATACCAGCCCATCCCCCCAGGACCCGGCGCGCGTGGCCGCCGCGATCCCCAGCGGGATGCCCAGCGCCATCGAGACCAGCAGGGCGCCGACCACGATCTCGATCGTGTTGGGGAGCTTCTCCAGGATCGCCCGGCGCACCGGCACGCCGGTCAGCAGGGAGCGCGACAGGTCGCCCTGCACGGCATGGCCCAGCCAGGCCGCGTACTGCGCCAGGAACGGGCGGTCCAGCCCGTACTGCGCGCGGATCTCGGCGACGCGCTCGGTGGAGGCATTCTCCCCGGCCAGGGTCACGGCGGGGTCGCCGGGCACGAGCTGCATCATGCCGTAAACCAGGAACGTCGCGAGCAGCACGACGGGAACCGCCCCGAGCAGCCGCCGCCCAAGCTGTGCCAGCCGGCCCCGCATCGCCTAACCGGTCACGGACACGCCGTCGAAGCGCGGCTTGCCCAGCAGCGTCGGCGCGTAGCCCTGCACCCGCGCGCCTTGCGCGACCACCTGCGACTGGAACACCAGCGGCGCCCACAGCGCCTGGTCCAGCACCATCGCCTGCACGCGGGCGAAGGCGCGGGCGCGCTCCGCCTGGTCGCTGCTCAGCCGGGTCTGCTGGATCGCCTCGTCCAGCTCGGGCGTGCCCAGGCGGCTGGCGTTGTAGAAGGCGCCGGTGCCGAACATCAGGGCGTAGCTGAGCGTCGGGTCCGGGCGTCCGGTCCAGGCGGACAGCAGCATGTCGCCCTGCCCGGCCTGGAAGAACTGCGCCGTCGCTTCCGGCAGGGCGGCGCTGCTCAGCCGCAGCCGGATGCCGGCGGGGCGGAACTGCTCGATCAGGATCTCGGCGCGCTGCTGGGAGGACTGGTCGGAGTACAGGATCAGGTTCAGCTCGACGCCCTCGGCGAACCCGGCCTCGGCCAGCAAGGCCCTCGCCTTCGCCGGGTCGTGCGGGTAGCGTCCGCCGGGGGGCACGGGGCTGTACGCCCAGTGCTCGCGCGGCAGCAGCGTGTCCGCAACCTCGAACACGCCCAGCGCCGATCCCTTGTTGTAGGCGTCGCGGTCGATGGCATGGTTCACCGCCTGCCGCACGCGCAGGTCCTGCAGCGGGCCTTGCTTCCGGTTGAAGTAAAGCTGCTGGCAGTACAGCGTCGGGCTGCTGCCCGCCGCCAGGCCGCGCGACCGCCGGGCCACGGCAAGCTGCTGCGGCGTCAGGGCGTAGATGAAGTCGTTCTCCCCGGTGGACACCGAGCGCAGGCCGGTCTGCGTGTCGGAGATGACGGTGAAGCGGATGCCGTCGAGCTTGGGCAGGCCCCGCCGCCAGTAGGCGTCGTTGCGGGCGACGACCGTGGACTCCTTGTCCCGCCACGCCACGAACCGCATCATGCCGGTGCCGACCGGGGCGCGGTCGATGTTGTCGGACTTCGCCACGGCCGCCGGGGACACCATCATGCCGGCCCGGTCCGCCAGGATCAGCGGCAGCGCCGTATCGGGCTGCTTGAGGCGCAGCGTCACCTGGTGCGTCCCTGTGGCCTCTGCCGCCTCGATGGAGGCCACGTCGGCCTTGATGTTGGACCGGGGATGGCTGCGGATACGGTCCAGGTTGAATACCGCCGCCGCGGCGTCGAAGGGCGTGCCGTCATGGAACGCGACGTCCGTCCGCAGGTCCAGCACGAGCGTCCTAGGGTCCGGGAAGCGCCAGCCCGTCGCCAGGCCGGGCACCGCCTGCAAGGTCTTGAAGTCGTAGCCGACCAGCGTGTCATAGAGGGTGTAAAGCTGGATGTGGTCGTCGCCCGACCGGCCCGTCATGGGATCGAAGGAGGTGATGTCCGAGTAGCAGGAGACGCGGAGCACGCCCGCCTTGGCCTCGGCGTGGGCGTCCTCCCTGCGGGTGGCCGCAAGCGCCGCCGTGCCGGCCAGGAATGCCCGTCGCTGCATCGTCGTTCTTCCCTGCTTCAGGCGCCGGCGCGTGCCGGCGCCATGTGCTGCGCGTGTTGGATGGAGGCCGGGGTGTCCGGCCCGGCGTAGTGGCACGCCGCCCCGTGCCCGGCGCCGTCCTCCCGCCAGTCCGGGACGGACGCGGCGCAGAGGGGGGTCGCGATGGGACAGCGGGTCCGGAAGCGGCAGCCGGACGGCGGGTGGATGGGGCTGGGGATTTCGCCCTGCAGCGGCGCCGCGCGGGGCGGGCGCAGGCGGGCGGGCAGCGGCACCGGCTCGGCGGCCAGCAGCGCCTTCGTGTAGGGGTGGCGCGGCCGGGCGTGCAGGGCCTCCGCCGGGCCAAGCTCCATAATCCGCCCGAGGTACATGACCGCCACGCGGTCGCTGACATGGGCGACCACGCCCAGGTCGTGCGTGATGAACACGTAGGTGATGCCAAGCTGCGCCTGCAGGTCGGCCAGCAGGTTCAGCACGTCCGCCTGGATGGAGGCGTCCAGCGCCGCCACCACCTCGTCGCAGACGATCAGCTCCGGCCCGGTGGTGAGCGCCCGGGCGATGTTGGCGCGCTGCTTCTGCCCGCCCGACAGCTCGTGCGGGTAGCGGCCGGCCGTGTCGGCGCGCAGGCCCACCCGGTCCAGCACATGCAGCGCCCGGGCGTCCCGGTCCGCGCGCGTGCCGTCCCCGGCCACGTCCAGCGGCTCCCGCACGCTTTGGCCGATTGTCATGCGCGGATCGAGCGCGGCGTTGGGGTCCTGGAACACGATCTGGAACTGCCGCCGGTGCCGCCGCAGGGCGCCGCGCCGCATCGCGAACGGGTCCTGGCCCCGGTGCAGCACGCGCCCGGCGGTCGGCCGGGCCAGGCACACCAGCGCCCGCGCCAGGGTGGACTTGCCGGACCCAGACTCGCCGATCACGCCGAAGGTCTCGCCCCGCCGCACCGCGAAGTCCACGCCGTCCACCGCCCTGACGCTTTCGTGCCGGCGCCCGGTCGGGAAGTGGACGTGCAGGCCCTCGGCCGCCAGCAGCGCGGCCCCCGCGGGATCGGTCATGCGGCCCCCGGCAGCGCCAGCTCGCGGTGGCGCCAGCAGCGCACGGCGCGGCCCGCCGCCGCGGCCAGCACCTGCGGCGCGGCGCAGGCGGGCCGCTTGTGCGGACAGCGCGGGGCGAAGCGGCAGCCGTCCGGCATGGCCAGCGGCGCCGGGACCCGTCCGGGGATGGACGGCAGGCGGGCCTTGCGCGGGCTGAGCCGCGGCAGCGAGCGCAGCAGGCCGGAGCTGTAGGGGTGCAGCGGCCGGGTCAGCAGCCCGTCCGCCGGCGCGTCCTCCACCACCTGGCCGGCATACAGGGTCAGCACCCGCGTGCAGGCCTCTGCGATCACCCCCAGGTCGTGCGTGATGAACAGCAGCGCCGTGCCGGTCCGGTCGCTCAGCGACACCAGCAGGTCCACGATCTGCGCCTGCACCGTCACGTCCAGCGCCGTGGTCGGCTCGTCGGCGATCAGCAGGGCGGGCGCGCAGGCCAGGGCCATGGCGATGGCTGCGCGCTGCCGCATCCCGCCGGACAACTGGTGCGGGTAGCTGTCGGCGCGCTGGCGCGGCGACGGGATGCCGACCTGGTCCAGCCCGGCCACCGCCTGCTCCCACGCCGCGCGGCGGCCGAGGCCGCGGTGGGCGCGCAGCGTTTCCGCGATCTGCTCGCCGACCGTGAACACCGGGTCCAGCGCGCTCATGGGTTCCTGGGGGATCATGCCGATCCGTCCGCCGCGCACGCGCCGCATGTCCCGCTCCGGCAGGCGCAGCAGGTCCCGGCCCTCGAACACCACGCGGCCGCGCAGCCGGGCGGTGCGGGGCGGCAGCAGGCGCAGCAGCGCCAGGCCGGTGACGGTCTTGCCGCAGCCGCTTTCGCCAACCATGCCCACGCGCTCCCCGGCGGCGAGGGCGAAGGTGACGTCCTGCACGACCGGGACCGCCGCCGGCCCGGATTGGAACGCAACGCCCAAGCCCTCGACCGACAGCAGCGCGGTCACGCCGGCACCGGCGGCGCGCGCCGCCGTGACGGAGTGGGCCGGGTGCCGGTGACGCCGCGCTCCGCGAGGCCGGCCAGGTCGGACGGCGTCAGGCCCAGCAGCTCCGCCAGCACCTCCGCCGTGTGCTGGCCCAGCGTGGGGGCGGGCCAGCGCACCGGGTACGGCGCCAGACCGTCGCGGAACGCCAGGGAGGGCAGGGGATGCCGCCCGACCGCCGCGCGGTCCCGCCATTGCCAGAAGCCGCGGGCGACGAGGTGCGGGTCCTCGTGCAAGGCGTTGGGACTCAGGACCGCGCCGGCCGCGACGCCGTGCGCCTGCAAGGCTGCCATCGCCTCCGCCGGGCTGCGCCCGGCCGTCCAGGCCGCCACCGCCCTTTCCAGCTCCGCCGCCCGGGTGCGGCGGCCCGCGGCGCCGCGCAACGTTGGATCGGCGCCCAGGTCCGGCCGGCCGATGGCGGCGCACAAGCCCAGCCACGCGGCGTCGTCCGCCACCGACGCCAGCACCCACGCATCCTCACCTCGGCAGCGGAACACGTTGTGCGGCGCATGCGTGTGATGCCGGCTGCCGGTCCGAGCCGGGGTTTCGCCCGTCACGGAGTGCAGGATCATCGCCGCCGCGGTGAAGGGGAGCATGCACTCCACCTGGGACAGGTTGATGTGCTGGCCTTCCCCGGTGCGCCGGCGGTGCAGCAGCGCCGCCAGCACGGCGACGGCGGCATTCAGCCCGCCGACGGCGTCGCCGAACGCCAGATGCCCCATCGTGGGCGGCCCGCCCGGCTCCCCCATCCGATGCGGCAAGCCCGAGGCATGTTCCAGCGTGGAGCCGTAGGCCCGGCACTCGCTCCATGGCCCGCCGGCGCCGAACGCGGACATGGAGGCCATGACCAGCGACGGGTTGACCGCGCGCAACTCGTCATACGACAGGCCCAGCTTGGGCAGCACGCCTGGCGAGTAGTTCTCCGCCACCGCATCCGCCCCGGCCGCCAGCCGGCGCAGGATCGCAGCGCCCTCCGGCAAAGTCAGGTCAAGCGTGATGCCGCGCTTGTTGCGGTTCATGACGACGAAGCGCCCGGTCCGCTCGTGCCGCAGCTCGGCCGCGGCGTCCGGGCGGGTGTCCACGCCGCGCCACCAATCGGGATAGCCGCACGCTTCCACCTTCACCACGTCCGCGCCCAGGTCGGCCAGATGCCGGGTGGCGAGCGGCCCGGCCCAGCCCATGGTCAGGTCGATGACCCGCAGGCCCCGAAGCGGCAGGCCCTCCGCCGGGCGGGCCGGCTTGGCTGGGGCGGGACGCAGCGGGACCCGTGCCGCCCCATCCCCCGGCACCGTTCCGCCCCGGCGTGCCGGCGTCCGCGTCAGCCCGAGCGGCGCGCCCGGCCCATGCGCCACCGTGTCCCCGAAGCGGATCGGCACCACCGCGCCGCGGTCCCGGAACGGCGGGTGGGCCAGCACCGCCGGAAGGTCCGGCACGGCCACGATGGGCAGCCGGTGCTGCAGGCCCAACTGGAACCACTCGGCCGCCGTCCGCTCCAGCAGCCTGGGCACGAACGCCGCTTCCAGCTCGTCCGCACGCGGCAGGCGGTCCTTGCCCAGCATCAGGTCCGGCGCATCCGCCCAGGCGTCCAGCCCCAGCAGCAGGCAGAACCCCCGCCACTGCGCCGGGGTGATGAGCGTGACGCCGACCCATCCATCCCGGGCCGGGTAGATGCCGAGCGGGAAGGTCGGCGTGAACCGGTTGACGCCCAGCCGGGCATCCGGCCAGCCGGCGATCCTGGCTTCGGACGCCTGGTACTCGGCCAGGGCGACGCAGGCCTCGTGCACGCTCAACTCGACAGGCCGCCCGGCCTCCCCGCCCTGCTGCCCGAGCAGGCAGCCCAGCACGGCGATGGCGCCTGACAGCCCGCCGATAATGGCGGCCTGGTGGTCGGGGTGCGCCAGCGGCGGCCCGGCTGCCGGGCCGACGAGCTGCACCAGCCCGGCCAGCGCGCGGCACACCGCGTCGCCGCCGGCGAACCCGGCATACGGGCCGCTCCGGCCGAACCAGCCCACGTCCAAATGCAGCAGCCCCGGCGCCAGCGCCCGGGGGTCGCAGCCGATGCGCGCTGCGGGCGGGCGGGAGTCGATGCAGACATCCGCCCCCGCCAGCAGGCCGGGCAGCGCCGCCGCATGGAGGGGAGCGCAGGACTTGCCGAAATGCAGGAAGCCGGACCACGCGCCGTCCAGGGTGTCGGGAGACGGCGCCGCGTCGTCCGGTCCGCGCAGCCGGATCACGGCGGCGCCCAGGTCGGACAGCAGCCGCGCGCAGTAGGACGCGGCCGGCAGGTCGCCGATCTCCAGCACGCAGAACTGCGACAATGGCATGCGCCCTCGTCCCCCCCAGGCATTTACGGTTTCCCGGTTGCGGCTGCCCGCTTGCTTACTTGCCCGGAAGCATGGACGCCGTTAGCGTCGCGGACAAGTGGAATTCCATTCCGCAGCGCGGCAGCGACGGAGATCGCGGCGAGGGGCAGGAGCAAGCGTGCGGCGCAAAGCCAGCCAGCAAGGGGTCGGGGACGCGGCGCTGGCGGCAGATGACCGGGCCTTCGTGCAGGTCGTCGCGCGGGCGTTCGACGTGATGCGCTGCTTCGAGGGCGCCGGGGCCGAGTTGGGGAACCAGGACATCAGCCGCCGCACGGGCCTGCCGCCGTCCACCGTGTCCCGCCTGACCTACACCCTGACCCGCATCGGCCACCTGTCCTACCGGCCGGATTTGCAGCGCTACCGCGTGGGCGCCGGGGCCGTGGCGCTCAGCAGCGCGCTGCTGCACGGCATGGACCTGCGGCGCCTGGTGCGCCCGATCATGCAGGACCTGGCGGAGCAGGTGCCCGGCACGGTCGGGCTGACCGTCCGGGACCGCGGCGACATGGTGTACGTCGAGTATGCCCGGTCCGCCGGCACGGTGGGGCTGTACTCCGTCGTTGGCTCCCGCATCTCGCTGGCGTTGTCGGCCGCCGGGCGGGCGCATGCGGCAGGGCTGGAACCGGAGGCGCGCGCGGCGCTGCTGCGGGACCTGCGCGCCGCGGCGCCCGGCCCGGCGGCGCAGTTGGAGCAATGGCTGGCCGGCGGCGTGCCGCAGTTGCTGCGCTGCGGCTATATCACCTCCTGCGGGGATTGGAGCCCGCACATCAACGGCGTCGCCATGCCGATTCCCATGTCCTGGCCGCGCACGTCGGCCGGCGCCGGGTTCGTGCTGGGCATCGGCGTGCTGGCCAGCGTGTTCGACGCGGCCCGGCTCCAGGCGGAGATAGCACCGCTGCTGCTGGCGGCTGGCGCCCAGGTTTCGGCCTTGCTGAACGCCCTGCCGGACGCCCCGCTGGACCCCGCAACCCCCAACCATGAGGCGCCCCCGCCATGACCTGGCAACCGGAACTGGACGAGCTGCGTCGGCGGGAGCGCCTGGCCCGGCAGATGGGCGGCGCCGACAAGGTCAAGCGCCAGCACGACGCCGGACGCCTGACGGTGCGGGAACGGGTGGACGCGCTGCTGGACCCCGGCAGCTTCCACGAGGTCGGCGCCCTCGCCGGCAGCGCCAGCTACGGTGAGGACGGCGCGCTGGACGGCTTCACCCCCGCCAACGGCATCTTCGGCCGGGGCCGGGTGGACGGACGGCCGGTGGTGGTCGTGGGCGACGACTTCACCGTGCGCGGCGGCTCGGCCGACGCCACCATCGCCGCGAAGCCGCAAATGGCGGAGCAGATGGCGCAGGAGTTCCGGCTGCCCATCCTACGGGTGATCGAGGGGTCGGGCGGCGGCGGCTCGGTCAAGACCATCGAGACCAAGGGCCGCGCCAACCTGCCCGGCGGCGTCGGCACCGCCATGGGCTTCTATCTGGCGACCACCAACATGTCGGTGGTGCCCGTGGTGGGGCTGGGCCTCGGCTCGGTCGCCGGGCTGGGCGCGGCGCGGCTGGCGGCCAGCCACTACTCGGTGATGACCAAGGCCTCGGCCATGTTCGTGGCGGGGCCGCCGCTGGTGGCGCGGCTGGGGCAGCACCTGGACCAGCAGGAGCTGGGCGGCTGGGAGATCCAGACCCGCAGCGGCGCCGTGGACCACGCCGTGGACACGGAGGCGGAGGCCTTCGCCTGCGCCCGGCGCTTCCTGTCTTACCTGCCCTCGTCGGTCTACGGGCTGCCGCCCGTCCTGCCCTGCGAGGACGACCCGGACCGGCGGGAGGAGGCGCTGTTCGCCGCCGTGCCGCGGGACCGCCGCAAGGTGTACCGCATGCGGCCGGTGATCGAGGCGGTGGTGGACCAAGGCAGCTTCTTCGAGATGGGCAGCCGTTTCGGCCGCTCCGTCATCACCGGGCTGGCGCGGCTGGGCGGGCGTCCGGTGGCGGTGATGGCGGGCGACCCCTTCGTGTATGGCGGCGCCTGGACCAGCGACGCATGCCAGAAGGTGGTCCGCTTCGTGGACCTGGCGCAGACGTTCCATTTGCCGGTGGCATACCTCGTGGACTGCCCGGGCTTCATGATCGGGCTGGAGGCGGAAAAGGCCGCGACCATCCGGCACGGCGTGCGCGCGATGGCGGCCGTGAACCAGGCGACCGTGCCCTGGTGCTCGGTGATCGTGCGCAACGCCTTCGGCGTGGCCGGCGCCGTGCACCAGCCGGCGGGCCGCCTGGCGCTGCGCTATGCGTGGCTGTCGGCCTGGTGGGGGTCCCTGCCGCTGGAAGGCGGGATCGAGGCGGCCTACCGCGCCGAGATCGAGGCGGCGGACGACCCGGCGGCCAAGCTGCGGGAGATCGACGCCCGGCTGCAGCGGCTCCGTTCCCCGTTCCGCACCGCGGAAGCGTTCTGGGTGGAGGAGATCATCGACCCCCGGGACACCAGGCGCCTGCTGTGCGAGTTCGCGGCGCTCGCCTACCCGCTGCTGACGCCGGGGCCTGCCGCCCTGTCCATCCGCCCCTGATCCGCGAAGGAGCCGGTTTATGGCCGAAACAAAGGTGCTGTCGGAGCTGAACGCCAACGTGTGGCGGATCGAGGTGCAGCCGGGGGCGGCCGTGGCCGACGGCGACACGCTGATGATCCTGGAATCCATGAAGATGGAGATCCCCGTCGTGGCGCCCGCCGCCGGCACGGTGCTGTCGCTCGCGGTGCAGGAGGGCCAGGCGGTGGCGGAAGGGGACACGCTGGCCGTCCTGGCGGGCTGACGGACGTGTTCGGGGCGGTTCTGGTGGCGAACCGGGGCGCGGTGGCGGCCCGGGTCATCCGCGCCTTGCGGGCGCTGCGTGTCCGCTCCGTCGCGGTGTACTCGGATGCCGACGCCGGCCTGCCTTACTTGGCGCAGGCGGACGAGGCGCACCGCATCGGCCCCGGCCCGCCGCGCGAAAGCTACCTGGACCAGGACCGTCTGCTGGCCCTGGCCGCCGCGCGCCGGGTGGACGCGGTGCACCCGGGCTACGGCTTCCTGTCGGAGGACGCGGCCTTCGCCCGGCGCGTGACGGCGGCCGGGCTGACGTTCATCGGCCCGAACCCGGACCTGATCGAGGCCATGGGGGAGAAGACCCGCGCGCGGACGCTGATGGCGGCGCACGGCCTGCCGGTCGCCGCCGGCAGCGGCGTCTTGGGCGGGGACGCAGGAGAGGCCGCGGCGGCGGCGCGGCGCCTCGGCTACCCCGTCCTGGTGAAGCCGGCGGGCGGCGGCGGCGGCATCGGCATGGCGACGGCAGCGGACGAGGCCGGGCTGCATTCGGCCATCGCCCGCGCGCGCTCGGCCGCGAGCCGCGCCTTCGCCAACCCGGCGATCTACCTGGAACGCCTGCTGCAGCGGCCGCGGCATATCGAGTTCCAGGTGCTCGGCGACCGGCACGGCAACCTGCGGCATCTGTTCGAGCGCGACTGCTCCCTGCAGCGCCGGCACCAGAAGGTGATGGAGGAGTCGCCGGCGCCCGGCCTGGACCGCGCGCCGCTGGGCGCGCTGGCCGGGCAGGTGGCGGCGGTGCTGCGGGGCCTCGGCTACAACAACGTCGGCACGGTGGAGATGCTGCGCGCCGACGACGGGACCTACGGCTTCCTGGAGGTGAACACCCGGCTGCAGGTGGAGCATGCCGTCACGGAGATGGTGACGGGCGCCGACCTGGTGGCCGGCATGATCGGCGCCGCGTCCGGGGCGCGGCTGGATGCGCTGCTGCCGCCCGTGCTGCGCCAGTCCGGCCATGCCGTCGAGGCCCGGGTGTGCGCGGAGGACCCACGGCGCTTCCTGCCGTCGCCGGGGCCGCTGACGCGCTTCCGTCCTCCCGCCGGGTCGCCCGGCCTGCGCGTGGAAACCGGCTATGCCGAGGGCTGCACGGTGTCGCCGTTTTACGACCCGCTGCTGGCCAAGGTGATCGCCCACGCGCCGGACCGCGCGGCGGCCCTGGACGCGCTGGCCGACGCCCTGCGCGGCTTCGAGGTTTCGGGCGTCAAGACCAACATCCCGTTCCTGCTGCAGGCCCTGTCCGACGCGCGGGTCAGGGCGGCAGGCCTGCACACGTCCTTGGCGGAGGACATCGCCGCCGGGCGCCCCTGACGGCGCCGGACATGGAGGCGGGCACCCCCGTCACGGGGCGGCGCCGAACGCCCGCGCCAGCCGGGCTGCCGCTGACCGCATCTGGTGGGCGTTGAACCCGGCATACCCCATCATCAGCGCCTGCACCGGGGGCGCTTCCCGGTACATCGTGCTGATCGGACGGACCAGCACCTGCGCCGCCATGGCCGCCCGGGCGATGGCCTGGTCCTCCCGGCCGCCCTTGAGCCGTGCGACGAGGTGGAGGCCCTGCGCCGGCGGCTCGACGTGGAGATGGGCCGCAAGCCGCTGCTCCAGCAGCCGCGCCAGCACGTCGCGCATCGCCTCGTAATGCGCCCGCATGCGCCGGATATGGGCGGTGAAGTAGCCCTGCTGCATGAACTCGCAGAGCGCCGCCTGCAGGATCGTGGCTCTCCCGCGCTTTGCGTGGATCGTGTCGGGCCGGCACTGATGTTTGCAAGGTGACCCGCCGGACCCCATAGGACGGGGCATGAACGAACTCTGTCCCATGCCGGGCTGCCGCGTCGAAC
>JAABUQ010006413.1_pt1 | contig 17860 bp, 23 predicted proteins | sample 5560001 | NCBI WGS metagenome assembly JAABUQ01 (sample SAMN10711888, study PRJNA513371) | rock metagenome | isolation source: Antarctica rocks | place: Antarctica: Victoria Land, Finger Mt nord | collected 2015-12-18
TTCAAATCCAAAGACCTGCTTCAGACGATCGAGTTACGTGAGCGCTCTTGCTGGCTCCTGGGGAGGGAGAAAGCGGTGGTGGATGTGGAGATGGGGCATCCAAGTTGTAGTGGGCAGCATGCTGTGTTGCAATTTCGGTATACGATGAAGGAGTGGAAGGGGGAGGGGGGGGGAGAGGTGGAGGGAGGGGGAAAGGGGAAGGGGAAGGGGGGGGTGGGGCTGTACGTGATTGATTTGGCGTCAGCGAATGGGACGAGGTTGAATGGGGAGTTGGTGCCTGAGAGGCGGTATGTGGAGGTTAGGAGTGGGGATGTGTTGGGGTTTGGGGAGAGTAGTAGGGAGTATGTTGTGCTGTTGCCCGGGAAGGAGAGGTGAGCGGGTGGGGGGGAGAGGGGAACTGGAGTATTTGTATATTGGAAGCTTGGACTGCGAATCGCTACGAGAGGAGTTATATGTATCTCGGGAGTTGAAGTCGGGAAATGCCGGGTGATGGCTTGTGTATGGCAAAAGGACTGATGATGGCTTTCTTGGGGACTTGCTGGGCGGGTGGGATGTGGGATTTGGGATGTGGGATTTGGGATGTGGAAGGGGGGATTCGAGCTGGCTACTATAGAGAAGGGGAATATTTCCTGGCGAGGATGTGCGGCGAGAACGTCTGCGCTTCTTCTATACATTCCCAATCCCCGCAGCCTGCCGCCGACGCGGTCTCTTCGCATCCAATGGGTCAATTCAACCCAAGACGCCTCGCTAGATGCCATATTGAAATCTATAATACACCACCCCTGCTCACCCACTCACAACGCAAATCCAGCTACCTCGCCCCCAGCACCAGCAACGGTAATGTATGTTTCGGTATGTTGAACCCGAACAAGCTTGCGAACCACAGGATGCCGTACAAGAACGTCGGTGAGAGGAGCAGCTCGGTGTGGTGGAGGAAGGGGAGAGCTGGATGAGATGTTAACGCATATAGCACGGACGGATGTCGGCGAAGGGTTGGTTACCGTTGTAGCCCAGGAAACATATGACGCTGTAGTAGCCCAGGGCGATGAGGTAGAGGGTGTTACCGAAGAAAATGGAGACCCTGTCGAGCAAGCTCGCGTCAGCTTTGCTCGGTGTGTGGAGAGTGTGGAGAGGGGAATTGGACAGAATGGAAAGGAGGCGAACCAGTTATCCCTCGCAATCAGGGGCCACAAGATAAATTGAGCCACATACAGCATCACCCACACGGGGAAGAAAGCGCGTATCGCAACCTATATCCATGCTCGCATTAGCCCTCAATCTCCCTTGCCAAATCACGTACCCCTTCCCCATGTGTACATTAGCACTCACATCAAAACAATACCCAAACTCCAACTTCTCACCCCCCGGCGCCCCTTCCTCCCCGCCCTGCAAACTCGTAAACAGCCCCCTCCTCCTCCCCGGCAGTCCCCGCACCCCAGGCCCAAGTAACCTCCCCACGAGAAAATACGCCCCCGTGGCTATCAGCAGCGAGACGGCGAGGAAATGCACGAATATGAAGAGGAGTGTTAGTCGGATTGTGGCGGCCACGGAGGATGTGTAGGCGATTCCCCAGGCGATGCCGGTGAGGAGCATGAAGGCGCTCAGGAGGTAGGTGAAGGAGGGGTCGGTGTTGTGGTAGGTGTTCTTTGTTTCTGCGGGCGCAGACTTTGTTAACGGTGGGGACTCAGGTGTGGAAGGAGGATTGCGGTAGCACAACCGAGTCTTGGGGGGGGTAGGGGGTGGGGGCAGTACGTTTCTGGTCACAGATATCAGTACCGCTATCAAGGTTTTGAAGGGGGCCATGCCACGTGCGGGAACATGGGGTCCTGGGGATGTGGGAAAGGAGGAACCTGGTAGTATACACTCCGGAACACTTTCTTGGGTGCCACGAGTAGGCTGGTCATCTCCCATATGGCCATTTCGAAATCCATCTGGGGGAATTTGAATAAACTGTTCGGTGGACATGTTGTCAGCTTCACAGCCTCCTGCTTGGTCGAATCGCACGGAAGCGTGTTTTGGATCCAGGATGGGTGTCTGGAGGCCAGTGAGGAGCGGACGCACCGTTTGAAGAATCGAGGCATGCGGAGGGTGTCTGAGCGGGCACTGGAGGGGATTGTGCTGCCGAAGGCTGGGGGGGCTCCATGTTGGCGGGGAAGGGAGATGTGAGGGTTCATGAGGGAGGTTTACGCAAATGAATGAAGGATGTTGCGGGGCACTGCTTTGCGTCAATTGAGGGACGTGGATGATTGATGGCAATGCACTGCTCAGACAAGTATCATTTAGAATGCAAGTGAGCAAATGTTCTGAGGCCTGCGGCGCGCGCAGAGAGTGATACGTGTATTATACCATAGCGCCTTGTTAGCGTGGTGATATTACAATCAAGCTACCTATAGAAGGCGAACGCCTTTTCTTCTGGCAGAGCGACATTGTGAGGCAGCCGGAAGTGACATGCAGTCCGTGATGCGTCCACGATGCGTGGATACTGCAGCTATTCGATCCGAGTGCTAAAGATTTCTCTGGATGTGATGCTGTGGCTGTATCGGCGTGGTAGGACCATTCAATAAATAGACTGTGCACAATGGTGACGATGCTGCTGCCTCGGTATACTGGAGCTCAATAGCTCAAGTCAATGAATAGTCGAGGGTTGAATAATCGTAAGCAGCGTGGTCATTCGTAGGGATCTTCCGTTCGTCCGGTTCTATACATACACGGTCGTACTGTCAGATCTATCTTGTACATCGTGCCCTCATCCTTCAATCAACTGCGATCGATCAGAGGCGACCCATTACACCCTCTCATCCGCATACGCCTTTTCCCTCATCTATTTCATCCTATCTCGTCTCATCTTATCCTGCCTTATCCTGTCCTATCCATTCGCAAATCTCTCGGCAGCGAATTTCTCAGTAGCGAATCTGTCCGGCAAATACTCTCCGTCAGCAATTCTCTTCAGCAGTAGATCCTCGGCAGCGTTGGCCTGGAGGTGGTGGCCTGGGCAAACAGTGAGGGTCTGGTCTCCAAGCTATGAGTGTCTAGGATTTAAGGGGGCGTCAGGGGTTGAGAGGGTGTGCGTTGGGCGTGTGAGGGCATAGGATAGGCTTAGATGTGTTGGATGCACTGCACCACCAAGGGGACTGAAGTCAGGGAGAAATCGTCTAATTAATGGCCAATAAAGCGAGTCGCGGTCGACGAGCTGGTGAGCTCCCAAATGGGGGGAATTTAGTGTATGGCTGATAGTCAGGTGCTGAGCCTGATGGAATGAGAAAAACAGGGTAAAACATGGACTTGAAAAGCCTAGAAAAACTTGAATGAGAAGCCACCTCCCATATGGTAGAATGCAAGTATATCTGGTAGAATTTTCTCTTTGAATATCCCGACCCAGTGTGAGGTCGCCAATATTTCAAAAGCAGTTACAAGGAGATTGGACACGTGACGCAAATCCGAGAGGTACAGATACTCTCAGAAGGCCCAAATGCTCCCAGAAGGCCCGAATGGGAGCAGGTATACGCATGTCCACTTACGCACCTCCCTCCCAAGCCTGTCCAAGACCGCCCATCTCACTATCTTGCCTCCCAGACCCACCATCATGCTCCCCATGGCTATCCCTCCACCCCATCGGATCATCCCCCTCCCTCACATGCCGATCCGTCGCCATCCTCGTATCGGCATGCTGCTGGACCTCCTGCCCATCCCGCGTAAGATCCATTACGCCATCGAAATGTCCATCTCCCTCGTTGGAACGACTATACTCCGCGACTGACCCCATCCCCGCCGGAAAGTTCTGAGCAGGCCCTGATTGCATAATCCGGGGATCAAGCGGGATGCCGGTGTAATCCTGCATCGAACGCATATTAGCTACTGGAGCCGAACGCTGACTAGGCAGCTCTGGCGACTTGGATATCGTAGCACCACGGCTGTTGTCCACGGTAGGCGGGTCCGAATCGAAATGAATGAGTTGCTCGATCATGTCGTTCGAGACTTCCTGCGCGGTGGCCGCTTTGCGAGGCTGGCTTGTGGCTCCTTGGCCACCTGCTGCGGTCTCGATGTTGCTGGCAGGGCGCACGACTGGGATCTTGGCGGCGCTTTCTTTGCAATCCGGGCAGTCTTTGATGACTAGACTCACCGTCTCTTTGATGCGGACCCAGTGGAATTTCTCCGCGATCGTGGCTGTGGTTTTGTTAATGCCGCCGTGCTGTTCCGCATGCACTTTGCGCGCGATCTCGTATTGTCGCTGCGGGTCACTGACTACTTCCTTGTCTTTCAACATCAGTCTCTCGTTGCTCCCGTCGGTCTTGTCCCCGCTAGACTCGGCGGGTAGGAGCTTGTAATGCGTCGCCGCAGATCGGAGTCGACTTTTCTCGGCGCGGTCGGCGCCGTTGGGGTACTTGCCATGTTTCAGGTAGAATCGTATCTTGTCGAATCGTTCTTGCGAGACAGAGTCTTCGCCTTCAGGACCTAGGTCGCGGCCGTAGATTATGGCGTCGACGTATTCGTTGGGGTGAGAGCGGAGGTTGCCACAGCCTTTTATGCGGCCGACTCGTTTGAAGCCTAGGGCGTCCCAGATGCGGCAGGAGGCGACGTTAGTGTCGTAGACGAGGTTGAAGACGCTGTACGTGTATCCCTAGGGTTGAAGTAAGCATTGAATGGTGTGAAGTAGATGACAAGTGGTGTTGGTCTTGAAAATTTAAAAGAGAAATGAATGTGGAACATGTAGTCAAATCTTCACAAGCCATCCTCAAATTCTGTAAAAGGGGAACAGAGAGTGCGAGCGGCTACAATAAAGACCTGATTGCGATGCTGAAGGGCATGTAGGAAATCGTGAATACTTCATGCTTACCAACTTGGGAGCCCACTCCAAATAACCTTCACCCATCAACCTGCCGACCCCTCTGTTCCTCGCAGCCTCGGTGACCAGAAATCCGCCATTACAAACATGACTACTCCTACCGGGGTAATTGGGTTTGACATAGAAGCTCCCCAAGCAAACCTCTTCCCACTTCGCACCCCTTTCATCCATCCTCGGCACTTCTTTAACATCCTTCACCTCGCCTAATAACATCACGGCTCCGAAGTTTTGAAACCAATACGTGCCGAAAGTCTCAATGGTCATTGACTGGGTCATTGGATAGGTGTCTCCTTTCTCGATTTCGCGATTCAACTGGTTGCAAAGAACAGCGAGGAGGCGGTGAGGTACAGCAGAGTGGGTGGAAAAAGGGATGAGAGTGGCGATGGTGATGCGGTCACGAAGTGTTACTTGGAGAGGCTGTATTTCTTCTGGGATGGAGTGGGAAGTGGGTGTGGGATATGGTGGGGCGCCAGAGGTGCGGTAGATGGCGGGAGCCATAGGGTCGTCGAGCATGGCTGGCATATTTGGCTATTGGATGAAGAATGGGAAAAGCGTTCAGCATTCGAGTTTTGAAAAGGGGTGACTGGAACTTCGCAGGTGGGAATGACTCAACCGAATAGAGAAGAGGAGTCTTCCTATAGGGTTTTGAATTGGATACATGGTGCTATTCTTTCGAAGCAAAATGAAAAACTGGATTATACAAAAGACTTACATACCTTGACGTATTTGCTTTCAGGGGCTCATGGAATATTGATGAAATTGGCCAAAGATGCTTTGGCTGAGGATGAGAAGAACTGAAGAAGTTCTCAGTTCTGCGCGGGTTGATCTCATCTCGGGACGCGTGGACACTAGTAACCTTGGCGTTAATGCTGCCTTAGTCTCGTAACAAATCCATCACATTCTCTCATTTTGTATTCACGCCCGCATCTGCGGCTGAGGTTTCCATCACGTGTCAAATTCGCATCCTCCTCGACCAGAGGTGAACTACAGAGGGTTCGGAGTACGGATTGCACTGTAATTTGGAAATGCATTGCGGAAGAGCACCTGTTCATGCCTTGGCCAATGTTGAGAGCTAGACAAGCATTCGATTGATTGTTGGACCGGTCTGGCTCCACGTGTGGAAGCCCAACATGATCTTGTTCGCTGTCTCTTGTATCAACTCATCCGAAACACGAAGCATGACCATTCTATAGTCCTCCATTTACATAGCTTGTTCGTTTCATCCTCCGATCTTCTTGAGACCAACATCGATAAACCATGAACACTCCATCACCGAATCGTACGCCATTTGCCTGCCAACCATTATGGTCCGCAGGCTTGCTTCTATGATTTTCCTAGTCACTTGTGAGTGGAGCTTTCCCTTGACCGATGACAATAGGTCTGCTCCACAATGTTTGGTTGCCGCACTGAACTTTGACAGGGTCCGTGTGTTCAGTTCCAACCGTAATGGAGACTGGCTTAGGCATAATTCTCAAAATGTTAAGAGGAATCCAGGCTGTGGCCCCGCGTCTGGCTTTGTCTGCGTACAGGAGTTTGATCGGGTAATCTCCCGTTGGTGAACCATATCTAAATAGTGACATAGTAATCGTATGAAACCTTAGACGGGGTCCGATACTGCATGATCCAAAATGTTGCCGTACCTGTATGGGAAGGGAACGCTGAGGGGACGGGCTTGTCCGGTGGGCAAGTGCAAACGCAAAGTTCGTTCTTTGGAGTGAGTTTTGTTCGAGAGCCGCAACCACAAGTGTGCTGGTTGGACATATCAGTGAAATCCCACGCACTTCCATTCGGGCAGTCCCTGGCGTCCTTGACTTTCGGACAGTCTGTTCGTTGTACAAGTGTGGGGGCAGTAATAGAGCTCGCTGCGTATATCGTGAGCAGAATTATGATAGGGTACCGCATGATTGGTTTCCGCATGGTTGGTGGCTGATGTGTAGCTCAAGAGCTGAGAGTTGCTCGATGAAGAGATTCCTGTTTACACGTCGTGTGGACAGGGTGAGCCTCTCGATTTTCCTGCCTAGGATGCCGGACATATAGGACTTGTTATCGGAATTGGAAGCTATCTTCGACGGAAGATTATTTCTGTAATGTTGAGCGACACCGGATCGAATGTGCAGATGAAGTAGTGATGGAATGGACTAGGAAGTACAGCGGTATTCACCATCTTATGCAATGAAAAAGCCTGCTCTCGTTCGTCGAATGAAGTTACCAACATCGCGCCGAGCGCAGCCCAAGGGCAATTGCTGTGGAACACTTAATCTCCAATCCTCATTCAAAATGATATACACCTCGAGTCTAGGAACTGAAAAAAACCAGATTGGGAATAAATGCCAAAGAGACACTTTCGACACCCAACAAATTCGAAACTCTCAACCCCCACGTTGTTAAGATTTCCTCAATGGGATGAAGAGAGAATTGAAACTCTAGCAACAAGATCTATCGCACCTCGCATACTTCATCATCACTATATTGCATATGATACAGACAGTGAAGATCATCCGAGCACTTATTACACACAGCGCAGCAATCGACATAGCTAGGGTTAGGTTGCCGAGTAATTGAGATCAAACCCCTTCAATAACTATGAAACAGGAACCAAACATTGCGATTGCTGCTGTTCTTAGCGGAAAGGATCTGGAACCAGATCATTTTTGAGGTTATACTGTTGAGATCAACGCAAAATAGTATTAGGTAATGGTTGGGGAAAGGGAGGAAATGGCATTTCCAGCTGCTTAATCGCCATAGGGTGTATTGGGCTGTGACTTTTCTTATGGTCAAGCCTGATCGTTTGCCTACTCGAATATGATCCTAATCTTGTGCATCCTTTGCGGTAATCCCCAATCGCGGCCCCATGTCTTCAAGACCACCCATCGAGTCTGTGTATTGTGAAAGCTTTGTCGCTCTCTTGACGTGACAACTCCGTGTTTCCGTGATGTAGTTCTGTGCGTAACAATAGTCCTCACTCTCCTCACTAAATGACATTTCCTTTCTCATTTCCCTGTAAAAGTCTATTTCTAAACCCTTTTGCTCTTGGGACCAGACTGGAGTTCTTGCAATGGGGTTTACTAGTAAATTCCTGTTCTGAAAGGCTCCAACTAGCAATCTGGACCTGGATTACAGCCGTCGCCGAGCGCAGTGGGTGATTTTGCTCCGTCCTGTAGTGGGAAACTTGCACTGTCGAGCGTACCCAGATGCCTCTGCTGCATCTGCCGAGACAGAGCGTAAAGTAGACCGCTAGGGCTGAATTGGCCTCTCTTGACGACTCGGTGCCTCACATTATAGAATTGCTGGTCGGTGTCCTTTCCATCTCGTTTCTGCGCAGCAGTCCTCAATTGATTGATGATGTTCATGAAATCTGCTTCGGCAGCGGCTCCTCCTTCACTCCACGCATTACGTCGCATCCAGTTGGATGTAGCAAATTTTGTCAGCAATGTCGTAAGTAGGGACTGAAAACTAACATATGATGGGCATTACGAAATTGTCATCGTTGTTACGCCATAGACCTTGTTGCGATCGGGTACGAAGTGCTCTGGAGCCCTCGAAGTAATAAGCCAAAGTAAGTTGGTGTCCGTAGATGGAGGGAATAAGAGGATAGGGTTGATTGGTTCGAGGGTCGACTAGTGGAATAGGCTGATCGAGATCTGGAATTGTGGTCAATGCCGGTTAAAGCCCCTGGTGAATGCGCCAGGGAACACACTTACATCCTAAGAGTAAATGAGTAAGTTCGTGAGTGACAATCGAACTGAGATATTCCATCCTCCAGTACGAGAGCGCACGGTGTGGATGGAACTGGGACTAGCGTAGTATTACCTAATGCCTATGGCAGGTAGCACCTTTTAGTGACTAGGTAGATCCTTATCCAATACAACTACTTTGGCCACTACTGGCTGACGGCTGTTTTGCTGTGTTACGTATGGTCTCTTTACAACGGTGTCGATCGTGGTCTGGAAATGTGTCATAGTCGACCGACCTTCTCGCATCACCAATATTGGTACCTTCCAAGTTTCTGAAAGAACCTGCGCAAAACATTATGTATTTGCCGAGAATCACCTCTGCTTTGGCATCGAGGCAAGATTGTCGGCCATCTGCCCAGTATTCATTGGCTATAGGATCTGGAAATGTTATTAATATCGTTGTGGAGATCAGAGCGTGCCCCTGCAAAGGGCAGGGGGAGCTTACCCCAATAATGGAAGGTATTCATCTGCGAATTATCGGGCAGGGTTCGCGTAACTCTAACGGTTAGGAGATGATCTTCGCCACAGACTATCAATTTGGACGTAGGGTCGTCTCGCGTTTGATGATATTGAACGTGCGCATCTATACCGACTATGAAATCTCATTAGCTCTACCGGAAAATAACGAGACTTAGTACCCTTACATCTGTACAGATCAAGGTCGGTATCATAATTCAAGAGGTTGTACATTATCATTCGGTGCCGCTGAATATTAAAGTCTTCTATCCAAATGTTGCCCAAATTGCTGTCAGAGCGTCGTTGAGTATCTTGGGCAGAGATTGCCATATCGCGGGCTTCATCAAAAGCCTCCTGAAGCTTCGTCAAAGGATCTCGTATTCGAGGAGTCAGGTTAATAGTATTGGCATTTGCATCTCGCGTGTAGATGATGTCTCGATGACAGGATGGGTGGAAGCGCTGCGCGTCCGTCCAATTCAGACATACCAACATACTAAACACAATCAAAGAGAGCAGAAACTGTTGACGCGGCATGAGGAATGTGGAGCGCATCAGTTACGTGAGATGGGAACGAAGGAATGAAGTATGCGAATGCACCGAAGTCCATGATATATGAGAGAACCAACGTATCTAAATTGCATACAGTCAACCCCATCTTTAATTTAGTGCATCGTGTCGATAGAAGTGTTGCGATGTGCCTTGCCCATGAAAATCTTCATGTAGCTGAGAACGTATAAGCAGGAAGTGACTATGTTGTTGGGTATGATCGACTGTTGGACAAACCACCTAGCTCAGCAAACACATGGACAATTATATACGAGTCTCCACTCCAAAGGCGCAGCGCAAACTCTTGAATCATGCTGATGTAATACATATGGGACGGGTCTTTGAGCCGAGGCGTAGACTACATTGAACGACTTGAGGGCAATAAATATTCTACGGTCTTTTCAATCCATCTCCTCTCCGAAAGAGCAGTGAAATAATCACCAATATGGACCTTTGATATGTTCTGGTAATATAGATGACGAAAGAGTGGTAATTATGAATGGGAGATCGATCGATAATTATGTCGAAAGTTTCAAGACAATGGCCAAAGCCACCCCCTGAGTTGCGAGCTCGCTACCAAATGCGATGCGGGGAATCCTTGGTTTGCTTAGACCTTTCTCCGCACAAGGGGAAGTCAGAGACGCGCAATTGAAAGGTGGCCTTCGTCTGGGAAAGACTAAGACCAAGATTAGGATCTTACAAGATCGCGCAGAGCAGGCGAAGTTGTGGCAAAAGCTGTGGCAAAGCACAATCAACCAACCAACCGAGCCAACACAACTTTCGACTCAAATCTGCGCCAAACCTTAATGCTTGGTGCATGACTCAAAGAAGGAATACAACAATGGGACTACCTGCAGTAGTCATGTTTTGCCCACACTGCGCTTTCTGATTACAGCGGTCTCAGTTGGCACGAGAGACCAACCGCAAGAGTGGGAAGCCATAGGTTGACTGTAGCAAGGCAACCAGTAACCTCGGATGTCTAGCAAACAATCATAACCTCCAAACATTGTTGTCTGTGCAGGTGCGAGAGGTATCGAAAGCCTCTTGGCCATGAAAGTGATTTCTGGGACCGAGGAGATTAATGTCCTGAGGTGCTTATCCTTATTCAGCGAGTCCTGCAAGTGTACTGAAAATGCTCGCATTTGAAGCTGCGAGGGCTCTCTCTCGTATAAAATAGCCTTTATAGTCCGAAATTGGTTCTGCACCGTTTCTCCAATGTAACAACATACGGCACACGATAAGGCAAACGTAGTCATAATCCAAAATCCAATTTGGCTTCTCTTCTTATCTCTCTAAATATTCATTTTTTCCTTTCTGTTCATTTATTTTCGTATTATTTGCGTACGATTTAGTTTATTTTGTTCTTTTGAAATATTATGCAAGAACCCCTTTAAGCGAACCCTTTTAATAGGCCCCTATTAAACAGGCTCCCTGTAAATTGGCCCCTTTAAATAGGCCTCCCTTAAAAGTTTCATATTTAAAGGGGCTTGCTTAGGGTATTATAAAAACAGAATAGAATAGATCGTACGAGGTACGATAAGAAGATAAACCAAACTCCTATTTGGATTATGATTATGTTTGCCTTATCGTGTGCCGTACAATACTGGTTTGCTTTAACTTTAGGAAAGCTGACGACTGAGTCGAAAGCAGGCTCCGATCTAAAGCAGCTCGATTGGGCCTCAGATTCTCCGCTGCTATCCACACATTCCAAAATTTTCAAAAAATTTATGGCCGTCTCCACATTTCCATCTCATCCAGAAAAGGCGAGTGTTTGTATCAAGAGTGGAGGTCAAGCAAAGCTCCCCTCGTTCGCGAAAACACTGACCTAGAAAAATTACTTATACGCCGCGCGTATTAATACACTAGCTTATCGGCAAATGGTACTTTACGTTGTTTGGGTTTCTCGGATTATTCCTCATCATTCCCCAATTGCTCTATCAACATGTCGTCTCCTTCGCCTCCATCGGAACCATCTAGATTGTCTGAAGAGCACGTAGTCTCCCTTATCAGTGTGATTCATGACTGGCAGTTCGAACATGGCTCGCTACTCAAATTCCCTCCAAATTCAGGAAGAGTCCTTGCCCTTCCCATCGGTGTGACAATGTTTCCGTCGAACTTCCCGAGATCTTGTTTTGAAGAAGCCCGTAATATACAGAAGGCCTTCAATCGACTTTATGCTGCGGTATCTGAGGACGAGAAATGGCTTTTCGAAGTACTGCAGAAGTATGCATTCTTTGACCGAATAAAGTAATGCCTATTAAGTGTGCTAGCCTCATCGAAACCGACTCCATGGCGAATGTTTTGTGGAAGATACATGGCGCTGTGAAAAGAGAGGGCTACATACAGGTAGATAGCCGTCGACCCTGTCCAAAATCTTCGAGCTTACTCCGGCTACCCAAAGGACAATACCTTGGGCATATTTCGATCTGACTACATACTTCAAAATACTCCAAATTCACCTGAGATGCATATCAAGCAAGTTGAATTCAATACTTATTCTGTAGCTGGCGGTGCGCATTCGAACAAGATCTCCGATATGCACGCGTACGGTTCCTGCCCTAGCATAATTAGAACATTCGTAAGCTGAGGATACTGTGAAGCTATCTTGCACACTCAGGAGCATACGGCAAACATGGCGTTGATGCTGCATCTTCCTTTCCAACCAATTCCACCATCGAATCAATAACAGCGGCCCTAGTCTCAGCTCACAATAAATATGGACCAGCCAAAAGTAAGATGGCGATTGTCACAGGCGTGTTATTCGTTGTACAGCCAAACAATGTCAATACTTGCGACGAGCGACCGATCGAGTATGCCCTGCGTAACCATGGAGTCCCAGTCTATCGAGTCATATTTGGTGACGAGACATTGGCAACGACATCTCTGTCCCCCTCACGGGAACTGCTGTACGCCACCGACTCATGTGGCGCTGCTGAGTCAGTAGAGATCTCGGTGGTCTATCTTCGAGCCGGCTATGATGTAGAAGAATATACTGATCCGGGATTCGAAGCCCGATATCAAATAGAAATGTCGAGGGCTATCAAATGCCCGTCTATCTTGTGCCACATGGCTACCCTAAAGATTGTTCAACAAAAGCTGGCAACGCCTGGGTCTTTGGAGCGTTTTGTCTCTCCGGAAGATAGTGCTAGAATTACCACAACATTTGCTCCTCTATACCCGCTGAATGATTCCGTCATAGGGAGGGAGGCCCGTAGACTGGCTTGTGATCCGAAAACGGCGGTCAAATACGTGCTCAAACCTTCGCTAGAAGGAGGAGGCCACAACATTTATCGTGGCGACATCCCAGCGTTCTTGAGATCAATACCGCAATCTTCCTGGCAAGATTATATCCTTATGGCGATCATCGAGCCGCCTGAGGTCCGCAACATCCTGCTTTCACCGAGTGGAACATACTCCGGGCCAGTCATCTCCGAGTTGGGCATCTTCGGAGCCTGCCTCTGGCGCAAAGGATCTTCAGAACTAGAAATACTTGAGAATGAAGAAGCAGGGTTTTCTTTTAAAACCAAAAGACAAGATGTACATGAGATGAGTGTTGTGAAGGGCTACGGTTGCTTTGACAGCCCGTGCCTTATCTGAGAAGAGTCACATGTCTCAGACCTTCTTTCTGCCTTACTACTTTTGACCATATCGACAATTTAAGTGCTTATCTAGTGCCTCTTGAGCATGCGCTACCTCATCATGTGAAACAAAAAATTGTCTGTACTTCGCTGAGCGCTATGTGTCATTCATTCCTTGTGCAATGTCTCGAGTCGTGTCCCGCACTTTGGCCAGCCGCTCTCCTCCAACCTCTTCATACAGGCCCAAACGGTTCGGGACTGCCCCTTTCCGCACACAGGAAGGCAGGAGTGTTGAGATCGTGAGTGCGTCCTCTGTGTCTATTGACAGTCCGGAGAATAGTTGCTCTAAAGCTGGATGTGACGAGCCCAACGAAGACGCAAGATCACTACCGCTCTCCAAAAATTCATCCTGTTGATGCAGGAACCCAGGGTCGATGGGGTAGGATCGGATGCTTGCTCAGCACACTGGGACTCAGATTGGTCTGGTTCAACGCGGATACTAGAGCAAGTAGGTGGTAATGGGGATAGGAAATACATTGACAATGGATGACTGGAATGCGCATGAATGTTGTACTGGGAAGATTTTGTCGATAGTGACATCTTCTGTTGAGCCTGCATTCATTCACGATGTTTAGGGATGCAATGGCGAATGAATTGCATCTCTGCTGGCTGATTAGAAAGATTGGATTACCCATTTGTTGGATGTAATTTGCACCACAAATCCACTAAAAATGCGCACGCACTTAGAGTGCTGTATTTGGGCTTATATTTGGTCTGACATGAGATATTGCAACATCGTCAGAAATTCAATTTATTCATGCCAGCCTTACGACCTGACCTGTGTCCCTAACCTTCAACTCATTACTAATTTCATCGGCAGTGCTGAGGCTCAACACAGACTCGATATATCTCCTCTCAATCGCGGCAGAACAAGAGATGCGCCCTCAACCTTTGACCAGATTCCAGATGAAGTCCTGCGAGACATCTTGGCGCGTCTAACAAGGAAAGATCTCAAGAGAGCCAGGCTTGTGAATTGGAGATTTAGCTGCATTACCTCGCACGTCATTTTTCGGTCCGTTATTCTTCGAGGTGCCGAAAGTTCGTACATTCAGCTCCGAACTATTCTCGCGTCTCTGTTCTAGGCGGAGCAAGTCCGTCACGTTGAGTTGTCTCCTCACGGGTCGAGCACTCAAGAAGTACATGACGGTCGTCATTGTTTCGACAAGCAGTGGGGGAGATCCAGCTCAGCTCCCGAGAATCGAAAGCTTGCGTCTCGACTATAACGATGATGCCTCCCGCAATAGATTTTCGATTCCATGCTTATACACGGAAAATTCCGACGAAGGTCATTGTTGAAAATATTCAGATGCACGTCACCCACAGCTTGGAAGAAAGTTCCCGAGTATTCGAATTTCGAGGTGTGAAACAAGCGCTCTTGGGTGACAGACAGTGCATGACAAGCTGGGATGGCCGACTCTACCCTTTGAATTGGTCATGCTTGGGCGGCCTTGGGGTTCGACACGCTGCAACCGTCTGCTCGGCCAAGTTCACTGGCATCGTTATACCAACGCGTATCGTTGCGGAGTTACTTCTACCTCAGTTCAGGCTAGAATGCCTTCTATTCACAGACGTCATACTGTCGCCATGCGGTTCTGTTGATCCTCTTGAAGAGATTCTCGGCTACATCAAACATCGCATAGACCGACTCAGAAGAGATAGGCTCCAAGTGAACATGACGGATGTGGGGAAGACAGCAGAAGAAGACACCTTTACCGCGAGTAGTTCGGAAATATTGCGCTGGACAGAAGGGGGTCGAGAGGCATGGTTGCAAGAGGCCCAGTCTAATTTCAAAACTCTACAGGGTTGCTCAATCTATGATGACTATCTTGTCAGGAAGATATCGACCCTGCTTTCCTAGAATCTTGATCGCTCCTGCCGCCGTATTAATGTTGAAGATCATCTCGACCTATGAGAGCCAATAGAAAAAGGATGATAACAGGTCACGTCCAACTTGCTCTTAGACAGAACGGAGAAGCCATCGGTGGCAAAAACCAGCCTGTCTGCACCCGCGGGCTCTGCACTCGAGACATGGACATGTAAGTTGCGATCTCATCCCTGAATTCACACTGTGAGGTCGCTGAGATCATTCTTTGCAGCTTGAGAAAAATAGCTCTGTACATCATTCGCTAGCCTCGCCATGCACTAGGAAGCGTGCATGTTGCTGTCTCAAACATCCACCACTGCCCAGGTTACATGTTAAATTAGAAGAGACCGTTCGAGGACAATGGAACGACTGTACAGGGACTCATATGCCTGAATAAAGAACTCCTTTTTCATTTCATTGCATCGACAATTTCAAAACACTCTGTGTTTCTTGGCCCGACTCTTTTTGTGTCGTAACCCTCGAGGAGTTGGCAGTAACTTCCGTATTTCAAGGTCACGATTCTAGAATATTCTCTCGATCGATTATCTACCGATTATCGTACCTAAAGAGCGCCAAAACGAGTACTCCTACACTCCTTGCCCAGGGAGTGAGGATCGGCCAATCAACTTTCACGTACGACCAAATTTACAATCTTTGGCTGGAGAATTCAGTCTTGCCTTGGACTGCCACGTCACTTTCAAATTTGTGTTACTTTCTAGTCCAAATTTTCTGCTGCCCTTAATAGCACGCTCTTCCTCTCTCAACTTGCCCATTGATACATCGCAGAAACACCAAAGCCGCGTCACTGTTCACGACAAAAGCCACCGCGAAAATGTCTGCCAGCGACACAGACATAGTGCCTTCAGCATTCTCCAAGGTTTCCGAAGAGATCCTTTCTAGCATAGCTACCTATCTTCCGAAGGAGGATCTCATGCACTTTCGACTCGTTGACCGAAAAGCCAGTCGTGTAGCCTCTAACTTCATGTGTCGCTCCGTCATCTTAGACACCTGGGATTCATCAGTGATGCGGCTCAAAAACATATCCGAGTCTCCATTCTGGGCTAAGCAAGTGCGGAGCGTCTATTGGAGCTTATGCTTTGGAACATGTTTCCAAATTGACGACGAATGTGACTTTGTGTTCTGCGGCCACAACAAGAAGTATTTGCGGAAGCTTCCAAGTGTGAACAACGTATGCTTTTAAGGGGAAGAAGTGAAACCCGAGCAAGAAGTAGCCGCTGAGCTGCTCGACAAAACAGAAGAGTCGCAGATGAGGCCTGCAAGGGCCTGTCATGGAGATGTTGAATTACACTTGGAATACAATGACGGAGGGCACACGAGGTCGATCAAAGTTCAGGTCACAAGGGGCAAGGTGCCAACACCTGATGAGCTGGGTCAGAGCATGGAATATTACAAGGGACTGAAGAACAAACCAAAAAAATACTATTCTATCAGCTTTCTTGCATTCGCTGGATCTTCATGGAATCTACTCTCCCAGCTACGGTCTGTCACGATCAGTGGCGTCTACCTAAAGAACGGGATTTCTGAAGAAACTTCTAATTTGCAGCAAAAGTAGTTTGGAAGTGCTCACGCTCGATGATATCTGGCCAGCTAATCGGGGCCCTCGTTATGATCTTCATGATTTGGTGGGCCTTCAAAAGATTTTTTGTTACATAAAAATCTGCGCAAAAAAGACTTCATGACCGTCTTCCCAGGTCACCTTCATCAACGTACATACAGAATGGCTGGACGACGCGGTGATCAAGGCAGCAAGTGACGAGATTACACGCTGGATCAAGGGTAATGGTGATTGGTACGAAGAGCTGATGCGAACTCACAATGTCTATGCGTATGATGAAGACGAAGCACCAAGCTGGGACGGCTACGCACGTTACTACTGAGCTTAGAAGCTACAAGGCCGGCGTCCTCTTTTGAGAGTTCAGTATTGTTGTGTTCATTGAGTTTGATGCATGAATACTGCCGGGTCAATACTCAACTACCTGGCGACGGTATCATATATCCCAACCGATCGCCACATCTATTCCGTCGAGGATCCCACTGGCAGCTACTGCACAATTGATCTTTCACCATTGGCGTCATAAGCTGGAGGAGTAGCAAGAAATGAAGCATGGCAAACCCGACACCATCTTTTCAGCCAGAATACAACGTGAATGGGCCCCGCCTACCATGTCGCTACACTCGCTCAGAAACCCCTCCCCATCCTTCTCTCTCCACCAACCTCACCCTGCCCACTTTCAACCCTTATGGTCGCCACTTCGCCCTCGCCCACCCCTTCCCTCCCCTTGTCTTCCACCTAGCCAAATCTCCATCCCTGAAAAGTCACATACTTTTCCCTCCAACTCACTATCAACGTCCTCCAATCCCCCCCCAGCTGCCTATGTACATTCCGCCACAGATGAAATCCCCTCGAAATTATCTTACATCCTCCCATAACCACACTCTTCCACAACCACATCCTCCCACTTTAAAGGCCGTAAGGATGTCGAACGCTGACCCAAAAACAAAAAAAAAGAGAAAACCCACAAACCAATCTCTCACAGTCATCAAACCATCACACAATGCTCACCCCCCTACAAGATTATCCACAGAAAAACCCTCCGCCACCACGACCCAAGCCCACATGCACCAAAACCCCCCCCCATACAACTGCAAAACTCCCCTCCCCCACTGCCCTTCAAGCTCATCCCCCAATGATCTAAAAGACACTCTCTGCGCCGTAGCACCACAACACGAATACCTACCCACACGCCCTCAATACACC
>JAABUQ010006414.1_pt1 | contig 17860 bp, 17 predicted proteins | sample 5560001 | NCBI WGS metagenome assembly JAABUQ01 (sample SAMN10711888, study PRJNA513371) | rock metagenome | isolation source: Antarctica rocks | place: Antarctica: Victoria Land, Finger Mt nord | collected 2015-12-18
GTCCCCAAACCACCCCCAAGGTGGCCGCGTACCCGCACATCCCTACAACTACCACGCGAGAAACACCCGTTTCAGCCGGGAGCGGCTTCAGGCTCACGAATAATGGCGGCTAGCAGCTTTCATCGGAGCAAGGCTTGCAGTCCCGGCAGAAGCGTTGAGGGTGATTGCGCATCATGCGCATGTAGCAGCAATCATCTCTGGGTCCGGTACGCTGCCTCCAACCGTGTGGGTGGACGACGTTCCGCGCGTCCTTGATATGAGTCTGGAGCGACTTCCCGCTACTTCTGATCTGAATCAGGTCACAGGGCGGTCGGCAGCTGCTCTCCTACTTGCCCTGCTGGGACGCCGCTTCTATGAAGGCCACACAGCTGGCCCCTGTGGGCTACCTGGTGGATATCCCATCTTCGCTGGTATGGGCCGTGTTGATCTACGCCTACCATCCTCTCTCTCACGCGAGGCGGCGGTTCAGCTGAACCTAGATGCTGAAGGACATGACGGCGTGGTCCGGGACAGCGCCGGTTCGGTGCGGCTTCACGACGATGTGCTGCAGAGCCTCCGCCATCACGACTGCAGCCGGTGCAGCCCCCAAATTCTCGATGATCTGGTCAGCTGTATCTCCCCACTCCTGTGCCTTCGGAGGCAGCTGATGATGCTGCGGTGAAGGCCCCTTTTCGCCCGCTTAAATCGTGGGCCAAGTTCCCGGGCCAAGAACATTCCCGGCAAAAGAGGATGACCCGAATGCTATCCATAATTGTAAGCTGGCGGGACCGTGTGGAGCTTGAGCAAGCGCTCCCCTCACTTCTTGATACTGTGGATGCATTCGATGGCGACCTGACAGTGGTGAACTTCGGCGGTGCGAGCGAAGAGCTGCAAAGGCAACTCGGAGCCGAGGCTGACCGCATAAGTGTTATTGCCGTCCCGGCTCAGCCGTACTTCAACAAGGCTAGGGCGCAGAACGTCGGGGCGCATTTTGCGCAATCCGAAGTGCTCTTCTTTTGCGACTGCGATATCGTTCTTTCTCCCGAGGAAGTTCGTGACGCTGTCGAACGGGTCGTCCACATCGACGGGCGCTTTGCCACGCTCGCCGGAGTACGGGAGACGGAGGTGAACTCCCGAAGAGCTCGCAACGTCGTTCGATTTGGGTACGAGTTGACGATCAAGGTGGCTTCGGGCGCGGAACTCCATATTGTCGACAGCGAAGAAGATGCGGACAACGGAGCGCGACAAGCACCTGGCCTCCTGTTCGTTCGTCGCACGGACTTCCTTGCTGTGCGCGGATACAACAGCCGATTGCACGGTTGGGGATGGGAGGACCAAGACATGATCGCGCGGTTGACCTTAGGGAGGCGCCTCTCCCGCGAGATGTATGGATATGCTCTCCACATTTCGCACGACGACCATGCGAGGATTTCCAATTATCCGCCAGTCACGAGCAGATGGGAAAGCCGCGACAGAATGTTCCGACAGGCGCTGGATAACTATGACCGCGGCGATTTCATGGGCACCTACGACATAGATATTGCCGAACTCCTTCCATCCATATCTGGCGTGTAAGGAGCAGCAGAACGCCGTGCGGCAAGCGAAACACAATGCTGTCAGCTTTCGACGCCATGCGACCGGGGCCTTTCTGGACCGCTGGGTGCCTACAGCGGTTGCAAAGGCTATTCTGTGGTCGGCCTTTATGACAGCCGTGCTAGTATCTTCAATCGCCCACGCCTACGAGTTTTATGCTTTTGGGGACAGCTTGACAGATAACGGGCGCGTGGTGCGCCTCAGCGGCATCACGCCGAATGCGGCCTCGACAATCTTCACGAATGGGCGGTCTTCGAATGGTCCAGTCTGGGCAGAGTACCTCCCGAGGCTGATCGGTGCAAATTTCGCACTCGAAAATGATTACGCCATTAATGGGGCGCTTAGCGGCCATGGCGGGTACCTCAACATCACCCGCCCGGAGTGGCGTGACATGCCAGGTGTTGCTGACCAGGTAGCTGAGTTCCTGTCCAACGGTCGACGCCTCCAGCCCAATGATCTTGTCGCGATATGGACTGGCACTAACGACCAAGACTTGCCCAAACGGAGTTTGAACGGAATCGAAGCTTACCTTGGGGTTCCACGGCCGCTCACAACCAGCAACGTCACCTCCTACACGCTGTTGAACTTGAACTCGGAGCTCCGATCGCTGATCGCAGCTGGAGGACGCCAGTTCCTCGTTTTGAATCTCAACGACGACAACGGAACTCGCGCTGGGTACGTCGATTACAATACGCGTCTTCTGCCGGACCTGAGGCAATTCAGTAGGTCTGGTGTAAACGTTCATCTCTTCGACTTGGCCGGGCTGTTGAATCAAATGCGCCGCAACCCCTCCGCATACGGCCTCAACCCAGACACGGAGGTAACATGCCGATCTGTTCCGTCCTGCCAACTTGGCTCCCGCGAGGTCCAAAATACCTATCTGACGGCCGACGGCACCCACGTCATGACCCGTGCACACAACTACATAGCGCGGTATATTGCGAATCAGCTATTGGGTCCCTCTCAAATTGCAATGACTTCGTCCGCGATGTTGGACATTGCGGAGGCAAGTGCCGCAATGGTGAGAGACCGGCTCGCCGCAAGCCGATTCCGGTCTGAGACCGAGGAGCCAGTTGGAAGTGTTTCCCCCTTCTTCTCCGGCACCTATACGAGGAGAATGTTAGGCCATGTCACCAACCAAGTCGGCTATGATGGAGACTTTGCACAGTATGTTGGGGGAGTAGAGTATCGACCCCAGAATTCGGTCAGGGTTGGAATTGCTGCCACATATGCAACCGGCCTGACAAGTGCAGATAACGGCCTAGCTTCGGACAGTATTTACTCATACCGATTGCTGGCTTATGGCACTTACGAGCAGGCCGGTCTTTTCGCTGACGGCTACGTCGGAGGTGGCTACTCTAAAGCAAAGCAAAATCGACAATCGGTGGTCGGTGCTGCCATTGCCGGGAATGTCGACGGCCGCGATGTGGGAGCAGCAACGCGCGTTGGCTTGCTATGGCCGGTGGGAAGTTCCATATCGCTCGGGCCCACTATTGGCGCCAGCTACTTTCATGTTTGGACAAGTGCATATGCGGAGTCTGGTGATCCCATTTTAACTCAACGTGTCGACAGGTTGAAGGTTGCGGAGTTCAGTGAAGAAGCCGGCGTCGAGTTTCGGATTCGAAGCCGCCGGATTGGCGGGTTTTCGCTCCAGTCGTTTGCTCGCGTCACTGCTCGCCGAGCCTTTCTAGGCGATAATTTTCGCCTAACAACGGCGCAGACATACGCGCCAGATCTGCCAATCGCGTCGCGGGTTTCGCGCCCATCTGGGAGTTACGGACACGTGTCGATCGGAACTTCGCTTCGCCTTGAGGGTAGGCTCACCCTCGAATTAGCGGCAGACTCCGACTTTTTAAGAACTGGCGGGGGCGCTCTGACGGCTGGAGGACAGCTGCGCTACTCGTTTTAGCCTCCGGACGAGCTTTTGCGTTCGCATAAGTGCGGAACGACCTTCTCTCGGATCTGAACTGTAATTCTGTCGCTCTGAGCGTTGGCGAAAGGTCGGCTTCATGGTTCAGGAAAATCTTGGTGGGTTCGGTGATGCGCGTCTACGGCGCGTTGGAGCGCATTTGCTGGAGGAGATGGGTGAGCAACCGACGACCTGCCTGCATGTGCCGGCGAAGGACCGCAACGAGGCGCTGCAATGGCGGCTGCTGACCACGTATGCCGTCACGACAGCGGAACAGGCGGACCAGGTCATCGCCTGGTATCGCCATCGCTGGACCATCGGGCAGGTGTTCCGAACGCTGAAATCAGCCGGTGTATAGGGGGACCAGTCGCAAGTCACGCAGGCGCGGCGGTTCGTGAAGCTGGCCATCGTCGGGCTGATCGCTGCGGTGCGGATCATGCAGATTGTCATAGGGCGGAACGGGCAGAGCGTGGTGGACGCGATCGACTTGGCGCACGAGCGTGCATTGACGGCGCTCAACAACCGTCTTGAGGGGCGAACGGAGACGTTGAAGAACCCGCATCCGCAGGCGAGCTTGGCCTGGTTTGCCTGGATTGTGGGCCGCCTGGGCGGCTGGTCCGGCTACATGTCACGCGGCTACAAGCCAGCCGGCCCGAAAACTATCCCCAGGGTCTCAGCCGTCTCGTCACCTTCCTCAAGGGCTGGGACATGGCGCTTCGTTCCGTAAATGTGTGACGCCCGTAGCCGGACGAGAGGGATGAGGAGGACGACACTGCGTGTATTCAGAGCAGCGTTGCATGCATTATTCGCTATGAGAGGAGACCTTCGGGGCGGGCAAGTCCTTCTAGTGGAGAACTCGCCGCAGCACGAGCGCGGAATGCGTATGGCCGCTCCAGCATGGCGGACGCGATGTGCACTGGTTACCGTGTTCTCGGTCATGTCGCTAGCAGGAATAGATCAGTATATTGTGGCGACGGTCCTCCCGCAGATAGCGGGCTCCTTCGGCGAGCTACGGCATTTGCCGTGGCTTGTGACCGCGTTCGTCACCGCTTCAGCTGTTACCGCACCGCTTTACGGCAGGCTGAGCGACCTTTATGGGAGAAGGGCAATGCTCGCCTCGGCGGTCGTGATATTTCTCATAGGCTCGATCCTGTGCGGGCTCGCCTCAAGTCTGCCACAGCTCGCCGTTTTCCGAGCCGTTCAGGGCTTGGGCGCAGGTGGATTAATCCCGCTCGGTCAAGCCTCCCTTGCAGACGTCCTGACCGGGCGGGCCCGTGCGCGTTGGCAAGGCGTGTTTTCCAGCGTGTTCGCTATCTGCAGTGTGGCGGGACCAGTTCTTGGCGCCGCAATAACTAGGCAATGGGGATGGAGATGGATCTTCCTGGTCAATGTGCCGTTCGGTGTCCTTTCGGTGGTGGCAATCCTAGCGCTGCTTCCCAGGGAAATGCCAGCAACGCGCAAACCGCTACGACTCGCCGGAGTTGCCTGGCTTATGGGCGCGCTGGTCGGGGTCCAGGGGCTTCTGTCTGCTCAGCCCTCTTGGCTTCGACATCACCCCATCCTGGCTGGCTGCGCCGCATCAAGCACTGTCTGCTGCATCAGTTTGCTCGTGAGGGACGAACGGCGCGCAGACAGTCCACTGTTTCCAGCGGGGCACACCAGGTTCTACTTGGCGGGTCTTATTCTTACGTTTGCATACATATCCATAAGCGCCTGCGCAGTGTTCCTGCCGCTTGAATTCCAGACGTTATTCAAATATTCGCCGCTTTGGGCCGGGCTAGTGGTAAGTCCCATGATGATGGGAGTGGTAGCCGGTTCCGTTATTGGAGGCCAGATCATTGCTTACACCGGTAAGTTCCGGCAGATTGTTCTCGCTGGTTTGGCTTCAATGACGTTGGGCTATGTGATCATGGCTGGGTGCACGTTCCTGGAGCGGGAGCCCGAAGCAATTGAGGCAGGCGTGGTGCTGGTGGGTGTTGGAATTGGGTGCCTAGTGCCGAATCTCACATCGCTTGTGCAGGAAACGGTAGAGCGGGCGTCGCTCGGCACAGCGACGTCCGGTCTTGTCCTTGCACGGTCACTTGGCTCGTCACTTGGCGCAGCGTTGGCGGGCCTCATCTTCATGACTTTTGCCAGTGGATTGTCGGAAGCTCTACCGGATCAAGGTTTTGAACGCTGGCACGATCAATTAGGCCCTGGTCACAAGAGTTTGCAAACAGTCTCTCGCTCTCCATCCATGGCGTTCGGGACCATCCAACTACTCTCAGCTATCGCATCGGCGCTTGCGCTCCTAGCAGCAACGCGTATCACCGATCCATCATCGAAGGAGGAGTGGGAATGAAGTCCCTGGGCACAGGGTGCTGGGCGGAGGCGCTCAGGGCAGGGCTGATTGTTGAGCGGAGTTTCGTCTATGAGTGATGTTAGCAGAGTCTCCGCTCGCAACTTCTGCATCGACATATTGCGTGGCATCGCGATAGCTCTGGTTCTGATACTGCACTTTCATCTCACCTACAGACTTCAGGACGGGTTTTTTGGCGATATCTTGTCGAAAGATGTGGTGCTGGCAGTCGCTAGGAATGGGAACTATGGCGTCACGATGTTCTTCGCCATATCGGGATTTCTGATCACCTCTACCTCCTTGAGGCGGTATGGCAGTCTCGCGAAGGTGAGGCCTGCAAGCTTCTATGCGTTCCGTTTTGCCCGAATCATACCCTGTCTAGTGGCCGCGCTGGCGGTCATCGTCGGATTAGGTCTCTGCGGACTGCCTTCGTTTATCAACAAATCCGGCGGACATCCCCTTTCGAACTCCTACTTCCTTCTAGCAACTGTTTCAGTTCTAACCTTCTGGCACAACGTTCTGATGGAGATGGTCGGGTATTTTAATTACTGCATCAATATATATTGGTCGCTGTCAGTCGAGGAGGTCTTCTACATTACCTTCCCGATTCTGTGCCTCATTTTCAAACGGGAGCTTTTGCTAGCGACATTTTGGTCGCTATTAATTTTGCTCGGTCCAGTCTACCGTTACTACCACTCAAATGACGAGCTATTTTTTATGTACGGTTATCTAGCTTGTTTCGACGCGATTGCATTTGGTTGTTGTAGTGCAATTATCGCAAAACATGTTGCTATGTCCAGCTTTTGGGGAAGAGCACTCCAGATTTTCGCCGCAGCCGCACTCATCATTGTATACTTACGCGGAATCGCTCACAATGTCGTCTTCGGGTTCACGTTCATTGCCGCAGCGACAGCAGTTCTACTTATCGGCTCCTCAAGCACCGGCCTGCCGGGAATCCTCACGCGCAATCGTGGGCTTTTAACCTTAAGGTGGCTTGGCCGGCATAGCTATGAGATCTACCTTTTCCATATTGTTGTTCTCGCATGCATGCGCGACCTAGTTCCTCGCGACGCACTCGGCTATTATTCAAAGCCGCTCTGGTTTTTGGCTTTCCTCGTGCTATCTGCCAGCGTCGCGGGCATAGTGGCGAAGTTCTATTCGGAGCCTATGAACCATACGCTTCGTGAATTTCTTCTTCGGGAACGAGCAGGAGTACGGGGACAGGTCTGGACTGCAGGAAATAAAAGCGAGTTGCCGTAATCGTTTGCCTGTCAATCGGCATTGAAAGGGGGCTCATCCGCAGCCTCGGTGCAGGTCGGTGTCATGCGGCACGGACCAGGCGTGCCCTGAGCAGGTCAAGCTTTGCTCGCCCGTAACCTTGGCGCTTCACCAACTTGAGGCGGTTGACCTGTCCCTCGACCTGGCCGCTGCTCCAGGGCAGCACCAGGGCTGCCCGCACGGCCTGCTCGTCCTGACGCAGGCCGGCGGCAAAGCCGCGCAACTCGCTGTTTTCGGCATCGGCCAGCCAGGGGGTGAGCGCATCGGCGGCATGGGCGCTAACCAGGGCACCAAAGCGCTGGGCAAGGTTGCGCACCATGGCCAGCGCTGGCGACGCCGCCAGCAGCCGCCCAACATAAGCGCAATCCGGTTCGGCCAGCGCCGTCGTGTCAGCGGTGAGCATCCGGGCCACGCGCCGCGCCGGGTATGCCGCAGGCCGAGCAGGGGGTTGCACGGCTTGGACATCTGCTGGTCCGGGCGGTTGCTCCGGGTCCGCCAGGCGCTGGCGGTTGGCCCATTCGGTGACGACCCGCATCCCGCCTTTGAACCCGGCATCGCGCAGCTCCCGCCAGAGCTGGGCGCCGTTGCGGCAGCCCTCCGTCCACCGCCGTTGCAGCACCGCCCGCCAAGGGTCGAGCGAGTGCATCCGTGGCCGGTGTAGTTCGGGCTGCTCACCCCGCACCCAGCGCCGCACCGTGTTGCGCGACAGCGCCAAGTCACGGGCGATATGGCGGACGGGAACGCCCTGCTGGTGCAGCCGCATCACATCGCCATGGACCTGCACGCGCCGCTGCCATCCCTGCCATTGCAGCCGTTGCGCGCTCGTCATCGGTGGTGGCGCGTCCGGATCCGCCACGGGCGCCAGGGTTGCTGCTGCGGCTGCAGGAGCGCTGGAGGTGGGCTGGGCCGCAGCCCGGAGTGCGGGCATGTTCCGCTTCACTGCCTCGATGGATACGATGCTCTGGATGTGGGCCACCGCGAAAGCCAGCTGACCGTCAACCCGGCAAAGGCAGGGTGGCGGAGCACCGCTTACCGGCTTCCGCCTCGATGGCTTGGGCCAGCAGGCGACGGGCCCCGGCCCGCAAAACCGCCGTCAGCGAATCTTCGATCGTCTCGGGCTGATGGAGGGGAACAACATCGGTAGTGCTCATCTTGGCGTATCGCTCCTTTGGGAGGTTCAGGCAGGCTCACACCCACCTCGATACGCCGCCTTTCTCAAACCGTCGTCACCCAGGTTCAGCCATAGCTCGCGTCCGGCGCGTTCGATCCCAATACGGTGCCCAACCGACGGAGGCCTTCTGCTAACTCCCGCCTTTCCCCTGGCGCGTTCAGACACACGCGCATGCAGCCTGCATCCTTCCGGCTGACCGCAAAGACAGAAGACGGGACGACGCGTACGCCTGAAGTTAGACATGCCACAAGTGCTTCGGCAGAGTTTGAGAATGGTGTATCCAGCCAAACATTTGGAGACTCGCCAGCCGATTCTAGGCCCAAGATCCTGCTCATAATACGGCGGCGGGCTCGAGCCTCGCTTTTCTGTAGCTCCGCACGCCGCGTCGCAGTCCCATCGGCAATCCACCTAGAGCCAATTAACAGCCCGAGCGGCGTGGTTGATGGGGACACATCATCTGAAGAGTGCCACGCGCATGGCGCACCGGCCCGAGGATCAACGATGAAGCCGAAGCGTAGTCCCGGGAGAACGGCTTTCGAAAGGCTGCTGACAACGAATCCTTCGACGCCATCTTCCGCACACAGCGGCGGCTTGTCGGAAAAAGACCCATAGTCGTCATTCTCGATAAGCAGCAGTTTCTCCTTGCGGAGGACGGAACGGAGTTCATGCCGTCGTTGCTCGCCCATTGTGGAGCCGGTAGGGTTCTGGCAATTTGCCATTAGGACGACAGTTCCCGCCCGCGACGATCGAGCAGCCCGAGCGAGTTCGTGGGATATCATGCCCTCAGTGTCACAGCGAACCCCGACGAGCCTGTATCCAAACTGACGGGAAACCAGCTTCATCGAAGGAGACGTAAATGCCTCTACAAGTATGCGATCTTCTCGGCGGCATATCTGCGCCAGGAGGATTGCCAGTGCCGCATACGTGCCCGCACAAGGCGTCACTTGCGAGGCGTTCACTGAATAACCACGCCATTCGAGCCAGCGCGCCACGGCCTTGCGTGTGTTTTTGATGAGTGTCTCAGAGTGATACTCATCGGCCATTTGCTGCTCCGCCGCGGAAAGTGCTGCGGCAGCCTCGCAAATGGACTGTTCATCAGCGAGACGGACGGGTGTGCTCGGGGATAAGTCGATCACATCAGGCGCATTGTCTGGCAATGGAAACAGTGCGGAACTCTGTGGCGGAAGCACGAATGTTCCACGACCGACCTCGCCACCGATCAACCCGTCGCGCTCTGCCTGGAGATAAGCGCGCGTGACGGTACTCACGTTCACGCCCAACCTCCAAGCGAGTTCCCGCTGTGGCAGCAATCTGTCACCGGGCCGGAGTTCTCCAGTGACGATGGCATCAGAGAGCGACTGAAAAATTCCAACGTACTTGTTCCTTTGCACCGGGCTCAGGGTGGGTATCCATGTGCGAGCTTGGGCCATGACGTCCTCCGGACAATGATTTCCTTGCGGACAATCTGAGAATGGCGTAATCGAAATGCAAGTTACAGAACAGTAAAGGTGCGCCAACAAGTTCGCAGTCTGGCCATACAAGAATGCAACAACGCATTAAATAATTCTGTGTGAGAGATGTCGTGTACTACTGGCGGTACATGGGCAGTCTCGGATACTTCGCGGAAAGCCTTTGCAAGACTGGGGCAGGAACGCCAGGGCCGCTCTGACGTTGGCGGCGACGCACAGCATCGGTGGGAACAATGGACAGATACCATATGGCCGGCCGCCACACCTTTAGGTCGAAGGTTGCAAGCCGTTGGCCTCATTTCACGGACGGGAGGTCAGCACGATTTACTGAAGGAGCGACTCCCGAGGAGATGCGGCGCGTCGCCCTTGAGACGCAACTCGATTGCAAGATCCAGTGCCGGGCTCACCTCGTAGTCCTTGGCGTTCCAATGCCCAAACTTTTATTCTCGGGCGACATTCGAGAGTGTGCAGTGGAGACACTTCCGTCCTCCTACGTCGTGAAGCCCCGATGTCAAACCGGCGTGGTGATGGTGATAAAGGACGGTTTTGATCTCAAAACGCAGAAGCTTATAGCTGCGGATGAGCTTCGGCGCTTCTTCTCGTCACAGTGGTGCTATCGTGGTCTTAACAACGACGTGGTTGTTGAAGAGCTCGTCACTAACGAGGATACTGCACCCTGTGTGTCACAGGTCAAATGCCTAGTCTTTCACGGACGCACGGAATTCATTCGTTACGTGCGCACTGGTTACGATCAGACCGACGTAATGTATGACTACGATCGCTCCTGGAAGCGGGTATTCCTTTATACAAACTCTCGCCCGATTGAAGTGAGTATAGCAGAACCTACTAATTTTAAGGCAATACTGGCAATGGCTGACCGCCTTGGCAAGTATTACGAAGACTGGACGGGAACTCCACACGTCAGAGTTGACATTTTTGACTGCGATACAGGGCCGGTCTTTGGTGAATATGCGGGCGGAACTAATGGCGGCGAAGGATTTACAGAAGACGCTCAGATGCTACTCGGCTCACTTTGGTAGGTCCTTCAGTGCTCGAATAATACGTCGGAGGAACGAATGCCTTTGCGGAAAGTGCTCATCTGCGGACTACCCGGCGCCGGGAAGACGACGCTTGCAGGTATAATATCTCAGCGCCTTAATGCCGTTCTTTTCAACGCCGACAAGGTCCGGGCAAACCTCAACAGGGATTTGGGATTCAGCATCCCTGACCGGATTGAGCAGGCCAAGAGAATGGGCTGGCTCTGTGATCAGGTAACGAAGGTCGGGCAGTTTGCCATCGCCGATTTCGTCTGCCCCACCTCCGACACGCGTCGAGCTTTCGGAGAGGCCTATGTAGTGTGGGTAGATCGGATCACGGAGAGTCGCTTCGCGGACACCAACGCGATCTTCACGCCGCCTGAGCGTTTCGACATTCGGATCACCGCCGATGGCGCACCTGAAGCGTGGGCGGAGCAGATTGTCCGGAACTTACAACCTGTATTTGACCCCAAGGCACCCGCTGCGCTGTTCCTGGGGCGATATCAGCCGTTTCACCAGGGACATCGAGCCTTGATACTCGAGGGCATCAGGAGGGTGGGCCAGGCTTGCATAGCGGTCCGCAACACCTCGGGTCTGGACGCAAAAAATCCCTTTTCTTATGAGGAAGTGTGCTCGCGCATAGACCTGGTGATGGCTCGGGACCGGGGTCGGTTCATTGTCATTCCAGTCCCGAACGTCACCGACGTGTTCTATGGGCGTGATGTTGGATACAATCTCGAACGCATCGACCTTGACAGCTCTGTGCAGGCGATCTCGGGAACGCGGATGCGGGAGCTTATGGGCATGCCCCGGGCTGTGAACGGCCTCTCAGCTGAACCACGTCCGGCCGAGTGAGATTGCAATGAACCGGATACTGCTGGCGAAGTCAGTAGGCTCAGGCTGGTTGGGTCATAAGGCGAATGAAGTTGGACTGGCGCGTGCGTGCGCGTGGCGTGCTTGAGAACCTGTTTGAGTGATTTGTTTGCGCCTCGATCCTGCGTTCCTAATCTACTCTTTAGCTTGATATAGTGGGCTTGTCGAACATGACTAACACTTGCTTAACAGCCCAGATTACCTCGGGTGGGGACGAGCGCATTGCACTCGATCCGGCATCTGGCTTAAACAAGTATTTTTGCTCACCAATCCCATGCTTGGATGCTGTTTGCCTTTCATCTTGCACCGCTTCCCCAATTTCTAAGAGTTCGTTTGATGCGGTGGCCTGTGTTCTAGACCGGCTTTCCAATTTGGACGATGTCCAATTCTTTAATGGAATTGCGAGTGCCGTAGGACATATTCATGGGCGTATCGCGCGAGCATTACAAGTTCAGGACTTAGCTGAGGTCATCGTGTGTCCATCCGGCACGGACGCTATGTTGACGGCGACCGTGTTACTCGCGATGGAGTCGTCGGGCAAGCCGATGACGATGGTACTTCCGGCTGCATCGGAAACCGGCTCAGGTGTTCCGCTCGCGATGCGAGGCCGGCCATTCGCGCAAGCAGACAGCAGTGCGTCGGCTTTGGTCGATTGCGTAATTGCGCAGATCCAGATCGCATTGCGCGAGACAACCGGTGAACCCCGACTTGCAGAGATGGTGAGTCGAGACTTCGCGCGAGCCGCAGCATCAGCATGCAGCCGGGCTGTCATTGTCTTAACGCATCAAACGAAGACGGGGCTAATTGCGCCGGCTGAGCCGCCGAATGGTGAGGATGTGATCGTGGATGCTTGTCAGGCGCGGATCACAGCGGGAATGATCCGCAGCTATCTTGCCCGGGGATGGCTAGTGGTCGTTACCGGCTCGAAGTTTTACGGCGGTCCGGCCTTCTCGGGCGCAGTGCTAGTTCCTTCAGCGCGTTGGGCCAGAAGCCAACGACTGAGCGTACTGGCCAATCATGCGGCATTACCAGGGCGACCCGGCGGTCAGCAAGCAAACCTAGGAATGATGCTGCGCTGGGAGGCGGCACTGGCCGAGATGGAGGCGTTTGCGTCAGATGCAGGCCGGTTCGGCAAGCGGACTCTCTCCCAAGCCATAATGGTCAGGGACAAGCTTCTGAGTAATCACTGCCTATTAGATGTTGGAAGTGATCAACGCTTTGGCCCTGATTGGGCGAATGGACCGACCATTTTCACGTTCGGGCTTCGCCATTTGAAGGACCCGCATCGTCTGCAGTCGATGACTGAACTGCGCGTGATATACGAGACACTGGCCCGAGAGGGCGTGCTTCTTGGTCAGCCCGTCAACCTTGGTCCTTTTGGCGGGCTCCGAGTTGCCGTTGGTGCCCGCGATGCACGGAACGTAGCATTCAGTGCGGGTCTGGATCGCCTCTTCGAGTTGCTGGAATGGTTGGGCACGGTGCCAAGCGACACTCGGGATGTCTCGTGAGCGTAGCACCGAAACACGACGCAACACTCGATCCCTCCGGGTGGGCGGAGCTACGTGCACTCGGACATCGCATGCTCAACGACGCATTCGACGATCTTGAGAGTATCCGGGCAGGGCCGGTCTGGCAGCCGATGCCAGAGGACGTTCGCGGTGCCTGGGTGGAGGAGCTGCCGCGTAGTGCGGCAACCCCAGAGGAGACCTATACGGCTTACCGTCAGTTGATCGCGCCTTATGCTGTTGGTAACCGTCATCCCCGGTTTTTTGGGTGGGTGCATGGTGGCGGCACCGCAGTCGGCATGTTGGCAGAGATGCTGGCGGGCGGGCTGAATGCGAATTGCGGCGGTCGCGATCACGCACCAATCGCCTGTGAGCGACAGGTGATTCGCTGGTCGGCAGAGATGCTCGGCCTACCTCTGGAGTCGTCGGGCTTAGTAATGAGTGGCACTTCGATGGCAAACCTGATTGCGGTGCTTATTGCCCGCACGGCAGCACTCGGCGTGGGTACGCGCCGCATGGGAGTGCATGGTGCGCGGCTGACCGGGTATGCGTCAGCTGGAGCGCATCTGTGCGTGGCCCGAGCGTTCGACATGATCGGGCTTGGTTCGGATGCGCTGCGCCTGATCCCATGCGATGCGTCGCATCGCATGGAGCAATCCGAACTGCTTCGCCACATTGCCGCGGATCGCACGGCGGGGTTCACGCCGTTTTTCGTGGTTGGCACCGCGGGCAGCGTCGATGTGGGTGCCATCGACAACCTAACGGGGATCGCCGAAGTCTGCGCAAGCGAGCGGCTGTGGATGCATGTCGACGCGGCGTTTGGAGCCGTGGCGATGCTATCGCCATGGTTGCGGCCGCTGTTCTCTGGGATGGAGCGGGCAGACTCAGTTGCTTTTGACTTTCACAAGTGGGCACAGGTGCCCTATGAGGCGGGGTGCATTGTAGTGCGCGACGCATCGGCACATCGTGCTGCGTTCTCGCGAGAAGCGGCCTATCTCCGGCGTGACGCACGGGGTTTGGCCGCAGCGGAGCCCTGGCCGGTTGATCTCGGACCGGAGCTGTCGCGGAGCTTCCGTGCACTGAAAGTCTGGATGACACTGCGAACTTACGGAGCAGACCGGCTCGGTCAGGTGGCAGAGCGCAGCTGCGCTCTGGCCCTTAGCCTGGCAATAGCAATTGATGCCGAGCCGCTTTTGGAGCGCTTGGCACCAGTAGCGTTGAACATCGTATGTTTCCGGTTTCGGCCTGGCTCCGACGAAGATCAGACCGCAATCGCGGCCGACCTGCAAGAGGCGGGGGATGTCGTTCTGTCGATAACAATGATTGAGGGCCGGGTGGCGCTTCGGGCCGCGTTGGTTAATCACCGTACGATGGCGGGTGACGTGGATGCCGTTGTGGGAGCGGTGATGGATGCAGGTGCGCGGCGCTTTGGCAAGTAACCGGAGCAGACTCCCGGGCGATCAGGCCGCTGTTGCGGCGTAAAGAACGAGGTCTGGAAACGGCGGGACGTTTATAGCGCCCGGAACGTGCAGGCGGTCTCCGAGGTAGCGGAAGAACATAAGCGGTGCTTCGCCACCCTGACCTTGGCGGGTTGACGGTCAGCCGGCTGTGGCGGCGGCCCACATCCAGGGCATGAGCTCATCGATGCGGCCGGAATTAACGAAACGTCCGGATTTGACAGTTAGTACTACAGCCAGCGTGGTGCAGGGATCAGGGGTACGGGCGCACTCACCCCAGCCCCGCCTGGGGTCAGGCGACGCGGACGTAGCTTGGGCGTCCGAGATCCAGCATGCGGTTGAGCGCGTGGACAGCAACCGCCACCTCGGTCGCCCGGCGCTCATCCGTATGCGCGCGCAACTCGTCGCCGATCACCTGCTTCCATCTGTTCATGGCGGCTTCGACCCGGGCGCGCCTGTTGTATCCAGACGCGTTCTGCCACGCCATGCGCCCGTGCTCGGCAATGTGTCGCAGGTGGCCGTCCCGCTGCGTGGGCTCGGTCTCGGCCGTCTTGCTGGGCACGGCGGTCGCGCGTGGCGGGACGACCACAGCCGCCTCAGGATGGCGCTCGGCGACGCTGTCGTAGACGCGATCCTGGTCATAGCCGCCATCGCCGGTGAACGAGGCCACCGCGCCCGCGACCTGGTCGAGCAAGGGACCGGCTTGCGACGCGTCGTCCACGTCCTTGGCGGCCAACGTGGCGACCACGATCCGGCCGGTGCCGGCGTCCACGCCCAAATGCAGCGCCCGCCACGACCGGCGTGTCGCCGTCCCGTGCTTCTCCAGCAGCCACTCGCCCTTGCCGTACAGCTTCAGGCCCGTGCTGTCCACCAGCAGGTGCAGGGGCTCGCTGCCAGCCCCAGCGCCGGCGCTTCCCGGCCGCGGCACGTCCAGCGTCGCTGAACGCCGGCTCAAGGTGGTGTGGTCCGGCACGCGCAAGCTGAGGCCGAGCAGGCCGACGATGGAGCCGAGCAGCCCCTCGGCCTGCCGGTAGGCCAGGCGGAACACTGCGCGGATCGTGAGCGCCGTCAGGATGGCGAGCGGCGAATACCAGGGCTGCCCACCCCGGGTCGTGCGTGGCTCGGCCGCCCATCCCGCAATCGCCTCGTCGGTGAACCACACCGTCAGGCTGCCGCGCTGGCGCAGGCTGGCGTCATAGGCCGGCCAGTTCGTCACCTTGTGCTGCTGGCGCGGGATGTGGCCACGGCGGTCCTGGTCCAGCTTGAACGGCAAGAGGGGCATCCGGGGTTGGGGAGGACGACCCCTTACGTCACCCAGCGCCTCAGCACCACCGCCCGATCCCTGCACCACGCTTGCACGAGCGGAAGTGGACTTCAGTATGTGCAGAAATTCAGATTTTCGCCTATGTGGAAATTCGCCTGTGTGGATAACTGGCTAGGATTTCAGCCACTGTTCAAGGAGTTCCTGCAACACGTCCGACAGGTCGCGCTCGCTATCCTCGGCCTGAAGCTTCGCCACAGCGGCGCGCTGGGTTTTGCGCTTGAGGTAATGCGAATAGAGTTTCCAGTCGGGATTGCTACGCTTACCCGTGGCGGGACGCCCCCTGCCCCTCCCCACCTCATTGACGGCGGGCGGGGCGGCATGGCGGGCTTCGAGCGTACTGGCCGGCGGGCTCTCGATCTCCACAACCTCCGGCTCCGCGCGGTTCAGGTCGGCCAGAGCCGCAAACTTGCCGCGCTTCTCAGCCACCGACGATCTCCTTGCCCGCTGCCTCATACGATTCCCATGCGCGAACGGCGTTGCGGTCGTCCTTCACGCCATAAACCGGCACCCCTTCCGCCGCCGCCTTCTCGAAGGCGGCCAAGCGAGGGATTTCAGCGGCAAAGACTGGGATGCCCTGTGCGATGAGCATGTCGCGCAGCTGTCGCCCGTCCGTCCTGGGCTTGGGCGGCACCATCGTCAGCAGCACGCGATGCCGCGTGTTGCCAAGGCTGCGAAGCTTGGTGAGCGTATGGGTCAGCCCGTCTGTCGCCACGCTCTCCGGCACGGCAGGGACAACCAGCAGGTCGCAGTTGGTCGCTAGGTCTTTGAAATCGTCATCGGTCGGGTTGCCTTCGGTGTCGATGATGATGTGCTGATAGCCGTGGATATGGCTGACTATTTGGGCATGGGTGACGACCTTGAAGGGCAGCCCCTTCTCGTCACCGCGCTGGCTCCACTTGGTAGCGCTTCGGATCGCGTCGCCATCGACCAGCAGGGTCGGGGCAAGGCGCTGCAAGTAGGCGGCGAGATGGATAGCTGTCGTGGTCTTCCCAACGCCGCCCTTATAGCTTGTGACCGTGATTATCATCTATCCGCCTATGCGAAAATCCGAATTTTCAGATGTCCAAATAGACACAAATTTAAATGTGTGTCTATGTAGATTTCTGCTTATGCGAAATTTCGAATTTCCGCATAGTCAGATTTCTGGAAATCTGGTTTTCTACTGGCGGATTTTGGCGGAGATCTGATCGAACAGGTAAGGGGAGCTTCCCAGGCGATCACTTGGCCGATTGAGCGCTGGCCGTCGCCGTATGGTAGGTGGGCCTCTTTTACCGCTGGCGCTGGTTGCGGAAGGATCTAAACCGCCCTGCGCCTCCGCTGCCGTCTCCGGCATCGATCACATTAAAGGAGTAGAGGACGCGACCGCATTGGCCGGAAAACTCGGGTTAGCGCCGAGCTGAGCCGCTACTCCGGAGCTGTGCACTAAACCCTCCTGATTTTGGCCCTATCGGCCCCAGCATTTCCGGGCTGTTTCCGAGGTGGCCATGGCTGTGCACGAATCTAGAGTATAGTGTTCGCCCTGTAGTGCAGGGGGCGATCATGGGACGCGGTGCGATGCGGGTGGCGATTTACGCCAGGGTATCCACTGCCGACCAGAACCCAGAGCTGCAGGTGCGAGAACTGCGGGACTACGCCGAACGCCGCGGCTTCGTGGTGCATTGCGAGTACGTGGACCAGGCCAGCGGTGATGTTCGCCGCCGCAAGCGCGCTCCCGAGTTCGATGCCCTGATGGCCGACGCGCGCCGGCGCCGCTTCGATTGCGTGCTGGTCTGGAAGTACGACCGCTTCGCGCGCAGCCTCGGCGCGCTGATCGCGGCCTTGCAGGAATTCCGCGACCTCGGCGTGGACTTCATCAGCCACACCCAGGCCATCGACACCACCACGCCCATGGGCCGGCTGTTCTTCCACGTCATCGGCTCGTTTTCCG
>JAABUQ010006415.1_pt1 | contig 17859 bp, 13 predicted proteins | sample 5560001 | NCBI WGS metagenome assembly JAABUQ01 (sample SAMN10711888, study PRJNA513371) | rock metagenome | isolation source: Antarctica rocks | place: Antarctica: Victoria Land, Finger Mt nord | collected 2015-12-18
TCATGGTGATGCGGTCCAGCAAATCGCCGCCCGATGCCTGGTCTACCAGGCTGAGCAGGCCGTAGCCGAAGTTGAGTTCCAGCACGTCCACATTGAGCAGCGGCAAAACGCTTTCGGGCGCGGCGGGAGCGGCGGGTTTGGACGATGCGACTGCCTGCGCGTCCTGCTGCGCCTGCACGACCTGCTTTTCGCCGCGCATCAGCATCACGCCCAAGCCCGTCAATGCCCCGGCGACCAGAATGGTTTGGGCAATGGGAAAGCCGAAGGGGATGAACAAACACACCAGGCCAGCCGCGATGAACAGGGGCTTGGGAGCACCCAAAATCTGCTTGGAAATGTCCCCGCCCATCGGGGTGTCCGATGCCGAACGGGTGACCAGCAGGCCCGCAGCGGTGGAGATGAGCAGGGCGGGTATCTGCGCCACCAGGCCCTCGCCCACCGTCAGCAGGGTGTAGTTTTGCAGCACCTTCATGATGTCCTCGCCCTTAGACAGGCCCATCACGAAGCCGCCGACAATGTTCAGGACAATAATCACGATGGCCGCCATCGCATCGCCGCGCACGAACTTGTTCGCGCCGTCCATCGCGCCGTAAAAGTCCGCCTCGCGCTGCACGGTCTTGCGCCGGTCGCGCGCCTGCTCTTGATTGATAATCCCGGCATTGAGGTCGGCGTCAATCGCCATCTGCTTGCCCGGCATGGCGTCCAGGGTGAAGCGGGCGGCGACTTCCGCCACGCGCCCCGCACCGGCAGTAATGACGACAAAGTTGACGATGACCAGCAGCAAAAAGACAATGATGCCGACCACATACGAGCCGCCGACCACGACGGCCCCAAAGGTCGCGATGACATGGCCCGCGCTGCCCGTGCCGATAATCAGCTTCATCGCCGACACTTCCAGCGCCAATCGGAACAGCGTGGTGACAAGCAGCAGGGCGGGAAAGACGGAGAACTGCAATGGTTCCGTCGTGTACAAAGCCGTCAGCAGAATCAGCACGGCCCCGGCCAGGTTGACCACCAGGCAGAAGTCCAATAATGCTTCGGGCAGGGGCAAAATCAGCATGGCGACAATGCTGATGAGCACCAGCGCCATCGCAATCTCGGTTTGCTTGGCGGCGCGGGCCAGAAAGCCCATAAGTCCGCCTGGCTCCTCGGCCTTTTGCCCGCGTGTCCCGCGCGATGTTGTGACCGACACTAGGAAAGTCCCCCGTCTGTGTGACGCCCTGATTGTTCCACAGCACGCGCCGAATGCACAGTAAAACTTTGACGAACTGCCACGCAAATCGGCACGGGTCTGCCCATCGCGCCCTTTTTGGCAGAAGATTAATGGGGGCGGCTGAGGGGTAAACCGGGTGCGGCGGGCAACAATGTTCGCCCTTTGTCTAGAAAGAAGCACTCTTATGGCCGATTTGTCTGGGAGCATCACCATCAGCGCGCCGCCGCAGGCCGTCTTTGCCTTTGTGTCGGAAATCAGCAATTTGCCTCAGTACCTGCCCACCGTCAAGGCCGCCGAAGACGCCGGACAGGGGCGCGTGCAGGTCACCAGCGTTGTGGACGGCGAAAGCCATACGCAGGACGGCTACTTTCGCACGCCGGGCGTTGACCAGCCCATCACCTGGGGGTCGGACGGCGACAAGGATTATGAAGGCTCCATGCTGATTGAAGCGTCGGAACATGGCAGCAACCTGATCCTGTCCCTGCACCTCAGCCCCCCGCCGCAAAAAGCGCACGACATCGAAGCGCGCACCGATCAGGACTTTGCGTCGCAGATGCAGGAAGGGGTCAACCGCTGCCTGCAATCCATCAAGAACCAGGTGGAAGGCACGGGCGGCAAGGATGAAATCCCTGAAAGCCGGGGCCAATCCGCTTAGTCCACACTGATAGGTAAAACACAAACAGCCCTGCCGTTGACCCAACGGCAGGGCTGTTTTGTCACGCGCGAACGCGCTGACACGGGAGCGCCGGGGTTGTCCCAAAGGCATTCCATAGGCGAAGCATCCTTGTTGCTTGCGCGTTTCATCGGCATACCAACGACGGAAGAAATTGTTCCGTCGTTGCTCATGGCTTGGAAAGCGGGAGAGACGCCTCTGGTACGCCGTGGGAAAGCCTGCGCGCGGGGCGAGCGGCAGGGCTGTTTTGCGGGGCATCGCCGTTTACTGCGCGCGGACATGTTCGCGCAGCAACCCACGCAGGCGCGCTTCGTCGGTCGTGCGCGGGTTGAAGGGAAACGTGAAGGTGCGCAGGCGGCGCAGGCGCGTTGCCTTGATAATGAGAATGCGAATGCCGGGCAACTTTGGGTGGTCGCTAATCGTCCATGATTGCATTTGGTGCCAGCAGATGCGGCGATTATCGTTGCCTACTTTATAGAACAACCCCTTATTATCCAGGCGGCATTCACGCCCGGCCAAAATACTGCTTGCAAAAGGGAGAGCAATTTGCAGCACCATCAGAAACGGCAGGCACAGCACACCAACAGCAACTTTATGCAGTGCAAACGGCGCAAACTGCCACACGGCGTACAGCGTCGGGAGGCCGAGCAGCAATGTCCACTTCGTGGCGTACCAGGCCAAACGGAGTAGCTGAGGCTTGCCCCCTGTTTGCCACTCATAGCGACGCACGACCTTGGGGGTTGTCCATTTCACCAGTGTCATGTATGATAGGACACGGCAGGGCGTCATCAGTTGCAAAAAAGGCCCCGTCACTTGGGTAAGTAACGGGGCCGGGTGAGTTTTGATACGATGACCGCTTATTCCGTGCTGACGGTCTGCTCTACCTGCAAATTAACAGGCTGGACTTTCACGAACGGCGCTTCGCCCGACAGCATGGCGCGCATGAGCGTGTCCATTTTGGCGGCGGCGTCATGCTGGTCGGAGTTGCGCAGCTCCATCGCGTACACGGTCAGCAGTTCGGCGATGTTCTGCTTGTCCTTGTCGTGAATGTCGGCCACGGCGACTTTGGCCCCGCGCCCGATGCGGCGTTCCACAGCGGCGCGGTCAAAGTTCATTTCGGGTGTCAGCTTGACATAAATCACGCCGCCGGTCATGCCCGCGCACATCCACGGGCCAGGGTCGCCGAGCACAAGGGCGCGACCCGATGTCATGTATTCAAACGCGAAGCCTTTGATGTTGGCGCGCGCGCCGAGGCAGCCCAAAGTGTCATCAATCGGCTGCCGGATTTCGCCCGCAATCACGATGTCCGCGCCCGATAGCCGGATGCCGCAGCGCGAGTCCGCATCGCCTTGAATGAGGAACGTGCCGCCCTGCGCGCCGTAGCCGAAGCCCTTGCCCACCGAGCCGTCCACGCGCTCGCCCCGGTCATTCAGCCCGCGCAGGATGGAGATACGGCCCCCATGCGCGCCCTTGGCAACACCGTCCTGCGCGCCGCCCTGCACCATCAAGTTGACGCTTGGGCTGTTGAACGCGCCCAGGCCGTTGCCGGGGATGACGTCCTGGAAGCGCAGGTCGGCGGCGCGCAGAGGCGTATGGTTGACCTCGCCGCGCGACAGCGCCCCGGCAAGATGCGTCCCCAATTCGCGGTCGGTGGGGTTGACGCGGTCGTCCTCAAACAAGACCGCTTCCGCGCCCTGCTCGGTCTGTTCGGCAACCATCGCGCTGATTAATTTGCTCATGTACGACAGCGGGCGGCGAATGCGCTTGGCGACCTTGACGTTCTTTTCGCTAAACGCATGGGAGTTGCCCGCCGTCGCCGCCAGGCCGTAGGTAATCATCGGCAGGACAGGGGCGGTTAGCTCAAAGCAGTCCACCAAATCCAGGCCGCGCGCCTGTGTCAGCAGGTCGCTATGGCCCACCATGTCCTGCGTGTTGAGGAAGCCAAGCTGGGCGGTGAGGTCGCGTATCTCGTCGCCTATCGCGCCGAACAAGCGGCACAGGCCTTCCACTGTCCCCTCAGTTTCGCGCGGCACGAAGCGCTTCAGCCCGTGCGCCGCAGCCTGCTCCTGGGTTTCAATCTGCGTGGCAATGCCGACGTGGCAGGTGTCCAGTTGACAGCCATGACAAACCGTGCAGCCCACGGCGACCATTGTCAATGTGCCGAAGCCGCAGCGGTTCGCGCCCAGCAGCATCATCTTGACGACATCCAGGCCCGTCTTCATGCCGCCGTCGCACCAGAGTTCCACTTCGTCACGGACACCCGCCTGCGTCAGTGCGCGGTGCGCTTCTTTCACGCCAATCTCCACGGGCATACCCACATGCTTGAGGGCATGGGAGCGGGCCGCGCCGGTTCCGCCATCGTAGCCGGACAGGGTGATGATGTCCGCGCCCGCCTTCGCAATGCCCAGCGCAATCGTGCCGATGTTGGGGACGACCGGCACTTTGACGGACACTTTGGCATTGGGGTTTGCGGTATGCAATTCCTCAATAATCTGCGCCAGGTCTTCAATGGAGTAAATGTCGTGGTTGTTGGATGGTGATATGAGATCCACGCCCGGCGTGGCATGGCGCGCGGCGGCGACTTTGATGCTCACCTTTTTGCCGGGCAGGTGTCCGCCCTCGCCGGGCTTGGCCCCCTGGCCTATCTTGATTTCCAAGAAGTCGCTGGCGTTCAGCATGTCAATGTTCACGCCGAACCGCCCAGACGCGATCTGCTGGCCCCGGTTGTGGCGATATTTGCCGTACATATCCTTGATCTCGCCGCCTTCGCCATTGAGGCAGACGATGTTCAGTCGCCGCGCGGCTTCGGCATAGGCCCGAAAGACCGTCTCGCCCTGCGACCCGAACGACATGGACGACAGCTCCACGGGCAGGTCGTGTCCCTTGATGCGCGTGGACACGTTCTCGCGGGCTACAGGCGTCCGGCTGTCCAGTTTCAGGTCCAGCAAGTGGCGCAAAGAAATGGGCGTGTCCTTCTCAAGACCCTGCACGCGCTCGGAGTACGACGAATAAGTCGCCTGGCCCGACGCGGCCTGCCCTGCCAGCTTCCACACCTTCGGGTAAAAGCGCATATCCTCGCGCTTCTTGACGGGGGTTTCACTGCGCGCGATTTGGAGACGCTCACGCGCCTGCGTGTCCAATCGGTCAAACGACAGGCCGATGCGCGCCGACCCGCAGAAGTTGCGGATTTCCAGCAGGTGCGCCACGTCAGACGCCATGCCGATGGATGCGAAGATGCGCCCGTAGCCGCGCAGCTCGTGCGTGCCCATCGTGGAGATGACCTTCTCCAGCCCCTTTTGCAGGCTGGACAGCAAGTTGTACAGACGCTGGGCTTTCTCGTCGTCCGTGGCCTCGGAGGGGGCGGCGGCGATGGCCTGGCGCAGCATGAGGGTCGGGACAACCGCGTCCGCACCCGTGCCGATGGCGAAGATGATGTCGTGAAGATTACGCAGGCCGCCCGACCGCACGACCAGGCTGGTGCGGCGGCGCAGGGCTTGCGCGTTGGGTTCATCGCTGACCTGCGTTTCGCGCAGGGCGCGGTCGGCGGCAATCAAGGCCAGGTGCGGGTCAATGGGCAGCGTGTCCGGGGCAAAGGCTTGGGCGTCATCCAGCACGATCAGGGACGCGCCGTTTTGGGCGGCTTCCACGGCTCGCTGTGCGAGTTCTTCCACGGCTTGCTGCATGGTTTCGGCGGCGGGATATACCATCGGCAGCGTGGCGCTTCCCGTCTGGCCGAAATGGGTGCGGGCCGCTTCCAGGCTGCACGTTCCCACTTTGGCCGCCATCGCCTCGGTCTGCGCGGCAGGCAGCAGGCCGGACAGCACGGCCAGGTCGGGCAGGATGGGAACACGCAGCTCAATCGCCTGCACTGGTACGGCATGGGCTTCATTGAAGTCCGGGCGCGCGCCCAACGTCATGCGCGTAGAGAAATGCTCCATCTCGCGCTCGCGATCCATAGCGGGGTTGGTGACCACAGCCACCGCTTCCTTGAAGTAATCCGACAGCGACTGTTTGTCGGGCGACAGGGCAGCAAGAGGCCCGTCGTACCCCAGCGACCCGATAGGCTCATTGCCTGTCTTGCACAGCGCCTCCACAAAGTCAACGTCCTGCGTAGACCAGTGAAACGCCGCCACGCGATTGGCTTCCTGCGGCAAGGCGGGGAATGCTGCACTGCCCTCGCTGGCAGGAATGGCATCTTGAGGCATAGATACACTCGCGCCGCCCCTGAGTGACGCCTCCACTTGGTCCAGACCCCACCGGCCCTGCGACTTTTCCAGTGCAGACCGCTGCAATTCATGGTAAGCCAGCACGTCCGAGCCTTGCCCGCGACGCACGTTGATGGCAACCTTTTCGCCCGGTGCGAGCGGCTTGGGATCACCCAGGATGACCGTCAGCGGCACCACGCCCTGCTCCGACGCGAAGTAGTACTCCGTCGCCGACTCGCCAAACCACAGCGGACGCAGGCCCAGAGCATCCACGCCAAAGACGCACTCATCCGCCCAGCGCGACACAATCGCAGCAGGCCCCTGCGCCAATGGCCCCAGCACCCAGCGATAGTAGCGGTACAGCGCGCGCAGGTCGGCGGGCAGGGCGTCCACTTCTTCGGCCATCGGCGGGAAGATGACCTCCGAAGCTTCCATCAATGACAGGCCGTGGTTGACAATCAGGCCGTGCATCGCCCGGTCCATGTCCTGCGAGTCCGACCCATCACGGGTAATCGGGATGCCCAGCATCTGCGCTTCGCGGCGCAGCTTGTCAATGGTGTTGATCTCGCCGTTGTGCCCCAGCAGGGCAAATGGCTGCACGCGCTCAAAGTTTGAGAGCGTGTTGGTGGAATAGCGCGAGTGCCCCAATGTAATCACCGACACAAAGTCCGGCGATGACAACTGCGGGTAGTAATGGTCTAAAATGTCCGCGTTGCCATGCACTTTGTAAATGGCCGTGTGCCGGGACAGCGAAACCACATGCACCGGCGTGTCGCGTTCAATGGCAAGCTGCGCGGCGAACAGCACGCGGTCACCGGCCAGCCCGCTGCCCGGCGCAAACGCAGGCACAAACCCCGCCACCTGCCAGAACTCCGGCTCATTGGAGCGCGCGATCTTGCCCAGCGCGTCGTGACGCACATCGCCGTAGTCTTCCACCAATATCTCAATGCCCTGCGCTTTGAGCAGCCCGCGCACGCGCTCTTTGATTTGGTCTGCCGCACTGGCCTGCTTGAAGGGCAGGAAGAAGTGCCCGACAAAGAAGCGCGGGTCGTCGGCGAGCGCAGGGTTCTGCCCGGCGTCATCGCGCAGGGCCTGGCCCCAGATGATGCGGGGAATGTCGGTTTGCACGCCGCAGCCGTCGCCCTCGCCGTCCACGCCGCCGGAGCGGTGGCCCATCTTCTCCAGCGCGTTGATGGAGCGTTTGACGTTGCCGTGCGAGGGCGTCCCGTCCTTGCGGACATAGGCGACCAGAGCGCAGGCATCATGTTCGTCATCGGGGCGATAGTTTAGCACAGCAACTTCCTTCTACTCACAAAAACCTGACTGACAATTGGGGGCGAAAAGCCGCGCGCGTGCCGCAGAGTGGGCAGGGGCACGCCCCGGAAAAGGGAAGTTATTATAGCACACAGCAGGGTGAGTTTACAAGGGGTTTTGCAGTGGCCGGGGCGCCATTTCTCCCGTACCGCTACGGGATAGACGCGAAGAGCGACATGGAAATCGGGGAATGCGCCGTCCGCCGCAGGGAGCCGCCGACCGCATACACGGCGTTGTAGCCAATGCGCTTGCCGTACATCTGTGCGTCAGGGCGTCGCTGCTGAAAGCGTCGCCCGGCGGTTAGCAGATTGTCGGCGATCTCGCACTCGCCGCTGTCCACATCAATGGACACAATCTTGCCAATGTTTTCTTCAGTTTCCAGCAGGGTGCGCAAGCGGCTTTCGTAGATTTCCTGCCCACACTGCCCAATTTCTTCGCCGCTGCGTTGTGTTGTCATGGAATTGCCCTTTCACGTCTACTATACTGTTTAGCGCAGTTCCTTTGCATGTTACTGAAATTTGTTGCGTAGCGCCCGGAGTGCAAGCACATGAAGCACCAGGGCGAGCGGAGCAAAGAAGCCAGCGATATAAGTGAAGGGAAATGTGCCGATGGCTGTGTTGGGAACTTCAGCGTGAATAATGTTGAGCGGGCCAGGCGCCGTCAGCAGAGAGCGGATCGCGACATTGGCAAGCGAAAGCAGGCCCAGCACGTTCCAAGCAATCGCCCCCTTTTGACCCAGGCGTCCTTTTGTAGACAGCCAAGCGGCAAGGGGGGCTGTGACTCCGACTAAAATATCAACGTTACCGCCCTGATAGGTAAGCAGTCGGGGCGCAAGACCCCCAATCCAAAGCTGATGCAGAAACAACTCAACGCCCAGGCGAAAGCTCTGCAGCGCGAGAACAAGCCAAAGTGGAAAGGCGAGTGCGATGCACGCCCCCGCCGGTGACCGTGCCAGGAAAAGAAACACAAAGATCGGCAGAAAGATAAAGACTGCTCCAGGGGGACGCAGGGCGGGGTTGCGGACGACGCCTAAATAGCTCAGCGCTCCCACATAAACGAGCCAGACGCAGAGACCTGCCAGCACGCCAAACGCAGTACGGCGTGGAAGATAGCGTGCGGCAAACGCGGCGACAACGGCTGCCATGAACGCCAAAAACCCAAGAAAAAGCGCAGCGGTCATGCGAACTCTCCCGCGCCAGGGTGCTGCACAACAGGCTGCTGCATAAAGCGTGTGCTATGCTCGACCTGCCAGCGCTCGTCGTCCATTGCAAGCCTCGGCGCGGGCGGCACGGGAAAGTTTTGCTCGCGCTCGAATCGCTCCAGGTCATAGCCTGGACTCATCGGCGTCCGCAGGAAGTCCGCGAATGTACGCAACGTATTGCCAAAGGTTCTCTCTGCTTCCGGCAAAGCGGCGTAGCGGCGCGCAATCGTTTCAAAGTCTTCGGGCTGGCAGCCGGTTGCTTCAAAGACGTGATTGGTCGGCGCGCCCACTTCAAAGGCTCCATGCTTGTGATCCTCAACGTAGTAGCGAATGCTGATCAACTCGAAAGCGCTAACGCCGTCCATGCGAGCCGCCTTGAGAAACATCCACATCGGCATATCCATCTGGCGAACCTTCCGGTTGAGTACTCGGCTCAAGATTTGAACCATATCGCCTGCCGAAAGCAGCGCAGGGCCAGTTGGCCGGTATGTTCTGCCTGCATGTTTTTCGGGGTCGATCAATGCTGCTACGGCGACACGTGCAATATCCTCATTGGAGGGCGGCGCATTGCGGCTTTCGCCGGTGAGCGTTGGGAACACGCCAAGATGCGCGGCGAAGCCGATCAAGCGCAAGTAATTATCTGCGAAGTAGCCGGGATTGACAATGGTATGGGAAACACCAGGAAGCATGGAAAACATATGGTCAACAAGCCAGGTTTGGCGCGTCATCAGCGAAGGATGGGCCGGGCTTGCAAGCCACTGGCTCAGGCCGACAATGGCTTCAAGACCTGTTTCCCGTGCGGCAGCCGCAAAGGCCGCTGCGCTCTGGATCATGTAAGGGTGGAAAGGAGGGCAGTAGTAAGCGCGTGTTGTTCCCTGCATGGCTTCCTGGAGTTGGTCGGGATCGAACAAGTCGGCAACGACGGTTTCCACGCCGAGACGGTCAAGCCGCTCGCTTCTGGCATCACGCGAATGCACGAGGGCAAGGACAGGCCAGTCTTTTTCACGCAGTTGGGCAACAATAGCGTTTCCTGTCTTGCCGGTTGCGCCCGTGACCAGGATTTTAGGATGTTTCATTTTGTGACCTTCTTTGTTTAAGACCGAATGGTTTGTTTTACAGCCGATGTAAAGTAAGCCGGGCAAGCAAAGCTCGCTCGGCGGTCTGTTCTAAACTCTGCTAGGCGGAAAGGTTCTGCCACACATATTGCGTCAGGTGAGCGGCGGCCTCTTGAAGTGGAGCATGGTCTTCGTAAAGCTGGCTGAGCATCAGCGCCCCCTCCAATGTGGAGATGATAATCGTGGCAACGCCCTCGGCGTCTGCATTCCTTCGGATTTCGCCCTGTTGCTGACCCCGCCGCACGATGTCGGCGATCCAGCCCCGCCAGTACGAGAATGCCTGGCGAACCCGGTCACGCAAAGGCGGGTTGGTGTTGTCGCTTTCAATGGCAGTGTTAAGCAGAGGACAGCCCCCCTCCACCTCCGGGTGCGAGTACATGCGGCTGAAATCCTCAATCAAAGCCTTCAACTGCCCTTGTGAGGTCTCGATGCCGTCCACGGCCCGCTCCCACCGCTGGCGCATCAGGTCGGCAGCATAGTCAAAAGCTTCAATGGCGAGCTGCTCTTTGCTGCCGAAGTGGTTGTAAATGCCACCCTTGCGCAATCCGGTGGCTTGCATCATGTCCGTCAGAGAAGACCCTGCAAATCCTTGCTGATTGAAGACCGGAGCGATCCTGCGGACAATCTCCTGTCTTGTTGCCTCACCCTTCCTCATGTGCGCCCCTTAGTAGAAAAGACCAATCGGTCTTTTAATAGGTTAGCACGTCTTATCTGCTTTTGTCAAGACGCTCGCAAAGAAAGCCGTTTTTAATGCACCCTGCCGAACGCGATTTTTTCTTCGGTTGTGTGCAGGACTGGCAGGAGGCTTGCCAGGGTGATTGTGCCGCGCCCGAAGCGCTGGTTGATGGTGTCCACGGCCTGCGTGGCGGCGCGGCGGCGCTCGTCTGTCTCAAACAGCGACAGGGTGCGGCTGGCTTCGGGCTGCAAGTCCCACAGCACGACACTGACTTGCTTCGGCTGCTGGAACGGATGTTCCCATAAAGAGCACAACACTTCCATCAGGCGGCTGGTGTCGGCGCACAAGGACAGCCGGGACTGGCGACGCCACACCTGCCCCTCCGGCCCGCGCTGGTAGAGGCTGATGGCCCGTGCCGCGCAGCCCAGGCCGCGCATGCGCTCTCCCGCACGCTCCAGCAAGCGTCCCGCTACCACCGACGCTCCCCAGCGGGAGCGCAGGGCGGGCGGCAGCACATGCGAGTGGCCCACGCTGCGGCGCACCTCGGGAAGCTCAGCCACCCGATGCCCGCGCAGGAGGTGCCACCAGCGTTCGCCATTCACGCCGCCCCACATGCGCCGCATCTGCTCTAGGGGCATGGCGTACATCTGTTCCGTTGTGTGGACACCGACACGGTGAAAACGCGCTTCCATATTGCGCGCGATGCCGGGAAAGTCGGTCAGCTTCAGCCTGTACAGCTTATGCGGCAGGTCTTCCTCGTCCAGCACGGACAGGCCGTTAGGCTTTTGCATCTCGGCGGCGACTTTTGCCAGGAACGGGTTCGGCCCCAGCCCCACTGAGCAGTGCATGCACTCCCCCACCCGCGCTTTAATCTGGCTTTTGATATGCTCGGCCAGACGCAGGGCATCGGACAGCGTGCGCTCGTTAGCCCACAGGCGGCAGGCCATTTCGTCCACGCTGAGGATTTTGTCAATGGGCAGGTTCTCCTGCACGACGCCGACAATCTGGTCGTGAAAGTCGCGGTACGGCTGATGACGGGCTTCTATCAAGCGGATGTTGGGGCACAGCCGCTTTGCTTCGGCAACATTGGTGCCGGTTTTGACCCCATAAGCTTTGGCCTCATACGAGGCGGCGATGCATCTTGTCCAGTCATTCAGGAGCGGCACAACCGCGACCGGACGCCCGCGCAGCTCGGGGTGGATTTGCTGTTCAACCGAGGCAAAAAACGCGTTCATATCCAGAAACAGCCAGCGCACAGGCATAGGAGTAGACTTTCTTCTACCAGGGTTTCTGGATTATAGCAAATGTCTACTATTCTGTCAAGCCTTGTCAGTCTGGAATTCGTTATTTTTGTGCGGCTTTCCATAAGGGGCATGGCGGCACTGCTTTGGCTGATCAAGCCTGTGCCGACGACGGAAGAGTTTGTTCCGTCGTTGGAACAGGCGGACAAAGCCTGCGTCACGCGCAAAAGAGGCCGTGGAAGCGGCATCAGTTTGGGGGAACAAAGGCCTTGCCTCGCCAAACAGCAAGAAACGCGGGGCGGCTTGGGCGGGGCGGCTTCAGGCGGCCAAATCGGGAGCAGAGGGAACCGGATCGGAAACAAAGGGAAAAGGGCCAGCAGGAGCGGAGTAGCCCAGCCGCGATGTTTCCGCCAGAAGCGACCGGGCAGCGGCTTCTAGTCCCCTCTGCTGAACAAGCGGCAGGCGGCTTTTCCACGCGCGCAGCAGCCCGCTGCCGACCAGCGTCTTGATGCGGCGGTAGCGGGTGTTGGCGAGGCGGAAGCGGCGGACAGCATCGGGAAGGCCCGCGCCTTCGGCACGCATTTGCTGCTCCAGGCGCAGGGCAGCAAAGGCATACAACTCCCGATCCCAGGAGTTTTGATGCCAGATGGCTTGCAGAAGCTCGCCCGGCACCTGGCTGCGGTCTAGGCGGCCTACGCCGACGTTTTCCCGCACATGGCAGGGCATCTTCCACCCGAACCGTCGCTGCATTAGAACCACGCTTTCGTCAAAGCGCTCAGTCAGCCCCGCGATGGCAACGTACGTTGTCAGGTTGTGCTTGGCCTGCTCGAACACGTCCCGGCTGCATGCGCCCAAGGGGAGGGCCATCGCCTCTGCGCCCGCCAGCATCCGGGTCTGCAGGTTGTCCTTGTAGTACAGCTCCAAGGCGAGAAAGCCGCCCAGCGCCAGAGGTGTGTTTGCACGGTCCTCGCAAGCAAAGCGCTGCACATGGCAGTAATGGGACAAGACTTGCTCGAGCGGCTCGCGCAGAACAGTAATGCATTGCGGCGACGGTATGGATTGCGACAAAGGGATAGGGAGCGGAAAGTGGCCGACCAAGACGCGCGCCTCGCGGCGCTGCTGTTTTGTCAGCGCATTAGGGGCGGCAGGGTCATCCATGCGCAGCACGCCGTGCGGCCCATACTCACGTTGGAGAATGAGCCACAAGGTTGTTCCGGCGGTCTTGGGGATATGCACAAAGGTCAACAGCGGGGGCGGGGCGGCGTTTGCGGGCAGCATAGGAAGGTCTCTCTTGGCAAGGATGGAGGGCAGAAGCCTGCGGATGTGCCGCGCCGCTTCTGCCCTCCCTTCTCTTTACGAAAAGCCTGCGCGTTTGTTCATTGTGGCTCCTATCAGTGCTGCAGGCCTGAAAACGCGAGAAGTGCGCCCAAGCCGCGCGTTTTCAGCCACAGCACCGCGCGCGGGCAAACGCGCACCAATGCGGGAACTGCGCCCCGGCATGCTATAATTGACGGTGATTGAGGCCCAGAACCTAACCAAGACCTATCGTCCCGGCAGCGCACCCGCCGTGGACGGGCTTTCCCTCTCTGTGGCGGGGGGCGAGCTGTTCGGTTTCTTAGGCCCCAATGGGGCCGGCAAAACCACGACTATCAAGATGCTGGTCGGGCTGCTCGCGCCCACATCAGGAACAGCGCGCATCGGCGGCTTTGATTTGCAAACGCAGGCGCGCGACGCCAAGCGCCTGGTCGGGTATGTGCCGGACAACCCGTACCTTTATGACAAGCTGACCGGGCGGGAGTTTTTGGCGTTTATCGGGGACTTATATTCCATGCCCGCCGATGCAGCCCGGACGCGCAAGGCCGAAGACCTGCTCGCTCTGCTGGAGCTTGGGCCGCAGGGCGACCAGCTTATCGGGGGCTACTCGCGCGGCATGCGCCAAAAGATGGCACTGGCGGCTGCCCTGCTGCACGACCCGCGCGCGCTCTTTTTGGACGAGCCGACAGTCGGGCTTGGTCCGGGCAGCACCAAAAAGCTTAAAGACATTCTGCGCCGCTTGTGCCGCGAGCAGGGTGTGGCGGTGTTTCTGAGCACGCACACGTTGGACGTGGCGCAGGAGATTTGTGACCGCGTCGGCATTTTCCAGCAGGGGCGCTTGATTGCCTGCGGCACGCCTGCCGCGCTGAGCGCCCAAGCGGAGTCGGGGCGTTTGGAAGATGTATTTCTGCACCTAACTGCGCTGCTTTTAGACAAGGAAAGTTCCCCACGATGATGCCGTTGGTTCGTTTGTGCTTGTTGCTTGCGCTGCTGCTGTGCCTGGCTGGGTGCGGCGTCACGCAGCAAGCCAGCAACGCGAAAATTAGAGATGACCTGGCGCAGGCAGAGCAGTCAGCCACATTGGGCAAAACCGCAGATGCACGCCAGTGGGCCGACCGCGCGATAGCAGTCGCCCCGAACGACGTCAGCGTGTATGCCCCCAACCCTGTCGGCTTCTCCATATTCAGCACAGACCAACCCGATTTCGTGCATGGCAGCATTGCGGAAGCGTTTCTCGCCGCCGGGGACGATGCCACCAATGTCGCCTACCTCAGCCAGGCAGCGCGCAAGTTCCCGCAAAGCGACTGGCCTTTAGTGCTGCTGGTGCAGTCGCAGCAGCGATTGGGCGATACGGCCAATGCCCGCGCCAATGCCAAAACTCAGGCGGGACTGCTGGAGGCGCGGCTCGCGCGGCCTGGCGTCTACCCCAGCGCGGCCTTGCTTGACGAACTCGCACAGGCGTATTTTGACAGCGGCGACACGGGCAAAGGGGCGGCCACATTCCAGCGCGTCATTGCCACGTATCCCTTCAACCCGCAAACCAACGATGCCCGTAATTCTTTGGCCTACAACTATGCCCTTGTCAACGACACGGCCCATCTGCCCGAAGCGCTGGCCCTATCGCTCAAAGCCCTGAAAGCGGCGCAGGACATGGCGCAGGGAGGCAAGCTGTCCGATGACGCTGTGGCGGCAGTGCAGGACACGGTTGGCTGGGTGCAGTATCGCTTGGGCGACTACCCCGCCGCGCGGCTCAATCTTCAGCAGGCCATGAACGGCAGCCCGCGCTCGGCAGAGAACCGCTACCACCTGGGCATGACATACCTGAAGCTGGGCCAAACCGAAGCCGCCCGCGCCGAACTCAGCCGTGCCGTGCTGCTCAGCGCGGGCTATGCCGAAGCCGCCGCCGCCCTCGCCGCCCTGCCACCATCCCCGTAGGTCGGGGGCGAGGCAGTCAAGGCCCGAAGCCAGCAAATTGATCACAGGCTGCCATGTGCGCGCCGCCCCGCCGAAGTAGTGCAGCAGCACCAAAGTCGGCCCTTTGCCCTGACGCGTATAACTCAGCAAGCCCACGCCCCCCTCGTTCCCCTACCCGCTGGACAGCTTGCCGCCGGTGACTTCCAAGATAATCCCTGTCACGAAGCTTGCGTCCTGCGAGGCGAGAGACACATACGCCGGGGCAGCCCCCGTCCGCCGCTGCCGCCTGCCCCGCCGTGTTCGTCGCCCGCCTGGCTGCCCGCACCGAGGGTGCTATGGATGATGTCTAGGAAGATGGTGCTCATGGGGCGTTGTTTCTGTGTTGAGCTATCACGCCCTCGCGGCGCGGGCGAGGAAGCGGTCGGCGATGCGCAGGCTCATTGCCATAATCGTCAAGGCGGGGTTGCAGGCCAGCGCGGTGGGGAAGACCGAATTGTCTGCGATGTAGAGGCCCGGCACATCATGCGCCTCGCCGTCGGGGTTAACCACAGACTGGGCAGGATTGGTGCCCATGCGGCAGGTTCCGATGATATGGGCATAGCGGTTGTAGCCCCAAACGTTGGTGGCCCCGGCGGCGTCCCAGATGGCGCGCATGGTGCGGTCGGCGTGGGCGGTCAGGCGGTGTTCGTTTTCCCCGGCTGTGTAGAAAATGCGCGGCTTGGGCAGGCCGCGCGCGTCCAGTTCACCCGACAATTCCACGCGGTTATGTTCATACGGCAGGCCCTCGCCCAAGATGTTGATACCAGCGACATGGTTGTATCGCTGCATATGCCGCAGCATGGCTTTGCCGTACAGTCCGCTGCCGCGCGCAAGCTGCGAGGCGTAGGTGACCGGCATGACGCCAATGCTTTGCAGCAAGTAGCCGCCTGCGAAGTCGGCGTCCGGGGGGCGGTGCGTGTCTTCGCTGATCAGGCCGCCGGGGATGCCTTTCCAGGGGCGCGTTTCGTCTGCGAACTGCCCCCACACTTGCAGGCCCGTATGCGCCATGAAGTTTCTGCCCACCTGCCCGCTTCCATTGGCGAGGCTGTTCATCAGCAACAAACGAGGCGTTTCAATCGCTCCGCCGCAGAGGAATACGCTGCGCGTGGGCTGGCGCACTGTTTTGCCATTTTTCGTGTAGACAACGCCTGAAACGCGGCCGTCTTTGCCCGTTTCTATCTGCGTGACAAAGCATTCGGGACGCAATTCGCCGCCTGCCTGGACAGCCAGCGGGATATAGGTGACGTCCATGCTCCCCTTCGCGCCGACGCTGCAACCCGCCTGGCAGTAGCCGCGATTGGTGCAGGCGGGACGCCACCCCGCGCCGGGCTGGTAGTACGGCGCGGACAGGGCGGCATTGGCGGCGGGCGCTGTGCGTATTCCGAGTTTGCCGCACCCGCGCTGCATGAGCTGGGCGGCGGAGTTGAGCGGCAGCGGCGCGAGCGGGTAGCCGGATGCGCGCTCCGGCCCCCACGGATACGGGGTTGGGCCGCTGATTCCCAGAAAGTGTTCCAGTTCGTCGTAGTACGGGGCGAGGTCTTGGTAACTGAGCGGCCAGTCTGCGCCGACCCCGAACTCGGTATGCAGGCGCAGGTCGTCCGGGTGGGCGCGCGGGGTGTACGCGGTGTAGTGGAGCGTGGAGCCGCCCACCCCGATGCCGCTGTTGTTGCGGCCAAACGCCATTGGGTCATCGCCTGCGCTGAGGCGTTCATCGTTCCAGAAGAGCTTGTCCTGCCCGCGCTCATCGGTGGCGAAGTCTGTGCCGGGTGTCCATGCCTGGCCTGCTTCCAGAGCGACTACGCGCAGGCCCGCCTGCGCGAGGCGTGCGAACAGGGGCGCACCACCTGCTCCCGTCCCGATAACGACAGCATCTACAGGCTCCGAAACTGGGTAGACCGAGGGCATGGCAATCGCCGCCTGGGGGTCGGGCGCGGCGGGTGCGGCAGCCGGTGCAGGCGCAAGCAGCAGAGGTATCTGCGCGATTGTGTCTCGCTCCCACGGTTCGCGCTTGTTTAAGCCAATCTCGTGCCACCCGCGCCCGTCGGCAAACGATACGCAGCCGATTTGCACCTGCGCTTGCGGCTGGCTGTAGTAGATTTCGCTCAGCTCCGCCAGCATCTCTTCCCACGCGCGAGGGGGTGAAAGTGTTTGCCACGCGTCGCCGGGGGGATTGCACTCATGCACCGAGGCAAGCACATCGTCCTGCTGGGCCTGGCTGCACGCCGCGAAATCCTGCCCATGTAAGCTCTGCGCTGTTTGGTTGAAGCCTTGCAAGCGCAAGCGCCAGGCCTGGTCATCGGGCGGCAGGATGTCGTAGCGCCAGCCGTCGCTTTTGCCGCTTGCCAGGCGCAGGTCTATATCGCACACAAAATCAGTCGGCAGTGCGCCGCCTTCGGTAGGGAATAGCCTTGCGGCGAGGGCGCGCAGGGTATCCGCTTCGCCTAGGGTGAAGAAGCCGAGGGGCGGCGGCACAAACGCCAGGCGCTCTTGCAGCACGCGCCGGGTCGGCTCAGTCACCAGGTCGGATTGGAGCAAGTCCTGCAAAGGCGTATCGGGGGTGTTATCGGGCACTAGGAGGCTTTTCTAAGCGCACCGTGGCGCAGAGGATTGGGCCGCTGTTATGTAAAAGCACGGCGCGGCTTTATAGTACCCGCTTTCCCCGCGCCCCCGGTTAGCCTTTGCTATGTGGGACGGGGCCGCAAGACGCTGAAGCAATCGCGTCTGCATTGACTTTAGGGGTTCGCTGGGTATGATAGCGGCAGGGCATGCGGTTTGGCACAAAGAAAAGCAGTGGCATAGAAAGCGAAAACACGATGAATGTTGTGGTGACTGGGGCATCCGGGTTTGTGGGCAGCCATATGGTGCAGGCGCTGATGGGGGCAGGGCACCGGGTGCGGGGCCTTGCCCGCAAGGCTCCGACCGGCGAGCGGCGCAAGGCCGGTGCGGAATACATA
>JAABUQ010006416.1_pt1 | contig 17856 bp, 14 predicted proteins | sample 5560001 | NCBI WGS metagenome assembly JAABUQ01 (sample SAMN10711888, study PRJNA513371) | rock metagenome | isolation source: Antarctica rocks | place: Antarctica: Victoria Land, Finger Mt nord | collected 2015-12-18
GAATGTGCTGCAGCCGCTGCTGGTCAGTACCAGCGCCGTGGAGCTGGCGGGGGAGTGTGTCAAGATGATTTTGAGGATTGATGATATTGCTTTGAGTAGGTGAGTTTGACGAGCCGCTCCGGATGGCTGTGCGGGTTGGGCTGTGATGGGGCTGGGGGGAGGGGGGGGGAAAAGGGGGGTGAGGTGGGAAGAGATAGATGGATACATACCTAGGTTAGCATGCCAAAAACCATACCGGAAGTCCATTCCATCCGCAGCGCTCTCTCCGTGCGACCAGCTCCTGGGGTTGGGCTTTCTATTCTCGCACGAGCATTTTTGGAGCTTTCGGCCTTTTCTTGTACCGAGCGCGATAAAGCCGCCTGCGCTTTCCCTTCCCGTTGGGGGATATTGATGTAATGTCTTGAGTAGGTATGAGGAGTGGCATAGCTGCGCATGATGGAAGGGAAGGGATGGATGGATTTGCAGATGGGTGTCTAGGCTCTAAGGGGGGTAGTGAATCAACATATATGTACGGATTGTGGATGTGGATGTGGATGTTCATCTTGCTATAAATGTAGACATCTCAACTACCAAAATTCTCCACCCAGAATCCTACTTTCCCCCCTCCCATCCCCTTTCCCCACCTCCCTTCCCTCTGCCCCCAAAACAACTTTCCTGCGCTGACAATGCGTCGTCTAAGCGTTTAACTAGCAAGGGTATATAGTAACACAGATATGAAAAACACGAGGCCCGCGCCGGGGGGAAATGTCTGCCTAAGAAAGAAAGTTGAGAGGAAGGGAATTCGTAAGGGCGAGGGCTGAGGGATGCAGAATGGTATCTGAGGTTGGGGGGGGGATGTTTCGCGCATCTTCGAGAGGTTCCTCTCTTTCTTTTCAAGTCCTCCCACTAATTTTCCTCCACACCCGCCGGAACATCCCCCTTTCCTTCTCCTTCCCCCAGACATCATTCGCGTTTCGCCCGACGACAGGCAGGTGCTCCAGCGCCAGCGGATCATCCCCCGTCGTGTGCGCGTACAACGCCTTCTCGTCCGCCCGGAGATCAGGTCTTGTCAGTGTCATCCGCAAGGTCATTTCGCGGTTGCCGGCTAGGACTTGAGCGAGGGGCTCGGAGGGCGAGTGGCGGAGGATGGGTTTGGTTATTGAGGTTGTGTGGGTGTGTGTGGTGGGGAAGAGAGTGCTTGAGGAGCAGGAGTCGGCGACGGAGGGGGAGAGGAGGTAGGTGCTTCTGAAGTGGGGTGATTCGGGGGTGTAGGGGGAGTGGTTTGGTAGGCTGGTCGTGGAACCCGTTGATGTGGTGTCATCGAGGGCGTCGAAGAGGGAGGGGTTTTCTGCGGGGTCTTTGTCGTCGTGGAGGAATGTTTTGCATGGGGCCGTGGCGTGGTGGGAGAGGGAGGGACGGCGGAGGGGGTGCGAGGAGGAGTCTTCCATCGACGGAAAACCGAATTCGATTGCTTCATCGAATTTCTGGGGAGAGGCGAGGAAGACACGGAGTTTTAATCGTGCGTCGGGGTCGGTGTAGTGGGGTGCGGATTGGGATATTGTCGAGATTGAGGAGTGGTTCACGTGGTGGGTTCTGAGTTGGTGTGTCTTCATTTCGGGGAGAGGCGGGCGAGATAGCGTGCGCTGGTGGGTGTGGAAGGCTTCGGCTGTGGGGGTGGTGGCTTGAGAAGTGGGTGCAGTGGGATTTGAGGTTTTGCTCGGCAATGTGGAGGTATCGTTGCCGCCATAAGGTAAGGAGGAGAGGGACATGACTTTTCGGAACGACGGCTGGCATTTCGAAGAGGTGGTGGAAGTTTCTGAAGCATAAAAGCGGTGGTAGTCGTCCAGAGTCGACGCCAGGTCTAGCTCGTCATCATTGTCGAAAAATTCAAAGGAATCCATCATGGTGTTGTCCATATCCACCTCCGATTCGGAGGCGTCCTCAGCCGTGAAAGTGAAAGTACTTAGTGATGACACGCTGGAGTTTGAGGACGTTCGCAGAGTAGGCATACTGCGGTTCATCTCCCGCAGTCTTGTGAGTTCATAGAGGCGCACGTCTGCCGCGTCGGGAATGATAGACACGGGCTCAGAATGTCCAGAAAGCAGAGCTCGTTCTTCGTGGGTGAAATGTCTTCGCTGCACTTTATCGGGAAGTGCAAGAAACCATTGAGCATCTGAGGGAGAGAAGGTGTCGCTGGTAGGGGATGGTGTTTTCTTGCGTCTAAACGAAGTTGTCTTAAAGTAACTCGAATTCCGACGAGCCAATCCCGGTCGTGACTGCGTAAAGGCTCGTTGAGATGGTTTTAAGATGCCATGGGACGAGGCAGACTTGGGTCTGTGGAGAGCAGAGCCTTGAGCAAGCCTCAGTCTTTCGAGAGTTGAGAAATACTTTTGGTCCGTGCAGCAATTAGCATCCGTTGCACTGAGATTTGAGAGACGTGTGGGGAAATGGGAACCGCTCAGTCAGTAACAGCATGAGAGAATAAGGTGCAATTGAAAGTATAAAAGTACCTTTCTCTTAACAACTGGAGGGAAATTGTCCCAATTGTCTTGGTGGGAATGGTGGTAGCTATGGCTGCTGTTGATGTCCAAGGGCAAAAGATTTCCATTCCCAAATCTCGGGCCGTGCATTTTGGCCGAAACCTCCAATTTCAGATTGAAAGAGACAACAGCACAAAGAATGTGAATGAAAGAGGGAGAGACAGGATAGGTAGACGAAGTAAAGGCAGATTCGAGCAAGTGGATGGGCTCGTTCCTTTATGATCGTCACTGAAGCGGAGGGTATGTGATGGTGCGGTCTGCTCATGCGTGGCCTACAGCCTACAGGGGACTCCATATTTGGTGTAAATTGAATGCAAACGCCGTGATTTTTGGACCTCACCAGTCACTCCACCCGCTGTGCTGTGACGCATCTGATTTGGCTATCTTGTGCTGGTAGCGGAGTACAGGGCACACACGGCCGCCAATCTGAATTCTGGGAAGGCGGGATCCTTGATGCGTTGAGCGAGAAGGCTTGTTGCAACTTCTACACCATCACCAACATACCCTCTCCCCACACACATCAAGCCAATGTTAATTCCCCTCAACACCATCACCCTACGCCTACGAAGTTGAATAGATCGCACACCGCTCGCTTATGTTTCAGCTGTCAACGAGACTGTGCCTTTCAGCCATGAACGAGTCCCACAACGGGCCCTGAGTTCGTTGTGGGGGGTTGGCCATTGCCAGAGCCAAGTCATCAGTCACTTGTGAATTGTGCGTTGTTCGGCCACTTTTGATCTCCCGAACCGCCGAGGATGGCCTCTGCCCTGGGGGTGGCGGCATTTTGATTTGATGCAAGGCACCATGTTTGCATGCATTAGCGGGCACGCGAGACAAGGTAGGCCGTCGCTGTAGCCCGTCGGCCGCCTGTCTTTGTTGGTTTGCTAGGCGAGAGGATCGCCCACTGCCAGCGAGCTTTTGACAGTCTCGACGAATCGATCTACAAACGGTCAATTTATGAATGTCTTGCTCTGCTTTCCCCGCCTTTGAAAGGGAAATGGATCTTTCCAGCCGTTAGGGACACTCAGCTGGTAGGAACACTCTCCATCAGCTCGTCCACTTTTTGCCGCTTTGGTCTGGCATTGATTAGGCCATCCTCGCATACTGAGGAAATCCGCTATCTAATGACGGTCTGCATCCGTGTCTCGGAAAGCGCATGGATAGCATGAGGACCCTGCTGAAAACATGGCAACTACAAAAAGTGGCAATACGTGCAATGATCTCAACCTGCAAGGCCTCCAGCATCTGTTTGGCACCACGCGATGAGTGGGGCTTGATGCAATGCATGAGTACTTTAGGCTTGCATGAAGCCCCCAGCCTTTTGCTCCGACCTTAGCCGAATCCGGATCTGTAAGCGCCATATCCAATCGGCTTACTCTGTTCAGAGACAAAACGCAGGGTCTGCCTCTCAACAGGATCACACGATTCTGATTATCTCTCTAGATTGAGATATGAAACATCATGTACAGCGCAGTCTGTGTTGCCACGTTTTCTGCTGCTACGGACGCCGCTCTGACTTGAGCCTCGCTCCCTAGATCCTACATCCTTGGCGAATCTACCTCAAAAGGTCCATTACTGCTGCTTTCGCTACGCTCTGCGTCTGTAGGAAGCGAGCGTTGCATCGAATGACGCCGCCATGCAAGCTGCGCCCAGAGCCAAAGGGCGGTCTTAAGCCCGTTCAGATGCAGGAGCACCGATCGTCTTCCTTAGATTGCTTCAGAGTCGTATGATGGAGAGATGAATGGGATGTGTCCAGAGCCAGCTAATTGAGCAGTCCATTTCTGAGCGTCCTCGTACTGCTTGACTCGCGAAGGACGTCTTTCTTCAGCATGTGCTCTAGGGCCGGCATTCACCTTACGACCCGGTGAAGAATATAAGGAATCGAGAGATTCGTCGCTCCCAGTGTGGTACGTCGTCTTTCTCCACAGAATCTCAGAAATCGAATATCCCATAAGTTGATGCATCTTCATCCTGCAGAAGTCCGTGCGTCGACTTCTGCTTGCCTATGGTAGATCCATAACACGTGCCAAAACTCAAGCACGCAAGACGAAGATCGTTTCGCATGTAACCTCACCAACGCATATATTCGGAGGTAGCCCGGTGCATCATCCCCAGTACCTACAGGGATGCGTCTTAAACTCCCCGATCGAGGTCAAGGTCCCGATTGCCTTAAAAAGCCCTCCCGTGCTTGACCTGACGTTGCATTACACCGCATTCCAACCACATGGCTTTGGTACAGACCGAGCAGTCCTGACATATTCGTCTCCATACCATCTCCCTACATCCTCGAACACATGCTCTCCCTATCACTCTCAGTGCTGCTGTCCAAAGTCCACTCCAAAAGCTCTCCCTCCGTTCAAAATTATATTACGCTAGTCCTCTTCTAGAGGGTTTCCGTCTGTTATCGAGCTCGCCTGCTCGCGCGAGAGATCCTTACTTTCAGCAATCAAATTTATATGCCAGCAGTTCGATTTGTACTACGCTAGTCCTCTTCTAGAGGTTTCTCTGTCTGTCATTGAGTCTGCGAGCCCGTACGAGCTTGTACGAGCCTGCGAGCCTTCGATTGATAAAATTCATATTCCAGAGACTCGAGGCATCCGTCCTCCTTTTATTTGACACCAACACCTCATCACCTGAATTTCAACATTCCAAGCCTCGATCAAAGCCTCAAAGTAGTGAATCAACCTATATCTAGACAGCTAACTTCAAGGTCTCCAAGTACTCAGCCAACCGCCCTTCCCTCAATCCTAAAAAACCCATCTCCAACCCCATGACTCTTTTACTTTCTCCTTAGCCCCCTTCCCCTCCATTACCCCCAACAAAGAATACTCGCCAGACCAAACGTATGCTCACCTTGACCGTAATACCCTTCGTTCAAACCCGCTTTAACGGCAATTGCCCAACAGTGACACAAACCAATATCGACCCGTCCATACGTGATGAGCACACCAGCGAGCGTGTTGAGAGTCCCAATCAATCGTCAACTTTCTTTGAGTATCTGTTATGATAAAGTCCCAGTATAGATGGAGCGAATTCCCCAATATCAGCCGTCGACTCAAAGGTCCATGCTCAAGAGGACGCGAAGTATCTACGGCTTCCTCGTTCGGAACAGTCAAAATGGCATGCTCAGCGGACAGTCGATAGCAGTCTGATCAACTATCTCACAGTGGATAGATACTATTGTCACAATGGAAGCAAACTTGCTGCTCAGGCCAGAACAGCTACTGTGGGGACAAGGTTGGGTCTTCCAGGGCCCAGCCCCTTGTCTTCTATTGTCATTGTGATACATCAATGAGCATTAAAGTCGTGTTATTACCGATGTAAGGAGTCTGCCATTCACAAACGCTAGCCTGTTCAATTCGAAGCGTTGAGCCGGGGGTTGGTAAACCGTACTTCTTATATCTCCCAGCGGCAGCGGTGATAGTCAAGGTTGCATTGAAGTAGGCCCTCTCCATATCTTGGATAAGATTCTGCCTCTAATCATGATCCAGTCGCAAAATGCAATACCCATCGACCCCAAGATATCAACACCCAAGTCCGCTGGCCACAGCCAGGGCATCCACAACAACTCCAAGGGTTTAGTCTGGAACCTACGCTACCACCCATGATGCAGTAACCCTGAGAAGACCCACCACGATCCAGCCGGATAGCACGCCAACAAGCCTACCCGTCTCTCAAGCAATGGCCTGTCACTGGCAATCCTATCCTATCCCCTCAGAACGCAAACCCCAAAAATCCCCATCTCATCCAAGTCACAACCCTGGCAAACCCACCTCGACCATCCCATACCAACACACCACCCTGCATCTCCTCAATCGCCCAGGACCACCACCCCAAACTCCAAACCATGATTCGCCTTACTCATTCAAGAAGCGCAACCCTGCATCTGAACAACCTCAGCTCCTCACCACGCACGCGGGAGCAATGTGAAGAAGCAACTAGCAATACAAGTGACACGATTTCATCAAAGCACAAAAAACGTAACAGGATTCCATGTGTGAGCTATCCAACCCCTCCACCTCGTCGAAAGCGTTGGCAAGACCAACCCACCCGCGGTACGCACACAATCTTCATCTTGACATCCCAAGGAGATTTGTTCGTCAAACTTGATATACGCCCTGATACGATTCGCAAATTACCATGAATACCTACCTCCTACGTACCTACGCCGCTATTGGAAACTACCTTATATCAGCCGAAGCTCCATTAGGATAATGAAGCCGTGCGCACACCCTTCAACCATCGATCCTTTTTCCCTCGAATGCTAGTTCCGTAATCTGATTGCGGCCACACTCGTGATGCCTATGTCTCTATACCCGATCTCGACGTCAGTATATAAGGTGGCGATGGAGATCTGATTCGAGGTCAGAAGGGAGAAGAGGGAAATTAAGGGTACGGACTATCATCAGAAACGCTCATGCAAGGCTGAAGTACCAGCGCTGGTTGTAGAGGACTAAGTTCTTAAGGGGAAGTCGTAGATTAGTTTAGATGTCCAGGTCACGATACTGTAGAGATTGGGACCGGGTGTGCGCGGCTTGGTTGAGTGAGGAGGATGAGATGGTGGGTTGGGTGAGGTGTCAATGCTTGAAGCGCACGGAGAGAGGCTTGAAAGCGGAGAGCAGTGTTCGATGTGTGCGGATGATTCGTAGTTTGTGGTACAGGAGATTCGCAGCCTCCATCTCACCCAACTGCAGCCGAAGAGCCATCGCACTCACAATATTGGAAAACCCTTTAAATCCCCATCCCCAATTCCCATCCTATCATCTCTGCCCCCCCTCCTTCCTAGCAGCAACATCCCTCCTCAAATGCCTTATAACAGCGCGATTCGTCTCCCGCTCGCTCTTCAACCCCTCAATCTCCCCGGTCAACTCCGCAATGCGCTCACCGCGTTTCTGCACCGTCGCTCGGGATATTTCTCGCCCTTTCATTATTCCGGAAGTGTGCATGGCGTTTCTGCTGCAAATGGCTTTGATGGCTTGCTGGGTTTCGGGTGGTATGGGGTAGGGGAGGGAGGAGAGGATCTCGGATGCGAGATCGGTCTCCTGGCCGAGAGTAGGGATGTCCTTGAAGCGGATAGGCGTGGGTGTTTCTGCTGGAGAGGGAAGAGCTATAGAGGGGGAGGCGAAAAGACCTCCTCGTGTATTTGGAACGGTGGAGGGCGTGATGAAGACGTCTCCCTTGCCTGTCGTGGAGGGTGTCGGCCATGCCGTTGCACCGGATTCTGTATCCTCGGTCATCTCGGCAAAGCCCCGTTTGCCTGGCGTGGACAGCACGTCTGTTTTCAAAGCTTTGCGTGGGGTCTCCGGGGGCTGCATGGCGTTCTTTTCGAGGGAGGACTGGTTGCTTGAGGCTTGGTCGGCTACTTTGCCCATTTCTTCATCGTCACTGGCGGGCCAGTCGTAGAACTCTTCGTCGCTAGAGGCCGTCGTGGTCGCTGTAGCTTGCGTGTCCGCGCCAAGGGCACCTCCTCTATTCGACGAAGAAATGGCGTTGGCTGCTGCGGTCTTGCTTGGAGTGTAAGGAGTCCGCACATCTTTGTCGTCTCGACGCCTTCCTGTCTGTGGTGTCACCAGACCTGTCGTAGGCGCTGCCTTGGTCGGCGTAATTGGCGCTGGAACGGGTTCTGTACGAGAGTTGTTTAATACGGCCGCTGCTTCCCTTCCTTTTGCCTCGTCGTCCCAGAGGAAGAAGTCGCAGCGTTTAGGTTGCGGGAGTTGGCATGTATAGACTGAAACCAGGCAATTCTCAGTATCGATCGAAGAGACAATGCAAAGACCTCGGCAGGATCACGAGACTTACACCACCGTCCATGATTCTTGCCTCCATTCTTCGTCTGGAAGTGCTGTGCGGGGAGACGAGGATCGCAATTGCAGTGCCAAACACTGTTGCTGAACAGGCCCCTCAATGGTACTTTGGTAGCGCCCCCATTGTTACTCTGACCACGACGGACCCGACTACGGCCTTTGAACATAGTTATGGGCGGGGTGTGGAAACAGACATAGCCGTCAGTCCAAATTGGCTGTTACAGACCCCGTCGGGCAGGTGAGAGTGTATCATAAGAACAAAATGGATTGGCTCAGCGCGATGTCCGATCGCAAAAAGAATTGCATACCGACTGATAAGATAAAAAGTTCTTAAGGTAATTCCATGTTGCTATCCAGGTCAGCGGAGCAACCACGCTGCCAGAGCATCTAATTAGATCACCCCAAAGTGCCCCGTTAGTGCCCGTATGCACAGAATTCAGATTTGAAACGTCGCTCTCGTCCCCAGGCATTTATCGTCAAAATCTGGGAGAAATTTACTAATTAACCTCCAACGTTGACAGTTTATATCAATGAAGGCAGATTCGGAAGAGCCTCTATTGAGCTTTTGCCGCTTGACTGGTCGCCGATGATACTCAGCTCAGAGTGGTTCCCTGTGGCTTTCAAGCTAATAACACGCCTGTCCAAGAAGGGAATTTGGGGATGGTAAAATATACTAGACCAGCCAATAGCATTTTCCCATATAAGTAGTTCAGTTTGAAGAAATTACGAATCAGGTAATATCGTTGCTTGCATTACGGTTGGCGGTTTGCGAAATAGGCCTTCCTCTACTACCAATTTTATACCAAAATCCGAGGCTAGTACTGCGAATAGTATATTAATATATATAAATCGATATTTTGTATATCGGACCTCCCTGGCCCTATATATATATAAATAATATATATAGCAACTGAAATATATTTATTATTAAATATTTATCCTTTAATAAATTTTTTATTTTTTCTACTATTGTTATACCCCCCCTAATTACGGCTTTAATTAGGAAGGATATTAAATACGAACTCTAATTAGGCTGGCCAAATAAATATATTATAATAAAATATTATATTGACTATCGTATTATAAAGTATATAAGGGCTTATTAAAAATCTACCGGCGAAATATATATTAAGAAGGATAAAAGGAAACGGGATTTTAAGCTTAATAAGTTATATTATAATATACTGCTTATATACCTCGAAGATTATCCTTAAACTTATTTTAATAAGATAATTTAATTTTTATATAATAATTATAGTTTAAAAATTAATAAGAATATTATATAAAAGGCTTTATAAAAGATAGATTAATTTAAAAAGAAGTTTAAATATCGAATAATTTAAGCCTTTAAGGAATTATAAAATTATTAAATAATATATAAATTCTATTAAATAATTACTAAATAGATAATATTCTTTAATAAAAATACAAATTATAAATATATAATTTATTTAAAGGGGTTAATATTTAATATCGCTAATATTAATTAATAAGAAATAAGCTTAAGTACTAGTTAAAGTTATATTATTATTAATATAATAGCTAAAAAGGTATAAAAGATAAAGTATATTACTTATATATATTATCGAAGGTTATATTATTTTTGAGATTTATTATAACTCCTTTATTATAATTATTTCTTTAACTTTTTGTAAGGATCGCTACCGTTCGGCCACCGGGCCAAAACGATAGCTGCGAGGGTATTATGCTCTTGCCCTACCCCCCTTATTAGGTACTATACCCTTACACTTTTATTCGAAATTAATTTCTTTTATTATATAATCTTTTTTTAAAGTTTTGTTCTGTTATTATCTTAAATAATATTAAAATTTATTATTATATAAAGTTAAAAGAAATATATAATAATAAAAAAATATATTTAAAGTATTTGCTATTATATTCGTTTAATCTTAATTTAATTGAAACTTTATTCTTATTATTAAAAATAATTTTTAAAAAGGGTTTGGAAACTTCTTAAAGCTTATAATAAAATATTAAAAAAGTTTAAAAAACCTTAAAACTTTATTCCGGAATATTTATATTAAATATTAAAATATATAATAATAAAATATATTTATAAAATTTTATTATAAAGAAAATATTTATTTTAATATCTTTATATATTTAATTAGGCTTATTTCTTTTATATATTTAAATTATATATATTTAACCTTTAATTATTTAAAAATTTGAATATATTAAAATAATTTAAAATTTATTTAAATTATTTAAATATATATTTTTACTTTTAATATTATTATTGTTTATTCTATTTTGTATAATAATTATACCCTATTAATTAAGCAAAGGGGTAAAGGCTTCTTTGTTATTACTGTGAGGCTATACGCAGGTCTTGGTATTGCGTATATGTTCTGTACGTGCTCCGGTATATAATTAGAAACTACGTTAGTACCAAGCCTGTTAAAGTAACCTTATATCTACCTTGCTTAAAAGCTTTACCTTATTACCCTGGGGGTCCCTTATTCTTCTAACGGTAGCTATTAGTTTTTTTATCCTCCTAGAGGATAAAGTTAATAGCAATTACCTATCTATTGAGTTCAGCTTGCGCTCTACTATCGTAGTAGCTACGTCTAGTTATTATACTCTACATTGCTATTTACTATATATCCTAACAATTACCGCCGCTGCTGCTGTTATTGCCCCCCCTTTTAAAGGGGGCATTATAGTAATAAATAAAAGAAAATTAATATATAAGATTTATATATTTAACTTTTATTCTTTTTTATTTATTAATATTCTTAATTATTTAATATTATATATTTTATTTAATTTAATAATCTTTTTCCTATTATATAATATTTTTTTTATTTTTATATTTTTGGATATATTATAATATAAAATATTCTTTATTTAATTTATTAAATATTATTTTATATTTATTTCTTTATTATTTTAATTTTTTGATAATAAATTATTAAATATATTTTAAGAAATCTTGTTTAAGAGAGATAAAGCTATTAAAAAAAATATTATTATTTAATTTAAATAAAAAGGGAAAAATAAAATATATAATATTTTTTTCCTTTCTCTTTTATATTATATAAAAATAACTTTAAATATTAAAATAACTATTTATTCTATTAAAATATTAAATATAATATTTTATATAGAAGTATTTTATATAAAAGCTTAAATTGTTATTATAGCTTTAAATATATTATTTATTAAAAAGGCTTTATTTGCTATTTTCTAATTATTAGCTTTTTATTATTTTGCTTTTTTATAATATTTTATAATATTTTAAAAAATATTTAAAAGAAACTTATCCTTAATAAAACCGGAATCTAGTTAGAATATTATTATTATTTATAATCTAATATCGCCTATTTATATAAGTAAATAATAGCTTTTATTATTATAATAATATCGATTATTATTATTATAACTAACTTTCCTATATATTAAATATAAATTAAATATTTCTAAATATTATATTTAAAGATTATTTTATATAACTTTATTATATTTAATTAATATAATATTTATTATAAAAAATTTATTCTTTTTAATTATTTTATTTTATATTTTATTAGCTTTAATTATTTGCCTTTAACTTAATTATCTGAATTTATATATTATATTTATTTTTAAATCTTTCTTTTTAGTTTCCCTTTATAATTTAAATTTATTTTTAACAATTTATTAATTTATTAATATAAAAATATTATATATTATTTTATCTTTAATAGTTTATTTATTATAAGATAAAATAATATTAACTCTTATCCGGTAATATTTATAATTATATTCTTAAACTTATTATATAATTTTATATTTATATATATTATAAAAAGTAATTAAAATTATAATAAAGTTATTATTTTTAATAAAAAGCTTTTTTGGCTTTTTATTTTAATAAATAAAGTCTTTGTTATCTTCTTAAATAATTTTAATATAAATTTTATATAATATCGACTCCGGCTCTTCTTTATCTACTCCGCTATTATTGTTATAAGGGGAGGGGGGGGATTTACTAAAGACAGAAATTAAAAAGTTAATATAAATTAAAAAGTTGGTTAAAAATTAATTAGGAAATTAATAATATTTTAAAAAATAATAAGAATATCCTTTTAAAAGGGGCTATATAATTTGATTATTATAAATCAAAAATTTAAATCTTTAAGAGGTCTACTTAACTTTTATATAATATTTTATTTATATAATTATTATTATCCGTTTCCCTTATATATATCAAAGCCCCTTTAGCGAAATACTTTGATATAAGGGTTTAAAAAACGTTTCTTATTTACTAAACCTTTAATAATATTTTTTAATAATAATCTTATATATTTAATTATATTATCAAAAAAGGATATAAATAATATAGCTTATATATTTATATTTATATTTTCTATATTATTCCTAATAGTAAGGTTAAAATCTTTTTTAAAAATAGTAAAATATAAATATATTTAGCTTAGAGTTTTGCTTAGAGTTTTGCTTAAAGGATAAAATCTTCAATATTAACTTAAAATATTAAGTAATAAAATAAATAATAATATAAAAGGCGTAGGTATTCTGCTTTAATTATATAATAATAAATAAATTATTTCCTAATAATCAAAAGGTCTAAAATTTAAAAAATAAAGTTATTTATTAAATTATTATATTAGAAATAATATATCTTTTTTTTCTTATATTTTTTCTATTATACTAGATCGTCTCTTCCTAAGGACTTGATAGCTTTCTTATAATAATAAATTTTTCTGATAAAGGGCCTGCTAGCTGTTTCCTTAAAAAACCTACTTTAAAGGTTATTTTAAAAGTTGTTTAGGAAGTCGTTTAAGAAGTTATTTAAAAAATATAACTTAATATTAATAATAACGAAAAGAGTTAATAAATATGATACAATAATAAATATATTAGATTAATTACTATAGACCTATATACGAGATTTATATATATATAGGGTTAGGGAGGTCCGATATACAAAATATCAATTTATATATATTAATATATTATTCGCGGTACTAGCCTCGGATTTTGGTATAGAATTAGTAATAGGGGAAGGCCCATTTCGCGAACCGCCAACCATAATGCAAGCAACGATAACTACCAACATGGCCCTGCCCCCTGGAGGCAGTATATTAGAGTAATGAGCTAACCAAATCGAGGTATACTTATGCTCACGAGGAAAATATCCATTCCGCTGACTACCTACTGTCTTGGTAATAGTTACAACATGTCTCGGCTCGAGACTGCGACTCCTCCCTGGCTCTTCTATGAGACACCAGTAAGGTTAAAGAATCGTACTGCACAGTCTACGTCTAATTTCTATCCGCCTTTCCGTACCTATACAACAAGCGGCTTGATGTTCAAGTCCAGCTACATCCCCAATGCACAGTATCTCTTGCGTGGCAAATTGTTATTCTGTATTCGGAATTCATTTCTAGACTCGAACTTGATCACATCATGTGTCTGGTGCTAGTCCGCATCCGCTTCCTTTCGGTGCTGCCCGTTCTCAGTAGGAAAACTGGCTCATGTTTTCATCCTAAGGGAAATGCCCCCAGAGTGTGCATTCATTCCTTGATACGATTGATGACTTGTCATGACCCTTTGATGTATACTCGGCAAGACGTGACTCTACCAGCTTTTGCTTGAATGAAAATAGCGCGCAAAACCAGCCATGCTCTATAGACCGAGGGCTATGTTCAACGTTGCTGAAACCTTAGCGTCTCTCCTAATACTCCCATCTTCGTGGACTATATTTCATGAGGTACTGCTTGAGTATGCCTTATACATCTTGTTCAGCTCCGCCACTGCGTCGGAAATGATGAACATCTATCTAATCAAATTGCGATGCTGAACCTTTACTTTTTGCCTGCTATCGCACCTTTTCGAACTGTATCCCCTTCCAAAAAGCTCCATTTCAATAGACTCCTTTTCGCTCGAAGCAATGCAACTACTGCACATTACGCACATCTTGGCACTGCTCGTGGCCTTGGTTTTCAGTGGTCGCCCGACATTCGTGACCACGGACTTCGATCCGAACGGGATTAATGTAGACGTACAAGGTCGCACAATTTTCACAACGCAGCTTACAACGTGGACGCTAGGTGACGAGAAAACGATTCCAGCAACCAAGACCAATTTTGGATTCGATATTGGCCTCTACAAGTCGGGAGCTCCCTTGGAGGAATGCCTTCATATTCGTATCACAGTGTTTCCTGTCGATTATACCAATGACGAAGTGAAAGCATTGATGGGATCTTATTCTTTTCCCGCGGGAGAGACAGATCTTACACTGAAGGAAATATGCGATCCACAGCAGGGAGGAAAAGGAATCCTCATGGATTCATGGGCAAAGACCGACCGGGTATGGAGAGGTAGTCCAAGAAACGGGTTCAAATTAAACACTGATAGAACCTCTACGTCAACCTTCTTGCTCGCACTTACCGGAGAACCCCCTGATTGGGCGCTTTCGACACAATTCGGTCTCTATGATGCGTCCACCGGAACGCAAACAATGTCAGAGGATCATCTCATCAAAAAGTTATACTACGATCGCTGGAAAGTTGACGCTCAATCGGCTCGAACGGGTAGTCCTCCAATTCGTCGACTATTTGCAATAGATGATCCGATGAACGATTTAACAGGAGTGTCAGCAACAGTGACTGAAGAAGGGTATATAGAACGTGCCCTCCGATACATGGATACAATGGTTGGAGGTGCTAACGAAATGTTTGAGCTAATGAATCACGATCAATGGAGCTCTGCAATCGTGGATAGATACAACGAAGGACTGCCGACATACAGGACGGCTCAGTCTGACCGGTCGCCACCATATTCCAAAGATCCGGCAGTACCGGCGAAAGGCACAACAAATTGGATGCTTGCCAGATATAATGGGCTTCCGACCAGTATTCAACTCTTGACAAAGGTGGCTTTGGTGGCAATCGGTGCCGCAATGCAAATTGTAGGGTTCATTTTCTGCGTCATTGAATTGGTAGGTAAACAATGGCTTGTCGGCATGACCGGGCTGGTTTCAGAAATAGGTGGGATCGCCGTCGCCCTGCTCGCGGAAACGGCAGAAACAGCCGGAATTTCCCTAATCGTTGGCGCTTTGCTTGCCTTCATAGCCGGTTTTTTCAAAGTGGTACACAAAGCAAAGGCTAACAAGCCGACTGAGATCGTCCGATATGCCTTTTTTGGAGATGCCAGGACCACCGGCGACGAGAATTGTCAAAAACAATATCCTAATTGCACGGCATTATATGGTCCAGGAACAATCTCTGCGGTCTTGGGTATGCATATTCTCGACTTCCTTTTCCTACTCTATATCATCGTTCAAGTCCCCAAATCGAAGATGACTCAATAGCACTCAGAGACTACATTATTGATGGCAAGCACCACATAGGGATGCATAATTTCGATAGTGTAACGTACTTAATACATCATAACGAAGGCAAAGCGATGGCCATTACAGATATGGCCAAGACATTCCACATCAATGGTACAGACGAAGAAGCCAATGCTAAAGCAGTGGCGACGATAAACTGCAATAACAAGCCACAATATTGGGCTCCCGGTGTCGGTGGTAAAAATGGTGGTACCTTGATGGGCGATGATCCAACAATATGCAATCAACCAACCTTTGCTGTCAATCGAGCGTTGATAAAACTACGTGAAATCGGTCAAACGGCAGACAAAGTCATTCACCGCATGATAGACGATGTAAGTATCCTCTAGACTAGGATAGTCTTCCCTGAAGGCGATGGAAGCTGACTCGGTATTCCTTAGGACCCCCCTGGGGCACCCCCAGGCGATTGTAAACTCGTGACCTGGCCTGGGATACGAAATTTTCCCAATCACAGCATGTGAGTCATACATCTCATTGACATGGGGGACATTGCTCACGATAAGCTTAGGACCATCCAGGGCTCGTCACCAGCCATCGCCTGTAATCTTACCAATTATATGAAAATCGACGGGAATGTTGTGCCCGTTGATTCCGGCCACCCAAACCCACGAGTGTCCAACGGTAGCACCTCTACAGACGAAGTGAATGGCGCATACGTCCCCCCTCCGGACATGCCGAAGGGCCCTGGCTTTCAAAATTCGCTTACGCCCGACAAAAGCGTTTGCATAAGCAGCCCTCACAACGATCCTCTTTGTTTACCGAATGGGACATATTACGCGCAAACCACCTACGATTTCTCCAAAGTCAACGCTCTTACCCTCTGCAAAAAGTGCAACCTCACAACAAACTATCAAGAGCTTAGCTCGGTCGCTACTCCCGGCATGGTCTCCGGTAACATGGTCGCCGCCGGGAAAATCTACACGTCCAACATAGCGGCAGGCAAAGATAAAACATTCGACAGCGACATGAAAGGCATCAACAACGGCTATGGCGGCGGCAGCATTACCATCTTGACACCCGCCGCAACCGATCCCGTCGTGGTCTGTCTATTCTCGCAACCAAATTTTTTCGGCGACGTGCTTTGTCTGGGTCGAGGCGGCGGGGCGCTGCCCGACAAGTGGCAGAATAAAGCGCAGAGTATCAAATCCCACAACAAAGCGTGGGCCTTTCTCTTCATGAAGAGTTATACGAGTCTGGAGCAAGCGCAAGTCCAAGGGGATACTCCGGATTTGGCGACGGTGCTCTGGCAAGGGACCACGGATGTGAATTTCAGTAAGAAGGTGGTGGCGATATGGGTGCAGTCAGCGCAGGATTAGACTTTTCAATCTGGTATACCTAAGGGTTTGACGATATTTGTATTAGTTGTGTTTGGGCTAAGCACACCCCATAACGTGTCTTCTTGATTGCTGAGTGGTTGCTTCTACCACATTGGCACACCTTGTGGAATGGTGAGATCTATTAGAACAGCCAAAGATGTTGCTCTATCTGGTGTAGTCAGGAGAATTCTAGAGTAGTATACAGAATATACCTATTGGATGGTAGAATAGGTGTGGGGAGAACTTGGCTCACTTATGTAGGTAGAAGGAGGGCCGGATTTTCGGAGCGGAGCCTTGTTCTGTGTGGGACCCCCCCTATGATTGCTACACTCCTTCGGACCAAATCACTCACTAGCGATCCAGGACTCAGAGCCTTCCTCTTTGCATGATACAAAATAAAGCTATTGCTTTACATCGACCTACCCTCTACCTCTTCTTGGATTATTTATCCCCGAGGTGTTGAGTTCACACCATGGCGGACACCGCACCCCCAGAAACAGCAGCCCCGCCCGAGCCTCAAGCAAGACATATAATATACTGCGGCAGTAAGCCCAACCCCTGACCCCAAGAATTTCCTTTACGCCTACTCTAACCAAAACTCGATAGTCTGTACCCTTCCCCCAGAGGTATCTCTCACCTACTCGGCACCCTCTCTCGTTCAAACCCCACCCCCACCAACACCCTCCCTCCACATCCCCCACCGCGCGAACTCCAGCTAAGAGCTCCAGGCTGATACCGCAGCCTAGTACTGCGAATACGGCGGCCACGCCAAAAAATGCAAAGACTGGCTCGAGCAAACCCACAAGGACATGTACGATAAATTGTATTCAGAAGGT
>JAABUQ010006417.1_pt1 | contig 17850 bp, 20 predicted proteins | sample 5560001 | NCBI WGS metagenome assembly JAABUQ01 (sample SAMN10711888, study PRJNA513371) | rock metagenome | isolation source: Antarctica rocks | place: Antarctica: Victoria Land, Finger Mt nord | collected 2015-12-18
AAGGCCGGCAGGAACACCCGCCATCGCTGTCGATCCCAGAAAACCTGGCCAGTGATATAGGGCCTCTGAACACCTAAATGAACGGTATTGGGGCTAACCTTGTTGCGCTAACCTGGGCGCCCCACGTCGATCCCCTCCCCGGCCGCGTGCCCAGCGTCGAAGGCGTTGGCGTTCACCGGACGCGCCGCCGGGTTGCGGGACCGGAAGCGCAGGCCGAGCATTTCCATCGCGGCATCGACGACCCCGGCCTTCGCCAGCACCAGGTCCCGTCCGGACGGCGGGCGCAGCGCTACCTCGCGCTCCGCCCGCATCGCCGCGAGCTTTGCCTGTATGCCCTCCGACAAGCCGAGCACGAAGGAGGTATGCAGCGCCCGCCGCCGCCCGCCGCGGCCCCGCCGGTACTCCGGCCCGTTGCGGAACCGGTTGGCCTCCGTCTCGAAAGCGCCGGCGATCAGCGGCATGAGGGTGGCCGCCGCCTGCACGTCCGCGGGCAGGCCGAAGAACACCTGGGTCAGCCGGCCCTCCGCGTCGGTCTCGAACCAGAACCGGCAATCGAAGAACGCCGCCACCGCCGGGGCGCACTCGTCGAGCGGCCCGATGCGGCTCCGCCCGGTCGGCAAGGCCAGGCGGCGGCATGGCTGCGTCCGCAGTTCGAGGTCGGACATCGACAGGCCGTGCCGGTCCAGCAGCGCCGCCACCTTGGCCGCCGCCGCCATGGCCTCCGGCTCGGTGCAGCCGCGGTCGGTGGTCTTGCTGCGCAGGGCCTCGATGCGGGCCAGCAGCGCCGCGTCCTCGGCAAGCATCGCCGTGCGCCTACTCGGGCAGCGGGATGAACTCGGCGTCGCCCGCCACCCGGCCGAAGCGCCCGGCACGCCAATCGGCCTTCGCCTGCTCGATCCGCTCGCGTCGGCTGGAAACGAGGTTCCACCAGACATGCCGCGGCCCGTCCATCGGCTCGCCCCCCAGCAACAGCACCCGCGCCGCGGTCTGCGCCCGGATCGTGATGGGGTCGCCCGGGCGCAGCACCAGCAGGCGTCCGGCATCATAGATATCGGGGCCAACCTGCACCGATCCCTCCAGCACGTAGGCGGCGCGCTCGACATGCTCCGCCCCGACCGGCAGGCTCGCCCCGGCGTCCAGCGCCGCGTCGGCATAGAACATGTCGGAGAACGTCTTGACCGGGGAGCGCGCGCCGAACATCTCGCCGGCAATCACCCGGACATGCTTGCCCTCCCCCGTCACCTCCGGCAGCGCGTCGCGGCCGACGTGGGCGAAGTCGGGCGCGGTTTCCTCATGCGCCTGCGGCAGCGCGACCCAGGTCTGGATGCCGTACAGCCGCTTCTCCTGCGGGCGCAGCTCCGCCGCCGTGCGCTCCGAATGCACGATGCCGCGCCCGGCGGTCATCCAGTTCACCGCGCCGGGCTGGATCGCCTGCACGGTGCCGAGGCTGTCCCGGTGCACGATCTCCCCGTCCAGCAGGTAGGTCACGGTGGCCAGCCCGATATGCGGGTGCGGGCGCACGTCCAGGCCGCGCCCGGCATGGAACAACGCCGGCCCCATGTGGTCGAAGAACACGAAGGGGCCGACCATCTGCCGCTCCTTCGACGGCAGCGCGCGCCGCACCTCGAACCCGCCGAGGTCGCGCGCCCCCGGCACGATGACCGTTTCCACCAAGGGGCCGTCCGGCCCCAGCATCGGCTCCGCGTCGTCTCCGGCCAGGCGGCTCATGGCATAAACCCCTTCATGGTGCAGCATTCCGGAGGGGGACATGGTGCGCCCGTCAGGGCGGCGCCAGGAAGGCCCCGAACGCCCGCGGGCTTTCGCCCACCTTGATCTTGCGGAGCACCTTGCCGGCGGCCACGTCGATCTCCGCCAGCCGGTTGTCCATCCACACCGCCACATACGCCCGAGCGCCGTCGGCAGACATGGCGATGCCTTCGGGGTAGTCGCCCACCGCGATGTCGGGCAGAGGCGCGAAGGCGCCGTCGAACACCGAAAGCGTGCCGGCGTGCTGGTTCGTGACCAGGATGCGCGACCCGTCCGGCGTGACCGCGACGGCGTAGGGGAAGTCGCCGACCTTGAGGCGCCGGGCTTCAGTCAGGGTGCCCGCGTCCACCACCGACACGTCGCCCGACTGCACGTTGGCGACGAACACCCGGCCACCCTGGAGCGTCACCCCGAACGGCGCATGGCCGACCGGTACCGTCGCGAGCGTGTCGAGGCGGTCAAGGCCGATCACCGACAGCGTGTCGCTTTCCCGGTTGGCGACGTAGAGCAGCGCGCCCGCCGGGTCGATGGCGAGGCCGGAGGGCGACTGCCCGACCTTGACCGTGCTCACGGCGGACCCTGCCGCGTCCAGCACCGCCACGGTGTCGCCGTACCAATCCGCCACGAACACCCGCCCGTCCCGCGGGCTGACCGCGATGCCGAGCGGCCCGGCGCCCGCCGGCACCTCCGCCACCGCCGACAGGCGGTCGTCTTTGCGCTCCAGGATGCTGACGCTGCGCCCCTCGGGGTTGGTGACGTAAACGTGCCGCCCATCCGCCGCCACCGCCACCCCGGCGGGCTTCGCGCCGACGCCGACCGTCTGCACCACGGCGCCGGCCGCGGTGTCCACGACCGACATGCTGTCGTCGCCCTGGTTGGTGACGTAGGCCAGCGCCGCCCGGGCCGGCGGCGGCGCGGCCAGCAGCGCCAGGCAGGCGAGGACAGCCCTCAACCAGCGCGCTCGGCAAGCGCCTTGATGTTGTCGAGGCCGGCGCGCAGCACGCCCGTGACCGCCTTCACGGAGGCGGCGTCGTTCAGCTCGGGCGGCGGGTCGTTCAGCGGGTAGCCGCGGTAGAACGCCGCCCGCCACTCAATGGTGCTGCCGCCGGCCGGGTTGTCGGAGACCTCGAACCACGCGCTGTAGTTGGTGACGGGCAGCACCTTGGGGTCCACCTTCTCGATCCGGTACATGTAGCTGTGGGCGGCGGCGTCGTACTTGGCCAATTCCTCCTCGAAATGCGGGTCGCCCTCCGCCTTGAGGGTGATCGTGCGCTTCGAGCCGATGTCGTTGCCGTGGTCCGCCGGGCTGGAGGCGATCAGCGGGTGCCAGCGGGCAATCGAATCGAAGTCGCCGACGATGGCCCAGATCTGGTCAGGCGTGCGGGCGACATCGACGGTCTGCGTGACCTTCTGCCGCGTCGGGCCGTGCGCCTGTGCCCGATGGGTTGCGAGGCCGGCCGCGGCGGCCAGGGTCGCGACCAGGCCTCGCCGGGGAATGTGCAGCATGAACCGTCCCTCCATCCCGCGCTGTGATCGCGCGCAAGGCAGGATCGCGCGGAATGGCGGGCGGCGCCAGGGGTGGGCGGCCGACTATGCCGTCAGCACGCCGGAGCGCTTGGCCACATGGGTCGCAATCGCGTCCATCAGCGGCGGCGACAGGCAGTCGTACGGCTCAAGGCCGAGTTCATGCAGCCGGCCGCGCACCGCGCCCATGTGCTCGGGCTTGGCGCCGGACTCGATGATGGACGACACGAAGGCGGCGAACTCCGGCGCGGACCAACCCTCTTCCCGGGACAGCTCGGTGTGCACGAAGTCCATGCCGTAGAACGGGTGGTCCTTGTTCTCGATCCGCCCATACATGTGCGCGCCGCAGCCGGTGCAGGCCATGCGCTGGATGGCGGCGCTGGCATCGACGACCTTCAGCTTCTCGCCATGCTCCGTCACCTCCACCTTGTCGCGCGGCACCACGGCGACGACGGAGAACACCGAGCCTTCGGGCTTCCAGCACTTGGTGCAGCCGCAGGCGTGGTTGAACGCGGTCTGCGCTGAAACCTTCACCTTGACCGGGTCGGTGGCGCAGTGGCAGACGAGCGTGCCGCCCGCGAAGCCCGGCGCTGTCGGCTTGATGCCGTTGTCCACGGAGGGATGGATATGGATGGCGGTGGCCATGGCGGTTCTCCCTGATGCGCCGGATGCGTCCCGGCTTGCTGATGCCGCGGCGTTCCGGCGTGAAGACGAAGCGCCGCCCATAAACTCTACACGTCCGGCCCGGCCGCACAACGCCCCGTTGTGCCAGAAGCCGGGGTCAGAATGTCACCCGCACGCCTCCGAACCCCGCGACCGGCGCGCCCGGCGAAAGGCTGCGGGTGTTGGTCGCATTCGGCGCCTGGGTAATGGGCACCAGCCCAACCGGTGAGAAGCCGCCGAACGTCGCGTATTTCTCGTTCGTCACGTTCTGCACCAGGCCGAACAGCTCGATCCCCTGCCACACCCGGTAGGTGGTGTTCAGGTTCAGCACGACGTAGGAGCCGGTGGTCGGGTTCTGGTTCGACGGATCGCCCTGCAGGACGCGCCCACTGCTGGCGATCCCCGTGGTGCCCACCGTCCAGTCCGGCGTGAGGTCGTACTGCACCCCGAACTTCAGCCGGTGCAGCGGGATGCCCGGCAGGCGGTCGCCGGGCCGCACCTGCACCTGGCCGTTCGCGTCGGCAAAGGGGTTGTTCTGGCTGCCCAGCAGGAAGGCGGTGCGGAAGGTCGCGTCCGTGTAGGCGTAGTCGGCGTAGGCCAGCAGCGAGCCTTGCCGCAGGCTGACGCCCGCCTCCGCGCCCTGCCGCCTGGTGGTGCCGATGTTCTGGAAGAAGCCGCGGCCCAGCACGGCGCTGGCGGCGAACAGGATGTCGTCGCCGCTGTCGGTGCGGAACAGCCCGGCGTTCCACGACACCCGCGCGGCGTCGCCCACGGTGAAGCGCCCGCGCAGCCCGGCCTCGTACGTATGCCCCACGACCTGCTTGAGCGACGGGTCGGCCACGAAGAAGTTGGTCAGGCTGCACGGGCTGGCGGGCGAGGCGCAGGACAGCTCGGCTGGCGTCGGCGCGCGGTTGCTTTCGGAATAGCCGCCATACAGCGAGACGCCGGGCGTGATCTTGTAGGTCAGCCCGGCGGCCGGGTTGAACCGGGTGAAGTTGTGATTGCCGCTCAGCGCGTTGCCGGTCTGGTCCTTCAAGTCGATCTGCGCCACGTTCAGCCGCCCGGACACGGTGAGCGACAGCCGGTCCGTCACGTCCAGCGTGTCGGACGCGTAGATCCCGTAATAGTCGTTGCTCGCCCGCAGCCGCACCGGCGTGACCGACCCGTCGGCCAGGTCGAGCACGACGCCCGGCCCGACATAGCCGCGGTCGAGCGCCAGCGCGCCCACGGAGGACCGGGCGGAGAACAGCGTGCTGCCGCCGTCGTAGCTGGCGCCGACCAGAAGCTGGTTCGTCCGCCCGAGCGGCTCCGCCTTGTAGGTGCCCTGCACGGACGCGCCGTAGCCGTTGGTGTCGGTCGCGGTCTGGTCGAGCTGCGAGTATGGGCCGCCGCCGCTGAACTGGTCGAGGCCGGGGAAGAAGCCGGGGTTGATGAAGTTGCCGATCCGCCCGCCGCCGCGCGTGGTCAGCGCGGCGCCATCGCCGCTGCATAGCAGGGTCGGGTCGTCCCCGCAGGGCTGCGCGTTGGAGGCGTTGCCGTTGGCGGTGCGCTGCGACAGGTTGCTGTAATAGGCCGCGGCCTGCAGCGACACCGCGTCGTTGACCTCGTGCGAGCCGGACAGGCTGACGCGCAGGTACTTGTTGCGGGTCTCGTCGGGGTAGGTGAACACGGCGCTGCGCCGCGCGTCCAGCAGGTCGACCGGCGTGGTGCCGTTGCCGACCAGGATGTTGGTGGCGCCGAGCAGGCCCAGATGCAGCTCCGACGCATCGCCGCGCCAGCCGATGTCGCCGTAGATCCGGCGGATCTGGGAGGGGGAGAAGTCGCGCCAGCCGTCCTCGTTCAGCGCGGTCCCCGCGACGTAGGCGGCCACGTTGCCCGACTGAACCCCGTACTGCGCCGTGCCCTGGACGCGTCCGAAGGAGCCGCCCGACAGCTCCAACTGCGCGCCGTGATAGCTGAAGCCGTCGCGCAGCTTCACCGTGATCGCGCCGCCCAGGGCGTTCAGCCCGAACGCCGGGTTCGACCCGACCACCTCGATGCGGTCGATGGCGGCGTCGGGGATCAGGTCCCAGTTGGTGGTGTCGCCGAACGGGGAGTTGAACCGGCTGCCGTTCAGGTACACCGCGAGGCCCTGCGGATTGCCGACCAGCGGCGACGCTTCGAACCCGCGGTAGGTCAGGTTGGGCTGGAACTCGTTGCCCTGCGCCTGGTTGAGCGCGATGCCGCCCACGTTCTCGTCGAGGGCGCGCAACGCGCTGGCCGGGCCGGTGCGCGTCACGTCGTCGCGGCGCAGAACGTAGGTGTTGGTCGGCACCTTGGCGCGGTCGGTTTCGGAGCCGGCGAGCGGCGCCGTCACCACCACGTCGGGCAGGTCGAGGGGCGGCGGGGCGCCCGGTGCGTCCTGCGCCCGCGCTGCCGTCGGCAGCGCGATCAGCAGCCCGGCCAAAGCGGCCGCTCCCCAACGCATTCTCATCCCGCCCCCTCCCAACTTCAACCCTTTGTTGGAAGTGAATAGGCCCGAGCGGCCGGGCCATGCCTATGGGCGGGCTTCCCGAGTTTGGCGGGAAAACTTCCCGATCTTCGCTCCTTTGCGGCACGCGGCTACCATCGGCTCAGAAGGAGCCTGCCCATGTCGCTGCGCACCCGGCTGATCGCGTCCATCATACTCGTGCTGCTCGTCAGCCTGGGCGCCGGCTGCACGTCCGCGTGTTGGAACGCGGCCCGGTCGGTACGCACCGAAATGCAGGCGGCTCTCGCCGTGGGTGAGCAGACGATACGCCATGGGCTTGAGGATCTCTCTGGGTCACGCGATGCGTCGGCCGACCTCAGCCGGCTGGTGCAGGCCTTCGATGGCGACCGCCACGTGCGGGCCGCACTGCTCGACGCTGCCGGGCACGCGCTCGTTGTCTCGGCGCTGCCGCGGCCGGCACAGCCTGCGCCGGGCTGGTTCGTGCGTCTTGTTGCTCCTGACCTGTCGCCCGAGCGGCTGCCGGTCGAGACGGAAGCCGGAAGCAGGGTGGTCGTGCTGGAGGCGGAACCGCTGAACGAGGCCGGCGAGGTTTGGACCCAGCTCCGGGACAGCCTGGCCATTTTGTCCTTGTCCTGCGTGCTGAGCGCCGTGCTGGTCAGCTTGGTCGTGAGCCGTGCCTTGCAGCCGCTCAAGCGGGTCTCGACGGCGCTCGCGGCGGTCGGCTCCGGCGAGTATGCCGTCCGCCTGTCGAAGCCCGGCACATCGGAGCTGGCGGGGTTGACGCAGGGCTTCAACGCGATGGCGGCCCGCCTGAGCCTGGCCGAAGCGCAGGACCGCCGCCTGCACGAGCAGCTCGTCACGCTGCAGGAGGAGGAACGCGCCGACCTCGCCCGCGACCTGCATGACGAGGTCGGCCCGTTCCTGTTCACCGCGGCCCTCGATGCCGCAGCCATCGAACAGGCGGCGGCAGCCGGCCAGCACGCCGCCATACCGGAACGCGCGTTGGCTATCCGCGAGGCGGTTGGCCACATGCAACGCCACGTCAGGGCCATGCTGAAGCGCCTGCGCCTGGCAAGCCCAGTCGAGGTCGGGCTCACGCCAGCACTCGGCAACGTCGTCGCGTTCTGGCAAGCGCACCGGCCCACAGTCGCCTTCACGCTCAAGGTCTCGGCAAATGAGGATGACCTGGACGAGACGACCAAGGCAGTGATCTACCGGGTCGCGCAGGAAGGCTTAAGCAACGCCGTCCGGCACGGGCAACCTGGCAGGATTGAGGTCACTGTCATGCCTGGGGAGGACGGCCGCGTGGTCGTGCGCGTGTCCGATGACGGCATCGGGATGACGGAGGTGAACGAGCCGGGGTTCGGCCTTGCTGGCATGCGCGAGCGCGTTGCGGCGCTTGGCGGCTCCTTTCAAATCGTGAGCGCGCCGGACGTGAAGGGGCTCACGGTGACGGCACGCCTGCCTTGCCGGGAACCGGAGGGCGGCGCCCGGCCTACGGCCGCGGCGGCATGAAGTTTCTCCTGGTGGACGACCATGCCGTCGTTCGGTCCGGGCTGCGGCGCCTGCTTGCCGCCCTGCCCGGGGTGCAGATCAGCGAGGCGGCCGAGGGACGCGGTGCGTTGGCGACTATGCGGGCAGAGCAACCCGACGTGGTGCTGCTCGACCTCAACCTGCCGGGACTGGGCGGGCTGGAGCTGCTGCGCCGCGTGTTGCTGGAGCACCCGGCAGCGCGGGTGATGGTGCTCAGCATGCACGCCGAGGCGTTATACGCCGCACGGGCCTTGCAGGCCGGCGCGGCCGGTTACCTCAGCAAGAACGCCTCGCCGGAGGAGCTGCTGGAGGCAGTCCGGCGCGTGGCGGCCGGCGGCCGTTACATCGAGGGCGAGATCGCACAGGAGCTGGCGTTGCAGACCGCCACGACTGGCAGCCCCATGGGACGGCTGACCAGCCGGGACCTGGAGATCCTTCGCCTGCTCGGCAGCAGCCAAAGCCTGACGCAGATCGCGGAGGCGCTGGGGGTAAGCTACAAGACGGCGGCGAACGCCTGCAGCGGGATCAAAGCCAAGCTTGGCGTCGCCCGGACCGGCGACCTGGTGCGGCTGTCGATCGAGATGGGCATCGTCTAGGACCTGCAGACCACATCCAGGCATCTCCTCCAGCAGCATCAAAGCCTTCGAGGCTGGGGAGCCTGCTGCCTTCCCCGGGTAAAGCCTACTGACAGTCCACGAGGTCGCTGTCGGACAAGGAGAACGAATACTTGCCGCCCCCCTTCACTTCCACGCCCCGCACGGTGCAGACCCGCCTGGGCTTGGTGGCGCTGGGCTTGGTGGTCAGGCGTACGTCGTAGCGCCCGGGCGCGATGCCGGTCAGGCGCAGCCGCTCGTCATGGTCCACGGTGCCGTCGCGGTCGTTGGCGCATTGGTTGGGACCGAACGGCCCCGGCGCCGCGCCCTCCGCGCCGGCGGGCGCCATGACCAGGTTTGTGATGGTGGTGGAGGTCAGGTTCCAGAACGCCATGCGCTCCTGCGCCAAGGCCGGACGCAGGACGCCGCACAGCGCCAGCAGGACCAACGCGGCCCGCATCGCCCTACCCGAGCCGCCGCGCATGGTGCGCGATATGGTCGCCCATGAAGCTCTGGATGAACCAGTAGCTGTGATCGCCGGGCTGCCGCCGCAGCGTCAGCTCCTGGCCCGAGGCTTGCGCCGCTTCCTCCAGCGCCTCCGGGTGCAGTTGGTTGGCGAGAAACTGGTCGTCCTTCCCCTGGTCCACCAGGATCGGCCCAGGATACGGCCGGGCGCGCATCAAGAGGCTCGCGTCCCACGCCGCCCAGGCAGCGCGGTCGGGGCCGAGATAGTTGGTGAACGCCTTTTCCCCCCACGGCACCGCCACCGGGTTGGCGATGGGCGCGAAGGCGGACACCGAATGCCAGCGTTCCGGCTCCCGCAGCGCCGTGACCAGCGCGCCGTGCCCGCCCATCGAGTGGCCGAACACGCCGCGCCGGTCCGGGCGCACCGGGAACTCGGCCTCGACCAGCGCCGGCAGCTCCCGCGTCACGTATTGCGCCATGCGGTAATGCCCGGCCCAGGGTTCAGAAGTCGCATCCAGGTAGAACCCCGCGCCGACGCCGAAGTCCCAGCTATCCGCCTCCCCCGGCAGGTTGAGGCCGCGCGGGCTGGTGTCCGGCATCACCAGAACCAGGCCGTGCTCCGCGGCATAGCGCTGCGCGCTCCCCTTGATGGCGAAGGTTTCCTCCGTGCAGGTCAGCCCGGCGAGGTAATACAGCGCCGGGCACGGCCCCCGCTGCGCCTGCGGCGGCAGGAACACGCCGAAGCGCATCTCCGTGCCGGTGGCGGCGGAGGCATGGCTGTAGAACCCCATGGCGCCGCCGAAGCAGGCGTGCGTGCTCCTGGTGTCCATCGGTCAGGGCGCCGCTTCGAAGAAACCGAGCGACGGGGAGCCGTCGTAGAACTTCGGGATGTCGCCGAAGATCTCGGCGCCGTGCTGGCCGGCGGCGGCCTTGAAGTTGTCCATAGAGGCGAAGGTCATCAGCGTCATGGTCACATAGGCCGGCGCCGCGCCGTCCGGCCCCGGCTGGCCGCGCATCACCTGATCGCCCTGCAAGCCCATCGGCCCCCACAGGCGGCGCACCAGCGGCATGTGGGTGTCCTTGTAGTAGGCGTGGTCGAACCGGGTGCCGCCGCCGCCGGGATACATCACAGTTATCATCAGCATCGCGTCCTCCTCCGTTTCTGAGCCGCGCCCCACCCTACGGTGCCGAGGGCGGCGTGGAAACGGGGCGGCATCCAGATAATGCCAGACCGCGGCCCTGGCCTCGACATTCCCTCGCCGGTTCCCATAATCGCCAGAGGCCAGGGCCGGCACGGCGTGGCGAGTGGGGAGAGACGATGCGTTATTCAATGGGGCGTTATTTGATGGGATTGGCGACCATGGCGGCCGTGGTTCTGACGGTCGGCACGGCCCGGGCGGACGGCGACCCGGCGCTCGGCAAGACGGCGTTCACCAAGTGCGCCGCCTGCCACTCGGTCAACGAGGGGGAGAACAAGATCGGCCCCAGCCTGCACGGCGTCGTCGGCCGGCCGTCGCACAGCATCGAGGGCTTCAACTATTCCGAGCCGATGAAGGCCTACAACGTCACCTGGGATGCGGCGACGCTCGACCACTACCTGACCGATCCCCGCGGCGTGGTCCCCGGCACCAAGATGATCTTCGTGGGATTGAAGAAGGACGACGAGCGGGCGAACGTGATCGCCTACCTCGAAACCCTCAAGTAAGCCCCCCGGTCAGCATCTCGGCGACGCGGGCGCCCTCGGCGATCCCGCGCCGCCGGCTGGCTTCGGGCACCGCCAGCTCGCGCACCACCCGGGCCGGCCCTTCGGACAGCAGCAGGATGCGGTCGGCCAGCGACGCCGCTTCCGCTAAGTCGTGCGTGACCAGCAGGGCGGCGCAGCGCCGGGTCCGCCAGGCGGTCGCGAGCACCGACCGGCCCTGCTCCGCCATGGCGGGATCGAGCGAGACGAACGGCTCGTCCAGCAGCAGCAGCGCCGGCTGGATGGCAAAGGCCCGCGCGATGGCCGCGCGCCGCGCCATGCCGAGCGACAGCGCCGGCGGGTGCAGATCGGCGTAGGGGGTGAGGCCCAGCAGCGCCAGCAGCGCCGCCGCCGCCGCCGGGTCAGGGGGGCGGACCAGGGCGATGTTCTGCCGCACGGTGCGCCAGGGCAGCAGCCGCGGCTCCTGGAACACGGTGCCGATGCGCGGCGTGATGCCGTCAGCCCAGGCGATCCGGCCCTCATACCGGGCGTCCAGCCCGCCGATGATGCGCAGCAGCGTCGTCTTGCCGCAGCCGGACGGGCCGACCAGGGCGACGATCTCCTCCCGCCCCAACGCGAAGCGCAGGCCGGCGATCACGGCACGCGGCCCGCCGCGCGCCGGGACGGTTTTGCGCGAAACCTCGACCTCCAGCATCACCGCCACAGGTTGGCCCGCCGCTCCAACGGCTGCAGCACCAGCCACTCGATCAACTGCACCACGACGATGAAGGCCAGGGTGTAGGCGAGGATGCCGGTCACGTCGAACAACTGGAAATACACCTGGATCTGGAAGCCCACCCCGTCGCTGCGGCCCAGCAGCTCCGCCACCAACACGATCTTCCAGATCAGCGCGAGGCCGGAGCGCGCCGCGCCGAACAGGTAGGGATAAAGCTGCGGCAGCACGACATGGCGCAGGGTGGCGCCGCGGCCCATGCGGAAGCTGTGCGCCATATCGATCAGCCCCTGGTCCAGCGCCCGCGCGCCTTCGCGCACCGTGACGGCGGTGCTCGGCAACTTGTTGAGCGCGACCGCGGCGATGGCCGTCGCCTCGCTCAGCCCGAACCAAACGTAGATCAGCACGATGCCGACCAGCGCCGGCAGGTTCAGCAGGCCGGTGACGAGGCTGTCGAGCGCCCGGTCCACCCGGCGCCACCGCCCCATCGCAACGCCAAGCGCCGTCCCCAGCACCATCGCCACGGTGAAGGCGGCGGCGACCCGCGCCAGGGTCACGCCCAGGTTGTGCGCCAAGCGTCCGGACGCGGCTTCCTGCCCCAAGGCGGCGACCACCGTGCTGGCCGGCGGGAACAGCCGGCTGCCGATCAGCCGCGCCGCCAGCTCCCAAGCCGCGAGCAGGACCAGCACGGGGACCAGGCGCGCGGCCCAGCCCATGCGGGAGGGGCCTAACCCGGCGTCCAGAGCGTGCCGGGCGCAAGGTGCGCCGCCGGGCCGACCAAAGCGGGGCCGCCGACCTCCGCCAGCACGTCGTAGAGCCGTGCCACCGCCGGGAGATCCCAACGCTCCGGCACGCCGCGCCGGTAGGCGTCGCGCAGCCGCGCCAGTTCGCCCGGCCCCGCGGCCCCGGTGAGCGGCGCGATCCGCTCCCACTCCGCGTCGGAGGCCGAGAGGATCGCCCGCGCCCGGTCGGAGGCCTTGACGAAGGCCTGCACCGCCGCGGGGCTGCGCGCCGCGAAGGCGTCGGAGAACACCCAACCCACGAACGGCACGCCCGGCGGGATGCCCAGCCCTTCCACCGCGTCCTCCATCGCCAGCACCCGGCGCTGCCCCGCCGCCTCCGCCCGCGCGGCGAAGGGCCAATAGGTGAGCACGGCGTCGAGCCGCCCGGCGGTCAGTTGCTCGGCGATCAGCGGGGGCGGGCCGAAGCTCTTGTCGGCAGCTTGGTCCAGATCGAAGTCCAGCTTGCGCTGCGCGTAGGCGCGGAGCAGCAGCCAGCTTTTGTCGAGCGGGCTGCCGGCGATGCCGAGCCGCCGCCCGCGCAGATCCGCCACCGTCTGCACCGGCGATCCCGCCGGCGCCATCACCGCGCCCAACGCGCCCGAGGTGGGGGACAGCGTCCAATCGGCGCCCATTGCCCGCTGCCGCGACACCCACAGCCAGTCCTGCACGACGGTATCGACGCGCCCGGCCTGCAACGCGACCTGCGCCGCCTGGGTGGCGGCGAACTCGACCGCCTCCACCGTGACCCCGGCGGCGGCGTCCAGCCCGTGCGTCCGCATCACGTCCAGCTCCCACGCGACCGAGCCGAAGCGCAGCGTGCCGACGCGGATGGCGTTGCCAGGAGACGCATTGGGCGCTGCGGCGGCAGCGGCCAGCGGCGATGCGGCGACCAACGCTGCGGACAGCAGCGTGCGGCGTTTGATAGGCATGACGCCCCTCCCTGGGCTTTCTCCACTCCCGGCAATGCGCGCACGCCGCCGCCGGTTGTCAATGCCGCATCCTGGGCCGCATCCCGGCGCGGAAGGGGCTGACAAGCCGGCAAACGCGGCCCACACTCAAGAGAGCCGCAAACCCAATGCGGTCCATGGGGGGACATTGATGCCGGCAGATTCCGGTCCGACCGCACTCCTGCTGGCGCTGTTGCTGGCCCTGCCTGCCGCAGCGGCGGAGCCGGTCACGGTGAGCATCGGATATCTCGCGCTGATGCCGAAGCGCGTGGCCCCGCAGGTGATGCTGGACCCGCCCCCAACCGATGAGGGCGTGCAAGGCGCCCGCGTGGCGCTGGCCGACGACCAGACGACCGGGCGCTTTCTCAACCAGACCTTCGCGCTGCACGAATCGGTTCAGCCGGACGCCGACGCCGTGCTGGCCGCGGCCCGCGCCATGCTGGCCGGCGGCGAGCGCGTCATCGTCACCGACCTGCCGACGCCCCTGCTGCTGCAAGTCGCGGACCTGCCGGAAGCGCGCGACGCCACCCTGCTGGACGCGACCTCCGAGGACGACCGGCTGCGCGGCGCCGATTGCCGCGCGCGCGTGCTGCATCTGCTGCCCAGCCGGGCGATGCTGGCGGACGCGCTGATGCAGTACTTGGCGGTCAAGCGTTGGCGCAACGTGCTGCTGGTGCAGGGGCCGCATGAGGCCGACCGCGACTACGCCGACGCGCTCCGCCGTTCCGCCCGCAAGTTCCAGTTGCGCCTCGCCGCCGACAAGCCCTGGACCTTCCAGCCGGGAGCGCAGCGCACGGACACCGGCCATGTGTCCATCGGTGCGGAGGTCGCGCGCTTCACCCAGGGCCTATCATACGACGTGCTCGTGGTGGCGGACACGGAGAACGAGTTCGGCGGCGACCTCGCCTACCGCACGACGGACCCGCGGCCCGTCGCCGGCACGCACGGCCTGGTCCCCGCCGCCTGGGCGCACCCGTTCGAGCAGTGGGGCGCGACGCAGCTTCAGGCGCGGTTCCAGAAGCAGGCCGGGCGTCCGATGACGGCGCGCGACTTCGGCGCCTGGATGGCCATCCGCGCCGTGGGAGAGGCCGCAACCCGCGGCAACACCGGCGACCCCGCCGCCATCGGCGCCTTTCTCCACAGCCCAAAATTCGAGTTGGCCGCTTTCAAGGGGTCCCGCCTTACTTTCCGCCCCTGGGACGGCCAGTTGCGCCAGCCGGTGCTGCTGGCCGACGCGCGCAGCTTGGTCTCCGTCAGCCCGCAGCCGGGCTACCTGCATCAGTTCTCCGAGTTGGACACGCTCGGCATCGACCAGCCGGAGACGACATGCAAACTGTGAAGCTCGCCTCATCCGTGTTTTTGGGGGCCGTGTTTTTGGGGGCGCTGCTGCTGCTGGCCGCCCCGGCGGCACGGGCCGAACGGCTGTTCGTGTCCAACGAGAAGGACAACACGATCACCGTGCTCGACGGCACGACCCTCGCCGTCACCGCAACAGTGAAAGTCGGCGACCGCCCGCGCGGCATCGTCGCGAGCAAGGACGGCCGGGCCATCTACGTCTGCACGAGCGACAGCGACCACGTCGAGGTGCTCGACCCCAAGACCCTCGCCGTTTCCCGCATCCTGTCGAGCGGCCCGGACCCGGAGCTGATGACCCTCAGCCCCGACGGTGCCACGCTCTACGTCGCCAACGAGAACGACAACATGGTGTCCGTCGTCGATGTGAAGGCCGGGCGGGTCGTGACGGAAATCCCAGTGGGCGTGGAGCCGGAGGGCATGGGCGTCAGCCCCGATGGCAAGGTGCTGGTCAACACGTCGGAAACGACGAGCATGGCGCACTTCATCGACACGGCGACGCAGCAGCCCATCGCCAACGTGCTCGTCGGCAGCCGCCCGCGGGTCGCGCGCTTCACCGCGGACGGCGCGCAGGTCTGGGTCAGCGCGGAGGTCGGCGGCACCGTGTCGGTGATCGACACCGCGTCCCACACCGTCGTCCACACCATCAACTTCGCCATCCCCGGCGTGCCGGCCGAAAGCGTCCAGCCGGTCGGCATCGCGATCACGCCGGACGCCAAGACCGCCTTCGTGGCGCTCGGCCCGGCCAACCGCGTCGCCGTGGTGGACACCAAGACGTATGAGGTGAGCAAGTACCTGCTGGTGGGGCAGCGCGTGTGGAACCTGGCCTTCTCGCTCGACGCCAAGCGGCTTTACACGACCAACGGCGTCAGCAACGACCTGTCGGTCATCGACGTGGACGCGCTGCGGGTGACGAAGTCGGTGCCGGTCGGGCAACTGCCCTGGGGCGTGGTGGTGGTGCCGTAATGCCGGATACCGTTGTACACGAACCCGCCGCCCTGGAGGTGGACGGGCTGACTCACCGGTTCGGGGCGCGCAAGGCGCTGGACGGGGTCGGCCTCCGCATCCGGCCCGGCGATTTCACGGTGCTGCTGGGCCAGAACGGCGCGGGCAAGACCACGCTGTTCGCGCTGATCACCCGGCTTTACCACGCGCATCAGGGCAGCATCGCGGTGTTCGGCCAGCCGTTCCGCGCCAACGCCTCGGCCGCTCTGGCCCGCATGGGCGTGGTGTTCCAGCAGCCGACGCTGGACCTGGACCTGACGGTGCAGCAGAACCTCCAATACCACGCCGCGCTGCACGGGATTGCCGGCGCCGCCGCGGCTCCGCGCATCCGGGACGAGCTGGCCCGGGTGAACCTCCTGGAGCGTGCGCGCGACCGGGTGCGCCTGCTGTCGGGCGGGCAGCGGCGCCGGGTCGAGCTGGCGCGCGCCCTGGTGCATGAACCCTCGCTGCTGCTGCTGGACGAACCGACCGCCGGGCTGGACATGGAAAGCCGCGGCTTCCTGCTGGGCCATGTCCGCCGCCTGTGCCGGGAGCGGGGCCTCGCCGTGCTATGGGCGACCCACCTGATCGACGAGGCCGGGGAGGATGCAAGCGTGGTCGTGCTGCACAAGGGCCGCGTGCTGGCGACCGGGCCGGTGCCGGCGGTCGTCGCCCATGCTCACAAAGCTTCCGGCGCCCAAACCCTCAAGGACGCATTCGAGCACCTGACCCATGCTGCAAACTAAGCTCCGCCCGCTGCCGCCCGCCGCCTACGCCCGCTGCATGGCCGGCATCGTCCGGCGGGAGGGCCTGCGCTGGGTGCACCAGCGCGGGCGCTTCGTCTCGGCCTTGGTGCGGCCCTTGGTGTGGCTCGCAATCTTCGCCGCCGGGTTCCGCTTCGTGCTGGGCGTCTCGATCATCCCGCCGTACGAGACCTACATCCCGTACGAGGTCTATATCGCGCCCGGCCTGATCGCCATGATCGAGCTGTTCAACGGCATGCAGAGCAGCCTGTCGATGGTCTATGACCGCGAGATGGGCAGCATGAAGACGCTGATGGTCAGCCCCTTCCCGCGCTGGTTCCTGCTGCTGTCGAAGCTGCTGGCGGGCGTCGCGGTGGCGGTCGTGCAGTCCTACATCTTCCTGGGCATCGCCTGGTTCTGGGACATCGTGCCGCCTCCGGTTGGCTACGTCGCCGTGCTGCCGGCGCTGGTCGTGTCGGGCCTGATGCTGGGTGCGCTGGGCCTCGTGATGTCGTCGTTCATCCGGCAGTTGGAGAACTTCGCCGGCGTCATGAACTTCGTGATCTTCCCGATGTTCTTCGCCTCCTCCGCTTTGTATCCGCTGTGGCGGGTGAAGGAGAGCAGCCTGTTCCTGTGGTGGGTGTGCCAATTGAACCCGTTCACCTCGGCGACCGAGCTGATCCGCTTCGCGCTGTATGGCCGGGTGGATTGGGGGTCGGCGGCGGTGGTCGTCGGCTGCACCGCCGTGTTCATGGCGGCGGCGGTCGCGGGCTACGACCCGGGCCGCGGGCTGATGGCGCGGAAGGCCGGGGCGGAATGAGGGCGCCCAAGATCACAGGACTCAGGGCCGCGGGGCTGGGATTGCTTGCGCTGGCGCTCGGCGCGGCGGGGCCGCCGGTTGATCCGGATTGGCCCTGCGCGCAGCGGCTGGTGCCGAAGCTGACCGCCGCCACGCTTTGGGGCGGGCACGACGCAGCGGGCGATTGGCGGGCCGATGCCCAGGTCGCCGCGGTGGTCGCCGCCGTGGCGCCGCGGGGGGTGTCGGCGCAGGACGGCGCCGGGCAGATTGAACGATATATGGCGACGCTGCCCGGCGCCGACCGGACGGCGCGGTCCGCGCTGCTGTTCGCCGGGCTGGTGGACGAAACCAACGGGCAACGCGCGGAGGTCATCGACCGCCTGCGCGGGGTGGCCCGGCGGCAGCGCGCGCTGACGGAACTGGTGTCGAAGATCACCGCCGAACTCCGGGCCCTGCCGCCTGATGCGCCCTCCACGCAACGCGAGGAAATCGTCGGCCGCCGGGCGTTCCTGATCCGCGAGTACGAGGAGATCGAGCGCACGATCCGCTACGCCTGCGAGGTGCCCGTGCAGATGGAGGCGAAGCTGGGTACCTTGGCGCAGGCGCTGCAGCGCGGGCTGGCAGGTTAGGCCAATGTCGCCTTGACTGGAGCGACAGCGTTGCCGCTCATGCAACGAATTAGTTGCTTAGACCCCGTTTTAGAAGTCATGAAGCGGGTAGCCGTTTGCGGTTTGGGTGAGCGACGCGATGCAGCATGAGGCGGATCATGGCGAGGGTGACCATGGCTTCGGAGACTTCGGGCAGGTGTTCGTA
>JAABUQ010006418.1_pt1 | contig 17850 bp, 17 predicted proteins | sample 5560001 | NCBI WGS metagenome assembly JAABUQ01 (sample SAMN10711888, study PRJNA513371) | rock metagenome | isolation source: Antarctica rocks | place: Antarctica: Victoria Land, Finger Mt nord | collected 2015-12-18
AACTGCAAACCAAAGTGGACAAACTCGTTGCTGATTTGACTGCCGAAGTCGTTGCTTCCGTGACTGGCTTTAGTTTTATTCTAGATGCCCTATCTGTCGCAGGCATTTTTTGATTTGGTATGAGATACTCTGCCTTATACTGCGCTTCTATTTCAGCTAGACTTGTCTGACGCTCAAGCCACTCTAAGTCCACCATTAAAAAATATCACTGCGGCTTTACTCTTCAAATTATATTTTGAATCTCTAGCTCGATCGCTCCATCGGTTAACGCTAGAAAGGCATTTGCTCTGGAACATATAGGTCCGATATTTATATCAGACGAGAAGTAACCGTATGCCCATGCTGGAAGCTAAAGACCATAACTCAAAGCCTGCCAGTGATAGACCTGAGTCTAGCCCTCCACCCCCTGAGAAAAGAGAAACTGCAACAAACTCCTTGCTCCTTTTTTGAGGCAACTGTAGAGAGTTCAGAGCAGTAAGATATGAGTTCACTAAAGTTTCAACTACTTAAATTGTTAATAAGTATATTATAATACCTTAAGAAGGATAATTTAGGCCACTTTTCTTGAAATACAGAGGAGCGATAGACAGTTAGAAATACATTTGCAAGAGCAAAAGACTAAGAATTTTTGCTAATTGCATACAGTGTGAGATTGGTATAACTAAAGTTTTTGACTTATTTTAAGGGGGCAAACCTTTGTCAACCACAATTGAAGTAGATCTCAAGGATATACTAGCAAAACTAGATCAGAAGCTCGACAAGTTAGATCAAAAGTTAGATGCTGTCGGCAGAGATGTGACTGATTTGAAGGTAGGGCAGGCTCGATTAGAGGAAAAACTATCTAGTGTCGAGAAAAGAATGGATTTTCAGGAGTTTCTTAGCAAAGGCGTACTGTTTACCTTGAGCGCTGCTGTCCTGGGAATATTGGCGAAACTATTTGGTTTTATCGGCAATCTGTAAAAATATTTTATCCCTTTGTCGGTTGTGAACTAATTAAGTGTCTTCGGCGCTAGGAGTTGACAGTCATTAATCGACTTGGGGTAGAAGTCAGTGTTGACCAGTCGGCTATTTGGCGAGAATGTAGTTATGAGCGCATCAGCTCTCTCTAGCCTGATAGAGACTCCTATTGCATCTAAACCTTCGTTGATGAACGAATTTGCGCCACTGCTTCTTTGAATGAAGTCTCCATCCAAGCCTGCAATGTAGTTGGGCAGTCTGTATGTACTGCGGGAGCTGCCATATCCTGCCCAGCAGCGATCGCCTCAAACATTTCTACCAGGCTCTGACTTAGTACATCACTGACACCGTGGACAGATAGGCTTGCCTTGTAAGCTGAATCATCCAGAAGAAGTTTTCCATAAAGTAGCCACAACGCACGTACCGAGCGGCAATACCAGTTGCGGCAATTATCTGCTCAACTTCATGTAGAGCTTGACCGATCCCCTGAAATCCTGAACCGCTCCCATCACCGCCGGAGATTACAACCACCCGTTGAACGGACGCTGCTTTTACTGCTTTGGCAAATGGATCGGCGAAAGAATGGTAATAAGCACGGATATCTTCTGGATCGGGTGACTGCGGCACACAGAAAAAACACCCTCGGCACCATTTAAAGCCCGCATGAGATCGCTAGGATTACGCAGATCGCCTTGAACAACTTCGCAACGTTCGTGAGTCAAAGCATCGAGGCGTGAGGGATCGCGGACAAAGACGCGGACGGATTCCCCTTGTTCAAGAGCGGACTGAAGAACATAGCGTCCGGTGTTTCCAGTAGGCGTTGTAATTACGAGCATGATACTGAAGCTCCATAAGCAAAACAAGTGCGTCGTCGCGGCTACAACTCCTTTATAGTCTGAATTACCTGGACAGTCTATGCTAGATAGTCTAAATTAACAGTTTGATAGTCCAAAAACTGGCTCAAAACGATGGATCTCTTAAGCAATGTACTGGCCGATCTACAACAGGAAAGCGTTGTGTTCTGCCATGCTGAGCTAACAGCACCTTGGGGTTTTGCTAAAGCTCGTCTAGATGGCGCGCCTTTTCATGCCGTTACTGCTGGACAGGCATGGATGAAAATGCCGAATGAACCCGATCCACGCAGACTTGGAGCAGGTGACCTCATTGTCTTACCGCATGGTGATGCGCATAACTTATTAAGTGAGCCGCATGAGGAAGCAGTATCTTTTACGGAGTTACTAGCTGCACGAGGAGCTAAGCTTTGGCAGCCAGGCAGGCACACCACGAGTCCTATCCGTCTGACTTATGGTGGCGGTGGCACGCTCACGACGCTGGTATCTGGTGTGTTTGCTTTTACCGACCGTTGCCGTAACCCACTCATTTCTGCGTTACCGCGCATCATTCATCTTCGGGGCGAGGAGGGTAGCGCTGTTCCCTGGCTCGACAGAACCTTGCGATATCTGACTGAGGAGGCTACTTCAGGTCAAGCTGGTGCCACAGCAGTGACAGCAAAGCTTGCCGATATCCTATTCATTCAAGCAGTACGATCGCAGTTGTTTCTGCACAAAGCTGATACAACTGGTTGGCTTCGAGGTATGACCGATACCTCTGTTGAACAGGCACTGGCGCTGATCCATACAGATCCCGCTACCCGCTGGACGGTTGCTTTGCTTGCCGAACGTGCAGGGATTTCGCGCTCCAGCTTTGCCGCCCGCTTTCAAACTCTTGTCGGGCAGGGACCAATCGAGTACTTAACCAAGTGGCGGATGTATCAGGCAGCAGGACTAATACTCACTGGAACGCGATCGCTGGCTGACGTTGCCGAGAGCGTTGGATACCAATCTGAGGCGGCGTTCTCAAAAGCATTCAAGCGGTGGGCAGGTCAATCTCCAACTGCTTATCGGGCAAGCCACAGATGATTCTATTAACATGGTAATTAACTACATGCTTGTCACAACCAGATTTATATTTAAAGTTATATAAGGAAATCAGCGTATGAGTCAGAACGAAATTGCAACACAGATAGATTTGACTAACTGCGATCGCGAACCGATTCATCTCCCGAATTTAATTCAGCCACATGGTATACTTTTTGTCCTTCGAGAACCAGATTTAGAAATTATCCAACTCAGCAGTAACACTTTTAATTTTCTCAATCTCCATCCTCAAGAATTACTAAATAAGCCTTTAAAAGAATTATTAAGCTCAGAGCAAACCACAGCTTTAAAAAAACATCTAACTGCGGATTTTGAAGAAGTCAACCCTTTAAATATATCGATTAATTCTTTAGGTAAAACTCTTATTCTTGATGGTATTATTCATCGTTTCAAGGAAGTCTTAGTTCTAGAGCTGGAGCCGAGACTATTCAAACATGAAGTTGAGTTTTTTAGCTTTTATCACTTGGTAAAAAGTCCGACTAATAAAATGCAAAATGCATCAAGCCTTCGAGACTTAAGTGAGATTGTTGTTAAAGAAATTAGAAGAATCACTGGCTTCGATCGAGTGATGTTATATCAATTCAATTCTGAAGGCGCAGGTGCAGTAATTGCTGAAGATAAAATAGACAGCCCAAAACCTTTTTTAGGTTTGCATTATCCCGCTTCCGATATTCCTCAACAAGCAAAACAACTCTACACCCTCAATCGGTTACGGTTAATTCCCGATGTTAACTACCAGCCTGTAGAACTATTCCCACTCAATAATCCAGTTACTAATCGTCCCCTTGACTTGAGCCTTGCCGTTCTGCGGAGTGTTTCCCCGATTCATATTGAGTACCTCAATAATATGGGTGTGACGGCTTCAATGTCCATCTCTTTGATTAAGAATAAAAAACTTTGGGGCTTAATTGCTTGCCATCACCATTCAGTCAAGTACCTGACTTACGAGATCAGAACGGCTTGCGAGTTTTTAGGACAAGTAATGTCATTAGAGCTGGCGGCGAAAGAGGAAAATGAAGATCTGGACTACCGGATGAAGTTAAAGTTGATCCAGTCGCAATTTGTCAAATCAATTTCGCAAGCGGAAGACTTTATTGAGGGTCTAGTTAAGTCAAAATCCAATTTGCTTGACTTAGTAAGTGCCCAGGGAGTTGCCCTAAGTTCTGGCGATAGCATAGTTAGAATGGGAGAAACTCCTTTAGAAACCGAGATTAAAGACTTAATTACCTACTTAGAAACCAAGATTGAGCATGACGTTCTTTCTAGTGACTCATTATCGACAATTTACCCAACAGCAGAGCAGTTTAAAGAGTCTGCTAGTGGATTGCTAGCGCTTTGTATCTCCAAAACTCAGAAAATCTATGTTTTGTGGTTCCGTCCAGAAGTAATTCAAACCGTAAACTGGGGAGGCAATCCTAATAAGCCAATGGAAGTTGAACCGGATGGTAGTTTGCGTCTGTCGCCACGCAAATCTTTTGAGAAATGGCAAGAAATGGTACGGTTAAAGTCTTTGCCTTGGAAGCAGTGTGAAATTGATGCTGCCTTAGAACTTAAAAGTGCCATTATTGGCATAGTACTCCGTAAAGCGGATGAAATGGCAAGAATCAATGTCGAGCTGGAGCGCAGTAATAATGAACTGGATGCATTCGCTTACATCGCTTCCCACGATCTAAAAGAGCCACTACGGGGAATTCACAACTACTCCAGCTTCCTCATTGAGGATTATGCCGACGTGCTTAATGAAGAAGGAGTCTCGAAGCTGCGGACTATGGCTCGCCTAACGCAGCGGATGGAGGACTTAATTGAATCTCTATTGCATTTCTCCCGTTTGGGACGAGTGGAACTGTCGATGCAGCAGACAAATCTCAACCAATTGGTCAAAAATGTTGTAGATGTATTAAGCATCAGCTTGCAAGAAACCAAGGTAGATATCCGCATTCCTCGACCATTACCTTCAATTCAGTGCGATCGCATCCAGGTAAATGAAGTGTTTAGTAATTTGATCGGCAATGCTATTAAGTACAACGAGCGAGTAGAGAAATGGGTAGAAATTGGTTGGTTGGACGCTGTACCATCATCAGGGGCGGCAGAGCCAGCGATCGTTTTCTATGTCAAGGATAATGGCATTGGGATTCGCGGGAAACACCTGGATGCCATCTTTCGGATTTTCAAACGTCTACATGCCGCTAATAGATACGGAGGTGGAACAGGTGCTGGCTTAACTATTGCCAAGAAGATTGTCGAGCGTCATGGTGGTAACATTTGGGTTGAGTCCACTTACGGCGAAGGTAGCACTTTTTACTTTACATTACAGGGCTGAGGTAAAAATGGCAGGCGATCTAACTCAGTCATTACTTGTAGTTGAAGATAGCGATGAAGATTTTGAAGCTTTTGGACGCATGTTGCGGAGATCGTCTATTGCCAATCCAGTTTATCGTTGTACTGATGGGGATGATGCTTTAGACTTTCTTTATCAAACTGGCGATTACCTGAATGCAAACATGCAGCGTCCAGCAATTATTCTACTTGACCTTAATTTACCAGGGACAGATGGGCGAGAGGTTTTGGAGCAGATTAAGCAAGATCTCAAAAGCATTCCAGTTGTAGTCTTTACTACCTCCTCTAACCCTAAAGATGTTGAAGTCTGTTACCGCTACGGCGTTAATGGTTACGTTGTCAAGCCGATTAACGTCAATCAATTGATGAGAACAATCCAGATTGTCATTGACTACTGGTTTGAGGCCGTCATTCTTCCTGATACAGTTAAGAGGCGATTATGACACAACGGACTATTCTAATCATTGACGACTCGACAGAAGATCGAGAAACCTACCGCCGTTACTTACTCCAGGATTCTAACTATACTTATACGATTCTGGAAGAAGAGTATGGGGAAAATGGGTTGGAATTGTGCAAGCGGATGTTACCAGATGCGATTTTACTAGATTTTCTCCTACCAGATATTGATGGGCTAGAGTTTTTAAGCGAGTTGAAGACTCAGTTTGGCAAAACTAATCTCCCAGTGATCATGCTAACAGGTCATGGAAATGAGGCGATCGCAGTTGCCGCGATGAAAAGCGGAGTTCAGGATTATTTGATCAAGGGGAATATTACCTCTGAAAGTCTGCGACTGGCAATTCACAATGTTGTAGAACGAACTCGTCTGCAATCTCTCTTAGAACAGAGTGAAGAACGGTTTCGGACTTCTGTAGAGACGATGCTCGACTGCTTTGGGATCTATACCAGCGTTCGCAACGAATCTGAGCAGATTGTAGACTTCCTAGTTGAATATGTTAACGCTGCCGCTTGTGTCAATAATGACAGGACTCAAGCCGAACAGATTGGTAAAAGCCTGCTAGAATTAATGCCGCCTGGATGGGATGGGCTGTTCGATCGGTACTGCTCGGTGGTAGAAACGGGTGAGCCGCTGTTTAGAGAAGTATTAGTTTACTCAGATATTTGTCATCAGCAGTCGCTAAACAAAGCCTTTGAAATCCGTGCGGCTAAATTAGGTGATGGTTTCGTTGCTGTCTGGCGCGATACGACTGAGCGCAAGCGAACGGAAGAAGCATTGCGGGAGCGTACCAAACAAACACTATTAAGGATTAGCAAGGCAGTTGAGAGTACAAGTGATGCGATCGCCATTGCTGACATGACTGGTTTTTCCATATACCACAATTTAGCGTTTATTGAATTATACGGTTATACAGTTGAGACTCTAAATCAAGTTGGTGGTCTATCGGCAACGTTAATGTCTGAAGTTGCTGGGCAGGTATTTCCTGCAATTAACAGCGGTTCCACTTGGAGCGGCGAGGTAGAATTGAAGACAAAGCTTGGTCGAACTATACCCACTTTACTCCGCGCTGATTGCATTCTCGATGAATTTGGCAACCAGACTGGTTTGATTTATGTTTGTAGTGATATTAGCGATCGCAAGCAGGCGCAGCAAAAGCTCCGCGAACAAGCGGCTCTGCTTGATGTTGCCACAGATGCTATTTTTGTTCGAGATCTAGAGAACCGCATCTTGTTCTGGAATAAGGGTGCTGAGAATCTTTATGGATGGCAAGCTCAAGAGGTTTATGGCAGTTATGCCAATGAACTACTATTCCAGAAAATTTCACCTCAAGTTGAAACTGCTTTTGAAACAGTTACTGAACGCGGCGAGTGGCAAGGTGAGTTGTCTAAAGTGACAAAAGATAGCAAAAATATCGTTGTTGCTAGTCGCTGGACACTGGTACGCAATGAGGCAGGGCAACCAAAATCTATTCTCACTGTTGATACCGACATTACCCAGAAAAAACAATTAGAAGCGCAGTTTCTTCGCGCTCAACGTCTGGAGAGCCTTGGTATTCTCGCAGGTGGGATTGCCCACGATCTTAATAATATCCTGACACCAATTTTGGCAGTAGCTCAACTGCTGCCGTTGAAACTACCTAATCTGAACCAGCAAAACCAGCAGATGCTTCAGACTTTAGAAGCTAGTGCTAAACGTGGTGCTGCATTAGTTAAGCAAGTGCTGTCATTTACACGGGGTGTTGAAGGCAAGCGCACAGTTGTTCAAACCAGGCACTTAATTGGAGAAGTAAAGCAGATTGTCCAGCAAACTTTTCCTAAAACTATCGAAGTCTATACAGATGTAGCATCAGACTTATGGCCCGTATTTGGAGATGCCACTCACCTCCATCAGGTACTAATGAATCTGATTGTTAACGCTCGTGATGCTATGCCAGAAGGAGGAAAGTTAAGTTTATCGGCTGAAAACCTATTGATCGATGCACAATACGCTCAGATGAATCTGGATGCTCAAGTCGGACCTTACATCACGATCGCGATCGCAGATACTGGAATTGGTATCCCGCCCGAAATTGTCGATCGGATATTCGATCCCTTCTTCACAACTAAAGAACTGGGTAAAGGCACAGGGTTAGGGCTTTCTACTGTAATTGGCATTATTAAAAGCCATAAGGGATTTGTGAAGGTGGCAAGTCTTGTGGGAGTAGGAACCGAGTTTAAGATTTTCTTGCCTGCGGTGCAGGGGAGTGAAATGATAACTGCGGCAGAATTGGAACTACCAATCGGTCAAGGAGAAGTAATTTTAGTAGTAGATGACGAAGCTCCGATTCGAGAAATTACTCAAACCACATTGGAAACTTACAACTATAAAGTTCTCAAAGCTAAAGATGGCATTGAGGCGCTTTCATTGTACGTCCAGCACCAGGATGAAATAAGTATAGTGCTGGTGGATATGATGATGCCTTCTATGGATGGTGCCACAGCTATTCGTACTTTACAAAAAATTAACCCACAGGTTAAGGTTGTTGCCACCAGTGGATTATTAACCAGTAACCAAGTATTGGGATCGCTTAGTGTCCAAGCATTTTTGGCTAAACCATACTCGGCACAGGATTTATTGAATACTTTACACGACGTTCTGAACGAATAATTACAACTGGCTTCACTATCTCAATTAAATACAGGTGACCACAGTTGTGACACCGAAAGTTTCCAGCCAGGTAACAACGTCGGGTAGGTAAACCTGTTCCAGAACCACCGACTCAACTAGCCAGTATCGTGTATTATGATGCTGCGCCAGGCAAGCTGGCAGCCTATTTGACCAAGCCACCCAAAGGTGGTCAACGCTTTCCTGCAATCATCTGGATTTCGGGTGGAGACTCCAACACAATTGATAATAGCTTTTTCCTCAATGCGTCACCAGAGAACGATCAAACAGCCAGTGCATTTCGTCAAGCCGGAATCGTCACCATGTATCCTTCGCTTCGTGGCGGAAACAATAATCCTGGTATCAGGGAAGGCTTTTTTGGCGAAGTGGATGGCGTTGTGGCGGCGGCGAATTATCTCGCAAGACAAGATTTTGTCGATCCCAAGCGAATTTATTTGGGAGGACACAGCACTGGTGGCACACTCGTTCTTCTTGTAGCTGAATTAACCAGACGATTTCGAGCTATATTTTCCTTTGGTCCGGTGAAAGATGTCCGTGGCTACGGAACCGACCTTCTTCCTTTTGATAAATCCAATCCTAAAGAGTTTGAACTTCGTACTCCGGAACTTTGGATGCAATCGATCCAGAGTCCTGTTTTTGTATTTGAAGGCAACGAACAGCCCGGAAATCTTAACTCATTACAGTCTTTGTCAAGCAGATCGCGCAACTCGCTGCTTCAGTTTCAGGCGGTGAGAGGTGCGAATCATTTCAGCATTCTCGTCCCTATGACGCAGTTAATTGCGGATAAAATTCTTCGAGATCGTCCTGATAATAAAGGTACTACCAACATCACATTTACGGCAACCGAGTTGAACAACCTCTTGGTCAAGTGAATTGAGATGAATTATAGTTTCCTCCTAACCTGAATTATGCACATGAAGCGCGATCGCCAAAGCGTTGAATAACCGATTCTTAGTCTTACTTTTCTTGAGAAACAACCTCTGAGCTTAATGGTAAAAAGAAGATTGTAATCAAACCTGGCACGGTGACAAATAAACTCATCAAGAAATAATATTTATAACCCATCAATGTCTGGAGATAACCACTAAAAAGACTTGGAAGAAATATTCCAGCCGACATTAACGCTGTGGTAATTGCATAATGTGATGCTTTGTATTCTAGGGAAACATTGCGCATCAAAAATACTGTGTATGCTGATACTCCGATGCCGTAAGAAAGTTGTTCAAACGCATTTACAAGGTAAACCCAGATTGTACTTGGTTGATAAACTGCTAGAATCCAATATAGTAAAATCGCCGAATTCTGTAAGATTGCTGTTGGCAGCAGCCATTTCTTTAATCCTTGTTTAGCAATTAAATAACCACCGATTATTCCTCCCATCAGTAGAAAAATAGCTCCAACTATACCATATAAAAATCCTACTTCAGCCGTGGAAATTCCCAATCCACCTTGGTCAACTCGATCCATTAGAAATGGAGGTGCCATTTTCAGCATGAAAGCATCTCCTAATCTGAAAGTTAGAATATAGGTAATAATCCAACCAACTCTAGACTGACTAAAATATATTTTAAAGATGTGAAATAATTTGTTACTTCTTTCTAGATTAGACTTAACTGAGGATGGTTCAATCAAAGGAAGATATTGAACATTGATCGAATAAATTGATAAAAAAATCGTACTGGCTAACGTAAATGCTAACGCCCACCCTAGTTCAAGAGAAGTAAAGTTTAAGGATAAACCAAGAACTGATAAATTAATATTTGTATCTTTATATTGAGCGGCAAAATAACCAGCTAAGAACACTAATCCCCCATTACCTACTAGCCAAGCTACTTTATACGCTGTGGTTTGAATTCCTACATATAGTGCCTGCTGTTCGCGATCGAGAATAGTTAAATAAAAGCCGTCTACGGCGATATCATGAGTAGCAGAAATGAAAGCAAGGAGGGTAAAAATTATAATTGAAGCTATGAGATTTTGCGGTAACAAAATACTGAATGAAAGTAAAAGCAAGAGGACAACACAAATTAATTCTGTAGTTAAAATCCAGTTTCGCTTAGTTGAATATAAATCAACCCAAATTCCCCATAAACCTTTTAATACCCAAGGCAGATAGAAAAAACTGGTTAATCCAATCAGCTCGTTGCTAGCTCCAATATCTTTGAAGAAAATTACTGACATTAAATTGACGACAGCGTAGGGAAAACCTTCAGCAAAATACAAAATAGAAATCCATATCCCAGGATGATGATTTTTACTGATTGTCAACATTCGCTAAATTTAGATATTTAAAAATCTTCATTTTTCAGCACTCCTCATGTTTTAACATCGCTGATATCGCATTCCTGGCATTTGAGACACTAATCCCATGAGTTCTAACTGTAATAAAGCACTGGAAACAGAGCCACAAGACATACCAGTTTGTTGCACGATCGCGTCAAAGGGAGTCTCATCGGCGATTGCTACCAACACTTGTTTCAGTTCTGGTACTAAATTAGGCACCGACGGCTCACACGGAATTGGCTCAACTGGATCGAGTTGTGGCATCGCTCCTAGCATTTCTAATAGATGACTTTCACTCTCAATTATCTGGGCTCCTTTGCTCAATAGTCCCAAACAGCCGAGCGATCGCGGATTGTCGAGTGAACCAGGCAGGACATAAACATCTCGACAGAAATCATTAGCATAACGCGCTGTAATCAAAGCACCGGATTTTGTCGGAGCTTCCATCACTAACACGGCACGGCTCATCCCAGCAATAATCCGATTACGGGGAGGAAAGTGAGTGCGATCGGGTGGTGTTTTTGCCGGATACTCACTTAATACTAATCCCTGGTGAAGAATCTGTTGATAAAGCTCTCGGTTTTGAGGAGGATAGACTACATCCACACCAGTGCCTACAACTGCCAGTGTTCGTCCACCAGCATCTAAACAACTTTGATGAGCTTCGGTATCAATGCCGTCTGCTAAGCCAGAAACAATGGTGAAGCCATTTCGTGCTAGCGCCGTGCTGAGTTTACGAGTCCAACGTCTGCCATATTCTGAAGGGTGACGGGTGCCAACGATGCCCACCATCGGCGTTAGGCCTTGACTCTCTTCCGGTTGAACTTTGCCGCAATAGTACAAAATCGGAGGAGGACTAGCAATCTCTAACAGCAATCGGGGATAGTTAGCTTCATTTGGTGTCCAGAAATTAGGGTTTTCCTGCTCGTGCTGCTGGAGAAGTCGTGCGGGATGAAGACGCGATCGCTCAAGAGCTACCGCTTCAACTGTCTGAATTCCAAACCCTTCTATCTGCCCGATTTGAGCAATATTAGCTTCCCAAGCGGCTGATAAAGTGCCAAAATGCTGTTGCAAGCGTGCTATTGAAATGGGACCAATCCCAGGAATTTTCGACCAAGCTAGCCAATAGGCGCGTTCTTCTAACAATTACCTCTCCTGAGTCAAAGAGAATTGACAGTACTAAATATAACTCAGTATAGCCGTATGAGGCAAGCGATCGCATCTGCAAAAGATGGATGTTATGGTGCCTGAGGCAGTAGCTATTCCTATGACAACATCGGCTGCTGTAACAGGAGCCATGCTAATTGCGACTCCTCCAAATCCTCCACTAAACCCATCCCCGATTAGCGATGCACAATTGGTAAAATAGCTCGTGGGTAAGCTTGAGGATTGGTATCAAATCCAGAGTGTAGGAAGTCATGACAAAACACCAAGGGGGTAAACTTATTTTAGGCGATCGCTAAAAACATAGAGCAAGCGCATGAAATTAATTCAGGACTTCACTCAAGAATAACTGGAATCAGTCGTTGCTCAATTTCATCAAGATAGGCTGTCAATCCTGTATTAATACCTCTTTGTCGTAGAACTGTTAAAACAGTTTCTTCCCAACATTGCTGTTGACGTAATTGATTGCCCCTTGTAAGTTTCTCTACAACTACTTTGGGATTTCTGATGCGATCGGGTTCTTCCAAAGAGTTAGAGCGTAGTCTGTGTGCCTCCTTACAAGGATCGAAACTTAATTCAGTCCCGATCTCTTCTAAAATTTCTGTTTCTTTTGAATCTAATGGAATAAATCCATTCAAAATCCAAGCTTCCCGCATTCTATCGGCTGCACCAATAACAATTTCTAATTTAGGTTGTCGATTAATATCTTCTAAACGTGCTTGCTCAATACCTTGCTTGCGCTCAGGCTGGTTATCTAAATCGCGAATCAAAAGAACTGCTCTGATCTGTCGTTCCTTTTTATGATGAAGAAGTCGTATTAAAGTTAAAATCTTCATCGCTGCTGCGCCATCAGCTTTTAATCTCCCGTTTTTGCTATGACCCAAAACCTTCGGCACTGGAAGACCTGATTCTTTAGCCTGCTCAATAATTTTGCCAATATCTTTCCAACAGGAATGCTCAGTTTCTTCTTTTAAACCACTCCATTGAAATAAATTTGGTAAGAGGTCTTCTAACCAACTTACTTTCTCCACTAGAACACGCTCAGCCAATTTAGTAGCGGTTTGTGCATCTGCGCTACTTTCGACGATTACAACAAACTCAATCATTCATTTCTCCAGAAACCACCCAATCTTCTCCCTCGGCATCCCAAAATTCTCCGGTGGTCAGAGTTTGTTTTGCCCATTCCATATCAGGATGTTCATCCAAGCGTTTAGAACGAGTAAAACCTGAGTTGGCGTTACTTAACACATGAACTTGAGAAGGAGTAAGTTCATCCACAATATATGGAGAGTGGGTAGAAAAGATAATTTGTAAATTGACATTGGTTTGAATAATTTCTTTAAAAACATTAATTAATTCTCTTTGTGCTTTTGGATGTAGTCCCTGTTCGACATCATCCAATAATACTAAGTTAGGTTGATTAGGATTTACTAAAACAGATAGTAAACCCAGCGTTAGCATTGTTCCTTCACTAACGGCGTGAGCAGAAATACGCTCACCTGTATTCATATCAAGGACAACTTCTTGACCAGCAACTTCTTGACTTTCTTCGTATGAAATAGATTTCCCATCAACTTCAATTAAGCGTTGGCGATTGACCATAACCTTAGCTCGCCTCACCCCTACTTTCTGAACTCCTGGAACAATCCGTTGTAACATTTCTTGTAAGGATTGAAATTTTTCTGGAGCTTCGTTACGAAGGTAGTCTAAGGTAGGGGCTAACCCTGAACCATCAAATTCAACTCGTGGAGTAATGGCTTCACTGTATGCTGCTTTGGCAAGGTTAGTAGCTATTAGCTTAAGATAAACTGCGTATTTCAAAGCTTTAGGTATTGGATATGGAGCCTCCTTTAATGAGCTGAACCATCCTTCTACATTTCCCACCTCTTGACCAATCCGCCATGATGCTGTTGGGAACCAAGAATTACTATCTCGTTCTTGTCGTTGAAATTTATAAGAAGATTGCCAATTTTTCCGGTTACTCTGATATCCCCAGAAACCACCTCCAGTAACAGACACGTTATCCTGCCCAATTGTTGTAATAAATTCAGGTTTTCTTTGATACCCAAAAATATCTCTAAATTCTGAATCAGCAAGCCGACTAAGATAATGCAATGCTTGTAAAACAGATGTTTTTCCAGAACTATTCTGTCCTACTAGTGCATGTAGGCGTGAATCATCTAAGCTAAGTTGGGTGTTTCGATGACTTTTGAAGTTCCTAAGTTCTACCTTTTCTAGCATTTGTTTTTTTGTATTCTTTTAAATATTATTTAACCTTAAAGATAGCTGAAAAGTTAAAATGTGACTACACCAGTGCTAAATCATGCAAAAATCAACATGGATTTGAAGTAATTAGCTAAACCGCTAGCTAGTTAATCAACTTCTTTCTGCCACTGCTCTAAAACTTCAAACGGGTTAAATCCTCTGTACTTTAAATAATTCCACAATTTAGCTTTGGTTTTCGGCTCAATTGTCTGAAAATCATCAATCTGATACTTACGCATAACTTTGGCTTTTAAAGAGATTAGCTCGTCGGCTGGTTCATTCTCAGTTTGTTCTAGCCAGGTTCGCTCAAATATCTCAGCATTAACTCCTTTTTCTATGCATTTACGCTTAACTACAGATTTACCATACTTGCCTGCGGCAGACGAAATTATAGTAGCAACTAAGCGACCGTCTGACTGATAACCTTCGAGTTGTAGGTAATCTATGGCAGTAGTAATTTCCTCGTTTTCAAATCCCTTCTCTTGACCTTTCCATAGAAGTTCATAAGCACTATATTCTCGCCGAGAGAGCAGCTTTAAAAAATAGTCTTTACAATTCATAAGTTTAAGTTTTATTACTTCCATTTTATAATTCTATTCTAAAAATAGTTGGATATCAAAGCAAGTTTATTCAGTTGGATATGCTGATTTTAGCAATAAATTAAATCAAAACACTAAAATTAGTAACATAGGATACATAAAACTGATAGATTTACCTTTAGAGTAATCCGGCGAATAGTTAAACTGCTACCAAAAAAATCAGTGTCTAAATTAACTATTGCCCCTCATCAAGTTGGTTGCCGCAGTGAAGTCTAAACAGTACATTTTTAAAATTGCAACTTCGTCTCAAGACCGCGAAGCGTACTTTCAACTAAGACAGAAGATATTTTGTGAAGAACAAGGTCTGTTTCACAAAAGTGATGTCGATGAACTAGACGCGATCGCTTATCCGATCGTCGCCTTGATTGATGCAACTAGCCAAGTCGTCGGCGTAGTACGAATTTATTCAACTGAGCCTCGTTTGTGGTACGGCGGTAGGTTAGGCGTACACTGCGATTATCGACGGGCGGGACGAATTGGGCAAGGTTTAATTTATCAGGCAGTTACGACAGCCAATGCTTGGGGCTGCGATCGCTTCCTTGCCACTGTTCAACTGCCAAATGTGAAATTTTTCCAACGACTACACTGGCACTCTCTCGAAGAAATTACAATCTGCGATCGTCCGCATCATTTAATGGAAGCTGAATTAGAACACTACCCATCCAATCATGAGCCTTGTCCGGTTGTGCAACATCATTACCGAGCAGCTTCATGAACTTGATTGAACTCGCACATCAATTGCGTCAATCTGTGGGAGTGAGCCAAAAGCAAGATATTCAAACAGTAGCGCCGTCTCTTAGCAACTCCCAAATTTTGCTAGGAGATGACTGTGCAGCCATTCCCGATCGAGAGGGGTACCTGCTTTTGGCAGCAGAGGGCATGTGGCCGCTCTTAGTAGAAACTGAGCCTTGGTTTGCTGGCTGGTGTTCAGTACTAGTTAATATTAGTGATATTTATGCTATGGGTGGTCGCCCGATTGCTATAGTTGATGCCCTTTGGGGAACATCTGCTACAGCAGCAGAACCACTCTGGGCAGGCATAGTAGCAGCAGCTAAAACTTATGATGTCCCAATTGTCGGCGGTCACACGAATTGCCATAGTCCATATAATGCCCTTTCCGTCGCAATTTTAGGACGAGCAACTGATTTAATTACCAGTTTTAACGCCCAGCCAGGAGACTTGTTACTGGTGGCAATTGACTTACGGGGTGCGAGACATCCTAAACATCCTTTTTGGAATGCCAGTACAGAAGCCGATCCTACTCGGCTACGCGCTGACTTAGCCATTTTGCCTCAACTGGCAGAACCTGGTTTATGTCACGCCGGGAAAGATATTAGCATGGGCGGCATTATTGGTACTTCATTAATGCTGCTAGAAGCCTCTAACTGCGGTGCTGTTCTCGATCTTGATACAATTCCCTCTCCACCCGATATTCCGATAGAGGAATGGTTACTATTTTTTCCCAGCTATGGATTTCTTCTCAGTGTCAACCCTAAAAATGTCGCCGCAGTGCAAAAGCATTTCCACGATCGAGATTTAGCCTGTCAGGTAGTTGGTGAGGTAAATTCCTCTTGTCAGTTAAGCTTGAACTCTGAGGCAGATGAAGTAGTTTTCTGGGATTTGTCGCAAAAGCAATTTACGGGCTTTTCTGGTTTGAAGAATCATCGCTAATCATCTTGTTGAATGTGCTTTGACTACAAATCTGGTGAAGAAGGTAAATCTGTATCTACTTTATGCACTGCTCAACTGTATTACAATGATGCGGTGCCGCTGCGACTATTCAGTTCTGCCGTTACCATTTCCAGTTTGGTTGAACAAATATTCAATAATTCTATTGATAGTAATCTGTTGCTGTCTTGAAATATTTGCTAACTCTCCTACAGTTCTTTCTAATCTACCAATCGTTTGACTATTCCCGCGCGTTTCTCTCCTATTTGCTGTTTGGATGGTTCTTAACAGGTCAAAATCTTCTTCTAGGGCTTCTAAGCGCTCGTTGATTTCTTGTAACTGGGTATAAATTTCGTCTCTATCTTGTGTCATTGAGCTATCCTACGCCTATGGTTTACTTACTGTCTGGTCTTGTAGTTAGTTTTGGTACTTTAGAGAAAACTTTTTAAAAGCTAACTCTAGATAGACGCAGAATGACTAGCGATCGCCCTACTGTGCAGTAGCACGTTTACTTTATTCTCTATGCATTCTCAACTCGACAACAGTCATCGCCGCAAAGAAATTCTTCGGGGTGTTCTTGCCGTAGCTATCATCATCGTCGGGACTACCCATTTCATTACACCAGAGCAGTATGCCCGCATTGTACCGCCACCATTTCCGCCCTTACCATCTGTTTACATCAGTGGTTTTTTTGAGATTCTAGGCGGGATTGGCTTATTAATTCCATTTGTCAGTGTGGCGGCGGCGTGGGGATTAATTTCCCTGTTTATTGCTGTGTATCCTGCCAACATCTACATGACTTTACACAACATTCAACTTGAAGGAATCCCTCACAATCAATTGCTTTATGTGGCGAGGTTGCCTTTACAAGCAGTATTGATTGCTTGGGCGTACTGGTATACTCGTCAGCCAGAAACACAAGTAGGAGCATCAAAAGTCGTGACTGAGGCAGAGTCTCTGCTTCGTAAATAATTCTAGGGATAGATGCCTCGATCGATTAAAGCTTGAGCAACACGACCTACACCCAACGTATAAGCTGCTAGTCGCAAAGGAACCTGCCGCACCTTTGATTCTTGAGTCACTTTTTGGTAAGCCTGCACCATTAAGGCTTCTAGTTCTCGATTAACACGCTCCTCATCCCAAAAAACATAAGAAAGCCCCTGCACCCACTCTAGATAACTGACTACAACGCCTCCAGCATTAGTTAAGATGTCTGGCAACACCGTTACACCCCGCGCTTCTAACTGCCGATCTGCCATCAGAGTAATTGGTCCATTAGATGCTTCAGCAACAATCTCTGCTTGAATCTGATTGACGTTTTCTTCAGTAATCTGGTTCTCTAGAGCGGCGGGAATCAAAACATCACAAGGCAGTGTTAGCAGTTGGGCATTAGTAATTGGTACGGCTCCAGGGAAACCCTCAAAAGACTTGCGGTTGGCTGCACTATAAACCTCCAAGGCGGCAATATTTAGCCCTGCTTCTGCAAAAATACCGCCCGAACTATTCGAGACAGCCA
>JAABUQ010006419.1_pt1 | contig 17847 bp, 14 predicted proteins | sample 5560001 | NCBI WGS metagenome assembly JAABUQ01 (sample SAMN10711888, study PRJNA513371) | rock metagenome | isolation source: Antarctica rocks | place: Antarctica: Victoria Land, Finger Mt nord | collected 2015-12-18
GGTAGTGCCGAGCCTGCCGCGCATCAGCCCCGAACTGCTGGCCGAGAAGCTGGGCCCGCAACGTGGTCCGCAGCTGGCTCGGCTGGTGGCCGGCTCGGCGGCGGCGACCTTCGCGCTGATCCGCCGGCTCGGCATTGCCTGCGACGCGGTGCAGGCCGGATGGCTCAACCCGGCCCATGCGGCGGTGCTGGCGCCGCGGGTGCAGGCGAGGGTGCAGGCCTGGCGCGCGGCGGGAGCGGAGTGCGTGTGGCTGGACGCCGCGCAGACCCGCGCGCGCATGGGCAGCGAGCGGTTCCATGGCGCGTTGTTCGACCCGACCGGCGGCCACCTCGACCCGCTGGCCTATGCGCGCGGCTTGGCGCGGGCGGTGCTGGCGGCGGGCGGCGTGCTGCATACCGGAGCCGATGTCACGGCGGCGACGCGCGATGCCGCCGGCTGGACGCTGGCGACGCTGGGCGGCACAGTGCGCGCCGGGCGCGTCCTGCAATGCACCAACGCCCAACTGCCGGGAATGCCGGACATCGGCGGCGCTGCCGCGGCCCTGCGCGACAGCACGGTGCCACTGCTGGTCTACCAACTGGCGACGCAGGCGTTCGCGCCGCCGACGCGGGCGCAGGTGCTGCCCGGCAACGAGGCGTTCTCCGACACCCGCAACAACCTGCTCGCCTGCCGCTGGACGGCGGGTGGGCGGCTGGTCACCGGCGGCATGGCCAGCGTCCACGCCGGAGCGATGGCGCGGCTGCCCGGCGTGCTGGCGCGGCGGCTGCAGGCGGTGTTCCCAACCCTCAGCCCGGTGCGCTTCGAGTATGTTTGGCGCGGCCGGGCCTCGCTGACCGGCGATTTCGTGCCGCGCCTGTTCGAGCCTGCCGAGGGCTGGTTGGCGCCGATCGCCTGCAACGGGCGCGGCATCGCGCTGACCACGGTGCTGGGCCGCGCGCTGGGCGAGGCGCTGGCGGCCGGGCGGCTGGAGGATTTGCCGCTGCCGCTGGTGGTGCCGCGCCCGATCCGCCCGCGGGCGCTGGCCCGGCTGGCCCCGCAATGGCTGCTGCCGCTGGGCGACTGGCAGGACCGGAAAGCGGAGCGGGGGTGAGTCGCCTTCAGCCGACCCGCAACTCATTTATCTACTTCCAGAACAGCACATCGTTCGATGCGCCGTCGTTCCCGGCGAGGTAGCCCAGGATGTCGGCGGTGCTGACCGGAGTCCCTGGATCACGCAGGAAACGCTTGTGCGGGAATTGGTCCAGCAGGAGCGACATGCGGCCGGTCGCCCAGGACGCCTTCTCGATGCGCCACAACTCGAAGATGCCGGCAAAAACCTTGTCCCAGAAGGCGGTTTCACCGAGGTCGCGATCAGTTCGTCATGGCCCTGGGTGTCGGATTTGTAGAAGATCGGCAGGCCGGTGGCGAGCCAGTCCCGAGTTTCCGAAGCGGCGGATTTCACCGCGACCGATATCGTCGTGCAATCCTGGCCCTTCGGCATGGCGGAAGAATTGAGCGAGTAGTTGCCGCAGTTGTCCGGGTCGATATGGAAGTCGAGCGTGTCGGCGTTTGGGCCGAGAGCGTAGTTACGCGCTCGCACGTGATCGAACGAAGCGACGTTATGTTGCAGGCATTTGAAGTTTTCCGGATGCGGCTCGTAGGCGAAGGCGTGCCGGAACTCCGGGCACGACCCCAGCATCTGCCGCGTGAACAGGCCGGAGTTGGCGCCGATATCGACGAGCGTGGCGCCTCCGGGCCGTCCCCGCACGATGTCGCTGGCCAGCTTGACGGTTTCGGCGTCCCAGCAGTGGGTCACGATGACGAACGGGGCGATGACGTAATCCAGCGGAAGCCGGAACGTGGCGTCCGGAGTGGCCGGTAGATGAAGCAGGGTGCCGGGCTTCGGCGTGATTTCGACCGTGCGAACCTGGCACATCTCCCGCATCATGCGGACGTTGAGGCCGAACGATCCGACGAATGCGCCGTAGACATCCTGCATCGAAACCAAGTTGCACGCTCCCAAGGGCTGCCGACCCATGGCGTGTTGGATACCTGGGAAAGGTTAAATCTTCGTGCTACGGCGCGGCGACGTCCTTGAAATACGGCTCTACCTCGCCGGAAAACTTCATCGTCAGCGGCAGGCCGCGGCGGTCGACCTGCTTGCCGAGCGACAGCCGCACCCAGCCCTCGCTCACGCAATACTCGTCCACATTGGTTTTCTCGACGCCCTTGAAGCGCACGCCGACGCCGCGCTCCAGCGCCGCCTCGTCGTAGTGCGGGTTCTTCGGGTTGGTCGAGAGGCGGTCGGGCGGGGTGTCGGACATCATGCGGTGATAGCCAAGCAAGCGCCCGCCTTCAAGCGGCCCCGCTTTCTCAGGCAGCCCGGCTGGTTCGCGCCATCGCCGGCGGCTCGTTGAACATCAGCGACACCGCGCGGTCGGCCAGGGCGAGCACCGGGGCGTTGGTGTTGCCCGAAGGAATGGTCGGCATCGCGGCGCAATCGATCACCCGCAGCCGCTCGACGCCGCGCACCCGCAGCCGCGTGTCCAACACCGCCATCGGGTCGTCGTCGCGGCCCATGCGGGCGGTGCCGACCGGGTGGTAGTTGGTCTTGACCATGCGCCGGCAATGCGCCGCAATCTCTTCGTCGGTCTGCGCCGTGGCACCAGGCAGCAGCTCGCGCGTCACCAGCCCGGACAGCGGCGGCGTCGCCAGCACCTCGCGGGCGAAGCGGACGCCGGCGATGGTGAGGCGCAAATCCTCGGGATGGCCGAAGAACTGGCTGTCGACCAGCGGCTTGTCGGCGGGATCGGCGGAGCGCAGCCGCACCGTGCCGCGCGCGCGGGGGCGCAGCAGGCAGGGCGTCAGCGTCACGCCATAGGTCGCCTGCACGTCCTTGATGTCGCGGTCCAGGTAGACCGTCGGCACGCAATACAGCTGGATGATCGGCCGGTCGGAGCCGTCGGGATCGAAGAACGCGCAGGTCTCGACGCCGGTGGTGGTGACCAGGCCGGAACGGAACAGCAGGAACTCCAGCCCGTTGCGCACCATGCGCCAGCCACGGTCCTGGCCGTAATAGCCGAGCCGGTTGGACAGCGCGCCGATGACCGGCACCTCGTGGTGGTCCTGCAGGTTGGAGCCGACGCCGGGCAGGTCCACGCGGACCTCGACGCCGTGCTGGCGCAGGTGGTCGGCCGGACCCAGGCCGGAGAGCATGAGCAGCTTGGCGGTGTTGTAGGTGCCGGCGGCGACCATCACCTCCTCGGACGCCATCGCCTGCCTCAGTCTCCCGCCATGCAGGTACTCGACGCCGGTGGCACGGTCGCCGTCGAACAGGATGCGGTTCACCTGCGCGCCGGTCACCAGCGTGAGGCGCTTGTCGTGGCGCACCTGTGACAGGAAGGCGTGCACGGCGCTGCTGCGCCTATGGTTGCCGATGGTGTGCTGGATCGGGCCGACGCCGGCCTGCCGGACGCCGTTGAAGTCCGGGTTGTATGGGATGCCGGCGCCTTGGGCGGCCAGCAGGAACGCCTCGCTGACCCGGTCGATGCGGCCGGGGTCGGACACTTCGAGGGTGCCGGCGGCGCTGTGGTACTCGTCGTTGAGCCGGCTGTTGCGCTCCATGGCGCGGAAATGCGGCAGCATGTCGTCGTACGACCAGCCGCTGTCGCCGCCGAGCACCGCGTCCCAGCCGTCGTAGTCCTGCCGCTGGCCGCGGATGTAGACCATCGCGTTGACGCTGCTGCCGCCGCCCAGCAGCCGGGCCTGCGGCACGATCGGCGCGCGTCCGCCCAACTGCGGCTGCGGCACCGCCTGGTGCATCTCCAGGTAGTCCTCGCGCGCCAGGAACTTCATGTAGCCGGCGGGCATGTCGAGCAGCCGGGAATGCTTCTCCGCGCCGCGCTCCAGCAGCAGCACCGAGGCGCCGTGGTCGCGCACCAGCCGGGTTGCCGCGACGCAGCCGGCCGAGCCGCCGCCGACGATGATGTAGTCGAACCGGGTCATGGCGGCTCCGCTAGAAAAGCCGGGGTGGAAAAGCCGGGACGTGCCTGCGCACGCCCCGGTTCGTCAAGTTAGTAGTTCGCGAAGTCAGTAGGATGTCGCGACGTTGGCGGCGGCGTTGCTGCTGTCGTAGAAGTTGTCCTTGTTGACCACGTGCGGCGAAATCGTCTCGCCCTTGCTGTAGGCGATGGCGGCGGCATAGGCGGCGGGGCCGAAGCGCGGGTTGCACTCCACCGTCGCCCCCATCTTGCCGTCGGCCACGGCCTGCAGGCCGTCCTTCTCGCCGTCGATCGAGACGATGGTGATGTCCTTGCCCGGGTGGCGGCCCGCCGCCTCCAGCGCCGCGATGGCGCCCATCGCCATCTCGTCGTTGTGGGCATAGACCGCGGTGGCTTCCGGATGTGCCTGCAGCAGCGTCTCCATGGTGCGGCGGCCGCCGTCGCGGGTGAAGTCGCCGGTCTGCGAGGCGACGATCTGCATCCCGGAATGACCGGCGATGGCCTCCGCGAAACCCTTTCTGCGGTCGTTGGCGGGCGAGGAGCCGAGCGTGCCCTGCAGCTCGATGATCTTGGCTTGGCCGTTGGTGGCCTTGACCATCCAGTCGCCGGCGCGATGGCCCTCCAGCACGAAGTCGCTGCCGATGAACGACACGAAGTCGCGGCCCGGCTTGGCGATGCTTTCGTCCACGTCACGGTCGATCAGGAACACCGGGATGCCGGCGCGCTTGGCCTTCATGACCGCCGGGATCAGCGCCTTCTCCTCGCGCGGCGACAGGAAGATCACGTCGACCCGCTGGGCGATCATGCTGTCCACGTCGGCGACCTGCTTGGCGGCCGAGCTGGCGGCATCGGTGAAGACCAGCTGCCAGCCGAGCTTGGCGGCTTCGTCCTTCATGCTCTGGGTCTGCGCCAGGCGCCACGGGTTGTTCATCTCGGTCTGCGAGAAGCCCACCTTGTAGGTCGGCTTTTCCGCGAGCTTGGGCAGGCCCTGCGCCATGGCGGGCGGCACCACCATCGCCAGCAGCGGCAGCACGGCGATGGTCTTGAGGAAACTCGAACGCATGGTCTTCTCCCTTGGAAGCATTATGTTTCTGGATGATCGAATGCACGTCCAACCTGGTGTGGCCCGCTGCAAGCAGGCTCAGAACAGGAAGCTCTGGTAAGCCTCGCCCGCCGGAACCTCGTCAAGGCTGTCCACGACCGGGTTGAAGCGCAACAGCCGGCGCGCCCGTTCCGACAGCGCCGCGATCGCCGGGCGAGGCACGTGGATCGACACCTCGGGGCGGAACAGCCAGCGCCGGCTGTAGCCGATCACCACCATCGGCCGCGGCTCGCCGGTGCGGTTCGGGGTGCCGCGATGCAGGCCGCGCACATCGCGCACCATGAGGTCGCCCAGCGCCATCGCATAGGACTGCAGCGGCACCGTCCCGGCCTCGACCATCGCCACCCCCTCGGCGCGCGGCAGCCGGTGGGTGCCGGGCGCGATCTCGACCGGGCCGTGAGCCTCGGTCACGTCGATCAGCGGGAAGTTGACGGCGAGCTGGTAGCTCGGGGTCTCCGCCTCGATTTCGGGGAACAGCGGCGGCGTGTCGCGGTGGATGTCCTGGTAGTCCGAACCCAGCAGCGGTGTGTCGGTGGCGAGCTGGCACATCACCGGATCGGCCCCGACCAGCCGCTCGACGATGGCCAGCAGGTCCGGGTCGGCGAAGAAATGCAGGTCGTCGAACGGGGCGGCGAACGGCAGCGTCACGTAGTGGCGGTTGCTGCCGCGGTTGGATTGCGCCGCCTCGCGCGCCAGATGCGCGTCGAGCAGCGGCTGGAACGCTTCGCGCCAGGCCTGCAGCCGTTCGCGGTCGAAATGCCCGCGCAGGATGACGAAGCCGTCGCGCTCGAAGTCGGCGACGAAGCCGTCGATCTCGTCGGGTGCGTAGCGGTTGCTCATGGTTGTTCCCCTTACCCCGGCCGCCGTCGCGCCAGGCGGCTCTGCAGCACCACGACGATCAGCAGGAACGCCCCGCGGATCACCGACTGCCAGTAGGCGCTGAGGCTGATGACGCCATAGCCGTTCTCGAAGTTGAGCACGTTGAAGATGAGGCCGAGCAGCAGCGCGCCGGTCAGGCTGGCCAGCACCGAGCCGACGCCGCCGGTCAGCAGCGTGCCGCCGACCACCACCGAGGCGATGGCGAACAGCTCCCACCCGGCGCCCTCAGTCGGCTGCCCGGAGCCGAACTGCGACGCCAGGATCACCCCCGACAATCCGGCCAACGCGCCGCTCATGACATAGACCAGCAGCTTCACCCGCTCGACCGGCAGGCCCATCAGGCGCGAGGCTTCCTCGCCGCCGCCGACCGCCAGCGTGTGGCGGCCGAAGCCGGTGAAGTTGAGCACGACCGACGCCACGGTGAAGGCGGCGGCGGCGATCAGCGCCGGGATCGGGATGCCCAGCCAGTCGCCCTGGCCCAGCGTGGTGAAGCTGGTGTCGTACGACGCCGCGACGCTGGCGTTGTTGGCCAGCAGCAAGGCCGTGCCGCTGGCCGCCTGCATGGTGGCCAGCGTGGCGATGAACGGCAGCACCCGCAGCCGCGCGATCACCACTCCGTTGAGCAGCCCGGCCAGGGCGCCCGCGCCGACGCCCGCGGCGACCCCGATGGCGAGGCCATAGGGGCTGGCCATGGCCGACACCACGCTGCTCATCGCCACCACCGATCCCACCGACAGGTCGATGCCGCCGGTCATGATGACGAAGGTCATGCCAAGCGCGATCAGCGCGAACATCGAGTTGTAGCGCAGCAGCTCCAGCAGGTTGTAGGCGCTGAGGAAATGGTCGTAGCGCAGCGCCCCGAACAGCAGCAGGGCAGCCAGCGCCACCAGCACCCCGGCGCGCGAGATGGTGGCGACGGCGCGGGCGCGGGTGGTCGGGCCGCGCCGGCTGGTCGGCTCGCCGGCGGCGATGGTCGTGGCGGCGCTCATGCCCGACATCCCCTCACGACCGTTGCTGGCGTTGCAGGTAGACGGCGGCCAGGATGATCGCCGCCTTGATGACCAGCGCCGCGCCGTCGGGCACGCCGTTGGCGAGCAGGGTGTAGCGCACCAGCTGGATGATGAAGGCGCCGAGCAGGGTGCCGATGATGGTGGCCCGGCCGCCGGTAAACGGGGTGCCGCCGACCGCCACCGCCGCGATGGCGTCCAGCTCCATGCCGATGCCGACCAGGTTGGCGTCCGACGACGAGTTGATCGAGATCACCACCAGGCCGGCGACCCCCGCCAGCAAGCCGCTCACGCAGTAGACCGCGAGCTTCACCCGGGCCACCGGCACGCCCGCCAGCCGCGACGCCTGCTCGTTGCCGCCGACCGCCAGCACCTGCCGCCCGAACAGCGTGGCGCGCAGCACCCAGGCGGCGACGGCCACGAAGATCACCATCAGGATCACCTGGAACGGCACGCCGAGCGGGCGGCCGAGGCCGATGTACTGGAAGTCGGGGCGGTGGAAGTCCTGCAGGCTGCCGTTGGTCATCACCTGCGCGATGCCGCGCCCGGCGATGAACAGCACCAATGTCGCGATGATCGGCTGGATGCGGAATCGGGTGATGAGCCAGCCGTTGAACAGGCCGAACACGCCCACCACCAGCACCGGCAGCACCCAGGCGACGACCGTGGCCAGCAGCGGCGAGCTGAACATCACGATGTGGTTGCCGAACAGCAGCGGCGCCAGCGCGCCGGAGATCGCCATCAGCGAGCCTACCGACAGGTCGATGCCGCCGGTGGCGATGACCAGCGTCATGCCGACGCCGACGATGACGATGTTGCAGACCTGCGTGAGGTTCACGTTCAGCGTCTGCAACGAAACGAAGTGCCGGGTCACCACGACGTTGAAGGCGATCAGCAGCGCCAGCGCCGCCAGCGCGCCATAACGCCGGGTGAGCTGGCCCCAGTCGCGCCGCGGGGTCGGGCCGCCGGCAGCCGCGGTCACGCTCATGGGACAAGGACTTCGGCGTGGCCATGGGCCATCGCCTGCACCACCGCGTCGGCGTTGACGTCGCCGCCGCGCAGCTCGGCCACGGTGACGCCGTCGCGCAGCACGGTGATGCGGTCGCAGCCCTCGACCAGTTCGTCGAGTTCGGAGGAGATCATCAGCACGCCCAGGCCCTCGCACGCCAGTTCCTCGATCAACGACTGGATCTCGGCCTTGGCGCCCACGTCGATGCCGCGCGTCGGCTCGTCCAGGATCAGCAGCCGCGGGTTCATGCACAGCCAGCGCGCCAGCAGCACCTTCTGCTGGTTGCCGCCCGACAGTTCGCGGATGCGCTGCTCCGGCCCCGAGGTCTTGATGCCGAGGCGCTTGATGAAGCGGTTCACGATCTCGCCCTGCCGCGCCACGTCGACCACGCCGGCGCGGGTCAGTTGCGGCAGCAGGGCGAGCGTCAGGTTCTCGCGCACCGACATCTCCGGCACGATACCCTCGACTTTGCGGTCTTCGGCGCAGAACCCCATGCCGAGCCGGATAGCCGCGTCGGGCGTCGCCACGGTGACCGGCCGCCCGTCCATGCGGATGACGCCGCTGTCCGGCGGGTCGGCGCCGAACAACGCCCGCGCCGTCTCGCTGCGCCCGGAGCCGAGCAGCCCGGCCAGGCCGACGATCTCGCCGGCGCCGACGCTCAGGCTCACGTCGCGCACCAGCCGGCCGGAGCGCAGGCCGTCGCCCTCGATCAGCGCGCCGCCGGCGTCGTGGGCACCCTTCTTGAAGCCGGTCGAGCCCTGCGTCGCCACCGTCTCCAGGTCGCGGCCGAGCATGGCGGAGACCAGTTGCAGCTTGCCGATGTCCTGCATGGCGCTGGTGGCGATGGTGCGGCCGTCACGCATGATGGTGACCCGGTCGCACACCACATACAGCTCGTCGAGCCGGTGGCTGACGAACACCACCGACACGCCTTCAGCCTTCAGCTGACGGATGACGTTGAACAGCACCGCCACCTCGCTCTCGTCGAGCGAGGAGGTCGGCTCGTCCATGATGACCAGTTGCGACTGGAACGACACCGCGCGGGCGATGGCCACCATCTGCTGGATGGCAATGGTGAAGTTCAGCAGCGGCTGGCGCACGTCGATGTCGATGCTGAAGCGCCCCAGCAGCGCCGTCGCCTCGCGGTTCACCCGCGGCCAGTCGATGAAGCCGAACCGGCGCGGCTCGCGGCCGAGGAAGATGTTCTCGGCCACAGAGCGGTACGGGACCAGGTTGATCTCCTGGTAGATCGTGCTGATGCCGCCGGCTTGCGCTTCCTGCGGGGTGGCGAAGGCGATCGGGCGGCCGGCGTAGGTTATTTCGCCATGGTCGCGCCGTTGCGCGCCGGTCAGGATCTTAATCAGGGTGGATTTGCCGGCGCCGTTCTGGCCGACCAGCGCATGTACCTCGGCGGCAGCGACCTCGAGGCTGGCGCCGCGCAGGGCGTGGACGCCGGAGAAGCTCTTGTCGATGCCGGTCATCACGAGAAGCGGCTTGGTCGGGCTGTCGTTCATGGTCGTTGGCATGGTTGCTGGCACGGTCGCCGGATCGTCGCCAAGATCGTTGCCGCCACGTCGCATCCTCCTGGCCCCAACTGCACCCGGCTTCTCGCGGGCACTTGATGTATATGTAGGACCAATCGCCGGTGCGGTCGAGAGGCCTTTTCAGCCACTTCCGGTCTCTAGGGCGAGCCAGGCTGCGACAAGCCGTGCTGCGGCGGGTCGTTGCGGATGGTGAAGCCGCGGCCGATCGCGGTTTCGATCAGCTCGCCCATGCCGGCCTCGCGCAGCTTCCGGCGCAGCTTGAACAGGAACACCGGCAGCACCCGGCTGATCGGCCGCTCGCCGTCGCGGTAGATCGCGGTCAACAAATCCTCCGCCGGCACGACCTGGCCGCGACGCCCCCACATCGCGGCGAACAGGCGGTACTCCGCTTGGCTGAGCGGCACCTCCCGGTTATTCAGGCGCAGCGTCTCGGATTCCGGCAGCAGCACGACGCCGCCGCCGAGGTCGGGCATCGTGGACGCCGGGCCGCGATGGTAGTTCGCGGCGCCGTTCGCCGCGTATCGCGGCCTCTCCCAATTCGGGTCGCCCGCAGCGAAGCCAATGTCACGTTCCGGCCCGACAACCGCCGTTGGGTGGCGCGGCTCGGTTGCGATGCCGTCCACCAGCGGAGCCACGTCGCCCGGCTCGGTCAGCACCATCATGGGCACCCGCCCGGCCTCGCGCCGCATCCGTGCGATCGCGTCGCGGGCGCGCAGGCGGCCCTGGCTCACGATCAGCACCACCAAGTCGTATTCGCTGTGGCGCAGCAGGCGCACGCAGTTGTCGAGGTCGGTGGCGATGTCGGCTATGTCGTGCTCGGAGTTCATGGCAACCGAGACGCTCTGCACCGAGGCGCTGGCAAGCTTGGCGATAAGAAGCCGCATGGTCGTCTGCCGGCTCCCTTTGCTGACCGTGGCGATATGAAGTGTCGATACCGAATTGGTTCGATTAATGAAACATATACGACTTCGTTAAGCTGTGCAACCGTAATGCTTTGGCCTGGGATCGGGGCCGCATTGCCAATCCCTCGGCCAAGCGACATCCTGTTTGTGATATTGCAGGATCAATCCGATGGCGAATGCCGCAGCTCTGCCCACCCTGCCCAACGGCCTTACGCCGAGCGCGCAGACCACGGTGACCTTCCTGACCGGCGTCGAGGCCAACGGCAGCCCGTCGTCAATCGACGGTTGGGGACCATCGCCCGGCCTGGGCGGCGGGCAGCACAAATGGGGCGGCGACACCGCCGGTACCGCTGGCGGCACCATCACCTACGGGTTCGCCGCCGGCTCCAACTTCACCGCCGCCGATCAGGGCGTGGTCGACGCCGCGCTGGCGCTGTGGTCGGACGTGGCCAACATCAGCTTCATTCATACCGCCAGCGCATCGCCGCAGGCGGTTTTCACGACCAATTCCGACAACGGCGCCAGTACCAGCGAGACGGCTGTTGCCAGCAGCGGCGGCAACACGCTGAAACAGACGACCTCGACCAGCACGACATTCGATCCCTCGTCGCATGGCTGGTCCGACCTCGCCTCGTTCACCGTCGCCGGCGGCTATGGGCCGCATACCGTGGTGCATGAGATCGGCCACGCGCTGGGCTTGTCCCATGCCGGCAACTACAACGGCTCCGTCGATCCGGCGCAGCAGTATAACGCAACCGACAGCGAGCAGTGGTCGATCATATCGTATTTCGATCCGGCAACCGACTCCGGCGCGCGGCCGGGCAACTACGCCGGCAGCTACACCGTCACCGGCACGCAATGGGGGCTCGCCACGGACGGCTACGCGCAGGTTCCGACGACCTGGATGCCGCTCGACATCCTGGCGGTGCAGCGGCTGTACGGCGTCGCCGTCAACACGCCGCTGTCGGGCGGGCAGACCTTCGGCTTCAACTGCAACGTCGGTGGGGCCAGCAAGGAGTTCTTCGACTTCACCCAGAACGCCACGCCGATCATAACGTTGTGGGACGCCGGCGCCGGCAACACGCTCGACCTGTCCGGCTACGGCACGGCGGCGACGGTCAACCTGAACCCCGGCACGTTCAGCAGCGTCGACGGCCTGGTCAACAACATTGGCATCGCTTACGGCACCGCCATCGACGGCGCGGTCGGCGGCGGCGGCAACGACGCCTTCGCGCTCAATTCCAACAACGACACCATCAACGGCGGCGGCGGCGTCAACTCGGTGCTGGCAGCCGCGGCGAGCCAGATTTATTTCGCCGATTCGACCGGCGGCGCCAGCGAGCGCCTGTACTGGAGCGGCCACACCGACGCCCTGACGAACATCGGCAGCGTCGCGTTCGACGGCGGCGCCAGCACAATCGTCGCCAGCAGCAGCGGCGGCATCCACCTGGGCGGCGTCGGCAACGTCGCCTTCATGACCGGCGCGGCGGTGCAACTCGGCCTCTTCGGACAGGATACCGTGGTGGTGCAGAGCGGGGCGGACACCATCAACGCCGACGCCGGCGCGGTTGGCGGCAACCTGATCTTCGGCATGGCCGGCAGCACCCTGTCCTACGTCGGCGGCAACGTCGTGGACACCATCGTGGCGGCTGTGGCGACCATCGGCGGCGGGACTGCGGGAGTTTTGGCGTTCGGCATGGCGTCGGGCTCGCTCAGCTACACCGGCGGCAATGCGGCCGCCACGGTGATCGGCAGCGGCGGCGTCGTGCACATCCAGGGCGGCGTCGGCGGCGGCCTGTTCGCCGGCGGCAACGCGGACGGCAACATCGTCACCGGCGGCAGCGGCGGCATGACGGTGTTCGGCGCCGCCGGCAGCGGCTCCGTCGTGCTCGGCAACGGCGCCGCCAACGTGGTGGTCGCCGGCAGCGGCAGCGAGTTGGTGGAAGCTTCGGCTGCCACCGGAAAAAACGAGTTCTTCGCCGGCAGCGGCAGCGACACCTTGATCGGCGGCAGCGGCGCCGGCAGCAACTATCTGTTCGCCGGCACCGGCGACGCCACGCTGACCGGCGGCGGCGATGGCACCTACTTCGGTTTCCAGAACGGCCACGCCGGCGGCCATGTGGACATCGCCAACTGGAACGCGTCCGATTTCATCGGCCTGAACGGTTATGCCGGTGGGTCGGATGCGGCAGCGCCAGCCGACCAGCGTCAGGTCGGCGGCGGCACCACGGTGACGCTGTCCGACAACACCGAAATCACCTTCCTGGGCGTCGGCAACGTATCGGCCACCCGCTTCGTCTAAGACCCCGTTTGAGAATGCCTGAAGCAGTTGGGCTTGAGCCAAGCGGCTCCCAAATAGGCTGGATGTGGACCAAGGAACATCGCGCCTGGCAGGCTGCCTTTGAGCGGCGACGCTACCCGACTGATCTGACGGATGAGGAGTGGGAGCGGATCGCGCCCTTCCTGCCTGCACCCGCCGGACGTGGCAGGCCACCGAAGGCGGATCTGCGCGAGGTGCTGAACGCGATCCGCTACATGGCCCGCTCGGGTGGAGGCTGGCGCATGCTGCCGGTGCATTTCGGGCCATGGCAGACGGTCTACTGGTGGTTCCGGCGCTTCGTGCGCCGCCTCCTGTTCCAAACCATCCACGACGTGGCACTGATGCTCGACCGCGAGCGGTCTGGACGCGAGGCCAGTCCGAGCGCAGGCGTGCTCGACAGCCAAACGGTGAAGGCGTCGCATGCGCCAGACGGTGGCGGCTACGACGCCGCCAAGCGGACCAGGGGCCGCAAACGTCACATCGCGGTGGACACCGACGGGCGGCTGCTGATGGTCAACCTGACCACGGCGGACGTGCAGGACGCAGCAGGGGCGGAGAAGATCGTCGCGGCCGTCCGCAAGCGCTGGCCATGGCTGAAGCACCTGTTCGCCGATGGCGCCTATGACAGGGGCAAGCTGATGAGTGCAGCCGCCTACCACGACTTCGTCCTCGAGATTGTGCGCAAGCTGCCCAATCAGGTCGGCTTCCAGGTCCTGCCGCGGCGCTGGGTGGTGGAGCGCACCTTCGGCTGGATGACCCGCTGGCGCCGTCTGGTGCGCGACTACGAGAAGCGCCTGGACGTCTCCAAGGCCATGATCCACGTCAGCATGGGCGCCCTGCTTCTCCGACGTATCGCCCACCCATGACCATTCTCAAACAGGGTCTAAACGCATCAAGCTTTGGCTTTTGGTAGCCTGCCTAGACTTTTTCCAGCCGCTGATGCGGCAGTGGCGGCAACTCCACCCGAATTGTGTCGCCGGGTTCAACTTCCCCGGCAGCCAGCACGACGCCCATGATGCCTGCCTTGCGCACCAAGTTGCCCTCCTTGTCATGGTCCAGCACGGCCGCGAGCAGGCCAAGCCGGTAATCGTCGAGTTGTTTGCAGGGATTGCGCAGCCCTGTCACCTCGACCACCGCCGTGGCGCCCAGGTGCAGCCGCGTGCCACGCACGAGCGCGAGCAAGTTCACGCCGCGCGTCGTGACGTTCTCGCCCATTATGCCAGGCGCCACTCTAAAGCCCGCAGCAAGCAGCTCATCATGCAGCTCGCCATGGATCAGATGAATTTGGCGCAGGTTGGGCTGGGTTGGGTCCTGAGCCACACGGGAGCGGTGCTTGACCGTGATGCCTAGGTGCGCGTCACCTTCGACACCCAGGCCGGCAAGCAGCCGGATGCGGCTCTGCGTTGGTTTGCTGAACCGATGCGTGGCGCTGCAGCATACAGCCATTACGACGCCAGCGGCCGCGTTCCCGGCCATTCCGCTTGGGGTTGCGAGGGCCGCATCCAGTTCGTGCAGGCGAGTTGCCAGCGCATCGTGCGCGTCCCGCTCCATGGCGCGGTATGCCTCCATCACGCCGCTGCCGAACGCGGTGAGGCTGGCGCCGCCGCCGCCCACGCCGCCGCCGCGGGTCTCGACCACCGGCAGGCGGAACGTCTGGTTCAGCGCGCCCACCAGCAGCCAGGCCCGACGATAGCTCATGCCCATGGCGCGGCCCGCCGCCGAGATCGAGCCTGTTTGATGCACCAGCTCCAGCAGCCGCACCTTGCCCGGGCCGAGCGCGCGGCCGTCGCCGAAATCGATGCGCAGGGTGATGCGGGCCATCGGCACAGCCTAGCGCCCGCGTCCTGACCGTTCCAGCGGCTTCGGCTCGCTAGCCTGCCGGCATCCGGGGCGCTATAGCCGCTTGTACATATCGCAGGTGCAGGGTAGATGCTGAGACGGGATTTGTTGCTGGGCGGCATGGCGCTGCCGTTCGCCGGGGTACTGGCTACGGCCCAGGCCGCCGAAGGCAGCACCCTGAACGTAATGTATGCCGGCTCATTGGCGAACCTGATGGAGCGCGGGATCGGGTTGGCGTTCGACAAGTCCGGCGGAGACCGATTCCAAGGCTATGCCGGCGGCTCCAACAAGCTCGCCAACGAGATCAAGGAGCGGCTGCACCGCGGCGACGTCTTCATCAGCGCCAACCCGCGCGTGAACGACAGCCTTATGGGCACGGCCAATGGCGATTGGGTCAGCTGGTACGTGACGTTCGCGCAGTCGCCGCTGGTGATTGGCACCCTGCCGTCGAGCCGGGTCGCCGGCGACCTCGCGCGCAAACCATGGTACGAGGTGTTGCAGCAGCCGGGCATCCGGATCGGCCGCACCGACCCGAAGCTCGATCCCAAGGGCAAGCTGACCCTGGACCTGCTTGCCAAGGCGGCCCAGGTCTACCGGCTGCCGGGCCTGCAGCAGAAGGTGCTGGGGGCGGACGAGAACCCGGCCCAAGTGTTTCCTGAGGAGAATCTCATTGGCCGCCTGCAGTCGGGTCAGCTCGATGTCGGGTTCTTCTACTCGACCGAGACCACGGACCTGAAATTGTCGGCGCTAACGCTGCCGCCGGAGACCGCACTCAGCGCGCATTACACGGCGACGGTGCTGCGCGATGCCGCCAAACCCGCCGGCGCCCAGCGCTTCATCGCCTTCCTGCTCGGCGCCGAGGGACGCGACCTCATGCGGCGGCACGGGCTCGACGTGGTGACGCCAACGGTTGGCGGCGATGCGGCAAAAGTGTCGCCTTCCCTGGTTTCGGCAATCCGCGCCGCGCAGTGAGGCGGTCACTGCCGGCGCCGCTCGCGTGGCTCGCCGGGTTGCTTGCGGCCTACCTGATCGCGCCGTTCGTCGCCGGCACGGCGCAGCTGGGACTGGCCGACTGGCGCTCGGTAGATTGGCCAAGCCTCGGCTCGGCCTGCGTCGTCTCGCTCACCAGCGCCACGCTGGCGACGCTGCTGGTGGCGCTCGGCGGCATCCCGCTGGGGTATTTCCTGGCCCGGGTGCCGGGGCGCGGCATGACCCTCCTGGGCTTCGTCGTGCAGCTGCCGCTAGCGCTGCCGCCGCTGGCCAGCGGCATCATGCTGCTGTTCCTGCTGGGCTACGCCAGCCCGCTTGGCCGGCTGACCGGCGGCGCGCTGACCGACTCGTTCACCGGCATCGTGCTGGCCGAGGCGTTCGTGGCGGCGCCGTTCCTCATCATCGCCGCACGCTCCGCCTTCGCCGGGCTGGATTTGGTGCTGGAAGATGTCGCGGCCACGCTTGGGCACTGCCCGTGGAACATCTTCGCCCGGGTCAGCCTGCCGCTGGTCTGGCGAGCGATCATGGCCGGCATGTTGCTGGCGTGGCTGCGCGCGTTCGGCGAGTTCGGCGCCACGGTGATGGTGGCCTACCACCCGTATTCGCTGCCGGTGTACGCCTACGTCGCCTTCGGCAGCCAGGGCCTGCCGGCGATGCTGCCGGTGGTGTTGCCGATGCTGCTTGCGGCCATTGCCGTGATGACGGCCGCCGCGCTGGTCGGGGGCCGTCGCCGTGCCCGGGCGGGGCCATTGCCGCCGGTGGCCAGGTCCGGCGCGGCAACGCCAGGCAACGGTGCGGCATTCGCGGGCGTGCAGCGGGCGACGGCTGCCTTGCGGCCGCTCGATTTCGCCTTTCACCGCCAGTTCGACGGCTTCGACCTGGATGTCGCGTGGCGCACCGACGCCCGGCGCCTCGCCATCCTCGGCGCGTCGGGTTCGGGCAAGTCGTTGACGTTGCGGCTGCTCGCCGGGCTCGACCGTGCGCCGGGCGGCGTGCTCACGCTGGCCGGGCGCGACCTTTCGGGCGCGGCGCCGGAGCAGCGCGGCATCGCCTACGTGCCGCAGACCCTCGGCCTGTTCCCGCACTTCACGCTGGCCGGGCAGTTGCGCTTCGCCGTGGGCTGGAATGCCGAAGCCGCGCGCCAATGGATCGACCGGCTCGGCCTGTGCGGCCTCGAGCAGCGGCTACCGGCGTCGCTCTCCCAGGGCCAGCAGCAGCGGGTCGCCTTGGCGCGCGCGTTTTCCCGGTCGGCCACGCTGCTGCTGCTGGACGAGCCGTTCTCGGCGCTGGACACGCCGCTGCGGGCGCAACTGGGGCGAGAACTGCGGGCGCTGCAGGACGCTGTCGGCGTCACCACCATCCTGGTCACCCACGACCCGGAGGAGGCGTTCCTGCTGGCGGACGAACTGCTCATCCTGGACGCCGGCCATGTGCTGCAGTCAGGGCCGGTCGAGCAGGTGTTCGCGCGGCCGGCGAGCGATGTGGTCGCCCGGTTGCTGGGTGCGGAGAACATCGGTGCCGGCCGCGTCGTGGCGCCAAACTGCATCGATATCGGCGGCGGCATCGAACTTGACGTTGCGGGACCACCCCTGCCGGCCAGGCTGGTCGGCTGGTCGGTGCGGCCGCGCGACATCGGGATTGTCGCCGGCGAAGGCTATCCCGGCCTGGTCGAGCGCATCGGCAAACCGGTGGCCGGCCAGCGCGATGTCAGTGTCCGGCTCGGCAACTGCCTGCTGCGAGCCACCGCCGGAGCGGGCGCGCTGGTGGTACCCGGGCCTTGCCGCGTGTCGATCCATCCTGCCGCGGTGCAGGTCTGGATAACGCAAGGATGCTGAAGTCATGCTTTGCTGGGACCCGACGTGAGGCAGGTTGCCCGAAGCGGCATTCCACCAGCCAGCGCATATCAACAATGACTTAGATGTCCATCACTGTTGATTAGGGTGAGCATGTTTACACACCAGAGACGTTGGCAGAAATATCGCCACCGGCTTTATTGCCCGTGGCATTTCGGGCAACCAGGGTTCGGCGTTCAACACCAGCAACACCATCACAGGAATGCAGGCGCGGTTAAGTGAGCTGACATGCCCGTCACACGGCATAAAGCGCAAATGTGCACACTACAATGAAAGCGAAATCCGCTTATTGGCGCTAATACGCCCGGCGTTATGCATTGACCGTTGCCCATGACCGGGTGGCGATTGAGGTGATCTTTTCTGGCTGTTGGGCGAGCCAATTCCAGGCGTCACAGCAAGCGTTGACGACATCGTCGTAGCCG
>JAABUQ010006420.1_pt1 | contig 17845 bp, 16 predicted proteins | sample 5560001 | NCBI WGS metagenome assembly JAABUQ01 (sample SAMN10711888, study PRJNA513371) | rock metagenome | isolation source: Antarctica rocks | place: Antarctica: Victoria Land, Finger Mt nord | collected 2015-12-18
TGAAAATATGCCGCCGCATAGTCACAAATCACTTGCTGTTATTAGGTTTCGTGTTCCAAGTCAGCACCTTCTTTTTATTCCTAACACTGTTAAGCTGGGCTAACTTAAGTTTAGTGATCCCCATGGCTGCCAGTGGCTATGTATTTAATATCTTAGGTGCGCAATTTTTCTTAAAAGAACGAGTGACAAAAGAGCGCTGGATTGGGACTGTGCTGATCTGTATTGGCGTTGCCTTAGTATCGATGAATTTAAGCGCCAGATGAGTAGGGAGTAAGCTTTGGAAGTTATAGTTGATATTAACTATTCTAGCGGGGCTTTAATAATGTATCTGTTGCTGTTATTGAGCTTAACGGCGACGTGTTTTTACTGCTATTCTAGCTTTGCTGCCATTGAGTTTTTTAATCATCCCGATTCAATTGTTCCTGGCTTCCATCCACCAGTTACAGTTATTAAACCAGTTTGTGGTCTTGACAGCGATACTTATGAGAATCTAGCCTCATTCTGTCAGCAAGACTATCCAGAGTACCAAATTGTTTTTGGTGTGCGCGATCCCCAGGATTTAGGCATAGAAGTCATCAACAAAATTATTCAAAACTTTCCTGCACTTGATATTCAATTAATTGTAAGCGATCGCACGATTGGCACCAATCTTAAAGTTAGTAACTTAGCTAATGCCGCAACTGTAGCTAAATACCCGCTTTTAGTAATTGCAGATAGTGATATCCGCGTTGGCTGCGATTATATACAACGAGTTGTGCAACCATTCCATGATGAAAGCGTTGGTGTCGTCACTTGTCTTTATCGTTCCTTAGTTCAAGGTTGGGTGGCGACTTTTGAAGCAATTGAAATCTCAACTAAATTTCACCCAGGCGTTTTAGTTGCAAGAAAGCTAGATGGAATTAATTTTGCTTTAGGTTCAACTATTGCGATCCGTAGAAAGGCACTAGAAGCTATTGGTGGATTTGAATCAGTTGCCGATTATTTAGCTGATGACTTCCAACTCGGTTACTTGCCAGCACAGGCAGGTTACAAAGTAGTGCTTTCTGACTACGTAGTCGATCACGTTCTAGCAACAGAAAACCTCACTGATTTTATCCAACGCCAGACACGCTGGACTCGCTGTATCCGCGTTTCTCGACCTTGGGGCTATCTAGGACTGATCTTCACGCACGGCACAGCAACCAGCTTACTCTTTTTACTTGCCTCCAGAGGATCAATTTTAGGCTGGGCAGTACTCGGTATTACCTGGAGTACGAGATTAATGATGGCTTGGATTGTGGGAGTGAGGAGCCTTCAAGATCCAGTTGCCAAAAAATTTCTCTGGCTTGTACCTTTACGGGATCTCCTCACCTTTGCACTCTGGTGCTACAGCTTTATTGGTAACACCATTGAGTGGCGCGGTCGAAAACTCAAGTTGATCAAAGGTGGCAAGCTAGAGTTATTGCAATTGCCTCATCCTTCTACTTAATTACACTCATTACAGAACGAGCTATATTGCTTGGTTGCATGGCATCAATAGCGGCGGTAGGCTCATAGCCACAATGAACCATACAATCTTTACACTTGGCGTTACCGCTCTTTCGTCCGTATTTGCTCCAGTCAGTTTTTTCTAGCAGTTCTTTGTAACTACTATAATGACCTTCGTTCAAGAGGTAGCAAGGTTTTTGCCAGCCGAGAACGCTGTAACTGGGCATCCCCCAAGGAGTGCATTCATAATCGCGATCGCCTGTGAGAAAGTCTAAAAACAACGGGTTGTGGTTGAAGTTCCAATTTTTTTCACCCGCTTTAAATGGAGCTAAAATTTCTCGGAATAGGTTGCGTGTCTGTTCGCGTCCGAGAAAATGTTCCTGATCTGGTGCCCATTCGTAACTGTAACCAGGAGAAATCATCATGCCATCAATATTTAGCGTGGCGAGAAAGTCAAAGAAATCCTGCATTTCTTTTGGATCTGTACCATCAAAGATAGTGGTATTAGTCGTTACGCGAAATCCTTTAGCTTTAGCCGCACGAATTGCTCGCACAGCAGTTTCAAACACACCTTTACGATCGACGCATTTATCGTGGTGTTCTTGCAATCCGTCTAGGTGGACGCTAAAAGTTAGGTAGGGGGAAGGCTGAAATTTATCTAGGCTCTTTTCCAGCAACAATCCATTAGTACAGAGATAAACAAACTTCTTGCGACTTATCAAACCCTCGACAATCTCTTTAATCTGGGGATGCAGTAAAGGTTCTCCTCCAGGAATAGCGACTGTCGGGGCACCACACTCTTCTGCGGCAGCAAAGCACTGTTCGGGGGTAAGGTTTTGCTTGAGAACATCTGTCGGATGCTGAATCTTGCCACAACCAGGACAAGCCAGGTTACAACGGAACAAGGGTTCCAACATTAAGACTAAAGGATAGCGTTTGCGCCCTAAAAGGCGTTGAGTAACTAGATACTTGCCAATTTCGAGGGCTTGTTGTAGTTGAACTGCCATTATCTTCTCACCTATGTATGCAAAATTTAATCTACGTATCCTTGAGCCACGAACCAATCTACGGCATCTTTGAGAGCCTGCGTTATGGGAGTCTGGGGTAAACCCAATTCCCGTACTGCTTTGGCAGCGTCGTAGTACATTAGTTGCTTAGCCATGCGAACACTATCAAGCGAGATTGAGGGTGATTTGCCCAAAGGTGCTAGAATCCGCTCATCAACCCAGGCAACGCTTAAAGGTAGCCAAGCAGGCACAGTTTGTTCGGGGGCTTTTAGCCCTGTCAAGTGCGCCAGTCGATCGAGCAGAGCTTTTAGGGTAAGGTTTTCATGACCAAGAATATAGCGATCGCCCGATCTACCCCGTTCTAGAGCCAACAGGTGTCCGTGTGCCACATCGCGGACATCAATAAAATTTAATCCTGTGTCTATATAAAAGGGCATTTGCCGACGCAAAAAACGTAAAATGATATCGCCGCCAGTTGGGGTAGGCTTAATATCCCAAGGACCAATCGGAGTGGTAGGATTAACTATCACTACCTCTTGACCAGTTTGAGCCGCCAGCATCGCCTCCTGCTCAGCCAGAAATTTAGACTTCTTATAGTGACCTACTAGTTTTTCAATCGGACTCTGATAAGTTTCATTCACAACTATGCCAGGGGCAGCTACTCCAATAGCGGCTACCGAACTAGTGTAGACTGTCCGCTCTATTCCTGCGCGTCGAGCAGATGCCAGTATGTTATGTGTCCCCATCACGTTATGGCGATAAAGCAACTCCTTGTCTGCTTGCCAGAGGCTATAGTGAGCTGCGACATGAAATAGAAACTGGCACCCAGCCATCTGCTGCCATAAGTCTGGATCGCTAAGATCGCCTTTGACGATCTCTACCTCCAAAGATTGCAGATTATCTAGACGGCTATTAGGGCGCACCAACGCTCGCACTGCGTATCCCTCCTGTACCAACAACCTAACTAAATTGGCACCAATAAAACCTGTGCCCCCGGTTACAAAAGCTTGTTTCACCACTTCTATTCCTAGAGGTACAAAACCATATAATATCCAATCACTCAAGCGCGGAGTGCTTCTTGCTCATCCATTTCACTCACAGAATCCTACCAGTCATGCCCATAACAAGTGATGGTAGTTATTTCAATAGATGCCTACATACAATTTATGCACAACCTATGCGATCGTCGGGAAAGAAGCTAATGCACAGAATAGTTTCATTACTCAACTTGTTAGTAAAAGATACAAGAGTAAGCCAAGGAATAATATTTACAGTGGCAATATCGTTTTTTACTTTTATGTTATTTTTCTCTCTCAACCGCTATTATAGTTTTTACGCTTCCTATGATCAAGGACTTTTTAACCAACTTTTTTGGAACAATTTACACGGGAACTTCTTTCAAGGTTCTCTTTCCTCTGGTCAATCCAATGCTGTAATTAATCATGGTCAAATCACGAAAACATCTTATTCTCATTTAGGTCAACATTTTGTTTTAGACTTTTTACTCTGGCTCCCGCTATACGCACTATTCCCTCATGCTGTTACCTTAGTAATTTTACAAATTGCTTTAATCACTTTAGCAGGAATTGTCTTATTTGCTCTAGCTCGCCATTATCTCTCTCTTTCAATCTCAATCTTAATTACTGCGAGTTTTTATAGTTCTATGGCAGTAATGGGACCAACATTTGGTAATTTCTATGAACACTGCCAAATATATCCAGGCGTTAATGAAATTTATTCCATCACAGGCTAGTATCTCAGCAACTGCTTTTTTGATTCCACACCTTTCCAGTCGGCAAGAAATTATAGAAATGGCAAATGAATATTCGCCATCTGTGATGCTACAAAACAATAGAAAAGAGATAGTAGAAGTTGAGTATATATTGGCTGATTTATGGCACTTACAAAGATACCAAGTAGTAATGAAACCTGACAGAAAAAAACTTCAATCTCTTGTCCCCTTCATTAATAAACTTATAGTTCAAGGTAAGTATGGAGTTCTTTACGTGCAAGATGGGATCGTTCTCTTACAAAAAGGAACTGCTTCCGCTCCCCAGGCTCTGACGGATTGGTTAAAGCTCAATTCGGAACTAATGCAATCTCTACCTCACAATTAATTTTAATACTACTTGATGACCACAAGATATTGCTTGAAGACCATTAAGAAGCTGATTTTTCATACTTCTAAAAAGTTGGACTGGTGCAAGCTTGATAATATTTTAAATCAATCACTTACCCTTGATACAATGTTAATTCCGATCCATAAATGTATTAAAGAAAAAATTGGATACTTGAAGAATGGTGCAATTAAGCTAGTTCAATAGTATTTTTAATGTTTCTGGTAGCAAGTATACGATATTGTAGAGAGCAAATAAAAAAGAGTTACAAATGAGAAACTAAATATCACTTGGCATTATCAACTTGAGAAGAGCTGACGATAGGTTGGCTACTAGAAAAAATTTATTTACTGCTACTATGCTAATCCTATTTTTGCAAAGGTTCTTCACTACCACAATTCCGGAAAAATCAACTCCCACACACAACCGCACGACAACTACAACTTTGATGTTTTGGTTGAGTCTAAGCCTAGTCTTTGCAGCCATTTACGGCACGAGCGGACTACAGAAAGCCTTTACATCTAAATATATTGTGGCAAAGGATGCGCGAGAGTACGTGTTCTGGATGCAGCGGTTTATAGATCCAGAGCTACTGCCGCATGATTTAATTGCAGATTATTTTAAATCCATTACTCCATCTGGATATGCTGCTGTTTACCATCTGATGGCGAGTATAGGCATCAATCCACTCTTGCTGAGCAAAATCTTGCCGATTGTGCTGGCACTAGTTACTACTTACTACTGTTTCAGCGTTTGCCTCCAACTATTGCCGGTGCCGACTGCCGGATTTATCGCCTCATTGTTGCTGAATCAAAGTCTCTGGTTCAGAGATGACTTGGTTTCTGCCACTCCTAGAGCTTTTGTATATCCGTTGTTGTTAGCATTTTTCTACTATCTGTTGCGTCGCTCTGTGCTAGCTGTCGGCGTGGTAATTGCCCTACAGGGATTGTTTTATCCCCCATTAGTATTTATTTCAGTCGGAATTTTATTGGTGCGGTTATGGAACTGGTCGCTTTGGCCGCCCCGTCTTGAACGAAATCGGTTTAATTATTTTTTGGGTGTATTGGGACTGGGAATCGCCTTTCTGGTGATGTTGCCCTATGCCACCTCAACATCGGAATTTGGGCCACTGGTCAATGCAACGGAAGCTAGAACCATGCCAGAGTTCTGGCCAGGCGGACGACACCCTTATTTTGATTCTAATCCTTGGAAGTTTTGGCTGGTTGGACAACACAGTGGCGTACTAACACCGTTATTGCCTCCTCTAATCTGGATGGGGTTCTTGTTACCTGTATTGCGAAATCCGTCCCGCTTTCCTTTAGTCAAACAGCTCACAAGCGCAGTTGCAATCTTACCTCAAATTATGCTGGTATCCTTGTGGCTCTTTTTTGCCGCCCATGCCCTGCTACTAAAACTCTTTTTTCCCAGCCGTTATACATCGCATACTTTTCGGATTGTGATGGCGATCGCTGCCGGAATAGTGCTAACCCTGATGCTAGATGCAGTTTTGTTGCAAGCAGATAAACTGTTGCTCAAATTTGGCTGGTCGAGACGACATTTCGTATTGTTGGCGTTAACAATACTGATGGGAGCGGCACTGATTTTGTCTCCCAACTTTGTTCAAGGCTTTCCCGTAACAAATTATCGAGTGTCTGGAGAGTCAGAGCTGTATAAGTTTTTTCAGAAGCATCCCAAAGATATTCTTATTGCCACGCTATCAGATGAGGCAAATGATATACCGACCTTTTCTCAACGGTCTATTTTAGTTGGCAAAGAATATGCGCTACCTTTCCATCTAGGTTACTATCGCCAAATTCGCCAACGGGCGATCGACCTAATTCATGCTCAGTACAGTCAGAACTTAGCCGAGGCAGAAAGTTTGATTCAGAAGTATGGGATTGATTTCTGGCTATTAGACAAGTCAGCTTTCACGTCTGAGTATCTGACTAATAGCTGGTTCACTCAATACCATACCGCAACCCTTAAGGCACTACAGACCATTGAGCAAGGAATTGTCCCTGCTTTGTCAAAGCTGAGCGGGCGCTGTTCAATTTTTGAGAATGATCACCTTGTTGTACTCCAGGCAAGCTGTATTACGAAAGTCGGTCTGGTTCAAAAACCGCGTTTTTCGGGTGACTTAGCAGGCGAAAGCTAAACTACCTAAAAATAATACTCATCCGACTTAGCCCAAGCGTACGTCAATCAAATAGGGCAAACGCATCTAAATTTTATGCATGGCATAATGTGGTATTAGATATGCATATTTTTTGTTATTAGTTACACTAGACCTGATGAAACTTAAGCCCAAAATAACGATTTTCGATCGCTTTTATGTGATGGATGGCCTCACAATCTAGCGGACAAAACAGCATAAATTGAACGATATTATTACTATTGACATCTGAGACATGATTTGTGGTGCTGACATTTAGATTATTTGTAGCGACTCGCAAACATCGGGAGTCCAACCTATAAACAAGGCATTTTTGAACCCGCAATCAGGTTCTTGTCGCCTTTTGGTGATCCGGCTAGGACAAACACTATAAACCCTACAATCTACGTGGCAAAAAGCGGCGAGTACACGCAACTTCACCAAAAGCGATGCTGGTGGCGAAATGTTTCTTAACGTTGGAAGTGCTGATTGAACTGTTGATTAACCAGAACAAATCGAGACCTTGCAACCCGAAAATAACGAGTTTTCAAGAGTTTTGAGTATTAAGTAATGTTTCGCCACCAGGATCAAAAGCTGATAAGAGCCCTAATTCTGGTTAGAAAATGTTCTGATTGCAGGTTTGAGCGATTAGTATTGCACGTCGCTACAAGTAAGCTCAATTCACAGTAAAGAGTTACCAGTAGAAGAGCTAGCAGTATGTTGATGGGGATGGATATGAGGTTCGCTAACTGAAATACCCGGATGATGTTCGTGCTGGTGATAATCATTATGGAAATGTTCATGCTCATGCCACGTACCTTCAGGCGGAGATTCATGTCCCCTTGGTGAAAGTACTAGTTGAACTATTGCGAGCAGAACCAAGCCAATTAAGCCGCCATAGAGAAATTCAGCGTCTTTAAAGTGGATTCCCAGCCACCCTGCCAGCGGGTAAGAGAAGACCCACCACAGGTGGCTCCAAGCAAACTGCGCTCCATACACTCGCCCTTGAGCATCAGTTGGGGTACGGTCAGCAATCAACGTTTGAGCCGACACATTGACACAGGTTTGTCCTGCTCCTGCAATCAACCACAGCACCATCAGTAATCCTAAACCCACACGACCTGCAGGTAACAGAGCCACAGTGATTAGTGAAACTCCGATTAAAATCAATGTTGTCCTTGCCCATCGCTGGTTAAGCGACCCCACAATCACTGCTGAGAGCGTTGCCCCAATTCCAAAAGCCGCCATTACCCAGCCATACTGCACGCTGCCCAGTCTCAAGGTTCCTCGGATATATCCGATCGTGTTGACTAAAATTTGCGCTCCAGTGATAGATGCCACTAACTGCATCGCTAGAGCATACCGGAGGGAAGCATCTGCAAACAAGCGCGTCGTACCATTTTTAATATCTCTCCAGGTTCTCCCAGGGGTACGAACTTGAGCGATCGCTTGGTCTACTCTCAGTTGACCCGGTAGCGTGACGATTAGAATCGCTGCCAGCAAGAATGTCAAAGCGTCTAAGAAAAACACTTGCCTTGCCCCAACGAATGCAGCCACCGCACCTGCAACACCAGGACCGATCACGCCTAGCAATTGAAACGTTGCACTAGAAAGGGCGATCGCTTGAGGATAGTCATTTTGACCTGTGACCAGAGGAATCGTTGCCTGATAAGTCGGGGTGAAGAACGCATAGAAAACGTTGAGCGAAAGTACCAGAGCGTAAATTTGCCAAATTTGAGTCACAAATGGTAGCAGCCCCACTAGCACCATCCGTGCCAGGTGAGTGACCACCATGATGCGTTTGCGGTCAAAGCGATCGGCGATCGCTCCGGCAAGGGGAGCAAGTAGAACAAAGGCGGTGACGCGCAAGGTCAACGCGGTGGAAAGCACGAGCGCGGAATTTCTTCCAGCCAAATCGAAAGCCAACAGAGCCAAACCCACCCAGGTCAAGGCATCTCCTAACAAATTGGTGGTTTGAGCCGTATAAAGTCTTGCAAAGACCGGATTTCTAAGGCTTTGAAATAGTCGGAGGGTACTCATATTTTTCTGGTTAATAATTTAAATTTGTTGTTTTTAACTAGGGATACTCTCAAACTTTCTTTGATTAGGTATTTAGGCTCTTGTCAGATTCTGGCGCTCTGGGTTGGGGCGATCGTGATTACAGTCGGCTACAACTAGCCTTTAAATAGCAAACAAGATATCCAGACTTAATACTGCCGAGCAATACAGTGGTTAGATCAAAAATTATTTTGATTTCTGAGTAACCGCAGTCCACTCAAAGTCACAAGTACGGTAGAACCTTCATGCCCGATCACGCCGAGAGGCAGTGTAATGCCACGAGTAAAGTTGGCAATCAGCAATAGGAAAATAAAGCTAAGAGCAAAGACAACATTCTGCTTAATAACAACTTGAGAGCGGCGACCTAAGCGGATAGCAACTGCTAATTTTTCTAGACGATCTGCCATCAAAACGACATCTGCCGTCTCTAAAGCCACGTCACTGCCTGCCAAACCCATCGCAATTCCTACCGATGCCTGAGCTAAAGCTGGGGCATCATTGATCCCATCCCCGATCATTGCCACAGTCTGGTACTTTTTCTGGAGGTGTCGAATAATCTCAACCTTATCTTCAGGCAGTAATTCTGAGTGCACCTGATTAATGCCAACTTGGTGAGCGATGTTTCGGGCTGTGCGCTCGTTATCCCCAGTGATCAGAACTATTTCCTCAATCCCCAAGCGTTTCAAACGAGAGATGGCAAGACTTGCATCCAGTCGAACGACATCTGCGACGGCAATAATTCCTAATGCCTGCCCTGCATGGGCAACCCAAACAACTGTCTTACCCTCCTGCTCCAAAAGCCGTGCCTGCTCAATTAAAGTTAAAGACCAATTACTGGCTTGTTCTTTCACAAACGCCCACTTTCCCGCGACGGCTGTTTGATGCTCGACTTCCCCCACAATTCCTTGACTCGTAAGAGCGCGGACTTTAACAGCTTCGCTCCATTGCAAATGCCGTTCCGAGGCCGCTTGAACAATTGATTCTCCAATCGGATGTTCTGACGCACTTTCCAATGCTGCTGCTACTTGAAGTAACCGATCCTCAGATCCGGTAGCTGAGACAACTTTAACTACCTGCGGTTTGCCAGTGGTTAAAGTCCCAGTTTTGTCAAAGGCGATCGCTCTCACCCTTCCCATCGTCTCTAACTGAGCGCCATTTTTAAATAAAATTCCTTGCCTAGCACCATTGGCAATGCCAGAGAGCAATGCAGGCATGATTGATGCCATCAAAGCACAAGGGGAAGCTACGACTAAAAATATCAATGCCCGATAAATCGTATTTTCCCAAGTCCAACCAAATAGAATTGGAGGTAGAACTGCCAATAAGACTCCCGCCAAGACAATTACCCGCGCATACCCCCGCTCAAACCGCGTTAGGAATTGTTGAGAAGGTGGAGCTTCAGTTTGTGCCTGCTCTACCAAGCGAATCACACGTTGAATTAAGCTACTCTCAGGAGGTTGATGAATTTTCAGTTTGAGAGTTCCATTGCCATTAATTGTGCCAGCAAAAACCTCATCCCCAATGGATTTTTCAACTGGCATGGATTCACCTGAAATCGAAGCTTCATTCAGCGTTGTTTGTCCTTCGATAATCACTCCATCAGTTGGAACCAGTTCTCCTGGTAAGACTCGAACTAGATCCCCAATTTGGAGCTGAGCAATCGGATTTAGCTGTTCAAGTCCATTCACTAACACTCTGGCTGTATCAGAGGTTAAACTCATCAGACTGCGAATACTGCGTTCGGTGCGCTGCATCGCATAGCCTTCTAATGCACCACTAATTGAAAAAATCAGGATTAAAATTGCTCCGTCAACAATTAAGTGGTACTCTCGTCGCCATAGTCCCAGTCCTGCTGCTCCTAGAGCCGCCACAATCATTAATAGGTCTACATCCAGTTCTCTTTCCTGAAATAGAGTAGTTAGCCCCTCACGGGCACTTGCAAAACCCCCCACCACATAAGCAGCAGGAAGAAGTAACAAACCGACTCCCAACCATCCCCATTGGAGGGTCAGCCAGCCCAGAAAGACCAATAGAGCGCAGACTGTAGCAGCGATCGCGTCGGGATGTTCTTTAAACAACGTAGAAAAGCGGGGAAACGTAGCAGAAGTAGCAGAAGATGGAGCCATAAAAATAGCTACGATCTGACATACTTACTGTAAACGTTGACATTAATGTCAATGTCAAGGTATCAAAGTGTATTTATCAGATGTTGAACCAGTGTCTGACGATTAAAGAACTCACCGATCTTGTTGGGGGCGATATTACTCCTCGGATGGTGCGGCATTACCATACATTAGGTTTACTACCACCACCCTCTCGCTCAGTAGGTAACTATCGTCTCTACACTCAGCAAGACGTTCAGCAGTTGCGCTGGATTGTGGCTCTCAAGCAGCAGGGCTTTCAGTTATCCCACATTCAACAGTTACTGAAGAATGACCCAACTCAAAAGGTGAGCGAAACCCTGCTGACTCAGCTACAACAGCAGTATCAAACGGTTGTTCAGCAGTTAGCGAAGCTAAGACAAACCGCTTCTGCCCTTGAGAGCGTGCTAGGAAGGGACCAACAGTGTCAAACCATCCAGGCGCAGGCTAGTGATCGATTGAAGCTATTAGAAGTAGAAACCCAAAATGGGGTGGTTGTGGAAAAACTTAGACAAAACCTAGATACTCAGATTGATGCTCATCCAGAAGGATTTGAGGAATCCCTTCAACGTCTTCTGCCTGACCTTTCTCACCGTTCTGAGATTGAAGTTGACTTGCTTTCCCAACTAGTCTTAGCTTGTGGCGATGTCAGTCTCATCCACTTTGTTCGTCTCAGTCAGCAAGCAATTGCCGCCGCGCGTGATGCTCTTTCTATTGGATGTCAGGTAGTAAGTGATGTACCTGCGGTGAGGGAAGCTCTCGATCGAACCCGATTAGCACATCTAAATTGTTCGATTGCAACTCTGATCGCAGACCCTCATGTAACTTCCGCTACCGAAGCGGAGGAAGCTTTCTGGAAACAACACCAGTGGAAAGAGCAATTGGAGCAGGTCCAATCAGGCGGGATTTTGGTCATCGGATACGCTCCCTCTGTGTTGATAAAGACATGTTCCTTGATTGAGCAAGGTCTAATTAAACCAGCCCTAGTGATTGGAATGCCCATTGGGTTTAATCATGCACCTGCAGCCAAACGAAGGCTGACCCGAATCGGTGTCCCTTATTTGACCATTGAAGGGACTTTAGGAGGAGGACTTCTAGCCGCTGTTGCATTGAATGCTCTTGCCGAGTCCCTTTTGGAGAAGCCAGACTGCCATTGTTATTTGACACAGCCGTGATGTAGTAGTCAGCTATTTCTGGTTTTGGTTCAGCACAGCTTGCCAGTCCTCAACTCGAATCAACTTCTGTCTTAAAGTTTGAACGACACGAGTAGCTGTACGGAGATCGCACTCATTCAAGTCTTCTACTAGCCAACTCCCCAGTTTGATGTCCTGTTCCATCATCTCCAATAACAAACGTTCCCCTTCTGCCGTGATGCGAACTAGTTTTGAACACTTGTGTTCTGGATTATTAATAAACTCTACCAGTCCGTCTTTTGCCATCTCGTTCGCCAGCTTTTGAATAAACTGACGTGAGACAGGTCGAGCGCAGGCAAGTTGAGGCACAGTCGCTGGACCATTCATCTTTAGGCTTCGCAACAAACTTCTGCAACCTGCACTAAATTCCCCCTCCTGATACAAAAGCTCGGCATTCGCCGATTGTCGGAAATAGAGAAAGACAAGCGCCCAGGTTAATTCATCCAGCGCCACGAGTTTGCTTAACTTATCCAGTCCTGTCAAGTTGCTTAACTCGTCTAACACCGCTTGTCGGCTTGATTCATCCAATTTGGCTAGCTGACTAAACTTGTTTAAGACGGGGCGCGAGTAGCAATCGACCCAAAAACTGGGTTAAGAGTTTGATTAGAATGATAGCGAGCAAAAAACCTGACAATGATTGTTGCCTCAGCCCAAATTTTGTCAAGGTTTAGGCCTAATTCCCTTGCGATTAAAGCTTCGTGAATTGCTCGCTCAATGAACCAATAAGTGACAAAGCTTGGTTTGGTTGACGTGACAAACGACGAGATAGCAGGAATTAAGCGCCTTAACCCGGTTTTTGGGTCGATTGCTACTCGCGACCCATTTCATGCAACTGATTCAGCTTCCACCCGACAGCCGTAGCCAGACCAAAGCTATTATTTGAATAACAGATGATTTACGGCGGACATGTTTGCTACACGTCTCTTTTTTAACTAGGTTTTTTTCAGACAACATGGTCGGGCTCTAAGGTACAGGGATGAGCGGGATCGCCTGTCTCTACCTGGATAGTGGAGTGTGAGATCCCGAAATGGTCTTGCAGCTCATGACAGACAGTGCCTAAAAAAGCATCGCCGGGGTAGCCTTTGGGCATGACTAGGTGAACCGTGAGCGCCGTCTCAGTTGTACTCATTGCCCAGATATGAAGGTCATGAACTTTGGCTACACCAGGTAGCTCAGTCAGGTACGTTTGAACAGCACGCGGCTCAATCCCCGCAGGTACTGCATCTAGCGCCAGGTTCACGGAGTCGCGTAGTAATTGCCACGTCCCGACCACTACAACGGCCACTAGGACTAAGCTGACCACTGAATCAAGCCATAGCCAGTGCGTGACTAAGATGGCGATACCTGCCAGCACAACTCCGAAGGCTACTATTGCGTCAGCCGCCATATGCATGAACGCCCCACGAATGTTTAAGTCGCCTTTTCGGCCTGACATAAACATCAACGCCGTAGCTGTATTGATCACAATACCGACGGCGGCAACACCAATGACCGTCCCCCCAGAAACGGGACCAGGGTCGTGAAAGCGTCGGATGGCTTCCCAGGCGATCGCACCCATCGACAGTAGAAGGACAATCGCATTTGCTAGAGCCGCCAGAATTGAAGAACCGCGTAGCCCATAGGTGTAGCGATTCGTGGGAGGGCGACGGGCAAGCGCACTTGCACTCCAGGCAAGTACGAGTCCTCACACATCTCCCAAATTGTGACCCGCATCAGCAAACAAGGCAAGGGAATGTGCCAAGTACCCATAGACTGCCTCAACTATGACAAACCCTAAGTTAAGTGCGGTGCCGATGGCAAAGGCGCGACCAAAACTTGAGGGGGCATGAACGTGACCGTGGTGGTTATGTCCGTGGCTATGGTCGTGTTCGTGGTCATGGGTCATAACTGGTAGTTTATTTAGGTTGCTAGCTTCATAACTAACTGGAAAATTTGTTCGCAGAAAGTATCTACTCAATCTTAATTAGTTGGTCTGATCGGATTCGGAATTTGGACGGCAGTGCGACCGGCTTTGATGCTCTGAAATCAAACTTTAGACAAATCGCTGAACAATTCCCTTGATTCTCTAGTCAAATAGAGAGTTTAGGATGGCATTGATTCTCTAGGAGTTTTACGATGTCTCTCCGACTAGGCGCTCTGGTACCTAATTTCACCCAAGCTTCCACCACTGGCGAAATCAACTTTTATGCATGGGCAGGCGATAGCTGGGTCGTGCTGTTTTCCCACCCTAAAGACTTTACCCCAGTTTGCACCACAGAATTAGGAGAAGTTGCTCGTCTTCAACCTGAGTTTGAGCAACGAAATGTCAAGGTAATTGCTTTGAGCGTTGATGATACCAAATTCCACAAAGGATGGAGCCAAGATATTGAGGAAACTCAGGGGGTGGGCTTGAACTACCCAATTCTGGCCGACTCTGAGCGCCAGGTATCTGACTTGTATGATACGTTCACCCCAATGCCAACGATACTTTAACGGTGCGTTCAGTCTTCATCATTAACCCTCAGAAGAAACTTCGTCTGACGTTCACCTACCGACCAGCACTGGACGTAACTTTGACGAGTTATTGCAGGTGATTGATTCGCTGATGACTTTTAAGAAAGGCTCTACTTGACTCTCTCCTCAACTAGAGAGTTTAGAATGTCATTGGTTCCTAAGAAACGATATTGAACAACAAAATAGCAGCAGAATTAATTTGTTTAACTCAACGTCTTGTCTATGCAACTACAACTCAAAATTCCCAACATGGTTTCTTCCGCGTCTACAGCCACGATTACTAAAGCAGTCACGGCAATCGCTCCAATAGCTAAGGTAGAAGCTGACCCAACCACCAAGCTTGTCAGCATTGACACTTCTCAATCTGAAGTCACAATCAAGCAGACGCTGGCTGCTGCTGGCTATCCCGTTACCTAGTTGCTAATGTCCTCAGAACCCAGGTTTAAAAAATGGCTAAGGAGCCGACTTTAGATGGATAATATTACACTCAAGTTACAGGGCATGGCTTGTGCCTCCTGTGCCGTAGCAATTGAAAAGGTGATTAATGCTGTCCCTGGAGTTGTTAAGTGCAGCGTTAACTTTGGTGCCGAGCAAGCCAGTGTCGAGATTGATCCCCATCAAACCAACTTGGCTGAACTTGAGCAAGCTGTGGCTGATGCCGGGTACTCTGCTGCTCCTCTTCAGGAAATGGGAGCAGCAGATGATGATGTGGAGAAAATAGCTCGTAATCAAGAGCAGCGCGAATTGACAACTAAGGTAGTTGTGGGAGGCATCATCGGTGGATTGCTGATGGTGGGCTCGCTGGCAGGCATGACTGGGTTACACCTACCCTTAATTCCCGCTTGGCTTCACAATCCCTGGGTGCAGCTATTATTATCTACACCCGTCCAGTTCTGGTGCGGTCAATCTTTCTATCGGGGGATGTGGAAAGCTGTGCCTCGCCATACAGCAAATATGGACACTCTGGTTGCTCTGGGAACTAGTGCTGCATATTTCTATTCTCTATTTTCCACCGTCTTCCCAGAATTTTTTCGGACTCAAGGGCTAGAGCCTGACGTATATTATGAAACTGCTGCCATTATCATTACCTTAATTTTACTGGGACGGCTGCTGGAGAATCGGGCTCGCGGTCAAACATCAGAAGCTATTCGTCAACTGATAGGTTTGCAAGCTAAAACTGCCCGGTTGATTCGTAACGGAGTTGAGGTAGATGTCCCCTTGCAAGAAGTTAGGGTAGGTGATGTCGTCTTAGTACGTCCGGGCGAAAAAATTCCCACAGATGGAGAACTAATTGAAGGCGCTTCCACAGTGGATGAAGCTATGGTGACAGGAGAGAGTGTGCCAGTGAAGAAGCAGCCAGGGGATGAGGTGGTTGGAGCCACAATTAATCAGACGGGTAGCTTCAAATTCCGGGCAACGCGAGTGGGTAAAGACACAGTGCTTGCTCAAATCGTCAAGCTCGTGCAACAAGCCCAAGGTTCTAAAGCGCCAATTCAGCGATTGGCAGACCAAGTGACGGCGTGGTTTGTGCCAGCCGTAGTAGCGATCGCAATCGCGACCTTTATCATCTGGTTTGACATCATGGGTAACCCGACGATGGCAATGATTACTACGGTGGGAGTGCTAGTGATTGCCTGTCCCTGTGCCTTGGGCTTGGCTACTCCAACTTCAGTGATGGTAGGGACAGGTAAAGGCGCGGAAAACGGTATTTTAATCAAGGGAGCTGAAAGTTTAGAACTTGCTCATAAGATTCAGACAGTTGTCTTAGATAAAACTGGGACGCTGACTGAGGGAAAACCGACCGTGACTGATTTTATTACCGTGTATGGAACCGCAGATGGCAATGAACTCAAACTCTTGCAGCTAGCAGCAGCAGTCGAACGGCATTCTGAACATCCTCTTGCCGCAGCGGTTGTCAGGTATGCCTTGGGACAGTCGGTAAGTTTGGTTGAATCACAGCAGTTTGAAGCACTGGCAGGCAGTGGTGTTCAGGGGATAGTTTCTGGTCATGCTGTGGGAATTGGAACTGGACGCTGGATGAAAGAGCTAGGGATCGACATTCATGTTCTGGAGGAACATAAATCTACCTGGGAGGCGGCGGGTAAAACTGTGATTTGGATCGCCGTTGATGGGGAAATGCTAGGGGTGATGGGAATTGCTGATGCCCTTAAACCTACCTCAGTTGCTGCCGTTAAAGCTTTACAGAAGTTAGGTCTAGAGGTGGTGATGCTAACGGGAGACAATCGCCCAACGGCGGAAGCGATCGCCAAACAAGTTGGTATTACCCGCGTTTTTGCGGAAGTTCGACCGGAGCAAAAAGTAGCGCAGGTGCAAGCACTCCAGATTAAAGGGAGAGTCGTAGCGATGGTTGGTGATGGGATTAATGATGCACCAGCTCTGGCACAGGCTGACGTGGGAATGGCAATTGGTACTGGGACAGATGTGGCGATCGCTGCTAGTGACATCACTTTAATTTCTGGAGATTTGCGAGGAATTGTGACAGCCATTCAGCTCAGTCGCGCCACAATGCGAAACATCCGGCAAAATCTTTTCTTTGCGTTTATTTACAACGTAGTTGGGATTCCGATTGCCGCAGGAATCTTATTCCCCATCTTCGGCTGGTTGCTTAACCCGATTATTGCGGGTGGTGCTATGGCTTGTAGCTCGGTCTCAGTTGTCACCAATGCTCTACGTTTACGGCACTTTCAACCAAAAGCAATCCGATCGTCTCGGAGTTTAGTCAATGAGCCATAAAAGCAAATTTTTGGGTAGCCTGGCGGGCTTGGGACTTCTGCTGGGTGTAGCAACAGGAGCGACAGCAATGCCAGTTCAAACTACACCAACTCAGTTTCGCCGGATTGAGCAACCACTAGGGATAAAAATTGGTGTCACTGTGGGTGGGCTTTCGTTAATGGGGCTAGAACTTTGGTGGTTTCTCCTCAGTCAAACTCAAGTCAAGTCAACTCAAGCCCGTCAAGGAATTCAGGAGATGACGATCACGGTAGACGGCGGCTATGAACCGAGTCGCGTTGTCGTAAATTCAGGTCAACCTGTACGGCTCAACTTCTTACGTAAAGACCCCAATAGTTGTCTCGAACAAGTGTTGTTACCTGACTTTCATATTGCTCAGAACTTAGAGCTGAACGAAGTTACTCCAGTTGAATTCACCCCGGAAAAACCAGGAAGATACCCCTTTACCTGTGGGATAAATATGTTT
>JAABUQ010006421.1_pt1 | contig 17843 bp, 16 predicted proteins | sample 5560001 | NCBI WGS metagenome assembly JAABUQ01 (sample SAMN10711888, study PRJNA513371) | rock metagenome | isolation source: Antarctica rocks | place: Antarctica: Victoria Land, Finger Mt nord | collected 2015-12-18
CGTCGCTGACGAGTGCGGTATCGCGGCTGCCGTTGAGGATGTCCGCAGATCCGGCGCTCGAGGCGGTGATCGCCGAGCGCAGCAGGTCGGGCTTGCGCAAGACGTCAGCGAGAGTGATGGTCGCGCGAGGATCGCCCACATAGCTGGTTAGGTTGTGCTGCGGGTCAACGTCGACCAAAAGGACGCGGCGGCCGCGCGTCGCGAGAGCATGGCCGAGGGTAGCGCAGGTCGTGGTCTTTGCCACCCCACCCTTTTCGAGGGCAACGGCAAAAATACGGCAGCCGGTCAGCGAGTCGGCCGACACTGCGCCCGCTTCAGGGCGGGCTTCAATCGCCATTATGCCGCCCCCCTGGGGGCTGGGCGTCTACTGCATGCATTGCATGACTATAACGTAAGTGACGCCATCAACGCAAGGAGTACGATGTATTAAGGCGGGCGACTGCAACGACTGGATAGCATGTGGGCACATAGTGCCATGCGTGCACCTAGCCGCATTAACGCGGTGCACACACTTAATTGATGGCCTAGCAGGCAGCCAATGGATAGATGGAGTACTGTGTGTGCCATGTGGTAAGTGAGATAAAGGCATGCAATGCAAGCAATGCACGTCCTACGGTTTTGCGAGAGCTGTCTTGCTTGGCCTGACCGCTGATCCGGAAACGCCCTGCGCATGGCATGCAGTGGATGCATTGCATGGCATGAGTGCACTGCGAATGGTCCGGCCGAGCGCCATGGCCGTAGCCGAGGACTCCAACCAAAACTGGCCTTGGATAGTTATTGTATATTGGAGGAGTACAAACTCTCGACAGCCGTAGAAGCTGTTGTCCGTGTAACGATTGTAGCCCACGGCCGTTTCCATCTCTTTACGTGCGTATTAACGAGCAAATCCCGTCCTGTCGACTTCGAAAGAAGAAGTGGACCTCGATCTCTCATTAACGTGCGCACCCTCTTCGCACTTACCGAGTTCCGGAAGGAGATCAACTTTTTTGGAGGCGCCTACATGTCGTCGCTAAGGGTTCCGCTCTACATGGAGGAAGACGAACCTGAGCGCTTGATGAAGCATCAGCAAATCGTTAACCAGATCGCCGATCAAGTCGCATTGGGCATTTTGCGCGAGGGTGAACGTCTCGATACGATCGCCGACGTTGAAGCGTCGCTTGAGCTCTCACATGCGACCGTGGCAAAAGCATATGCAGTCCTACAAGAACGCGGCATTATCGAAACGGCGCGGCGTAAAGGGTCAATTATTGCTAGCATCCCAAAAGCGTTACGGGACGAGCTTCAGCGCGATTGGGCCTCGCGCGCGTTCCGGCCGATCGCACGCGAGTGTCTTCTCGCGCGCGTCACGCCGGACAACGTGCTCAATGCACTCGAACACATATTGCGACATCCGGGCAAATCAGCAATAGCCAATATCTACACGAACGGCGATGCGCGAAAACCGTCTCGGCAATTGCCATGATTCTCGATGCAGTGACCATGGCGTACGTTCTGAATCGCTGCGCAGGGCCGGTCGCCGCGCCAGGGACCATGGCCGCTATCGTCTCTGTCGAGTCAGGAAAAAACCCGTGGGCGATTCACGATAACGTCGGTGGTGTTTCGTATTTTCCGGCCACGTACGGCGGCGCCGTCGCGTTAGCGGCTGGACTCAATGCCCGCGGGCATACAAATCTCGATCTCGGTATCGCGCAAGTCAACGAAGGCAACCTTGCAACGTACCGCGTCTCGATCCCAGAAGTCCTCAAGACGTGTCAAATCTTAGCGTTGCATCAATGATCCTGCGCGACGGCTGGCGCACCGCGATCGCACGCTACGGGACGACGCCTACAATGCTCCCTTTCGTCATCACAGGCGCCGTGCAGGCCTATAATTCCGGCTCGCTCTTTGGTAGCCCGACGTACGCGACGAAGGTCGTTCAGGCTTACTATTCTCCGGACGTCCGGAACATCCAGACGATCGCCTACGGCCTGAGGCAGCGCGCGGCTACCGCGCCGGCGACGGTCCAGGCGATCAACACGAGTGTCGTCGTGGCGGCGTCGGAGCCGAAGAAGAAGAAGCGCACCATGCGAAAGCGTGCCGCGAACGTGGCCGGCACATTCGTCGGGTCGTGGAATCGCTAAGTCCAGAAATCGCCGTTGCCCAACCGTTCCTTGTATGCCTCGAATGCGCGCCGAACGGCCCACCAGTAAAATAGCGAGCCCGGCTCCGCCCCGCCGCCTAGAATGCCGCCCAAGCCGGCCTCGTGCAGATCCTGCCGCACCTCCGCTGGTAGCGCGGCGATCGCGCGTGAGAGCTCGATAAGCGCAGCCGCATCGGCAGCTCGGTTGGCAGCCTCTTCGCGGCGTTCTTCACGGCGCTCGCCGTAGTGGACGGCGCAGAGCCAGCGGACCTCGAGAGGGCGCTGTGGCGCATCCCAAGCTGGAATGACTTGAGAGTCGGCACAGACCTCGCAGCGGCCGCGCTTCGCCTTGGAACTTCCACGCGCGAGGTACGTCGCAAGATACGCGCGCGCGTTGCGCAGCCGCCGCTGTTCCTCGGTAAAGACGCGTGCCCGTTCCCGTTCCTCGAGCGCCGCGCGATTTCGCTTGCGCCACGCACGGGTCGCGTCCGTCGCGCATGCCCGGCAGTAGCGACCGCCCGGCCGAGCCAATCGTCGGCAGCCGCGCTTGCCGCAGTGTCGTACGAGCGGAAGCGCCCGGGCCGCCGGCAGCTCGCCGAGCTCGTCGAGCGGCTCCGATTTACCCACCAACTTACGGTTCGGCGCCGCTAGAAAAGCCTCCCCGTTTCACGGATAAACACACATCTCGTGCCTGACAACAGTTATTCTCGGACACGAGAAGGACATCTAAATGGCACAGTTAGTTGAAAGCCGTTCGCAGTACCCGCAACTCATCGAAACTCAGGAGCGGGCCAAAGAATACGGCCGGAATTCGAAGAGCGCCGCGACTCGGCTGGCCTACGCGAGCGACTGGCGCAGTTTCGTGGCGTTTGCCACCCGGAACGAGTTACCGTTTCTCCCGGCCGCGCCGCAGACGGTAGCGCTGTACCTCGCCGAGCTTGCCGACGTCGGGAAGAGTGTTTCGACGATCCGCCGGCGCCTTGCCGCGATCGCGGACATGCACGAAGAAGCCGAACTCGAGAATCCGACATCGGCGACGGCTGTCCGCGCCATCCTCGGCGGTATTTCCCGCGCCAAGGGCGTTGCGCCGACGCGCAAGGCTGCACTAACGACGGATCTCTTAAAGGACGCGTTGCTAGCGATGCCCGGCGAGAAGTTGCCGGCGCTGCGCGATCGCGCCGTGTTCCTCATCGGTTTTCATGCGGCGCTCCGTCGCTCAGAGATCGCGGCGTTAAACGTTGAAGATTTACGCTTCGAGCGGGAGGGCGTCGTTCTGACGCTTCGCAAGTCGAAGACGGACCAAGAAGGGGCCGGCTACGAAATCGGACTGCCGACGCATCCGATCGAGGCCATCTGCCCGGTCCGTGCTCTAAAGACGTGGCTCGAAGCGTCGACGATCGCCGAGGGCCCGTTATTCCGGTCGTTCTCGATGAAACTCGAGCTGCAAGAGCATCGACTCGACGGCCGCGACGGTAACTTGGGGCAATAATGAGGACGGGCTCAAGAACCGCGCCGGTCGTTTCACACCCGAAAGCAAGTCACTCGTCTTGAACGCTGACTTTCCGGTTTATACGTCGCTGCTAGATGAAGCAAGAAGCCTGATCGTTGAAGACAAACGCCTGAAGCACGAGGGGCGACTGGAGACAATCGTACGCCGCCCGTACATGCTTCAAGTCGTCTGGACGCTGCTTTCTGCGATGCACTTCCGCAATCTCGAAGGCTGGGTCGGTGCAGAGTTCGACAAGTTGATCAGTCCCGAATCCATCACGGCGTCGGTGTACCGCGGAAGCACTTGATCGACGAAATCCGCCGTAACGTGAAGAACCATCCGGCGTTTAAGTTGGATGTTGTGCCTCGTAGCGAAGAAGAAGCCGCTTAAACCTGCCAGGCGTTACGCGATTCAAAAATTGATTGCGTAACGCTCTTCTTCTCGAAGTATCAGTAAGGCGCGAAAAGGCATTCTTAGGTTGACCCGGTTTCCCGGACATACACATAGCGCCGGCGGAGTACCGGCGAACGAGGTGTTTATGGGAAAAGAACGTCGATCTTTCGAGGAGTCGAGGCGCGATGCGGTCCGCATGGCTGGCGCACGCTCAAGCGGCTAAGCCTGTCTCTGAACGCTTAGTCTCGACCAAATGCTGCTACATGTAAGTTGCACTCTTGACCATTATTTTGTTACCGCTAACAATCACCTCCGGAAGTGCGCTTGTGAGGAGAGTTTGATCGTGATCGATCCGTTTTCAGTAGTAGCCCTTTCCCCGCGAACCATTACCGTCGAAAAAGCTGCGGACGCTTTAGCGAACGTTAAGCGAATTAACGAGTTTATGGACACGGCGGTCATGGTTGCTGCCTGGGAGGGCGCTCCCGTTAAACTCGTCGTCATTCCTGAAATGGCGATCCAGGGCATGGTTGCCAACACTCCCGGCAATCGGGCGAAAGAAGCCCAATTCGCCGTAGAAATACCGGGACCTGAAACTGAAGAACTTGGTAAGAAGGCGCGTCAGCTCGACGCTTATATCGCGGCCGAACTCTACATGGTTCGCGACGAAGATTTTAAAGACCGGTACTTCAATGTTGCATTCATCATCGATCCGAAAGGCGATGTCATTTATAAGCGCTACAAAGCGACGAGCGACGCATATGAGGGCGGGATGCTCGGCAACATGAATCCCCATGACGTGTGGGACGAGTTCATCGAGAAAAAAGGCAAGGGCGATATCATGGAGGCGATCTTCCCGGTCGCTCGTACCGAGATAGGGAATATTGGGATTGTGATTTGCCATGAGGGCGTCTATCCGGAGATCGCGCGCGGCCTTGCGATGAACGGCGCCGAAATATTAATTCGGCCCACACTCATCGAACCCGCCGTCATGAACGGAATGTGGGAGCTGCAGAATCGCGCGCACGCGGTTTTCAACGGGGTTTACGTCGTAGCGCCTAACCTCGGACCCGAGATTCGCAAAGATGGCAGCATCCAAGATCTCTTTGGCGGCCAGTCGATGATCGTCAACCCACGTGGGCAGATTGTCGCACAGCAAAGAGGCTGGACTTCGGGCGACTCGTTCGTGTGTACCACGATCGATATCGAGGCGTTACGACGCGCCCGCATTGCGAATGGCCTCTACAACCAATTCAAGGATTTGCGTACGGAGCAGTATCGGGCAATCTACGATAGGCCCATCTATCCGAAGAATCAGTATTTGAAAGAGCCCCCCGAAGAAGGGTGGCTCGCGCGAGAAGATGCTACGCGCGCGAAAAATATAGAGACGCTCATTGAGCGAGGCGTGTTGACTCCGCCGGCCGGTTACGTACCGAAGAACGGCAAGCCTATCACCGACGCCGCTGTAAAGACCGGCGCCGCCGATGGCGCCAACGGCAATCCAGCTAGTGCCGCGATGAAAACCGGCGCCGGAGTTTAGCCTGTAGCCTCTAGCCGCCCGTCGCGCAGCGAAGCCGGTCGGGCGGCTTTTCTAACCGTCCTGCTGTCCGCTCGAACTCGCGCAGCTGGATCGTCTATGCTCGAAAGGAGCGATTAATGTTCAAGTTTGGACGAACCGGCCAGTTGCTCGGACTCGCGCTTATATGTGTCGGCGTCGTCGTCCCAAGCGGTTGTAACAGAGGCAATTCACAGAGTGCCCCTGCTCCTGATGCCGCTAGCAGCAGTTCAGCGAGCGACACCTCCGGTACCATGGCCGCCAACGCTCCGGGCCAAGGTGTCGTCATCGGATGGTCGCAGCGCGGTCTCTCGGGCAGCGACTGGTGGAAGACGCTCATTGCGGGCGGCCAGTACGAAGCGAAGAAGATGGGCGCTAAGATCTACGTGCTCGATGCCAACCGCGATACGACGACGCAGAATCAGGACGTGCAGACGCTCATTACTCGTAACGTCGACGTCGTCATTTTGAATCCGAACGATCCACTCGGCGTGGCTCAGTCCGTAAATGCGCTAAAGAAAAATAATACGCCGCTCGTCGTGGTTAACTCGAACCTCGCCCCGTCGCTTGTTTCATCGACGTTTTGTTACGTTGCCGAGAATCAAGTCGCTACAGGGGCCAAAGCGGGCAAAGTAATTGCGACGCAAGCCGTCGCGCGTTATGGCCCGAACGCGTCCGTTAAGTTAGTGGCGATCGGTGGCTATCCGGGTGACGTAGTCACCGAACTTCGCTTCAAAGGTTTCATGCAAGGCTACAATAGCGTAATGCAAAAATACCCGGGCTTCAAGACGACAACGCTTCCGATTCGTTACGGACATTGGTTGCCGGATCAGGCGCTTTCGCCGATTCGCGACGTAGCCACCGCGAATCCTGATCTGAAGATCATCTATAGCGAGAGCGACGTCATGCAAGCCGGTATTCAACAGGCGCTCAAGCAAGCCGGTCTTTGGAATAAGGGTGTTCTCGAAGGCACGTACGATGGAGGAATGAACTCGGTCAAGGAAATGGTCAACGATTCTAAGGGCCCGTTGCAAGCCGACGCTTCCAATCAGCCTTGGGACCAAGGCGTCGCCGCGGTAAAGATGGCCATAGCTGCACACAATAAGGATACGACGGCGTGCCCTACAAAAACGAACTACGTCAACACGACGGTCGTGACACCCGCCGACGCGAAGCAGTATTACAAGCCCGTCGACACCTATGTGCGCGCCGCTCCTGGAGAACTAACGCTAAAGCATGGCTGAACTAACCCCGGATGGTCGCGCCGAAACGACGCAGATAAACGCGAATGGACAGTCGTCGGCGGCGCAAGGTTCGAAGGCGCTCACGTTTTTCAACGACTTCGAGGCGCGAACCGTAGAAGCTATCGCCGAGCACATCATACCGGGCGAGGGCCCGGATGCCGGAGCGAGCCAGGCCGGCGTCGTCTATTATATTGATCGTACTATCGCGGGATTTAGCCAAAACCTGCAGCGCATTTATCGGCTCGGCCTAAGGGAACTGGACGCGTTCTGCGACGAGCGCTATGCAGCGCACTACGTGGATCTCGTGCCGGAACGACAGGATGAGGTCGTAGAATTGTGGCTCGGTCCTGCTACCGGCGAACCGAGCAGCGGTCTAATGTTTGGCCCGGACGACGTCAAGCGAGCAACTGAAGGCAATGGCTCTACGAGCGGCCTGGACCGCAAGCTTCTGCAGCGGTTGTTCGCGGTTATTCGCGAACACACCGTCGAGGGTTATTTTTGTGACCCCGTTTACGGCGGTAATCGCGACAGCGTCGGCTGGCGACTGGTCGGCTTTCCCGGCGCGTATTGGGGTTATACAGCGAAGGAAATGAAGGCCGGTTTCGACGGCCGGTCCATTCCGATCCAAACGCTGTCGGACTTGCGCGCGCAAGTAATGGAGAAAACGCTGCCGCCGAACGCACGATTCTATGAGGACGTGGAAGAGTAACTATGCCTGCGAACAAATTCGATGTGATCGTTGTCGGTGCGGGCGCTGCTGGCGCGCTGGTTGCGTCGGAGCTTGCGCAGCAAGGTGTTAAGGTCGTATGCCTGGACAAAGGTCCGCGTTATTCGACCGAGGATTTCCGGCTCAAGCAAGACGAGATCCGGTACTACGCGCGCGGCGCCCTCGTTCCATCGATGCAGACGGACCCGTTGACCTGGCGTGCTTCGAGTCGGGATACGGCGAAGCTCGCGCCGTGGGCCGACGGCCCACTTGGAACGGCGAATCCACTGCATCTGCCACCATCGCTAGGAACCGGCGGCGGCTCGATTCACTGGGGCGGTGCTTGCTGGCGATTCCGCGAGAGTGAATTCCGCATGAAAAGCATGATCGAGGAGCGGCTCGGCGCGGGCGCGCTTCCGGAAGGGAGCACGCTCGTAGACTGGCCGCTCGCCTACGCCGATCTCGAGCCATATTACGATAAGGTCGAGTGGGAACTGGGCATCTCCGGTCGGGGCAGCAATATCGACGGTCAGCCGGAGAAAAACGAGAATCCGTGGGAAGCTCCGCGCCGGCGTGATTATCCAATGCCTCCTCTCCGTCAGGGCGCGGCGGACGAGCGCTTCGCAGAAGCGTGCCGCTCGCTTGGTTACCATCCGTTCAGGACCGCGGCGGCAATCGCTTCGCAGCCATTCAAAGGGCGCTCGGGATGCACGTACTGTGGATATTGCCACGGTTACCCGTGCCACGTCGACGCCAAGACTTCGACGCACGTCGCGTCGCTGCCGGCGGGTTTGGCGAGCGGTAATCTCGAGATTCGCGACTTCTGCCGAGTCTACAAAATCAACCGCTCGAGTGATGGGATGCGCGTTAACGGCGTGTCTTATTTCGATCCCGGCGGCCAGCCCGTCGATCTCGAAGCCGACCAAGTCGTCGTCGCATGCTACGCGCTGGAAAATGCGCGGCTGTTATTAGCATCGGGAATTAACCGTAGCGGTCAAGTGGGTAAGAATCTCATGACGCATGCGTTTGGTTTCTTTATGGGCTTAACGGCCGAGACGTCGAACCCGTTCATGGGCACGCTTGTGGCTTCGACGTCGATCGAAGACTTCAGCGGCGAACTCGTGCACGATTACGATCCGTCGGTCTTATGGGGCGCGCCGATCATCAGTTGGCCGGGCGACTACCAGCCGATCGAGATCGTCCACGCTATGCCGTCGACAGCGCCTCGTTGGGGCGCGGGCTTTCGGAACTGGATGCGCGATAACTACGCCCACGTTTGGTCGATGTATTCGCAGACTGCTAATATCCCCACGCACGAAACGTACGTCGATCTGGATCCGGCACGCGTGGACCCGTATGGCCAGCCGGCATTGCGCATGACGCACGAGTGGACGCCGGAAGATCGAAGGGGCGTTGAGTTTCTGCTTACGATAAAGCGCAAGATTGCGAAAGAAATGAACCTTACGACGTGGTGGGAAGAGACGACGTCACCACCTTACCATCTGTCGACGCACGAAGTCGGCACGCATCGGATGGGTGAGGACCCGGCGACGTCGGTCGTCGATATCTTCGGCCGCTCGCACGAATGCGAGAATCTGTTCGTCATCGGCGGAGGCCAGTTTCCGAGTTATCACGGCTATAATCCCACGCAGACAATTTGGGCTCTCGGATACATGACGGTCGACCACATATTGGGTCGCCCGCTCCTTACGGCGCAGGACGGTACGTCGCTGGCGCGAGCCGCTTCGGCTTAATATCATCTTGAGGTCCGCAGATGATGCCGTGGAGGCGCTCAGAGTCGAGGGAGTCGCTAAGGGTTACCTCGGAGTGCAAGCTCTCAAGGGTGTCGACCTAAGCGTTCAACGCGGCAGCATCCACGCGCTCGCGGGTCAAAATGGCGCGGGCAAATCTACGCTGATCAAGATTCTGTCGGGCGCAGAGACGCCCGACAGCGGATCGATTTTCGTGGATGGTCAACGCGTTGCGCTACATAAACCTCAGGATGCGCAAAACGCCGGCATCCAGACAATCTATCAAGAGCTTAGCCTCGTGCCGTCGTTGTCGATTGCGGAAAATGTCTTCCTCGGAAGCTTGCCTCGTACAGCCTCCCGCGCAGTCGATTGGGCGCGGATGCGAAACGGGGCGCAGGAAGCGTTGGCGCGGGTCGGATTCAATCTAAACGTCTCGCAACCGGTCTCGCATTTTTCCGTTGCGGAACAACAGGGTGTCGAGCTTGCGAAGGCGCTGCGCAAGAAAGCGCGCATCGTTCTTCTGGACGAGCCGACGTCGACGCTCCCGCCGCCCGACGTCAGGCGACTCTTTCAAGTTCTGCGTGGGCTTGCGAATCAAGGTGTAACGCTGCTGTACATCTCGCATCGCATTGAAGAACTCTACGAATTGTGCGACGCGGTGACGGTTTTGCGCGATGGTCGCAAGGTCACGACGTTTGCCATTGCGGACTCGAAGCCGGCGGATGTCGTTACGGCGATGGTCGGCACCGGTTTAAGGGGTTCGTTAGCGGAGGCCGCGCTTAGCGGACGTGGCGCACGGATCGGCTCGGGCCGAACCGATCAAATTCTCATGTCGGTTAATAAGTTGACTGAGGCGGGGAAAGTCTTCGATGTCAGCTTCGATTTGTATGCCGGTGAAGTGCTCGGGTTAACCGGTCTTGTAGGCAGCGGTCAATCCGAATTGGCGAGCTTACTTGCGGGGGCTCGTAAACGTTCGAGCGGATCGGTAACACTCGCCCAGCGACCGGTAACCCTCCGCTCTCCGCAAGAGGCGATTACGGCTGGCATCGGTTTGCTGCCGCAGGACCGCAAAGCGCAAGGGTTCGTGCCTGAGATGAGCGTCGCGAGTAATATAACGCTTGCGAGTTTGCCGAGCTTCAGCCGCTTCTCGGTGCTCGACGGCCGCAAGGAAACCGCGACCGCGCGGGCCCTGTCCGAGCGTCTCGATATGCGCATCGCCACGGTCGCGCAGCCGATGAAGACGCTGAGCGGAGGAACGCAGCAAAAAGCGATTCTCGCGCGGTGGCTCGTACGTTCGGTGCGGATCCTCATCTGCGACGAGCCTACGCGCGGAGTCGATGTCGGCGCCAAAGAGGAGATGTACGAGTTAATCCGCGACTTCGCGCGTACCGGCGGCACGGTAATCATCGCGAGTTCCGAGCTCTCTGAGGCGATGATGTGTGACCGCGTCTTGGTCATGGCGCGCGGCCATTTGGTCGCGGAGTTGGATCATGACGATATCGACTCGCACGGTGAGGCGATTCTTGAACATTTTGCATAGCGGCTCGATCAGTGAGCCGAGCGAACGCGACGGGAGCTTAAGATGGCAAAAGTAACGCCGGAGGAGACACTAGCCGGGTCCGGCAACGGTCGTCACCCGAATATAAGTTCTCGCAACCGGACGATCGAGACGACGAAGAGAGTCCTCTCGAAGAGCTACCTGGCATTGGTGTTGCTGGCTATAATTGTGGTCGGTTTCATCGCGTCACCCAATTTCATTACTCCCCGTAACGCAAATAATGTCATAACGTTCTCCGCAATCACCTCCGTACTGGCCGTCGGGCAGTTCTTCGTCATTCTAACGGGCGGCATCGATCTGTCGGTGGGGTCGGTCGTAGCGCTCTCGACGGTCGTTTGTTCACTGCTGCTCAAGAGCGGACAGCCAGCCGTGTCGGCCGCACTGCTCGCCCTGCTCGTTTGCGCCGGCGTCGGATTTATCAACGGGACGATGATCGTCGGGTTGCGGATCGCCCCATTTATCGCGACGCTCGCGACGCTGAGTATGGCCGAAGGGCTCAGCTATATCATCCAATCGACGAGCCTCATTCAGATTACGAATAATGGCTTCGTCAATTTCTTCTCTGCCGGAAATGTTGCCGGGCTACCGAACCCCGATATAATCTTCCTGCTCGTCATGTTCGGCGCCGCTTTCGTCAGCCGGTACACCACGTTCGGCCGCGGCTTGTACGCAATCGGGGGTAATTCGGAGGCCGCTCGTCTATCGGGCCTTCCCGTCAGTCGCCATTTACTCGTTACGTACACTCTTTCGGGTGCGCTTGCGGGGCTCGCGGGTTTACTCGCGGCCGCTCAACTCCTCGAAGGAAGTTCGCTGATCGGTCAAGGTTACGAGTTGGACGCCATTGCGGCAGTCGTCGTCGGGGGCGCCTCCCTTTTTGGCGGCAAAGGCGATCCGATTAGCGCGGTAATCGGTGGCTTCATCATCGAGATCATCATCAATATCATGAATCTCGTCGGCATTTCATCCGAGCCGCAACTTGTCATTAAGGGCGCGGTCATCGTCTTGGCGGTTTTCTTATCAAGTGCGCAAGGAGTCACGCGAATCCAAACGGGTTTAGCGAATCTTTTCGGCCGGCGTACGCGAGAACCGCTAAGGCAATGATCAAAGGCGCTCGCCGTTGCTAATGTGCTCGAGTGTTCGTCGTCGTCTCGCGTAAAGCCGTGAGCTGCGGAGAAGCGTCTTCTTTGAAGGGTGCCAATGAAAGCCGAGCTCGAGTTCCGGTGATGAGGGATGTTGCGGATCTGGCCGGCGTTTCGCACCAGACGGTCTCCCGCGTACTTAACTCGCATCCGAACGTTAGCCCGTTGACGCGCGAGCGCGTAGAAAAGGCCGTGCGGCAATTAGGGTATCGGCGCAATCACGCCGCCCGCGCACTCGCGACCCGTCGGATGATGACGGTCGGCGTCGTCAGCTTCGCCGCTTCCCATTACGGCCCGGCAAGCACGTTGTTCGGAATTACCGAGGCTGCGCGGCAGGCCGGCTATTCGGTAAGTCTCGTAACGCTGCGCCACATCGATCGACGCGCCATGCAAGCGGCGCTCGACCGCCTAACGATGATTTCCGTCGATGGCATCGTCGTCATCGCTCCGGTGGTCGCAGCGGCGGCGGCCGTGAAGGGGCTGCCCGTCGGTGCTCCACTGGTCATGGTTGAGGCCGGTGCGGAGCAGAGCATGACAAGTGTGAAGATAGACCAGGTTCTTGGAGCTCGGCGGGCGACGCGCCACCTCCTAGAGCTTGGCCATCGGTCGGTCTGGCATGTTAGCGGACCGGAGGGCTGGATCGAAGCCGAAGCGCGAACAGCAGGCTGGCGCGCCGAACTTAAGGCGGCCAAACGCACATTTCAACGGGAATTCGTGGGCGATTGGAGTTCCGCATCGGGTTTTCGCGCCGGTCGAGAGATCGCACGTCATCGTGAGATAACCGCCGTCTTTGCGGCCAACGATCAGATGGCGCTCGGCGTGTTGCGGGCTTTAGGCGAGGAGGGCCTGACGGTTCCGGGCGACGTGAGCGTCGTCGGATTCGACGACGTCCCCGAGGCGGGCTACTTCCAGCCACCACTAACCACCGTCCGACAAGATTTCGAAGAGATCGGCCGCTGCTGCATCGAGCGGCTCTTAGGGCTGCTGCATGGCGGCTGTCCTGCGCCCATTCGGCCGGTTGAGCCGACTCTCGTGATTCGCGCGAGCACTGGGCCGCCGCCTAGTAACGCCCCCTAATACTGTTTTCACTGAGGAGTTTCAACGTGAATCTACAAGAAAAGAATTTGCCGTTACGTCCACTCGGGAAGACTGGTCTCGCCGTAACGTCTCTTTGCGTCGGCACGAGCCCGCTGGGCAATTTCCCCGCTCAGTACGGTTATGAAGTAAGCACCGAGAATGCCGTTGCGACGATCCGGCGCGTGTTCGACGGCCCGCTCAATTTCATCGACACCTCGAACAATTACGGAGACGGCGAGAGCGAACGCCGCATCGGACTCGCACTCGCTGCAGCCGGCGGTTTGCCGACCAACTTTGTTCTCGCTACAAAGGTCGATCCGGCTCCCGGTAGCGGGGATTTTTCCGGTGACCGCGTGCGAGCGTCGGTTGCCGAAAGTCTTAAACGCCTTGGCCTCGACCGGCTACAATTGGTGTATCTGCACGATCCAGAACGGATAACTTTCGAAGAAGCTACGTCTGCCGGCGGCGCAGTCGAAGCACTCCTGAAACTGCACGACGAAGGCGTCATCGAGCATCTCGGTGTTGCCGGCGGCCCGATCGACCTTATGCGTCAATATCTGGCGACGGAAGCATTTGAGGTCGTCATAAGCCATAATCGCTACACGCTTGTCGATCAATCTGCCGAACCGCTGATTGTGGATGCTTCCGAACGGCGAGTGGCATTTGTTAACGCTGCACCGTATGGTGGCGGAATGTTGGTCAAAGGACCGGACCTTCACCCGAACTACTGCTACAGCGAGGCGAGTCCGGAGATCCGCGACCGCGTTCGCGCGATGCAGCGCGCCTGTGAAGCGCACGACGTGCCGCTGGCTGCGGCGGCCCTGCAATTCTCACTACGCGACGAGCGCGTCGCTTCCACGATCGTTGGTATGTCCGATCCGAAGCGTATCGATCAAACGCTCGAGCTCGCGCAATGGCAGATCCCAGCCGAACTGTGGGCGAAATTGGAACCACTGACCCACTAAAGGCTGACGTCGGCCCGACTTGAGGACCCCGTAACGATAACGAGCATACGTGACATGACGGCCGCGATGATTTGCTTCGTTCGTCTTCCTCTAGCGCGCAGCCGGGCGGAGAATTCCGCGAGGATGGAATTTACAAGACATGGCGGTGATCGCGCCGTTGCGAAATTCGGTGATCTGCGGCAACTCTCCAAGCAGAGTCAAAAGCGACGCGCTCCCGGATGCCGGAAGTCAATTCGGTCAATCCCCGCAGTCACGAGCAAGCACGACCACGCCGTTGGCCGGCAGCAAGAGCGAGGCTATGCGCAGGAGCCGTGCACCGGTGGTCTGTTTCCGGCGACGTTATCAGCAGCGCTCCTCGCGCAGCCAACGAACAGCGCGTATTATGTTTTGCCGAGACGAAAAGTCCGCGAAAAACGACTCACTACTTATGCGGAACTTCCGCAACGCATACGCATCGTCTATGGAATTATAATAAATGACAGGAAGCGTGGTTACGATCGGGGAGATTCTCGTCGAAATCATTGCCGAAACACGCGGGTATGGCTTTCGAGAACCGATCTTGCTTCGTGGTCCCTATCCCTCCGGAGCGCCGGCGATTTTCATCGATCAGGTCGCGCGCCTCGGCCAGCATGCCGGCATGATCTCGTGTGTCGGAAACGACGATTTTGGGCGGCTGAACATCGAGCGGCTGAGCCGCGACGGTGTGGACACGTCGGCCGTCCGTGTCGCTTCGCAACAAGTGACTGGCAGCGCGTTCGTGCGTTATCGCGCCGACGGTAATCGCGATTTCGTTTACAACATTAAACACAGCGCCAGCGGCGTCACCCGTATCGACGCGGCGGCTGAGGCGCTCTTAGCGCGCTGCACGCATCTCCATGTCATGGGCACCTCACTATTCTCGCGAGTACTTGTCGACGAGACAAAGAAAGCGATCGAGCGAGTAAAGGCTAGGGGCGGCACGATCTCTTTCGATCCGAACGTACGCAAAGAAATGTTGCACATCCCCAACATGCGCGCCGCGCTCCAGACGATGCTGAGGCTCAGCGACATTTTCATGCCCTCCGGATCCGAATTGACACTACTCACACGGGCGAAGTCCGAGAGCGACGCTATTCTCGAGATACTCGAACTAGGCCAAACCGCAGTCGTCGTCAAACGCGGTTCGCAAGGTGCGAGCTATCACGATCGGAGCGGCAGCGTTACGATGCCGGGATTTCCGGCAACCGAAATAGACCCGACCGGCGCTGGCGACTGCTTCGGCGCCACCTTCGTAACATGCTGGCTGCAGGGGCATCGCATTGAAGAATGTCTTCGCTATGCCAATGCTAGCGGAGCTCGTGCCGTGGAGATTAGGGGGCCGATGGAGGGTACGTCAAGTTTTGCCGAGCTTGATGCGTTCATTGCAAACAGGCGAGGGGACGACCGATGAGCACCGACACCTTGGCGCTGGGGCGCCTGATCCGAGCCGGTCAGTCGAGCGGCATCACTTCCATTTGTTCGGCCCACGAGCTCATCATCGAGGCGGCATTACTGCAGGCGGGCGAAGACGGCGTTGACGTCCTCATCGAGGCGACTTGCAATCAGGTCAATCAGGACGGCGGCTACACCGGCATGACGCCCGCCGGATTCCGCGATTTCGTCTACGCCATCGCCGAGCGCGTAGATTATGCGCGCAGCCGCATTATTCTTGGAGGCGACCATCTGGGCCCGAACCCGTGGCGGCATCTCCCGGCCGAGGCGGCGCTTGCAAAGGCGGAAGATATGATCTCAGCCTACGCCACGGCGGGCTTTGAGAAGCTCCATCTTGATTGCAGCATGGGCTGCGCGGGTGAGCCCAACGCATTGAGCGACGACGTAATCGCCACGCGCGCGGCGACTCTTGCGACGTGTGCGGAAGCCGTCGCTACCACGCAACCCGTCTATGTGATCGGCACGGAAGTCCCAACACCAGGGGGAGCCGTCGAAGCGCTCGACCACCTCCGTCCGACGCAACCCGAAGCAGTCTTGGAAACGTATGCCGTCCACAAAGCGGCATTCCGTCGAGTGGCCGAAGGAGCGGCCTGGAAGCGCGTGATCGCGATCGTCGTTCAGCCCGGCGTCGAGTTCGGGCACGAAGACGTCGCGGTATACAATCCAACACGGACCCGTGCTCTCCGCGCGACGTTGAACGAAATGCCGGGCTTAGCGTTCGAAGCACATTCGACCGATTACCAACCCGAAGTCGCGCTGCGTCAACTAGTGCAGGATGGGTTTCCCATTCTCAAGGTCGGTCCCGGCCTTACGTTCGCGTACCGAGAGGCGCTGTACGGCCTGGAAGCGATTGCCGCAGTATTACGCCCTGGAACCGCTTCGCTCTCAGCCAAGATGGAGCAATTGATGTTGGCGCAGCCTAAGAATTGGCAGAGCCACTACCCGGGTACTCCGCAAGAGCAGCGAATTCTGCGCCATTACAGCTATAGCGATCGCATCCGCTACTACTGGCCCATGCCGGAGGCCCGGGCGGCGGTTAGCCGTTTACTCGAGACACTAGGGGACGTCGAAATACCCGAGACTCTTATAAGCCAGTACTTGCCGCGCATATACGATACCTTAACGAGCAGAGGTATCTCGGCGGAGCCGCGAACGTTACTGATCGAGGCCGTTCGGCACGTGCTGCATATGTACGGCCGGGCAACCGCAGTCGTTTAGCGGGCCGTATTTTGAAGCTCGCGAAAAATCGCCGCGACCGGATGAGATGCATGCTTTGCCATGTAACATTTCTGGCAAAGCTAGCTTGCGCTACCGCAGCGGCTTGTGGACAGCCAACGCTTTATCGCACCGAAGCCGAAAATCTATAGCAGCAGCTCACGCTGTCCGGAGATTTCAAATTAACTTTGCGCGTGCGCGAGTGACTCACGGCTTAAATTGGGAATTCGTCGGGCAGACGCTGCCTCAACGGGGTGCCGTCAGTTGCCGTCTTGCGCGCGGTGTTAAAATCGGCCGCATGAGCGCGCCACGTCAATGCGACCTGAACTTCGACGACTGTACCGACCTCGCGGAGTACGTCGCGATTCCCGACGACGGCAGATTCGCTCCGCGCTAAGCGGTGTGCCAGCCGCAGCGCAACGAGCCGGATCTATTTGAGCTCCGTTAGCCGGCTTAGGGTTTTTGTCTGTTGACAGGCAGCAACAGTCCGTCTATCATCGTGTCCGATAACATTCGCTTCTCAGGCACGCAAGAATTACGCTTTCTTAGCGGAAAGAGGAGCGGTCGTCGTCGAGCAGCTGCGATCCCCGAAGCGCGGGCTGTATCAGCGAATCGCGGCAGCCAAGAACGACCAGCGGAAGAAGGGGGCGCGAGCTCTACGTGCCGCGCCTTCCCACAGCGTCGCCGAGCGCGCAGCTCTGCGCGGTCGCGGCGCTCGAACGCTGGCTCGAGGCGCTCGGTCCAGACGGGCCGGTCTTGCGGACGTTCCACCTGCGCGGCCGTCGAACCAGCTCTGTCCGGGGGGACGTGGGCCCGGATCCTGCGCCGGGCGCGCAGCCGAAGCCAGCGTCGACGGAGACTTCGCTGGGCGCCTGCTGCGGCGCGGATTCGTGACCAACGCGGCGAAGAAAAAGATCCCCATCAAGGGCATAAACGGGTAACCGGGCAGCCGTCGAGCGGGATCGTGCTCAACTACGTCGCGGGGCGCCATGCTCGATGACGACCCGCCGCTCGTAGAGATCGTCGGCTCCGGGTGATGGAGCGACCGCTGAAGAACAGCCGACACAGCACGCAACCGCGTACGAACGCGATCGATCGTTGAGGAAGTACCATGAAAGAGCGCTTACCATTAGCCGACCTCAAGACGATCGCTCGGCGATACGCC
>JAABUQ010006423.1_pt1 | contig 17841 bp, 22 predicted proteins | sample 5560001 | NCBI WGS metagenome assembly JAABUQ01 (sample SAMN10711888, study PRJNA513371) | rock metagenome | isolation source: Antarctica rocks | place: Antarctica: Victoria Land, Finger Mt nord | collected 2015-12-18
ACTTGGCGTGTGTCGCAATCTGTTCGATCGCGCGCCCAAGCGGCGCGCCGGTGTACTTGCCTTCGCGGTATGACCCGATCACGATCAAATGCGCTTCCTCGCGTTTCGCGATATCGATCACGCCTTGACTGATCTGGCGGGTGTGGACGATCTCGGTAAGCAGGTGGACGCCGTGCCGCTGGGCGATCGCCTCCGCCGTCGCGAGCACGTCGTACCCGGCGCGATCTTCGATGGGGGTCGAGGCCGTCTCGGCTAAAATGCGCGGCACTTCGATCACGTAGATGGCGAGCAGCTCGGCCCGTTCTCGCCGCGCGAGCTTCGCCGCCAACACCATCATGTGCTCGGAGCGAATCTCTTCGGAGAAGACGACGACGATCGATCCAACGAGCTGCGCAAGCGTGGCGTGCGCTTCCTTGGCGGCTTTCTCCGCCCGTGAACTCGGCGGGTGCAGCATCCAGTAGATGGACGAGCTAATGGCGCCCAGGACCACGAACGCGAGCAACATGCCGGTGGGGTGCGGATGGAAAATCATAGCCTCGTCCTCATAACGTAGGCGCGGATCCGAACGATTCCAAGGGCGGCGATGACGACCCCGAATGCGCCGAGCGGGAACACCTTGAAGCCGGCCGTCGGGATCCGCATGATCGACTCGCTGATCACGACGAAGCCGAAGATTATGAAGAGCACGCCGCTGATCGCTTTCGCTCGCGCGTAGCCGTCGCTCGTGATGAGCCGTTTCACGACGCCGCCTGTGGGGCAGCCGCGCGCCGTTCATCGCGTGCGCGCACGTTTTCGTGGAACTCATCCATCAGCTCTAATTCGCCCGCATCGCGTAAGATGATCGTTTGCTCCGCCACCCAATCGCGCTTCTGCGATTTAAAAACCGGCAGCCGCTTTTTGAGGCGGTAGATAATGTAGCCGATAAAGCCGAGGATGAGCCAGGTTGGTCCCGCGATGCGGCCGATCGGATGCGTGATCATCGTAAACGCAAGGATCGAAAAGATGCCGAAAAAGCCGATCACGGCGATGACAGGGAAGTACACGCGCTCGCCGTGATACATCATTGGAATGTTGAACGGCATACGAAATTTGCGTGGGCTGACGCCGTCGTTGAGACGCAGCGCGACGAGCGCGACGAAGACGAACGAATAGCTCGCCGCCGCGCCGAACGCGTAGAGGTCGCCGAGGAACGTAATGCCGTCTTCACCGCCGGTCATGTGCGCGAGCGCAACTTGCATTCGCCCGTCGAGGCTCGGAAGCGAAGCGAACAGCAACACGACGATCGCGAGGCCGCAAAAACTGATGATGGCGACGGCGGGCGTCCGGTAGCGCCGGTTCACGCTTTGAAACGTGCTCGGAAGAAGGCGCGCTTTGCTCATCGCATAAGCGATGCGCGACGCTCCGAAGACACCGGAGTTGCTGGAGATCAGCAAGAGGATCGCGCCGAGCACCGGGACGTAGAGTCCCGCGACCGCGCCGAAGTACGGAATGTTGCCCGCGAGCACGGCGACCGATTTGCCGTTGTTGTCGTTGTTGCCGAGATACTGCCAGAAGCTCTGCGCGTGTCCGTGCGCATCGAGCGGCACCGGATGCGCGGGCGTCATGCCGAGCGCGAGGTTCGAGTACGCAAGCGCGAAGATCAAAATCGTTAGGATGAGCCCGATCGACGTGCGCGGGATGATCGACGCGGGGCGCTGTGTTTCTTGCGCCGCCTGTGAGATCGACTCAAGTCCGACGAACGAGATGATCGCAAGCGACGTGCCGTCCATGAGTTGATACGGCGTCGGCCAAGCCGTCTGCATCGTGTGCACGAGCAAGTCAGGGTTGAACGCGAAGAAGAAGCCGAAGAACAAAATCGCGGTCTCGGAGACGACGTCCATTCCGCTGACCAGCTCGTTAAACGCCGTGCTCTCGCGAACGCCGATGACGTTGAGCACGCACAATCCCGCGATCGCGCAGAACACCACGAGAAAGTGCGTCCACGGATGGCCGGTAAACGTCAGAATCGGGATCAGCTGGCTCAAATAATCGATGCAGCTCCACGCGAAGAGCACGATGTCGATGGTGAAATCGAGCAGCACGGCCGAGCCCGCGCATGACGAAGTATTGTCCGCCACCGGCGACCGGATACGTCGCCGCAAGCTCGGTGTACGCGAGCCCGATGCACACGTACACGAGCCCGGCAAATAAAAACGCGACGTTGGAACCACCGCCGGCGGCCCCGAGCACGAGGCCGAGTCCGACGAAAATGTCGGCGCCGACATCGGAATATCCCCACGAGAATGAACCCCAGGGCGTCACGGACCGCCGCAGCGTCGGCTGCTTCGTTTGGCTCATTGGTTCACCGGGGCTTCGGCGTTCGAACGAGTCGACGCGATATCATCGGCGCGATGGCTGTTTATCGGCTGCGGATCCCCAGGCGGCCGAGCGCGTAAAGCAAGCGCTCGCCGTCCTCGACTTCGCGAAACATCCGCCGGGCGCGAATAACGGGAAGCGCTTTCATCAGTGCATCGCTCGCGCGATTAATCTCCGTTTTTTCCGGCTTGGCTTCATCGTCGTTTTTCTCGAAGATCATCGCCGAGAATTTGAGCGCCGTCTTTGCGTATTCGAGGTCGTTTTTTGCGCCCGCGAAGGCCGAAAGCGCGGCGGTGTAGGTTCGGATCGCTTCGGGATAGTCCCGCTTCCGTGCGGCGAGCATCGCGGAGAGAACGTTCGAATAACCCTCGTTGAGAAGTTGCGTCGAGCCGAACGTCCGGTCGAGAACTTCCCGCACGCCCGCATCGGGGCGCTGCACGCTCCCGCCAAGCGATATCGTTCCCGACGCGCTTTTTGAACCACCCGACGATGTGGGCGATGACGAGCGAACGTCGCCTTTCGCCGGAGGAGCGATGAGCGCACGCAATTCTGCGATCACTTCGTTCGCCGTTTGATAGCGCGCGTCCGGATCTTTCGCCAACAGACGCAAGATGATTCGCTCGATCTCGGGATGGACGCCGCGATTGACCGAACGCGGTGGCCGCGGCGTCTCGTTGACGTGGGCGAAGATGACCGCAACGAGGTCGTCGGTCTCGCTCTTAAACGGCACGGATCCGGTGAACGTCTCGTACATCACGACGCCGACGGAGTAGAGATCGCTCCGGGCGTCGGCGGTCTTCCCGAGAAATCGCTCGGGCGAGAGATAGGCGACGGTTCCGACGATCTCGCCCGCGTTCGTGACGCTCGACATCTCGGTTGTACGCCGCGACAGCCCGAAATCCATAACCTTGACGGTGTCGTCGTTAAGCACCATCACGTTCGCCGGCTTGATGTCGCGATGGATCAGCTCTTGATCGTGAGCGTACGCGAGCCCCTCGAGCAGGTCGATAAAGAAACGCACCGCACGGTGCGCCGTGAGCTCGTCGACGGAGATTGCGTTGAGCGTGCGGCCGACGACCAGTTCCATGATGATGTACGAGATGCCGTCGCTGCGCCCGACGTCGTAGACCGAGACGACGTTGCGATGATTAAGACGGGCCATCGCCTGGGCCTCGCGCAAAAAGCGGCGACGGACGTCATCCGAACGGTCGGTAAGAATTTTTACGGCGACGACGCGATCGAGCGCGAGATCGGCGGCGCGATACACATCGGCCATTCCGCCGCGCCCGATGAGCGTTTCAAGGCGGTATCGGCCGCCGAGCGTCGTCCCAGCCGCGAGCTCGGTCACGCGAACGCACCTTTATGTAAGCGGATAACGCCGTGCTCGGCGGTGATCACGTCGAATCGTACGGTCGCGCCGGGAGCAACAAATTGGACGTAATCGGCGGCCGCTGCTCGAAGGCGCGAGCGTTTGCGAGCATCGACGGCGGAGATTGCCGAACCGAAGCTTCGGGTACGCCGTGCCTTTACCTCAACGAACACCATCGTTGCGCCGTCCCTACAGATAATATCGACCTCACCACCGGGGAGACGGACGTTGCGCGCGATGATGCGGTAGCCGGCATTCCGAAGGAAGTCAACCGCCGCGTTCTCGCTCGAACGCCCCAATTCCGCGCCGTCCATCTACGAGCTGCCGATGCCCGGAAGTTCGAGCGCGGCCCGCACGCGCCAAAACGCCGAACGGTGGTGCTCGCACGGTCCGTGCTCGGCGAGCGCGGCGATATGACGCTGCGTCGCGTACCCCTTATGTTCGGCGAAACCGTATTCCGGGTGAAGCGCGTCCAGCGCCACGAGCAGCGCGTCACGGTGAACTTTTGCCACAATTGAGGCCGCGGCGACGCTCGCGCACTTCGCGTCACCCTTGATGACCGGCTCCTGTTCGCCGGTGTACGACCGGATCCGAACGGCGTCGGTGATCAAGTAATCGGGTGGCAAGCCGCATGCGGCGATCGCTCGCTCCATGGCGAGCACCGAGGCCCAATAGATGTTGATCCGCTCGATCTCCGCGACGCTCGCCTCGCCGATCGCCCAGGCAACGCTTTGTCCCTTAATCCGTTCGGCGAGTGCGACGCGCCGCTCGGGCGTGACCCGCTTCGAGTCGTCGAGACCGTCGAGCATGAGCGGGGATGCGATAATCACACACGCCGCCACAACGGGACCCGCCAGTGGCCCGCGCCCCACTTCGTCGACCCCGCCGACGAGCGGCAGACCGCGCTCCCACGCTCGCCGTTCGTAGCGATGAAGCCGTCCGAGACGGCGACGCTCCGAGGCGGCGCGCTTCGCGGCCGGTGATTGCACACGGGCCGTCATACGGGGACCACCGGCGGATCTTCAGGCGGATCTTCAAACGAGAGTCGCCCGAACTTCCCGTCGCTGAAGTCTTTGATATACGAGCGGGCAGCGTTGTGCATATCGGCCTCATCTCCGCGACGGATGAATCCTCGCGTCCGCGCAAAGCTCTCAAGATCGGGGACGCGCGTGCGTCTGAGGGTTCGTTCGACGAGCCACGTGTGAAAGCGGATCGCGACGTCTTCGGGATCGTACCGCTCGCGCGGGATGCACCCGCACAGCGCGAGCATCCACTGCGCCGTCGGCGTATCGATCTTCGGCACGAGCAATCCGGGCGTGTCCATGATCTCCAGGTTGGTTTTCAACCGGAACCACTGAAGCGTACGGGTGAGGCCGGCGCGATCCTCGGTCTTCGCCGCGTTGCGGCGTAAGAGCCCGTTGATGACGGCGGATTTCCCTGTATTCGGAATACCGACGACCATCGCGCGCGACAATCCCCGTCCGAGCAAGAGCTCCGCGAGCGGTGTCGTCACCCGGCCGACGCTCTGTTGATCTTTCGCGTTGATCGCGACCGCGAGCCGCCGACGACTCGCAAAGTGCGCAATCCAACGAGCGGTCACGGCCATATCCGCCACGTCGTCATGCGAAAGCACCACGATGCGCGAACGACGGCCGATGAGCGTATCGAGCGACGGGTTCGAACTCGCGATCGGGATCCGCGCGTCGAGCACTTCGATCACGACGTCGACCATGCGCATCGTCTCGGCGATCCGGCGCATCGACCGGACCATGTGGCCCGGATACCATTGAATGACCGCTTCGCCGTCGTGCACGGTTAGAGCGTTCCGAATTGATGGAGCGGCCACAGCCCCATCACCGCGCGGCCGACAATCTGCGACGACGTCGCCGGGCCGAAGCGCCGTGAATCGTCGCTGTGCGCGCGGTTATCGCCGAGCACGTAGAATGCGCCGGGCGGGACGACGGTCGGCGCCGCGCTTGCGGTATCGTGATCGTGCACGTACGGCTCGGTTTGACGGCGCCCGTTCACGTACACCGTTCCCGCAACGATCGCGATCCGGTCACCGGCGGTCGCGACGACGCGCTTCAAATAGAGTTCGGGCTCGCCGGGATCGTGTTTGAAAGCGACGATATCTCCCCGGCGGATACTACGCATTTTGTAGAAGAGCGTATCGACCAAAACAACTTCACCGGAGTCGATCCCCGGGGACATCGACGAACCGGTAACGCGCGGGATGCGCATGAAGAATGCGGCGGCTATCAGGACGAGGACGGCGGATTGCGCGCCGATGATGACGACGGTTCGCAGCTGAGCCGGAGCACGTAAGCTCTGCCAGAGCACGCGTGTCCTTTCCACGTCGCCAAGCGAACTCCGGCTCGCCGCGGCCTGCCGCTAATGCAGGATGCGCAACCGCTGCAGCGGCCAGAAAAGCAAGAACGCATGGCCGGTGAAATGCGATTTCGGGCCGTTGACTTGCGCGAATCCCCAAATGTGCGAGTCCTCGGAGTTGTTCCGGTTGTCGCCCATCATGAAATAGTAACCGTTGGGGATCTTGTCCGGCGCTTGCCACGCGGAGCGCGGCGGAACGTTCGCGACTTGCGGATCGAGCCGGTTGCCGTCGACCGTCACGCCGTAATCCTTGACTTCGAGCTCATAGTTCGGCTTTTGCGCCTCGTACGGTTCGTCGAGCGCAGCGCCGTTGCGGATGACGATGCCCTCGTGGATTTTGAATCTGTCGCCGGGCGCGCCGACGAGGCGTTTGATGAAATCGTTAGTTGAGGGGATGGGCGGTTTAAAGACGACGATGTCGCCGTGGTGCGGCTGCGAAAACCGGTATTCAAACTCGTTGACGAGCAGCACGTCGTGCACTTGCAGCGTCGGCGTCATCGATTCGGACGGGATGAAAAACGTGCGAACGACGAACGTGATCAGAAAGAGCGCAACCAGCCCGGCGACGATAAACGCGTCGAGATATTCGCGAATAACCGTGCGCGCCGACGGCGTCGTCGTGGCGGCAGGCGCCCCCGTCATGACCGCGGCAGAGCCGTCCGGACGGATGCTAATCGCAACGCGCACGATCGCGAAGACGCAAATGAGACCGAAGAGTTCGAGCGGCGTCACGATAGAAAGCTCCGCCTAGCGGGCGACCTTTTTCTCCTTGATTCGAGCCGCTTTTCCGACCTTGTCAGAGAGATAATAGAGGCGGCTGCGGCGCACGATCCCGCGTTTGCTCACTTCGATCCGTTCGACGCGCGGGCTGTGAAGCAGAAACGACTTCTCGACGCCGATACCGTGAGCGATCCGGCGCACCGTGATCGATTCGGCCGAACCGCCGCCTTTGCGGACCGTCACGATGCCTTCGAACATCTGAACGCGCTCCTTACCGCCCTCAACCACCTTTGAATACACCTTGACGGTGTCGCCGGGTCGGAAGATGGGGACTGCGGTCGATTTCTCCTGTTCCTTTTGGATCAGGTCGATAACGTTCATGTCGAGCTCTCTAACGGCATCGGGGCGGACAACCTCGGGATTGTATCACGAGCCCCCTACTGCCCGCAACGCCGCCCGGTTACACGCCGCCCGGTTACGTATATAGGCGCCAAATAGAGATGTCCCCGTCTCAGCCGGATAGAGATGCCCCATCAGGCGAGGCAGCCTCCCCCATGGAGCGCGACGTCGACCCAATGACCAAGGCCGAACTGCACCGCTGGCCGTCCTCGAACGAGTCGCAGCCAAAGCCATCAGCCCGCGAAGCCGCCGTTCAGCTTGGTCGCTCCGAGCGGCATATAAAGCCCCTTTACCGAAGTGCTGCTGTGGCGGACTGACGTCGATCCCTTCACGGCGGCGAGCCTCGTCCCTCGAATTGACGGCTGGTCACCCCGGTACGGGACACGAGCAATTCGGAATGACCGTAGACCCAAGAGTCGCGACAAGCCCGTTTCGATACCCGTAAGACTCGCGTCGAGAGACGAAAAGCGCTCGATTGCGCCAGTTTTTTTTTACGCTTGAGTGCCGAGGATGGCGATCCGATGGAACCGCGCACCGTTTCGGTTGAACGCAACCATAGCGATCGTTCGTTTTAGTCCTTCGTCCCGAGCGGACTAGCGGCAAAGGGCATCGCATTCTCGATCGGCGTACGATGAATTCTCCCGTCACTTTAACCCAGTCACAGTTGCTAGAGTTCTTGCTGAATGTGGCGGTCGTTCGGCCGGTTTTTATTTGGGGTGCACCGGGAATCGGGAAGTCGGCGCTGGTTCAGCGTTTTGCGGATGGGGTTGGGATCCCGTGCGTTTCGTTGCTCGGCAGCCAATTGGCGCCTGAGGACCTCGTCGGCGTACCCCAGATCGTCGACGGGAAGAGCCGCTTTTGCCCACCGACGACCATTGCTCGGGACGAACCGTACTGCTTGTTTCTCGACGAGCTTAATGCGTGCAGTCACGAAGTACAAAAGGCGTTCTACTCGCTCATCCACGAGCGTCGGATCGGCGAATACGTGCTTCCTCGCGGCTCGGTCGTTGTTGGTGCCGGGAATCGTGCGCAAGACAATGCAATCGTCAAACCGATGTCCTCGGCTCTCATTAACCGGATGGTTCACGTCCATCTGAAGGTATCGCATCGTGATTGGCTTGCGTGGGCGATGGACAGCGGCGTGCACCCGCTTGTGTACGAATACATATCGGAGCGCCCGGATCATTTGTGGTCGCAGCCGCCAAAACATGAAGAGCCGTTCTCGACTCCGCGTGCATGGCACATGCTGTCCGACGCATTGATTGAGTACGGCGACCGTATTAGCGAGTCGACGATTGAAACGTTGTCATTCGGCTGTTTATCGCCCGAACATGCTGTACAGTTTCGTGCATTCTTCAAACAGCTTCGCCACAAGTATGCGCTCTCCAAAATCTTGAAAGGCGAGCGCGGCTGGCCGCGCGACCCGAGCGAACGCGACGTACTCTACTTTTCTCGCGCAATCGCTTCGTGGATTACTGTTCAAGGACTTGCCGGAGCGTCGAGAAGATCTTTCTGATAACGGGCAGCATTTAGCATTTACGGCGAAGGCGCTCGTGCGCGATCTCGCCGACATCAACCTGGAGATCGCTCAAATGGTCGTCGCGAGCGATGCCGAGCGCGACTTGCCGAACTGGTTCCTCCTCGAAGTGGTACGCGATCTGCCGCGCATTGTTGCGAAACGCGATGGCTCGGCGCGAGGCTGAAGATCCGGCGAACCGCGACTTCTTTGCGGGCAAGGAGCTCGTTAGGGAGTATCCGCTGTTTCGCTCGCTCTTAAGCAAAACGACGGTGTTGCGTAGTAAAGACGTGTCCTTCCCGCCGGCGGGCTGGCTACGGGTGACATCCCGAGGCCGGATCCTGGTGCACCCGACCCGTCGCGACACCCCGGCCGCTTGGGCATACGCGCTTGCTCATGCGCTGCTGCATTTGGGCTTCGACCACTTCGCGGAGCGCGAAGACCCTCAGGCATGGACATTGTCGTGCGATATCGCGGTATACCGTTTTCTCACCGCGGTCGGTTTCGGTGAGCCCCCGGCGCGTTTCGCCGCACACATCGAACCGTTCTTATCTCGACTTCCTGGCGGAGACGAACGCGAGATGTACGAGGTGCTTCGCGCCTCCGGCGCGGCGCGTTTTCCGTCGTTCGGGCTAACCGGCGAGAGCGCGCCTGACTTCGTCATCGAGAGGCGCGCTCGCGTTGAATACGGTTGGCGATCTAGCGGCTCAAATCCGCATCCCGATGCGCTTGTAATCGGACTGCACGAAGCCGTCGCGGAAGCTATCCTGCATTCTTCGTCCGCTGGGCTCGCATTGCGAGAGAGCAGTGCACTCAACGCGCGCAACGTGCACCTTGCCGCACACGCCCGCGAGTGGTTCTTTACGCAGTACCCCCTCTTAGGCGCGCTCGCGGCATCATTCGAGTTTGTTACGAATCCCGAGATCGTCATTCGCGAGCGTGTGTACATGGCAGCGGTAGACACGCATGCACGAGAGATCTATCTAAATTTGGCTTCGCTCGTCTCGGAAGCACAGGTTCGGTTCGTCATCGCGCATGAGCTCTTGCACGTCGCCCTGCAAACCAGTGGACGTTTACAAGGGCGCGATCGCTACTCTGGAACATCGCGACCGATTTCGTCATCAACGGATGGCTCGTCGAGATGGGCGTCGGTGAGATGCCGCCCGGCTTGCTGTATGATCCCGACCTCTCCGGACTCTCCGCCGAATCGGTGTACGATCGCATTGTTACGGATCAGCGGCGCATGCGTAAGCTTGCGACACTGCGCGGCGTCGGTCTCGCAGATGTCCTCGACGACTCGGTGCGCAAGGTCAATCCGGGTGACGCCGTCGATCTCGACGCCTTTTACCGCGACGCGCTCGCGCAAGGCTATGCAATACATGTGTCTCAGGGGCGCACCCTACTGCCGGGCGGGTTGGTCGAAGCGATTCGCGCGCTTTCGCAACCACCGATCCCGTGGGACGTGGAGCTTGCGCGGTGGATCGATAGCTTTCTCGCACCGGTCGAAAAACGGCGAACCTATGCACGGCCGAGCCGGCGGCAAGGTGCCGCGGCCGACATTCCGCTTCCGCGTTACCTGGCAGCCGATCCCGACCCGGGCCGTACCTTCGCCGTCGTGATCGATACGTCCGGATCGATGAGCCGGAGGATGCTGGGAGAATCGCTCGGCGCGATCGCATCATACGCGGCCGCGCGTGAAGTCGCGGCCGTTCGGCTTGTGTCGTGTGATGCTGCTGCTTATGACCACGGGTACGTTGCGCCGGAGACGATCGCCGATCGGATGACGCTGCGAGGCCGCGGCGGCACGATCTTACAGCCTGGCATCGATGCGCTCGAGCGCGCGCGAGACTTCCCAAAGGAAGGCCCGATCCTTGTCATTACCGATGGATTTTGCGACGCGTTTGTCGTGCGGCGCAAGCATGCAATTTTATTGCCGGCCGGACGGCCGTTTCCGTTCGCGAGCCCGGGCACTCCGATTTTTCGCTTTCACGACACCGATCGGTGACGAGGAGGCGGACTCGACGCTCTCGCTCGTTCGCCGTTACGGATTCGGTTCGCTTGCGCCGTTGAGGCGATCGATCGTGCGGTGGCGGGATTGTTCCCTTCGCCATTCGGCGATTGCGCGATGGTCACCCGAAAGAAGAACCGGCGGGACGTCGATGCCGCGGAATCGCGGCGGACGTGTAAACGCCGGATGATCGAGTGTGTCGCCGTCCGCGAACGACTCGCTCTCGGTCGACGCGTCCGGAAGCGCGCCTTCAACTAAGCGTCCCGTCGCGTCGAGAATTGCAAGCGCGGCGATCTCGCCGCCGGTGAGAACGAAGTCGCCGAGCGCGATCGATTCGACGGGGTAGAGCGACGCAAGTCGGTCGTCGATCCCCTCGTAGTGCCCGCATATCACGATCAGGCGGTCCAGGGCGGCATACCGTCGCGCGGTCGATTGTTCGAATCGCTGACCGGCGGGATCCGTTACAACGATCGCTCGCCGTTCGGCTGGGGGCGCGGTGCGGAAGATCGCGTCGAGGACGCGCGCGAGCGGTTCTATGCGCAAGACCATCCCGGGCCCGCCGCCGTACGGTCGCGCGTCCGCGCGTTCCGTTCCGTCGAGTGCATCGAGCGGCGAATGGAAACGAACATCGATGATGCCGCGTTCGACCGCGCGGCCGACGATCGAGAGTCCGACAAACGGCGCGAACATCTCCGGGAAGAGCGTTACCACGTCGACGTGAAGCATAGGCGGTGCTCTTCGCGGTCCGCCGATTCTTCGCCGTCCGCTCGCCGGCCGGCGCCTACGAGCGAGGGGTCATCGCCCTCGATCGCCGCGATTACTTCCGCGCGCTCGCGGAGTTCGATCAGGCGCTCGTCGAAGCCGCCAGCAACGCGGAACGCCTGCAAGCGCTCAACAAACGAGGCATTGCGCACGTGTCGACCGGCGACCGCAATCGTGCGATCGAAGCGTTCACCGCAGCGCTGGAGATTAACCCGCGCTTCGCGCCGGCGATAGTGAACGTCGGAAACATGCTGCTGGAAGATAACGACATCGACGATGCGATCGAGCACTATCAAGCCGCGTTGCGGATTGACGAACGTTATGCGCCCGCGCACCAAAATCTCGCGGTCGCATACCGCCGTCTCGGTAGACGCGGGGACGCCGTTCGAGAATTACGCCTGGCGGCGCGATTCGATACGCCGAGTTGGCTGCTGCGATGGCAGCGCCGTTAACGGCGAACCCTGTTCGCAGAGCGCGAATGATTGCGTCCAAAACGCGGATTGCATCGCGCGTACCCCCGTTGCATCTGTAAACGTGTAACGCACGCCGGATCAGCGACTTCCAGCGCCTACTCCGGCGACGTTTTGCCGGCGATCGCGTCCGTCTTTGTGATGTCTTGGAGATATTCGAAGAGCTGCGGCAGCGTGATCCGCTCGAGCGCGTTGCGTTTCTCGACGCCGTCGCTCTCTTCGCCTTCATCGCGAAGGTAGCACCGAGATTCGACGCCGCCGGGGGCCTCGCTTAAAAACGAGACGGCGTAACCTTTGCCGAGCGTGTCGTCGTAGATGCGCAGCGCGGCGGGGTTCAGAATTTCGATCGAATGGCTCGTGTTGTGTGCGTCGAAAATCGTGATCGTGAGATAGTCACGGTTGACGATTTCGATCGTGCTCACGACAAACGTGTTCTTCGTTGAAAAGAACTCGTGACCGCGCTTATTACGGCTGGAAACTTCATAGAACACCCGATGCGCGACGAACCGGTTGAGGATCTTCCGGAGCGTCGCGATCGAGGCGAGCGTTTCGGTCCGATTACCGCGCGTGTAAATGATCTTCAATCGGGTCGATCCGACCTTTGTTCGAAATTCGGGACGGGAGTCGTTGCACGGGTCCCGGAAGAAGCCCTCCTCGATGCTTTCCATCCCCGATCTCGCGGTCGTCAGCGCCCTTGCGCTGATGATTTTTGGCCCCGATCAGCTTCCGAAAGTCGCTCGGAAGGTCGGCCACATGATGCGCGACGTGCAGAACACCTCGCAGTCGTTCATCCGTGAGATCGAGCGTGCTGCCGACGACCACCCGGCCGAACCGATGCACGGCTACGCGGACGTGCCGCAAACCTATCCCGAATATCATTACGACGAGAGCGCCTACCACGCCGACTATGCGACCGGCACGTCGAACGGCGCGGCAAGCGCTCCGGCCGCGGGCGCGCACTGGAGCCAAACGGTCGGCGGCTCATCCAGCGGCTCGACGTCGCCGGACGCGGCTGCCTCGACCGCACCGCCGGCGGCAAGCGTGCATGAAGCGCGCCTCTCGACCAGCGAACCGCCTTTCCATCATGGCGATCCGCCCTCGACGAGCGGAGACTAGCCGGCTACGAGCGGCGACCAGCTCCGCGGTTCATAGACCGCAAAGACGCCGCCAAAGCCCGATAACGCGACGCACATATGCCTGCGTCTCGGCGTAGGGCGGGATCGCGCCGTACCGGTCGACCGCGCCCGGCCCGGCATTGTAGGCGGCAATCGCGCGTTCGTACCGGTCCTGTGGTGGAAGGCGCGCGTAGCGGTCGATCATTCCGCGTAGGTAGCGAACCGTACCGTCGAGGTTCGCCTCCGGGTCGGCCGGATCGACGCGCAGGCCGGCGGCGGTCTCCGGCATGAGCTGCCCGAGCCCAATTGCCCCGGCGCTCGACCGCGCGCGCGCGTGCCAACTCGACTCGACCGCGACCAGCGCCACGATCAACCGGGCATCAAGCCTCGCGCGGTCGGCCTCCCAAATGACGCGGTCGGCGAGCCGGCGGCTCATCACCGTTCCGAGCGTCGGGTCGAAGCTGCGCAGCGCGCCCGCGTACGCGTCGGGGACCGACGCCGCGTGGGCCGGCCCCGTCGTTGCGGTGACGGCGAACGAGAGAAAAAGAAGAAGCACCGGTACGCGCATCACTGCTCGCCGGTGCCCCTTCTCCGCCGTCGCAAGACGGCTTGTGTTCGACTAGATGTTGAAGTTCGACCGGATCTCCGTGATCCGGCTCTCGAGTAACGTCCTCGCCTGCCGCTGCAAGCGGACCTTCTGATCGTCCGGTAACCGCTGGAAGATCACATAGCCGGCGGCCGAAAGAACGCCTCCCAGCACGCCGATGAGCATCGTCCGTCCGGCTTCACCGGCAGGCCGGCTCCCGCTCGGTTCGATGTTTCCCCCGGTGACATCCGATTTGGTTTGGTAAGACTCCGACATCGCTCTCCTCTCCTGGTGCACACGGCCTTTACCCAGAATCAGCGGGCTCGTGTTCTCGCAGGTAACGAATGTGCGTCGGAAATTGGCGCGCGAGGTTCTCGATCGCAAGCTCCGCCGCCCGGACGATCGCAACCACGTCCGCTCGATCGCGTGCGTCGACCGGCCACCGGACGAACATCGCGCCCTTCTCGATCCGTTCCTCGAGCGCGATCTCGAGGTGAAACCGCAGACCCATGTAGGCGGCCTGCACGATCGCTGATGCTCCGGCACAGACGACGTCCTCGCCGGCCGGCGCGTAGCCCGCATGCCCGTCGGCACGAAAAGAAGCGAGACGCCCGGAAGCGTCTCGAACAAAACAGATCTCTAACGACGGGGTCGCGCTACGGGAGCGCGATTTTGGTGATCTTGATCTCGGCAAACCGTTGACGATGGCCGACGAGCTTACGAACGCGCTTCTTCGGCTTGTACTTGAAGACGAGAATCTTCTTGTCTTTGGCCTGGCGCAGAACGGTCCCGAGGACGCTCGCTCCGGAGACAGCGGGGGTGCCGACGGCAACGGTATCGCCGTTCGATCCGAACACAACGTGATCGAAGGTCACTTCGGCGCCGACTTCGGCTTCGAGGAGGTCGGTGCGGATAACGTCACCTTCGGCGACGCGATACTGCTTGCCGCCCGTCACGATGATGGCGTACATAACTTGGGGACTTTATCACGATGCTCGGAGCGCTGTCAATGACAAATCGGTCGGTTCGACCGCTTCAACCGGCGGGCCGTCGTCGAGCTTGAGGGTCAGGCACTTGGCCGAGCCACCCGCGCGATGAAACTCTGAGAGCTCAGTGCAGAACGTCCGGTAGCCGGCGTCGCGCAAGCGGTCGCGGAGCTGGCGCGACGCGTCGTGCATGACGACCGAGTCGCCAAGCTCCACGGCGTTGCACGCGAACGCGAGCGCGTCGTCGGCCGAGACTTCGATGAGATAATCCGGCTCGATCGACCGGCGCAACAACACTTGCGCTTGCGGCGAGAAGGCGTCCATGTACGCGATTACGTGTCCCGACGCGAGCGGACAGAGCGCCGTATCGAGATGATAGAAGCGTTCGTCGACGAGCAGCAGCGGGATCACGCGCACGCCGACGATCTCGGAGAGTTGGAGCGCGGCGGTGCGCTCGGAGCGCCAGCCGTATCCCGCGTAGAGCTGCGGACGCACGCGGTCGAAGAGCGCGTCGCCGGCGCCTTCGAAAAACGTTTGCTGGAGAAACGTCGTTGCGAAACCCGCGCGCGTGAGCATCGCGCGGTATTCGCCTTGCTCTCGCCGGCGCTCGGGATGACGGAAGCTTGCGAGGATCGCGAGATTGCCAGTGATCAGCGCGGCGTTGGCGGTAAAGACGAGATCGGGCAGCCCTTGCAGCGCGCCCATCTCGATGATTTCGACGTCGCCCGCAACGCCGAGCGTCTCGATGAAACGATCCCATTGGCGTCGCGCTTCGGGAGCCGCGTATCCAATGTGGCGCGTCATCCAGGGATTGATGTCGTAGGTGACGCCAAAGTGATCGGGTGGGCAGACGAGCATCCGCGTCTTCATGCTCGTACTATAAGGCGTTTGCGTTATGGGGGCATTATGCAAATGGTAAGCGCGTTTTCCCGCCGTTCGGACCAACGGTTGTGATTTGTAAACGGAGGGTAATTTTCACGCATGAACCGGAACGACGACATCCCGCCCGAACGCAATGCGCTGCCAAACGAAGTCGACGATCACCCCGACTCCGGCATGCCGCGTCAGCTTCGCACGCAAGCTGAGAACGTTCGGCCGCTCGGGCGCGAGGAAGCGATCGTGGGGGGCGTGCCCAACCCCTCAGCGCTCAGTGAAGCTGAGCGAAATCGAGAAACGGTCTACGGCGAGGTGGACGACGCGCAGCAAGGCGAAGATCGCGCTGACGCGCAGCGCGGTTCCCTCTAAGACGATCCTGTGAAGCTAGCCCTCCGCAAGCGGATCGACGAAAAGCTCGTCACCTTCGACCCGAATGCGGTGGACCGGCAGCGATACGATCGCCGGTAGGGTCAACGCGGCGCCGGTGGTGACGTCGAAGAACGCACCGTGACGCGGGCACATGATGCGGCAGCCGTCGAGTTCGCTTTCACCAAGCTCGCCGCCGTCATGCGTGCACACATCTTCCACCGCATAAAAGGCCCCGTCGACGTTGCAAATCAGGATGGCGGTACTACCGACGACGACGCGTTTTGTCGCTCCGTCGGGAATCTCGTCGCGACGCGCGCTCGGTGTTGCAGCATGCATTATCCGAAACTACCGCGCGGCATTGCGAACATCCCGTGCCGCCGTCGCAAGATAAAAAAAAACCTCGCCGGTTCGAACGGCGAGGCTTTCTCATGATGCGAGCGACGACGACGGCCGTTAGCCGACCGAGCCTTCCATCTCCATCTTGATCAAACGGTTGAGTTCAACCGCATACTCCATCGGCAGCTCTTTCACGAAAAAATCGAAGAAACCGTTGACGATCATCGCAGTCGCATCCGCTTCGGTCAAGCCGCGGCTCATCGCATAAAACAACTGCTCCTCGCCGATCTTCGAAACGGATGCTTCGTGTTCGACCGTCGAACGCTGTTCATCAACTTTGATCGTCGGCTTCGTGTCGCTCGTTGAATGATCGTCCATGATCAGCGCGTCGCACTTCACGCGGGTCTTCGCGCCGACCGCGCCTTTGTACACGTCGACCAAACCGCGGTATGTCGTCTTCCCGCCATGTGCGGAGACCGATTTGTTCGTGACGACCGACGTCGTGTTCGGCGCGGCGTGAATCACCTTGGCGCCGGCATCCTGATGCTGACCTTCACCCGCGAATGCGGCCGAGAGAATCTCACCGCGGGCGCCTTCACCCATGAGGTAAATCGCCGGATATTTCATCGTCAACCGCGAGCCGATATTGCCGTCGACCCATTCGACGGTCGCGTTCTTGTACGCGACCGCGCGCTTGGTGACGAGGTTGAAAATGTTCCGGTACCAGTTTTGAATCGTCGTGTAGCGGATCGACGCGCCTTCCATGGCGATGAGCTCTACGACCGCCGAATGCAACGAGCTCGTCGAGAACTGCGGTGCCGTGCAACCCTCGATGTAGTGAACCTTCGAGCCTTTGTCCGCGATGATCAGCGTGCGCTCAAACTGACCCATGTTTTCGGTGTTGATCCGGAAATAGGCTTGCAGCGGCGACTTCACTTCGACGCCCGGCGGAACATAGACGAACGAGCCGCCCGACCACACGGACGAGTTCAACGCCGCGAACTTGTTGTCTTGAACCGGAATCACCGTCGCGAGATACTTCTTGACGATCTCGGGGTGCTCGCGCAGCGCCGTGTCCATGTCGCAGAAGATCACGCCGTCTTTGGCGAGATCCTCGCGCACCGAATGGTACACGACCTCCGATTCGTACTGGGCGGAGACGCCGGAGAGAAACTTCCGCTCGGCTTCGGGGATCCCGAGCCGGTCGAATGTGCGCTTGATGTCGTCCGGAACATCGTCCCAGTTTTGCTCGGCGCGCTCGCTCGACTTCACGAAGTAGTGGATGTCGTCGAAGTTGATCTCGTTGAGACGCGCGGTGTCGCCCCATTCGGGCATGGGCTTCGAGCGGAAGACGTCGAGGGCTTTGAGCCGGAAGTCGCGCATCCACGCCGGCTCGTTCTTCATCTCGGAGATCCGCTCGACGATCGCGCGCGTCAGCCCCTTCTCCGACTTGAAGACGTACTTGTCTTCCGAGTCGTGAAAACCGTGCCGGTAATCCTCGACGAGGGATTCCGCCACCGGGGCGGTGAGCTCGACGGCCATTTCGATTCGCTTTCTCTGACGACAACGATCCGGGAGACCGGACC
>JAABUQ010006425.1_pt1 | contig 17839 bp, 18 predicted proteins | sample 5560001 | NCBI WGS metagenome assembly JAABUQ01 (sample SAMN10711888, study PRJNA513371) | rock metagenome | isolation source: Antarctica rocks | place: Antarctica: Victoria Land, Finger Mt nord | collected 2015-12-18
TGCGCTACCTGATGCGCCGGCTCCGCAACCAGATGCCGGGCGCGCCTGTGCTCGTCGGGCTATGGCAGGCCGATCCCGCGACCCTCGCCGATGAGCGGCTGCGCGCGGCGGTGGGTGCGGACCACTACGTCACGACGCTGCGGGACGCAGTGGATGCTTGCGTGGCAGCAGCCCGGGCGTCCCAGCAGTTGGCACGGGCCGAGCCAGTGCCTGCATAGTCGGGTGCCTGCATAGTCGGGCGCCTGCATAGTCGAGCGCCTGCATGATCGGGGGCCTGCATGATCGGCTGCCGGCGTGATCGGATGCCAACCTGACGGGATCAGGCCGTCGATTCGGTCCTGACCTGGTCCAGCGCCACCAGCTTGCCGTCGCGCTCAAAGTGCCAGAACGTCCAGCCGTTGCAGCTCGGCACGTTCTGCACCGCCGCGCCGACCTGGTGGATGCTGCCGCGCAAGCGGCCGTGCAGCAGCGTCCCGTCGGCCGATACGGTGGCCTGGATGCGGCGCTGCTTGTCCATCACCTGGGTCCCCGGCGGCACCAGGCCACGTTCGACCAGGTTGCCGAACGGCACCCGCACGACCTCCCGCTTGGTCGGCGACGACGTCATGCCTTCGAGTGACGCCGGCCGCTCCCGCCGGACCCGGCCAATCGCGGCCTCCACATAGGCCGGATGCCGTTCCATGCCGATGAAGTGCCGGTGCAGCCGCTTGGCCACCACCGCCGTCGTCCCGGTGCCCAGGAAGGGATCAAGCACGATGTCGCCCGGCGACGTGCTGGCCATCAGCACCCGGTGCAGCAGCGCCTCCGGCTTCTGCGTCGGGTGCAGCTTGAGGCCATGCTGGTTCCGCAGACGCTCCGGACCCGTGCAGAGCGGCAGGAACCAGTCGCTGCGCATCTGCAGGTCGTCGTTGAGCGCCTTCATCGCCTGGTAGTTGAACCGGTAGCGGCTGTCCCGCCCGCGCGCCGCCCAGATCAGCGTCTCATGCGCGTTGGTGAAGCGCCGGCCGCGGAAGTTCGGCATCGGATTGGCCTTGCGCCAGACCACGTCGTTGAGGATCCAGAACCCGAGGTCCTGCAGGATCGCGCCGATGCGGAAGATGTTATGGTAGGCGCCGATCACCCACAGCGTCCCATCCTTCTGCAGCAGCCGCCGGCATTCGCCCAGCCACTCGCGGGTGAAGCGGTCGTAGGATGCGAAGTCGCTGAACCGGTCCCAGTCATCATCCACGCCATCGACCAGGCTGTCATCGGGCCGCCGCAGCTCGCCGCGCAGCTGCAGGTTGTAGGGCGGGTCGGCGAAGACGCAGTGGACCGAGGCTGTCGGCAGCATGCCCATCAATGGAATGCAGTCGCCGAGTTGCACCTGGTCCAGCGGCAGTTCACTCGCGATTTCCACCATACCTCGTCACCGTTGCACGCCATCTTCGATACGCGGGTCTGCGATACGAGGGGGCACCATGCCGATGCGCCGGAAGCCGCGTCAATCTGCCGGAGTCGCCAAGCGCCGCACCGTGCCGAAGCCGGCCCTGTGATGCGGACATGGGCCGAGGGCCAGCAGGGCCGCGCGATGGGCGGCGGTGCCATATCCGGCGTTCGACGCCCACCCATATCCCGGATGCCGCCGGCCGAGCCGCACCATCGCGCGGTCGCGGACCACCTTTGCCACGATGGACGCGGCGGCGATGGACAGGGACAGTGCATCCCCGCCGACGCAGCAGGTGACGCAGCAGGGCAGGGCCGGCGCCTGGTTGCCGTCCACCAGCGCCAGATCCGGGATCTCTGGGAGGCGGAAAACAGCGCGCCGCATCGCCAGCAGCGAGGCTTGCAGGATGTTCAGCCGCATGATCTCGCTGACCGACGCCGCGCCGACCCCGATCTCGGCGTTGCTCGTCCGCAACACCGAGTAGGCCATCTCGCGGGCGCCAGCGCTCAGCTTCTTCGAGTCGTCCAACAGCCCGGCAAGCCCGTCCGGCACGCCATCAGGGAAAACGACAGCCGCGGCCACCACGGGTCCGGCAAGCGGCCCCCGGCCGGCTTCGTCCACCCCGGCCACCCTGCCGCCATGCTGCGCCTCACGCGTGAAGTCCGGCCTCATGCCCGGCAGGATAGCCCGCCCACGCTGCCAAGACCAACGCCTAGCCTGCTCCCGCCTCCTCTAGGACAGCGAGCGCTCCCCAGCCCCATGCGTGGGCCGTGCTACAGCAGCGACAACTGCTCCCCGGCCTGGGCGGGCAGCCGGAACTGGGTCGCATCCAAGCCCTCACGGCCCATGAAGCCGAGCTGCCGCAGGGCACGTCCGAAGCGTTGCGCCAGCAGGTCGGCATAATCCCCCGCCCCGGTGAACCGCTGCCCGAACCGGCTGTCGTTCAGGTCCCCGGCGCGGGTCTGGCGGATCAACGCCAGCACGCGGCGGGCACGGTCCGGCACATGCTCGTGCAGCCAGGCGGTGAACACCTCCCGCAGCTCATGCGGCAGGCGCAGCAGCACGTAGCCGGCGTGCTGCGCCCCATGCCGCCGGGCAGCCTTCAGAATGTTCTCCAGCTCCATGTCGTTCAGCCCCGGGATCATCGGCGCCGCCAGCACGCCCGCGGGGACGCCGGCGGCAGCAAGCTCGGCAATGGCCTGCAACCGCCGCGCCGGAGTGGCCGCCCGCGGCTCCATGCGCCGGGCCAGGGCGGGGTCGAGCGTCGTCACCGACAGCCAAACCCGCACCAGCCCGCGCGCCGCCATCCGCCGCAGGATGTCCAGGTCGCGCAGCACCCCGGCCGACTTGGTGACGATGCTGACAGGGTGGCCGAACCGCTCCAGCACCTCCAGCACCGAGCGGGTCAGCCGCAGCGTGCGGTCCACCGGCTGGTAAGGATCGGTGTTGGAGCCGAGTACCATAGGCCGCGCCACATAGCCGGGCCGCCGCAGCTCCCGCTCCAGCAGGGCCGCCACGTCCGGCTTGAAGACGATCGTCGTCTCGAACTCCAGGCCCGGCGAGTAGCCGAGATAGGCATGGCTGGGCCGGGCATAGCAGTAAACGCAGCCATGCTCGCACCCACGGTACGGGTTGACGGCGCGGTCGAAGCCCAGGTCCGGGCTGTCGTTCCAACTGATGGCGCTTTTCGAGGCGTCGTGGACCAGCACGGTAGGCAGCGGCGACAGGTCGGTCCCTAGGAACTCCCATCCATCCCCGACCGGCGTGGTGCCGAGCCGGTCATAGCGGGCCTGTGGGTTGACCGTCGCCCCGCGGCCTGGCCGGGACAATCCGGGTCCGGCTTGCGCGGGTTCCGCCTCCGGCAACTCGCCGAGGTCGAAAGCGGCAAGAGCGTCCTCATCCCACGGGCTGCGTGACAACTCACGGCCGGCAACCGAACCATCGGGCATAGTAGTGTTCCCTGTGCGTTCCTAAACGGACGCTACATAGACCCACCCACCCTGTCAAGAACACAAACGGAACACGCCTACACGGCCGCCCCTTACTCGGCGGCCCGCAGATGCTCCTGCAGGCGCGGCATCAGCTCGACCAGGTTGCAGGGGCGATGGCGGCTGTCCAACTGCCAGCGCAGGATGTCGTCCCAGGCATCCTTCACTGCCCCGGTGCTGCCCGGCAACGCAAACAAATAGGTGCCGCCAGCCACCCCGGCCATGGCGCGCGACTGCATAGTCGAGGTGCCGATCTTCTGGTAGCTCAGCATCCGGAACAGCTCTCCGAAGCCCTCAATCCGCTTCTCGACGACCCGGTCGAAAGCTTCCGGCGTCACGTCCCGCCCAGTCACCCCGGTGCCGCCCGTGGTGATCACCGCGTCGATGGTCGGGTCGGCGATCCAGGCCCGCAACCGCGCTTCGATCAAGCCCGCCTCATCGCGTTCGATAGCCCGGGCGCCGACGTGGTGCCCCGCATCTGTAATGCGCCCGGCCAGCACGTCGCCCGAGCGGTCATCCGCTGCGGTGCGGGTGTCGGATACGGTCAGCACCGCAATATTGACCGGGATAAAAGCCCGGGAAGCGTCGATCTGCGACATCAATGGCTCTATGTTTCAGCGGGGGTTTCAGCAGGGGTCCCGTGTTTCAGCAGGGATGTAGGGTCAGTGGATCTGCGCCACCAGGCCCCGCGGCGCTTCCCGCTTCGGCACCCACTCCTCGAACTGCGGCCAAACGCCGGCGGCAACGTCGTCCAGGCTCGGGGCAGGCAGGCCCAACTGCGCCGCATACAGCCACGTGTAGGTCAGCGCCTGCGGGATGTAGGCCCGTGTCTCCTCGTTCGGCACGCTCTCGATGAACAGCAGCGGGTCGCCCATGTCCCGGATGTCGCCCGCCCACCGCGCGAAGCCGCCAGGCCCGGCGTTGTAGCTGGCCAGCAGGCGGATCAGGTCATTCCTGACGATGTCATACCGCGCAAGCCGAAGCAGGTAGCGCTGGCCCAGGTCCAGGTTGGTCGCGGGGTCGTGCAGCTTGAACCGCCGCGGCGACTCGGCGCTGTCCTGCTTCAGGGTTTCGGCCGTTATCGGCATGATCTGCATCAGGCCCCGTGCGCCGGCACTGGAGACGGCATCGGGATTGAAGTTGGATTCGAGCCGCGCCAGCCCATACATCAGCGCCGGGTCGATGCGGAAGCCGCCGGTCGGGCGGAAGCCCGCCGTGGGCAGCCGGATCGCCGCTCCCTCCCCGACGGTCTGCACCAGGGGCGTCAACTGCGCCGCCAGCCCGTTCAGCCCGGCCGCCTGCGCGATCAGCAGGATGGACCGGGTGAAGCCGGCCCGGTCCTGCATCGCGGCCCAAAGCTGGCGCAACTCGGCCTCCGCCCGCGCGGGCTCGCCGACTTGCAGCAGGGCGAAGGCGCGGCGTTCGCCAGGGATGGCGTCAATAGCGTCGATGTCGGCTTGCCCAAGCGTGCCAGCCGAGAAGAGCTTGGATGTGCCGGTGCCCAGGCCCAGGGCGCGCCGGGCGATCAGGCCGTAGAAGGCGCGGGGGTTCTCCGCGGCCCGCTGCATCCAGGGTGCGTAGCCCGCGAGGTTATGGCGTCGCATCTCCGCCCGCGCCGCCCAGAACGCCGCGGCAGACCTGCGGTTGAGATTGGTCAACGGGGCATAGTACGAGGCGGCGAACATCGGCAGCGCCAGGTCGGCCCTATTCAGGCGCCACGCGGCCAGCCCAGCGATGTACGGCGCCAAGCCGATCTCGCCACCCGCCCGGCGGTTGGCTGCCTCGGCCAGGTTGTAGGCCTCGGTGTCTCGTCCCTGGGTGAACAGGACCTGGGCGACCTCCGCCCGCAGCACGGCGCCGTACAGCCGGTCCATGCCAGGCGTGCGGGCGATCAGGCGGACGGCGCGGTCGGCCCGGCCGGCGCGGGCCGGTTCCATCACGCTGCGGTCCAGCACCGGGTTGCGGAGCAGCATCCGTCCGGTCGGATCCCCATCGTCTGGCGGCATCAGCGTAGTGGACGCGGCCAGGAACGGCACCGCGGGCGGTGGGGGGGGCGGGGTGACGCCCCTCGGCAACTGTGCCACCAGCAGGCTGTAGAGGGCCGGTGCGTCCGGCAGGTCCGGGTAGTGGACCAGCCAGGCCCCAAGCTGGTCCGCAGGCGCCGCCGCGCCAGCCCTGGTCAGCCGGTCGGCGAGGATATGGCCAAGCACCAGGCTGTGCGGCAGCAGCGCGGTTTCGGCCACGGCAGCCGGGTCGGACCGGCGCTGCATCTCGAAGATGGTGCGGACCCGCACGGCCTCGCTAGGCGGCAACGGCTGCGGCAGGGCGAGGCCGGCCGCACTCATCGGCGACACCCGGGGCATGGCCATCGCCACCTCCTCCATTGCATCACGCGCAGAGACGCCTGACACAGCAGCGCCTGCGAGGATCGCGGCCCCGGCAATGAAGGCCCGGGCGGCGGGAAGACGGGAAAGTACGCGGCCAATCCCTTGCATGGGCCGGCTGCTACACGTCCTGCCGTCCAGGCACAAGACAAGCATCGGCGACCGCCGATAACCATAATGCGAGGCTTCGAGTCCTAGCGTACAGTATCGATGCTTTGCCGCAACTCCAAGAGATCGCTCCACAGATCCCTTTTAGCTGCGGGTGTCCGCATCCATTGTTCCTGCGGTAGCATCGGCATCGCCGGCACCGATGCGGCACCGTCGGCCATCGGCACCGTCAACCAACGTCCCCGCAGCCGCCGGATGCCGTCCGCGGCTCCAGCCAGCGCCTTCGCGGGCGCAGCCCCCAGCAGCACCATGCGGCGCGGCTGCATGAGCACGAGGGCACGCATCAGGAACGGCAGGCATGCCTGCACCTCCGCCTCGGTCGGCGCCCGGCTGCCCGGCGGGCGCCACGGGACAAGGTGGGTCAGCAGGATGCCGGACCGGTCCAGCCCGATGCTCGCCAGCACACGGTCCATCAGGGCGCCGGCTGCTCCGGAGAACGCCGCCCCTGCACGATCGTCATCGGCAGCAGGCGCTTCAGCGACCAGCACCAGCCCGGCCGCGGGATTGCCGCTCGGCCGGACGGTGCTGGTCGCCGTATCGCGCAACGGGCAGCCGTCGAACGCCTCCATGGCGGCGTGCAACTCGGGCAGCGAGGTTGCGGCGGCGGCCAACGCCTGCGCGCGGGCCGGGGCGGCAGCGGCGGACAACAGCGGAGGCAGCCGGGCCGCAACGGCCATGGGCGGGGCAGTGGACGCAGGCGATGCGGTGGACGCAACAGGAGCAGCGGTGGGTGCAGGCCGGGGCGCGAAGCGGTCCAAGGGCGCATCCGCCACGGCCTCGTCGGCACCCCACTCGACCAGGAGCCGCAGGGCCGCCAGGTCGTCCATTACCGTATTCCGTGGGGTTGTGGCATGGATGCGAAAATGTGGCGCGCGGCGGTTTTGCACAACCCGGCGGGAACCCCACCTATGGGGCTCTGGCGGTCCAGGCCGCACAAAACATGAAGCCGGGGCGTTCCAGCATGGCGGAGCGCACCCCGGGACGGAGGATGCAATGGCTGAAGGTACCGCTTCGCGTGAGGCGATGGAATTTGACGTGGTCATCGTGGGTGCCGGCCCCGCCGGGCTTGCCGCGGCCATCCGGCTGAAGCAGTTGGCGCCCGAGGCCGGCGTCTGCGTGGTGGAGAAGGGCGGCGAGGTCGGCGCGCACATCCTGTCCGGCTGCGTGATCGAGCCGCGTGCCCTGGAGGAACTGCTGCCGGACTGGCAGGCCCTAGGTGCCCCGCTGAACACCCCGGCGACCGACGACCGCTTCCTGTTCCTGACGGAAACGCGCGCCATCAAGCTGCCGAACCCGCCGCAGATGAACAATCACGGCAACTACATCGTCAGCCTGGGCGAGGTCTGCCGCTGGCTGGGCACCCAGGCGGAGGCGCTGGGCGTCGAGATTTACCCGGGCTTCGCCGCAGCCGAGGTGCTGGTCGAGGACGGCCAGGTCGTCGGCGTCGCCACCGGCGACATGGGCATCGAGAAGTCCGGCGAGCACGGCCCCAACTACCAGCCCGGCATGGAGCTGCGTGCGCCCTACACCCTGTTCGCCGAGGGCTGCCGCGGCTCGCTCAGCAAGCAGGTGACCGCGCGCTTCGGCTTGCGCGACGGCCGCGACCCGCAGACCTACGCCATCGGCATCAAGGAGCTGTGGGAAATCCCCGCCGCCAACCATAAGCCCGGCCTGGTCGAGCACGCCGTGGGCTGGCCGCTGGACAGCAGCACCTATGGCGGATCTTGGCTCTACCACTTCGGCGACAACCTGGTATCGTACGGCTTCGTCGTCGGCCTGGACTACAGCAACCCCTGGCTGTCCCCCTTTGACGAGATGCAGCGCTTCAAGACCCACCCCGCCATGCGCAAGCACTTCGAGGGCGGCCGGCGCATCAGCTACGGCGCCCGCGCCCTGAGTGAGGGCGGGTTCCAGAGCATCCCCAAGCTGACCTTCCCCGGCGGCGCGCTGATCGGCGACACCGCCGGGTTCCTGAACGTGCCGAAGATCAAGGGCACCCACGCCGCCATGAAGTCCGGCATGCTGGCCGCCGAGGCGGTGGCCGACGCGCTGGCGAACGGCCGCCCCGCGGAGCCTGTCAGCTATGAGCAGCGCTTCCGCGACAGTTGGCTGTTCACTGAGTTGCAGGGCGCCCGCAATATCCGGCCCGCATTCGCCAAGCTCGGCCTGTATGGCGGCATCGCCTACTCTGCGATGGACACCTTCCTGCTTCGCGGCAAGGCGCCGTGGACGTTCCACCACGCCCACGCCGACCACGAGAGCCTGCGCCCGGCCAGCGCGTCCGCCCGCATCGCCTACCCGAAGCCGGACGGCAAGCTGACCTTCGACCGCCTGTCCTCGGTGTTCATCAGCAACACCAACCATGAGGAGAACCAGCCGCCGCACCTTCGCCTGCAGGACCCCGGCCGCTGGGAGGGCGTCAACTGGGACCGCTTCGCCAGCCCCGAGAGCCGCTACTGCCCTGCCGGCGTATACGAGGCCGTCGAGACCGAGAACGGCCACCACCGCCTGCAGATCAACGCGCAGAACTGCGTCCACTGCAAGACCTGCGACATCAAGGATCCCACCCAGAACATCGACTGGGTGGTGCCCGAGGGCAGCGGCGGGCCGAACTACCCGGCCGGCATGTAGCCGATGCGCCGCCTCGCCCTGCTGGCCTGCGCCGCCCTGTTCGGCGCAGGTGCCGCCGATTACGGGCCGGACCCGGCGGACGGCACGTCGCACTTCGTCGGCACTGGCGCCTACGGCAGCTATCTCACGGGCCGCTTCGCCGCGCAGCAGTCCGACCTGGGCGTCGCCGCCGACCGGCTGGAAGCCGTGCTGACCTTGGAGCCCGGCGTGCCCGAGCTGGCGGAGCAGGCGTTCCTGGCGGCGCTGCTCGACGCCAGGCCCGACGCCGCCCGCCTGGCGTCCAGCCTGCCCGACAACCCGATCGCCCGGCTGGACATGGCCGACCGCGAGGCCAAGTCCGGCAACTGGAACGCGGCCGAGACGGCGTTCAGCAACCTTCCGCAGCAGGGTTTGACCCAGGTGCTTCGCCCGTTGCTGGTGGCCTGGGCGGAGCAGGGCGCCGGCCGATCCGCCACCGCACTCGCGTCGTTGCAGGCCGCGATCGAGTCTGGGCGCTTCCGGCCGGTGATGACGCTGCACGCCGCCCTGATTGCCGACCTCGGCGGGCGCACGGGGGACGCCGGGCGGCTGTATGAGGCTGCGCGGCGCGAATACGGCGTGATGAACATCCGGCTGGGGCAAATCCTCGCCAGTTGGCACGCCCGCAACGGCGACATGGCGGCAGCCGAGGGCACCGTGGCCGAAATGGCGGCGTCGAACGCAGATGTCTCGATGGCGCGGCAGGCCCTGCTGGCCGACGCCGCCAAGCCAGCTGTCCGCAACGCAGCCGATGGACTGGCGGAGGTCTATCTCGCGATGGCTGCGACCCTGCGGCAGCAGAACGCCGCCGAGCTGGCGCTGGTGGTGCTGCGTCTGGCGCTGGACGTGCGCCCGGACTTCACCGCCGCGCGGCTGCTGCTATCGGACATGCAGGACGTGGCGAAGCAGCCGACGGGGGCGCTGGACACCCTGGCGGCGGTCCCCGACACCGATCCTCTGCTGACCGTCGTGCAGTTACGCCGGGCGGGACTGCTGGATGAGCTGAAGCAGACCGATGCGGCCACCAGCCTCCTGAACGAGCTGGCGTCGCAGCATCCCGACCAGCCGGAGCCGCTGGCGGCATTGGGCGACCTGCTCCGCCGCCGCAACCGGTTCGCGGAGGCCATCCCCGTCTATGACCGCGCCATCGCCCGCGTCGGCACCCCCACCCGCAGCAACTGGCCACTGTTCTACGCCCGCGGCATCGCCCTGGAGCGCGAGGGCAAGTGGGACCGGGCGGAGGCCGACTTCCGCTATGCCCTGGAGCTGTCGCCAGACCAGCCGGGCGTGCTGAACTACCTCGGCTACGCCTGGGCCGAGCGGGGCGAGCACCTGGACCAGGCGCGCATCCTGATCGAGCGCGCGTTGGAGCAGGACCCGAACGACGGGTCGATCATCGACAGCCTGGGCTGGGTTCTGCTGCTGCAAGGCGACAAGCAGGGCGCGCTGACCCGGCTGCAACGCGCGGTCGAGCTGATGCCGGAGGACAGCACCGTCAACGGCCACCTCGGCGACGCCCTGCAAGCGGTCGGGCGGCATCGGGAGGCGGAGTTCGAGTGGCGCCGCGCCCTGACCTTCCAGCCGGAGCCGGCCGAGGCCGCCCGGATCGAGGCCAAGCTGCGGACCCTGCCCGACGCCGGGGGAGCCGGACCGGCATCCCCGCCGCAGTAAGCGCCGCCTTCCATGGACACCGAGCTTGCGCCGGCCAAGGTCAACCTGTTCCTCCACGTCGTCGGCCGGCGTGACGATGGCTACCATGAGCTGGACAGCCTGGCAGTGTTCCCCGGCGCGGCGGACCGTTTGGAGGCCACGCCTGCGCTTGACCTGACCTTGCAGGTGGGTGGCCCTTTCGGCGCAGGGCTGGACGGCGGACCGGACAACCTAGTGCTGCGGGCAGCGCGAGCCTTGGCTGGCTACGCCGGCGCCGATGCCGGAGCGCGGCTGGTGCTGGACAAGCGGTTGCCGGTTGCCAGCGGCATCGGCGGCGGGTCGGCCGACGCCGCAGCGGCACTGCGTCTGCTGGCCCGGCTGTGGGGCATGCAGGTCCCCGATCGGGTCCTGCACGGCATCGCGTTGCGGCTGGGCGCGGACGTGCCGGTCTGCCTGGCCTCGCATCCAGCGCGCATGACCGGCCTTGGCGACCAGCTTGGTCCCGCACCGCGGCTGCCGTCCTTCGGCATGGTGCTGGCCAACCCCCGCGTCGGCGTGTCCACCCCGGAGGTCTTCCGCGCCCGCACCGGCCCATTCTCCTCCCCAGCCCACCTGCCTGCGGCTTGGTGCGGCCTGGATGCGATGGTGGACGGCTTGCAAGACCTGTCCAACGACCTGGAGGCCCCGGCCTTGCAGCTTTGCCCGGTCATCACCGACGTGCTCGCCTGGCTCCGCGCGCAGCCCGGGTGCCTGCTGGCCCGGATGAGCGGGTCCGGCGCGACCTGCTTCGGCCTGTTCGCGCCGGGCGACGCGCCCCTGGTGGCGGCGCGGGCGGCTCCCCCCGCGTGGTGGGTTTGGGGCGGGGGCTTTACGGAGGGGCTGCGCACCGCCTAATGAGCAGTGCGGCCGGCGCTGGGGCGTCGCCAAGCGGTAAGGCTGCGGACTTTGAATCCGCCATGCGAAGGTTCGAATCCTTCCGCCCCAACCAATCTTTGCCGGTATCGATCATGTTCATCCCCATCGCCCCCGGCATCAGCTTCGACCCGCGCGAGATCGAGGAAAACTTCATCCGCGCCTCTGGCCCCGGCGGGCAGAACGTCAACAAGGTGTCCAGCGCCGTCCAGGTCCGCCTGGACCTGCGCCGTCCCGGTACCCTGCCTGAGGGACTGCGCGCCCGGGCGGAGATGCTGGGCGGGCGGCGCGTCACCGGCGATGGCGTGCTGGTCATCACCGCGCAGCAGCACCGCTCGCAGGACCGCAACCGGCAGGACGCGCAGGACCGCGTCGTGGCCCTGTTGCGGGAGGCAGCGGTGCTGCCAGTGTTCCGCCGCGACACCAAGCCGACCAAGGCCTCCCGCCGCCGCCGGGTCGAGGCGAAGGTGCAGCGGGGCGAGATCAAGCGGCTGCGCGGCGCACCCGCCCAGGATACCTAGCTGGTCAATAGGCGACCAAGTCTTTGATGCCGTCGAACACGCCTTGGGTCAGCACCTTCTTGCTCACCAAGTCGGCCGGCGCGCCATAGGGCCGCCCGGCGACAATGGCCTTGGCCCGGACATCGCCGACGCCGGGCAGGGTGCGCTGCAGGTCGGCCGCGCTGGACGTGTTGATGTTCGACAGCGCGATCCGGTCCTTGATGCCGGCCAGCACCCCGGCACTCAGCACCTTCTTCTTCGTCACGTCCTGCACGTCGGCGTAGGGGCGGCCGGCGACGATCGCCTTGGCGCGGACCGGGCCGATGCCGGGCAGGCTGTCCAACTGCGCCGCGGTCGCCGAGTTGATGTCGATGCGGCTGCCTGACGCGGCAGCAGCGGCGGGAGCAGGCGTCGCTGCCGGGGCAGGAGCGGCCACCGGCGGGGCAGGGCGGGTCGGGACGGCTGCCGGACGGCTGGGCTGCGGCGCTTGCGCCCAAGCCGGCGCGGCAAAGGCGGTCATCAGGGCGACGGCGAAGGCGGTCAGGCGGCGAGGACTCGGCATGGTGCAACTCCGTTGTCGGTCCGCCCCTGTATCAAATCCACGCCGTGCCGCAAGCGTCATGACCAGCGCACCTCCGGCGGCAGGCTCATCAGGATCGCGTCCACGTTGCCGCCGGTCTTGAGGCCGAACAGGGTGCCGCGGTCGTGCAGCAGGTTGAACTCCACGTAGCGGCCCCGGCGCAGCAACTGGTGGTCGCGTTCGGCCGGGGTCCACGGCTCCCTCATGCGGCGGCGGACGATGGCGGTGTAGCTGTCGCGGAAGGCGCGGCCGACATCCTGCGTGAAGGCTAAATCCGCCTCCGCATTACCGCTGAACAGGTGGTCGTAGAAGATGCCGCCGGCCCCGCGCGGCTCGTTGCGGTGCGGCAGGAAGAAGTAGCGGTCGCACCACGCCTTGTACTCGGGATAGTAGGCCGGGTCGTGCCGGTCGCAGGCGGCGCGGAAGGCGGCATGGAACGTCGCGGCGTCCTCCACCGCCTCCGGCGCCTCCAGCCGCATCGGCGTCAGGTCGCCGCCGCCGCCGAACCACCCCCGGGTCGTCACCAGCATCCGCGTGTTCATGTGCGCCGCCGGCACGCGCGGGTTCTGCGGATGCGCGACCAAGCTGATCCCGGACGCCCAGAACCGCGGGTCCTCCGCGGCGCCGGGGATCGAGGCGCGGAACTCCGGGCTGAACTCCCCCCAGACGGTGGAGACGTTGACGCCGACCTTCTCGAACACCCGGCCCTGCATGACGCTGATGACGCCGCCGCCGCCCTCCTCCCCGCTGTCGGTCGGCCGCGACCAGGGCTTGCGCACGAACCGCCCCGCCGGACGGTCCGCCAAGGGGCCGTCCTGCTCGTGCTCGATGGCCTCGAACCCGGCGCAGAGCTGGTCGCGCAACGTCTCGAACCAGGCCCGCGCCGACAGCTTCAACGCCTCATGCGGCGGCCGGGTGCCCACGTGCGGCGGCGGGCCGACCAGGTGTGGCAGCGGGCCGGCTGGGTCCTCTGAGCGGGCCAAGTCTTTCATTTCAGGCTCTTGCGTCAAATCGATACCCTCCAATTTACCGGTGCAGAGTAGCCGCACCAGCGCCTGTGTTGCAGGGCCTTGATGCGGCGTTTATGAGATGCGGGATCGGGGCGCGGCCAGCGGCGGCACCCCAGAGGGATAGCAGGTGAACCCATGTCCGACATAGCCCACGGCAGCGTACGTGAAGCGATATCAACGGTTGGCAGCCCCGACCCGACTAAGCGCGACTTCCTGAAGCTGCTGACCGGCAGCGCCGTCGCCATCGGCGTCGGCGCCATAGTCTGGCCCTTCATCGACAGCATGGCCCCTGCCAAGGACGTGCTGGCGCTGTCCAGCATCGAGGTGGACCTGAGCCCGATCCAGGAAGGCTCCGGCATTACTGTCGTCTGGCAGGGCAAGCCGGTGTTCATACGTCACCGCACAGCCGATGAGATCAAGACCGTGTCCGCCGTGCCGGAGAAGGAGCTGATCGACCCGGCGACCGAGGCGTCCCGCGTCAAGCCCGGCAAGGAACAGTGGCTGGTCGCCATCGGCATCTGCACCCACTTGGGCTGCGTGCCGCTGGGCAACAAGCCAAGCGACCCGCGCGGCGACTTCGGCGGCTGGTTCTGTCCCTGCCACGGCAGCCAGTACGATGTGTCCGGCCGCGTCCGCCACGGTCCGGCGCCAGCCAACCTAGCATTGCCGCAATACGCCTTCACGAGCGACACCAAAGTCAAGATTGGCTGAGGAGAAACAGCATGGCCGGCCTACATAAGTCCGAGTACGAAAACCCAGTCATCAACTGGATCGACACCCGCCTTCCCGTGTTCACCATGATGCAGAAGGAGTACGGGTCCTTCCCGACACCGAAGAACTTCAACTACTTCTGGAACTTCGGCGCGCTGGCGATGATCAGCCTGGCGATCATGATCGCCACCGGCATCTTCCTGGCGATGAACTACACCGCCCACACCAGCCTCGCCTTCGACAGCGTCGAGCGCATCATGCGCGACGTGAACTATGGCTGGCTGCTGCGCTACATCCATGCCAACGGCGCATCGATGTTCTTCATCGTCGTGTACATCCACATCTTCCGTGCCCTCTACTACGGGTCGTACAAGGCGCCGCGCGAGCTGCTGTTCATGCTCGGCGTGGTCATCCTGCTGCTGATGATGGCGACGGCGTTCATGGGCTACGTGCTGCCGTGGGGCCAGATGTCCTACTGGGGCGCGACGGTCATCACCGGGCTGTTCTCCGCAATCCCCATCGTGGGCACCAGCATCCAAACCTGGCTGCTCGGCGGCCCCAGCGTGGACAATGCCACGCTCAACCGCTTCTTCAGCCTGCACTACCTGATGCCGTTCATGATCACCGGCGTGGTGTTCCTACACATCGTTGCGCTGCACATCACCGGCTCCAACAACCCGCTGGGCATCGACGTGAAGTCCCCGCAGGACACGCTGCCGTTCCACCCGTACTACACGGCCAAGGACAGCATCGGCATCTGCGTCTACCTGCTGGTGTTCGCCGGCCTGGTGTTCTTCGCGCCGAACTTCCTGAACCACCCCGACAACTACATCCCCGCCAACCCGCTGGTGACCCCCGCGCACATCGTGCCTGAGTGGTACTTCCTGCCATTCTACGCCATCCTTCGGTCGGTGCCGAACAAGCTGGGCGGTGTCATCCTGATGTTCAGCGCCATCGCGGTGCTGTTCGTGCTGCCGTGGCTCGACACTTCTCCGGTCCGCAGCACGCGGTTCCGCCCGATGTACAAGCCGTTCCTAGCCCTGTTCGTGGTGTCGTTCTTCGCGCTGGGCTACGTCGGCGGCAAGCCGCCGGAGGGCCTCAACGTGGTGATCGGCCAGGTGGCGACGGCCTACTACTTCCTGCACTTCCTGGTGGTCCTGCCGGTCCTCGGCAAGATCGAGCGTCCGCTTCCCCTGCCAGAGAGCATTGCCCGGCCGATCATCCGCCGCAGCGATAACTTCCCCGGCGGCGGTGGCCCGCTGCCCCAGGGTGCCACGGCCAAGCCGATGGAGAAGCCTTGATGCGTGCAGGCTTGAAGATCGCGGGGCTGCTCTTTGCGGCGGCCCCGGCCTTCGCTCCTCACGCCTTTGCCCAGGGGCATGAGGCAGTGGACGGGCCAAAGGTGAACTGGAGCTTCAACGGTCCATTCGGCACGTTCGACCGGGCGGCGGAGCAGCGCGGTTTCCAGGTTTACAAGGAAGTCTGCTCCAACTGCCATTCCATGAAGGAGATGTACTACCGCAACCTCAGCGCCATCGGCCTGAATGAGGAGCAGATCAAGGCGGTCGCCGGCTCGGTAGAGGTTCCCGGCGGCACCGATGACAGCGGTCAGCCGGTCGAGCGGCCCGCAGTGCCGTCCGATCACTTCCGCTCCCCGTTCGCCAACGACAAGGCGGCGCGTGCGGCCAATGGCGGCGCGTTGCCGCCTGACCAGTCGCTCATCATCAAGGCGCGGGAGAATGGGCCGGACTACGTCCATGCGTTGCTGAACGGGTACGTCGATGCCCCGCCAGGCGTGAAGGTGGGCGAAGGGCAGTACTACAACGAGTACTTCCCCGGCAAGCAGCTCGCGATGCCACAGCCGCTACATGATGGCGCTGTCACCTACGCCGACGGCACGCCAGCCACAGTGGACCAGATGTCGAAGGACGTGGTGCAGTTCCTGACTTGGACGAGCAACCCGGACCTGGAAGTGCGCAAGCAGATGGGCGTCAAGGTCGTATTATTCCTGACGCTGATGACCGGCTTGGTGTATGCTGTGAAGAAGAAGGTTTGGAAGGACGTTCACTAACGTCCACTGGCTTCAGTAGGCTGATTATTCCGCCGCGCGGGTCACACTGCGCGGCGGCTTTATTTTGGGCAACTCGATAGGCTTTGGGGCACGTGATGAGTGACGCGATCACGCCGGTCATCGGCATCATTGGCGGTTCCGGCCTGTATGACATAGCCGGGCTGGAACAGCAGCAGTGGCGCCGGGTGGAGTCGCCCTGGGGCGATCCATCTGACGAGCTGCTGTTCGGCGTCCTGGATGGCGTGCGCTGCGTGTTCCTGCCGCGGCATGGCAGGGGACACCGGCTGTCGCCGACGCACCTCAACTACCGGGCCAACATCGATGCGCTGAAGCGGTCGGGCGTGACGGATGTGCTGTCGCTTTCGGCGGTCGGCAGCCTCAAGGAAGCGCTGCCGCCGGGGCACTTTGTCATCGTGGACCAGTTCATCGACCGCAGCTTCGCGCGGGACAAGAGCTTCTTCGGGGACGGTTGCGTCGCCCATGTCTCGGTCGCCGATCCCGTCTGCCCGCGCATCGGCGACGTGGTGGAGGCACAGGCGCTTGCCCTGGGCATCCCGACCACGCGCGGCGGCACCTACCTGGTCATGGAGGGGCCGCAGTTCTCGACGCGGGCGGAGAGCAACCTCTACCGGGCCTGGGGCTGCAGCGTCATCGGCATGACGAACATGCCCGAGGCTAAGCTCGCCCGGGAAGCCGAGCTTTGCTACGCCACTATGGCGATGGTGACGGACTACGACTGCTGGCACGACGAGCACGATGCGGTCAGTGTCGATTCGGTCATAAAGGTGATGGGCGAGAACGCCGAACGGGCGCGCGACCTCGTCCGCGCCGTGGTTCCCGTGCTTGGCGTCCCGCGTGGCCCTTGCCCGGCCGGATGCGACCGCGCGTTGGAGTATGCAGTCGTCACCGCGCCGGGGCACCGCGACGCCGGGCTGATGGCCCGGTTGGATGCTGTGGCAGGGCGGGTCTTGGCGAAGGTGTAGGCGCTGCCATGGCGGAGATCATCAACCTGCGGCGGGTCCGCAAGCGCCTCGCGAGGGATGCCGCGGCGCAGGACGCGACCGCAGCCCGAACCTCGCACGGCCGCACTCCAATCGAACGCCAATCCGGCCTAGATGCCCGTGCGACCCTGGGCCGCATCCTGGACCAGGCCAGGTTGAAGCCGTCAACCCGGGACGGCAAAGACCCGAAATGACTTGGCGAGCACTTCGTAGATCGGACGCTTGAAGGCGACGGCCAGGCCCGGCAACTCGTCTAGCGCCGCCCAGCGCCAAGCATCGAACTCGGGATGCGGGTCCTGGTCCAGCCGCACGTCGCTGTCCCGCCCGGTGAAGCGCAACGCGAACCACCGCTGCCGCTGGCCGCGGTAACGCCCGCCCAGGGTGCGGCCCAGCAACTCCGGCGGCAGGTCGTAGGTCAGCCAGTCCGGATGCTCACCGATGATGACGGCCTCACTGGTGCCGATCTCCTCAGCCAACTCCCGCAACACGGCTGTAGCCGGGTCCTCGTCGGCGTCGATGCCGCCCTGCGGCAGTTGCCACCCGCCGACCGCCCCTTCCGCATTCGGCATGTCGGCTCGGCGGGCAACAAGCACCTTACCTTCGCGGTTGAACAGCACCGCGCCGACATTCGGACGGTAGGGCAGGCTGGCCGCTTCGCTCACAGCGTCGCACTCGCGTCGATCACTGCGTCGCACTCGCAGTCGCCGGTGCAACCTGCGCCAGCGCACTTATCGGCACCAACACGACGCCCCGTGCTTCCACGTCCTGCGTCCAAGCAGCCAGCCGTTCCAG
>JAABUQ010006427.1_pt1 | contig 17830 bp, 17 predicted proteins | sample 5560001 | NCBI WGS metagenome assembly JAABUQ01 (sample SAMN10711888, study PRJNA513371) | rock metagenome | isolation source: Antarctica rocks | place: Antarctica: Victoria Land, Finger Mt nord | collected 2015-12-18
AATGTTCAGACATCATCGTCGCTGATCTCTTCCCGAACCTATTCTTGCTGTCCCGTCAAAATCCGGTTGTAAAGATAGAGATAGTCTATGATAGATCATCCAAAAGAGCAACTGTCACATACCCTTTCTCGCGATAAATTTCGCGCAGTTCTGCTCGTTCCTCGTCTGGCTCATGCTCGATCTCGTAGCGTTCCGTTGCAACGCGCTTGTCGAGCACCTCTTGTTCTGTTCGCGCGGACAGATACCCGCCCAGTGCCATTGACACCCCACCAGCGAGCACCTCGCCCAGCATTACCAGAAGTAATTGGGACGACGCGATGCCACTGACCACCATGAGAAAGACGAGGGCGGTTACCAAACCGTCGTTCATCCCAAAGACAAGTTCACGCAGCCAATTGCCCCCATGAGGATGTTGCTCGATAATCTGCTCTGTCATGCTTCCTCCTTGTCATTGTTCTTGCTCTCTCTCGCCTCTTCCAGGGCTTCACGCGTCTCACCAATGAGCCAGAACAGGAACAGGAGAGATGCCACATCCTCAGCCCACCACCACCCAAAGAGTGCATTCAGTCCTACGCCCAGGAGGACCGCGCCCGCCATGTAGCCACAGGTGAACGAACTCGCCGCATCACCTCGTAAGGCAGCACTGTCCAGACGTGTCGCAAGTCCCCGTTTGGCGATGCCCAACCCAGGCATGACCAGGAGCGCGGCAAGCGAGATCGCAATCCCTGCAAGCGAACTGTCCGGGTGGGAACGGCTCAGGAGTCCGTATACCGCAGTGGCGAGCACGTACACGCACAACAGGGCGAGCGACACGGCAACAACCCAGGCCGCTCGCTGTTCTGCTCGTTCAATCTGCTCGGTGTCCTCGCCCCGCGCCTCGACGGACAACCGCCACAGCAGGATGGCTCCGCTCACCAGTTCGACCATGCTGTCAATGCCAAAGGCCGTTAAGAGTGCAGAACGAGCAAGGACACCCGCGCCGAGAGAGACGACCGCTTCCACGATCATCCACAGGACAGTGAATATTTCAAGACGCACCCCGGTACGCACCAGATCGGCTCGACGCGCCTGTACACTCATCGCACGTCCTCTTTCTCGCGCTGGACCAGTGCGCGATACGGGCGCTGCCGTAAGAGTTGGGCAGAGTTGGCGAGAATGCCCAGATCGGGCAGCGATTGAGCGGCCGCCGCGACAATGGGGGGCAAGATGCCAAAGGCAGCAAGCGAGAGTCCCACCAGGTTGTACACGGCGGTAAAGGCAATGTTCATTTTGACGACACGCATGGTACGGTGGGCAATGGCAAAGACATCGGGAACCAACTCCCAGTCGTCGCGCATCAAGGCCATGTGCGCCGCATCCATCGCCACATCGGTTCCGGCCACGCCCATCGCGATGCCCACATTGGCTTGCGCTAACGCGGGTGCGTCATTCACCCCATCACCGACCATCACCACCGTATGCCCTTGCGCCTGGTACTGCTTCACAACCGCAATCTTGTCTTCGGGGAGCAATCCTGCCTGGTAGTCAATGCCCAGGTGTTTAGCGAGGGCACTTGCCGTTAGTTCATTATCGCCGGTCAGCAACTCAATCCGTTTCACGCCAAAGGTGCGAACCTTGGCAAGCGCCATCTTGACTTCGGGGCGAACCGTATCAGTTGCTGCCAAGACGCCAATCAAGCGGTCGTCTTTCGTGACGAAGAGCAGCGTCTTGCCTTGCAGTTGCAGTGTACGCACACGCTCGTGGGCATTTCCCCGCGGAATCATGCGGGTGTTCCCCACGACAATGGCTGCCCCATCAATCTGTGCGCGTACTCCTTGACCCGGCACCGCCTCAAAGGACTGTGGCTCAGCGAGCACCAGACCATGCACGACGGCTTCTCGTCTCACCGCCTCGGCCAGTGGATGCTCTGAATAGCGTTCACAGCTTGCCGAAAGGCGCAAGAGGTCGTCAGCCGTCTGCTCACCAAACGGGACAATATCGGTGATCTGGGGCCGACCAAGTGTCACCGTACCCGTTTTGTCAATCAGCAGCACATCAGCACGCGCCAACTCCTCCAGGTACTTGCCTCCCTTGATGAGCAGACCTCGTTGCGCAGCGGCTCCAATTGAGGCAAGCATCGCGATGGGTGTTGCCAGGGCCAGCGAACACGAGCACGCGACGACCAGGACGGACGCCGTGGCAAGCGGATTGCGGCTGATAAGAAAGGTCACGAGCGCGATGCCCGCGACGATAGGGAGAAAGTACGTCGAGAAGCGGTCAGCCAGCCGTTGCACATCGGCCCGGTGCGCCTCTGCTTCCTCGACCATCTTGATGACCCGCCCGAAGGTGGTGTCCCTACCAACGTGGGTGGCACGCAGACGGACACTGCCCAGCCGAGCAATGGTGGCGGCAAAGATATGACTACCAGGATGCACCTCAACGGGCATCGACTCTCCCGTAATCGCTGCTTGATCGATGGTCGCCTGTCCACTCACCACCTCGCCATCTACCGGAAGTGCTTCTCCTGGACGCACCACAACGGTGTCACCCACCTGCACCTCGCCCACGGGAACATCCACTTCTTGCCCATCTCGCTCAATCCGTGCCGTTTTGGGGGCGAGTTGGGTCAGTCGCTTGACGGCCTGACGAGATCGCTCAGTGGTAAAGGACTCCGCGAAGTTTCCAATATGCATAAAGAACACGACGACGGCGGCTGTCGGCCATTGTCCTACTGCTAAAGCTGCCGCGACGCCAAGGCTCATCAGCGTATGAGAGATGACTTGTCGTCGCCAGGTTGCACGCAAGACATTCCAGAAAATAGGCGCACCTCCCAGTAACACCAGTGCCCACCCGACAGGCCACGGAATCACATCGATGACGCGTTCAAAGAGGCCAAGCCACTCCCCAGCCACCACGAGAAGCAAGACGGCTCCCACCACCAGGCCAAAGAGCGTGAGGATGGGACGGGTAAAGCTGGTCAGGGAATGTCGCTCGACGTGCGCCTCGAGCGTCGTCGCTGGGACCGAGTAGCCTGCTGATTCTACCGCTTTGCGTAATGTATCCATCGGGACCCCTGTGGGATCGAGGCGCAGAACGGCCTTTTCAGAAGTGAGAAAGACCTCGACCGACTCGACCCCAGGGACAGCAGCGAGGGCATGCTGCACATGCTGGGTACACTCGGTACAATCCATGCCCTTCACAGGGAGTTCAATGACGCGCACAGGAATGGAGTAGCCTGCCGCTTCTACTGCCTTGCGAAATGCGCCCATGTCCACCTGGGTAGGGTGGTATCGCACAACCGCTTTCTCAGACGAGAGGAAAACCTGGGCCTCTTCCACACCAGGAAGCGCACACAGAGCATGGGAAACGTGCTGAGTACACTCAGTACAATCCATGCCCTTCACAGGGAGGTCCAGAACACGAAGTCCCTCAGAGGGAGGTGTAGCACTAGTCATGACGGCATTCTCCTTGCTCGCATTCCGTCGTTGCTCCATCAGTCGGCTCGTAGCGGGTACATTCATACACCCCGCGTGCGACTTCAGCCAGCAGTGCATCGGCCAGACCAAGCAGCACATCAACGCGTCTATCACTGAGTTGATAGGTGGTGTAGCGCCCATGCTGGGAGGAGGTCACAAGATCGCAGTCACGCAGACAGGCAAGGTGGTTGGAGACGTTGGATTGCGAAAGTCCAGTGCGTTCGACAATGGCACTCACCGTGAGGGGTTCCGCTCGCAGTGCTTCTAATATCAGCAGACGTGACGTGTCCGAAAAGCCACGAAAAAGTTTGGCCTTGAGTGCAGTTCGTTGCAGTGCCTGAGTAGGCATGTCTTCTTCTCCTTCATATCATCACCATATCACTAGGTGATGATATGATAGCAGCGGGAACGAACGCTGTCAAGACAAGAAATGCGCTCCAGCGGTCTTTTCCCTGCCAACATTCCTGCTCCGATGGACAAGGAGTGCAATGAAAGGGAACAATGACACCCTCCCTCGTGAGTCCACCACGACGTTCCTCACCCGTGCGGTGTTCTCACTCTGGAGAACCGCCATGATCATCCTTCGCGTCTGGCATGCTCTTGTCGCTGTTCGTCATGAGCATGATCGTGGTCATGCTCATCAGGGGGTGGGTGTCCGCATCCATCTGACAGTAGAGGCCATTCATTGAACAATACCGCTCCTGATGTGGGTGGCACTCAAATTGCACCGTCGCATGTCCAGTGTGATACTTCTCAGAGAACACCGCTTCCAGGTCATGCAGGATGGTCGCACTTTCACTAGCGGGGAGATCAGGGATCATCGCATGGCAGGAAAGCGCATTCATCCCGCTCGTAATACACCAGACATGCAAATCATGCACATCCAGAATCCCAGGAACCTGTTTCATATCCTGTACTAATGTAGGCATCTCGATGCCTTTGGGGGACGCTTCCAGCAGAATATCGGTGGTCTCACGCAAAATCCGCCACACACCCACTGCAATGAGTCCTGCAATCCCAATCGAGAGCAAGGGATCTGCCGGAGTCCAGCCTGTCAGCAGGATAATGAGGCCAGCGACAATGACGCCAACGGAAGCTCCTACATCACCAAAGACGTGCAGGGCTGCCGCTCGCATATTGAGATTGTCCTTCTCTTTAAGGAATTGGCAGAATCTGTTCCTTGAATATCCTTAACAGAAACGACAAGCCACCGAGAAATGAGTTACACGTTCTTGTAAGATTTGAAGGCAGGGAGCTATCAGTGTTAAGCAGACGCATGAGTACCATTTCGACTTCAGCCTCGGATGTTCTTGTTGTATGGTGCTGTATGTCGTGACACACAACAGTTATCGAACGAGAAAGAAGATAGCTACGACGAGTATGAGTGCTGCTAGGGTCACAGTGATTGGCCCAGTTATCTTTAACTTACGCGGCGCGGCACGTAGATGCAGAATACCTTGTCGTACTAGAGTGTAGGCCGCCAGAGCCGCAACGAAGAAGGCTCCCTCTGCTGGTCCATGACTCAAAACTGCCACAAACGCTCCTATCCCCAGGCTCAAGGCAAGTGTCAACTCCAGCAATTGTGTGGGGATACGACGCGCTCCCACACGCTGATCGGAGGACCACACTCCCCAGCGAGACGCGGTGGGTGGCCCTCCGCAGCAGCCCGCAAAGAAGCATCCTATCCTGCCTATCGCCATAGCGATTAGGAGACCGGGAGCGGTCATGTCGAGAAAGATGCCGACTGGTATGCGAAGCACAACGAGTAGAATCGCTGCTGACAGGGTAGCACCCGTAACGAACCCCTGGATGCACCATCCTTTTATGAGCCGTTCGCGTCGATATAGGACGATGTACCATACCTTCGCGCCGATAATGCCAACCCCACTGCCCCCAAGTGTTACTATCCACCATGAACCGACCGCGAGATGAGCACGAGAAATCACCAGAGACTGGAGCATAAGCGCGACCACCATACCGAGTACCACCATCACTGCCCATACTCCAGGAAGAATCCCAGGCACTCGTGCGAAAGGGAGCAGACATGTTTTCACTGGTTCGCCCGACTCAGCAATCGGTGCCCATCCATGCCATAATCGAGCGATGAGACCTGGTGAACGAACCTTGGTGGGTGCATCCTCTTGCTTCCGTGCCTTATGTTTAGGTTGAGCAGATACTAGCAGTTGCACTGTCACAACCCACTCACCTGGATTAATGTCGTGGACACGGGCGGTAAGTGAGACGGGACCACTTCCAGGAATGACCTTTTCTATGGTCTCATCTTGGACGAATCGATCTCTCTGTTGCAACCGCCCTTTCGCATCAACTCGACGCCCAGAAAACCTGATTGTCACAGGATAGGATTCCGAACGCGGTTCAGGATCGAACCAGTATGTCACCGCCAATATCGGCTGCGCCACGCTCTCCAGTAACGCCTTTAAGCCATCATTTGTGAGATCTGGAGTGTTCGACTGGACAAAATCACTTTGCACCATCACAGTTTCTTCAGGTCGCCTATGTGTCGGCGATTTCTGTGTCTTACTCATCGTCTCCTCTTGCTTCTCATTGCTCACCTCGCGTCTGTTCAGTCACATACCGTAATTAAAGTGATCTCCAAAAGTGACAAGAATCTTTTCTTTTTATTATAACTATCGAACGTACTTAACGCAAGGTACTATCGAAGGGCGTACCTGGAAGATGAAAAGCTTTTATACAGCTTTTATACAAAGTAGAAGTAGTACTATGAGATGAAAAAGGGAGCGAAATACCCATGTCATTTCGCTTCCCTTTTGGGTTTCGTTGTCAAAAGTTCTTTACGTGTTAGACATGTTTGATGATAGTAAACATGTCCCCTTCGCTGCTACTTCTATTGTTCGTAACTTGGTAAAGTAAATGGTAGTGCAAAGGCTAGATATCTGAGTTATGTGCTACAAACTCGATATCTTTTTAACGTAACGTTGTAAGGACAATGTTTTCTGTCCTTACATGAGGAAGATTTTGACCATCTTCGGCTACCACTGAAAGTATTGACCATGCATGTGCATAGGCGATTGAACATAGAGATGTTCAATCGCCTATGCACATGCTCTCTGATGTTACGTAGTAATTGTGCCATCGGCATTGACACGTACTGTAACGAGTGCTAACGGTGCAGCGGCTGGTCCTTGTAGTACTGCGGCATTGTTGGCAGGGTCGAAGATAGAACCGTGCGCTGGACAAACAAGTTTGTGTGTAACACTATCATAATTAACTGAAACCCCTTGATGAGTACACGCACGCTCGTAGGCAACATATTTTCCATTAGGAAGATGGATTAAAAGACTTGGTTTTCCATCAACTGGATTAAGAAAACCCATTGATGCGTTTATGGCTAAATCCGTTGTCCCAACGACGGTACCAGTATGGCCTTGAGGCATATTTTGTTGAGGCATTCCTCCGTTTCCCCCACCTCCTGTTTGTGGATGGTTCCCGCTTGTAGTCGTGGCACCAACTGCTGTGGTCGTGTGAGAAGTGGTAGAAGGGATGAGATGCCCCAGGTTCATCTTTGCTGCTATTCCTACGCCAACCGCTGCAACAGTGCCTGTAGCGAGGAGCGCAACGACCTTCCGACGACCACCTCTGCGAGATCGCTTTTTTACAGAACGCTGCGAAGACTTCGTTGAGCGTAATGCAGAGTGCGATTTGCTCTGCTCTCCAGCACCAGTTTCGGTGCTGGAGGAACCCCAAGCATGTTCCGACTGCTTAGTTAGTTGGATTGCAAACGGATCTGCGGATGTTTGAATCCACCAATCAGGTGTCTTCATTGCATCGGTATCTTTCATCACAGGTTCAACAGAGGTATGCGGTGCAGAGGGTCGTTGTGGTATGATTTGCGGAATGTCTGTCGTTAGTTGTTGCAAATCCTGCTTTGACTCTGTCGAAGCAGACTGAGAAGCTACACGTGGAGACATCCCTTTCATTGGCTGACGCGAAAGAGGAACGGCACTCATCTTTCCTGTGACAATGGGGGGAATCAACTGCCAAGATCCGGCTTGACCATTCTCTTCTCGCATACTCAGTTGGCTTCCATTTGTCTGCGCCTTGCTCGCTGTGTTCAGTACAGGTGCTTCACTATTATCGTGTCGAGGTTCAGATTGGTTGCCTACGTCTCTACAGGTTTGGGCAAAGGCTTCAACCAAGTCGCTTACATGCTGAAAACGTTGGTTGGGATTCCGTGCAAGCGCGTGATTGACCACGAGTTCCATCGCAATGGGAACTTCAGGCCTCACCTTGCGAAGAGAGGGCAGTGGATGCTGCACATGCTGCATTGCTGTATCAAGAGGAGACGAACCTGTAAACGGAGATTTTCCACTGAGCATTTCAAAGAGCATACTCCCAAGTGCATAGGTATCTGAGCGTTGGTCAATGGGTTGCCCCTGCACCACTTCTGGAGCGATAGTGGCAGATGCGTAGAGGAAGGTGTCAGCAACGCTCATAAGATGTGCATAGGACTGGTTAGGAGGTTCGATACCGTTGCGCTGGAGCATATGAGCAAGCCCAAACCCTGCGACCACGAGCGTTCCATCGTTTTGTACCAGAATATTTGAGAGCTTGAGCGTCCCATGAACCACACCTTTGCGGTGAGCGTATCCTACTCCAGCAGCGACCTCCATTAAGACCTCCAATGTGTAGCGTGGAGTGCAGTATTGTCGTTGTTTGAGGATATCGGCGAGTGAGCCATTCGTCATGTAGGGCGTGATCAGGTAGCAATAGCCAAATTGCTCACCATATCCAAGAATGGGCAACAGATGGCGATGATGAAGGGTGGACAACGCTACTGCTTCACCTGTAAAGCGTTGCTGGAAGCGAGCATGTGCCTCGCCTGAGAATTGTGCTGGAAGGCGAAATGTGGTTAAAGCGACCACCTGCTGTTGCGCAGGGTGCTGGGCAAGGTAAATAGCATTTAAACGACTCTGTCCTAAAAGACTTTTTGCAACATAACCACCTATGTTTTGTCCAACAAGCTGCTCTGTTGAAAGTGTTTGCATAGAACTTCCCCTTTACGTACTTTTCTTTACGTGTTTGGGAAAGCCTACACGAACGTATCAATATGTTTCAATATGGTACGCTCAATGATAGTACTTGTGTATAGATGTTGGTAAAGAGAGAAGAATGCTCTCCAATTCATCTGTTCAGTTTCTTCGAGAGAGGAGGGTGAAGGTGATCTTTTGCTACCAGTTGCATACGCTCAACAATATACTTGTCCTGATTATTCTCTGCCCGTATCTGAATAGCCTTGACAAGAATGGACACAATGATGGTTTGCACTGCATAAGGAGGAACATAGTTACCAGCGAGCGCAAGGAACGTGTAGAGTGCAACTCTCTTGTCATCAGGAAATGAAAGTACGAACGTATTTGTCAGGAGTGCTACAAAGTCAAAAAGACTATGAAGCCCTACCGCGAGGAGAAATCCAATTGACAATAGTCCAATGTGTTTCCAACGTACTCGTATGCGTGGGATGTATCCAAGTGCTATACCAAAGCAAACGGTAAACGTCGAATGAAGTAACCAGCCAAGAAGGACTCTTTCAATAAGAAGCGAGGTCAGAGAAGTGTTGGGGTAGGATGTAAAATACCAGAAGTTTTCTACGATAGTAAAGCCTGCACCTATTAACGTCCCATACACTATCCCATCAACCACATTGTCAAATTCATCGCGTCTGATCAAAAGGAGCAAGAGTAGTCCTAGCCCTTTACTGCTTTCCTCAACCACACTGGGATTGAGTGCTCGCAATGCGAACCCTACGATGTCGTTTGCTCCCTGTCCCAGAACACCTTGCACCAGTATATTTCCATATGACTCAAGCAAAAAAGCGAGAGGAGTAGCGATAACCGCTCCCCAAAGAAATGCGGCAAGGCGCAAGAACAATGGCTTTGGTTCAAAGCAGTTGATGCAGTTGACCAGCAAAAAGACGGCACCAGCGGTAAGGAGCGAGACGAGGAGAGCAACGAAAAGCGTTGGTACTTTCTCTAGCATCAACAAAGAATTACCCTGGAGAACGAGAACAGCAATACCGACAATGAGAGCTACACCTCCGATAGTTGCGATGCGGAGGTTTCTGAGTGTGCCTTTGTGTGTAGGAAATGCAGGCGAAGGTGTTGGGGATTTCTCCAACGACTTCATTTTTACGCTATTGGCCTGTAAAGAACGTTGGTCGATCAACTGTAGTACTGTACTCCCCAAGGTAAGGATATCTTGAGCCTGTATGGGAAAGCTTGTGCCACTTGGTACGAATCGGTCATTTATACGCACGATATTTTGTTTGGTCACATTGGTGATGTACCATCCAGATTGATTCCACACAAGTCGTGCGTGTTCACGCGACACCGTAGAATCCATGACCACAATATCGTTGCTGAGGGCACGTCCAATTGTTATCTCACAATGTACGAGCCCATATATCGATTGCTCCTCAAGCGATACAACGTGTATTACTTTCGTTGTGGAGGTATACATATGTATTGCCCACAACGTATTGTCATCCAGACTCATGACCTCATCCTACTATGGGGTAAAAACGTAGAGAAAAGAGAACGTGGAAGTACGCTTATGGCTGTTTCTGCGAGAGATTTATCCAAGGTAGCAGTGTTCGCACGTCATCTCCCATACTAATAACCAATCCAATAAGATAGCCGAGCAAGGAGGCAACAGGTACACCGAATTGGTGGAGCAAATGATCATGGTTTTGAGGCTGAACGCGTGGCGGAACACTGACCGCAACCATGACAATGTAGTAGATGAAGGGAGCAGCGGCAAGCCCAATCATGGCCTTTCCTGGCGTGAAGCTAATCTTTTCCTTGCCAGGTTTCTGAACGGCAGCCTTTTTGCTCTTCTTCGCAGAAGAGCTGTACGATCTGTTGATATCGATGCGACGCCTTTCCTCAAGATAGCGTGGGTAGAGAAACAAGCGATACACAACGACATAACCAACCAGGAAGGGGAAGGTCAGGACCACGAGTGAGGGGAGCAGACGTGTGTCGAGACCAGGAGTCCCCAAGAGGCGTAACAGCAACGCAAGGATGAAGGCTATGCACCACACGGCTATTCCAGCACCCACTTTTGCACGTAGTTCTGCTCGCAACTGACGTTCCTCTAGGCCAGCCTCTTTCTTCTCCCCTCTTGAGTGCTGAATACTTCGTGAGGCAAATAGCTGTGCTAGCTCTCTAGGTAATACAATGAGAGCGATGCCCAGAATAAGCCCTAGCACACTCACAAGAATGGCTGTCATTGCCGCAGGCCCAAGTGATGCATTCGTTGGCTGTAAAATGTATTGCCAGAAATTCATTATCATATCCTCCTTGTCCATATTCTCAACTCAGTTGCAGAGTTGTGTGTAACTATTTTCTTTCACACAGATGTTCTGCGCCTTTTTATAATATACCATCGTCAGTAGTACCTTTGACAATTGTACGAATATTCAGTATACTATACACGATAGAAATGGAAAAGCATTGCCAGGCGTCGTATGAGAATGGGCAGTCAACACGCATGCTTCCAGCAAACATATCAAACATGTGTTGCCCATGATACATTCTTCCTAAGAAGGATACTACGTCGAACAGAGCCACGTTTCATTTTTAAGGAGAAGAGGGAAGATGACTGCTGAACTAGATATTAGTACGTTTCACCCCGACCGTCCAGGGATTCGCAAAGTTCTTGGAGACCTTGAGGCTGAAATCATGGAGTTCGTCTGGGTGCGTCCTGTTCATCAAGGAACGATGGTTCGAGAGGTCTTTGAAGCACTGTATGAGCGACGACGAATTGCTTATACAACCGTGATGAATACGATGACGCGACTCGCAAAGAAAAATTTGCTTCGGGTGGTGAAAGAGGATCAAGCCTACGTCTATTATCCCAATTTTACTCAGCAGGAGTTCATCTCGCGTTTTGTCGGGCGCATTCTCGAAGATTTGTTGGTGAATTTTTCTGATGCCACGATGGAGGGTCTTCATACTCTTTCGGATCAGGCAGCTGCTACAAGAGCACTGCATGTGGTCAACGATATTCAGCGTCGTCGAGTTATGGAGGAGAGCGAGTAGTGCATGTCTTGCTAGGCTTTGTAAGTATGCTCCTGATCTTTTTGGGCAGTTACCTCCTCCTTCGTACCCTTCGTCGCGTCAATGACTGGTCACAACGTCGCATGATGCAGCTTGCAGTTTTAGCGATGCCAAGCGTCATCTTGGGTCTAGGTGTAGGTGGACTCCATCACTTTATTGGTCGTCTATGCTTGCTAGGTGCTCCCTTATGGGATATCCTGCTGGGTGCCTTGTTACCTCTTGGAATGACGGGAGTTGCGCTTAGTGCGTTTGGTCTAGGGATTGTACGGCTCATACTTATGAGAAGAGTTGTGACCCGCAATGCAGTCTTCGTTCACCCTGACTTACAAACGCGCGTAGACGAACTTGGGCAGTTACTCCACTCTGCACGTCCTCGTGTGGTACTTTGCTTGTATAATCGACCATTAGCATTTACCTGTGGTATCTTCCGGTCAACAATACTCCTTTCAACATGGATGGTTGAACACCTCGATCAACACGAACTTGAGGCTGTCCTCGTCCATGAAATGGAACATGTAGCACGTCGTGATTATCTCGTGGTCTGGCTTTCAATGGTCCTACGAGATGCCTTCTTTTACCTCCCAATGTGTCGTATTGCATATCGCCAGCTTCAGCATGAAAAGGAGTTGGCATGTGACGAGTTAACGGTTGGGGTGACGCGAAGGCCACTCGCCTTAGCAAGTGCGCTTGCCAAGGTCTGGCAAAACGTTGTTGCAGAGCCGAGGTTTGCTGCATTCGGTGCTGCACAGCCCCTTGTCAAGGGGGAAGAGCTGATTCATGGACGCATTGAACGGCTTCTCTCCTTCTCTGCCTCGAAGACAACAACGCAGTCATCTCGTGCAACGACGTTTAGCGCAGGAATAGTGGCATTGGGTACATTACTTGTCGTGCAAAGTACAAATATCATCATTATAATGGCATTGATGCGATGCAATCCTTTGGCATTATTGGAAAAGTTGTTCTGAGTAGGTGTACGATGGATGATGAAATAGTTGTTGGATAGTGACAAGAGAGGTTGAGACGTTTTCATGGCTATTGTTCTTTTCGCACTTTTTGCAGTCGCCTTGTTGATGATGCTTGTTGGGTTCCTCCTTTCCCCAACGTCGCAACCATCAGTCAAGCGAAGAACCGCACCTTCGTCCCGAAGACCTCATACACATATAGTCGGTGCAAACAGGAGTACGCGTGTACGACGTTCTCAAGAAGAGGTGAATCGCCGTGCTTGGAGCAACATCATTGCCTCGTTTAATGTAAGCAGCGTATTGAGAAGGCATACACGGCACCAAACCCCTTGGCTAGGGATTGCTCTCATATTGCTTTCGCTCTTTGTGTTTGGATTCTACTCCTTCAATACACTGCTTCCCCGTTCCGTCCTCGTTGTTGATGCATTTGCAAATCTCACGAACACCAACGCTCCTACAACTTCTTCTCCTCCAGTGACCTCTGCTCAAAAGCAATTGTTCTCTGGCATATCGGGGGCGTCGAAAGCACTTACACGTCTAAGCCAGTTAGACCCAGCTCAGTATAGCTCTTCTCAAGAATATACTACATGGGCGTATTCAGCCTGTTCTGCTGCTACGTTGACGGAAATTTTTAATGCTTATGGTCGTCACTATCGTGTTACTGACGTTTTAAGTGTTGAAGCACGTATAGGTGAAATCAGCCCTGATCTGGGGTTGGTAGAGCCTGTCGGGATTGATCATACTGCTGCACGTTTCGGATTTAAGGCGACGTGGCTGCGAAACCCCTCGCTTGATGATATGATCAACGTTGCTAACTCTGGAAGACCTGTCATTATAGGTTTTCCCCCCTACAGGTGGTCAGGGGGGCATATTCTCATTGCTCTTGGTGGCGATAAGAACAATGTTTTTCTTGCCGACTCGTCTCGCCTCAACATGAAGGTGATGCCTCGCACAACGTTTCTCAAATACTGGGTGGGCTTTGCTGTTGCTGTGACACCAAATTGAGAAAAAAGGGATTGCAACTTCTCTTTCAGAATAGAATACAATCCCTTTTTTCTCAATCATATCAAGAGGTACTCTGTGTGATAGTAGGGAAGAGTATACTGTAAACAAGGTGAACACATTGGTTTCTGTAATAGTACTACTTTGAGACAATACGGAGGAGAATATATGTTTGGTTTGCGTTTCTGGGGGCTTTCGACACTATATGCGCTTGGTGCTGCTATGTTGATTGGACTTCCAACAGTTCTCATCCCTAATATCTTTTTTAGACGTATGACTCCTACTAGTCTACAAGACTATATCATTTGGGGCGTATCAGCCGTTTTGATAGGTGCTGTGCTGGCTCTGGCAACGCTCTATCCAACGATAAGTGCTTCAGCAAACTCAGGGGTAGGAGGCACACATGCGCTTGCAGGAACGCTCCTCTCCTTTTTCTCGGTTGGATGCCCAATTTGTAATAAATTAGTGGTTCTGCTCCTTGGTTTTAGCGGGGCAATGACCTTCTTCAATCCTTTGCGACCATTCTTGGGCATCACTTCAATTATCTTGTTAAGTGTAACACTACTTCTACGTATCCGCGTCCTTCGTCACGGTTGTTCTGTAAATTTCAACAACATCACGACGGTAAAACACTAAGAAGAAGACGAGAAAGATATCTATGTTCACACGCCGCACAAGCATCATAGCTACATGTTTCCTCGTTTATCTGGTACTGACCACCGCCTGTGCTCAGTCGTCTCCCTCGACCACAACGAAATCTGGTAGCTCGACTCTTGTGCCTTCTAGTACGTCTAGCAGTTCACCTACAGCACTTCCTACCGCTACTGCGAAGCCTTCGCCAACAATCGCTCCTAAAGGAGCACCACGCTACTACGTACCAAGTTTGGTCGTGCGAGGAGAGGGAAGACCGGATGATCTTGTTTTTGATCAACAGGGGCGGTTACTGTTTAGTGATGAAATCGATAGAACCATTAGTCGAGTAAATGTAGATGGTTCAGTGACAGTTATTCTTAACGACGTGAATGGTCCAGAAGGTATGGTCAGCTTCCCTGATGGAACGCTGATCTTTGCAGAGCAAGTCACGAATCGCATTGTCAAGCTTCCCTTTGGCTCGACGACACCTGTTGTGCTGCGCACACTTCCAGGTACACCGAGTAAGGCGAAATGTAAAGATGGTGTAGATGGCATTGCGTTCGACGCAACAACAAATACCATTATTGTGCCGAATAGTGTGACTGGCGACGTGTATCGTATGAGTCTGGATGGCAAAACGTTCACACGCTTGGCATCTGGCATTGTGCGACCTGTTGGGGCGGGAGTAGATAGCAAGGGAAATATCTTTGTTGCGGATGAGTGTGGGAATGCGATCTGGCGCATCACTCCTGATGGCAAGTCAACACGTATCAGTGGCTTTGGCATGCCGGATGATGTCATTTCCGATGGAGCGGGCAATGTCCTGGTGATCGACCTGGAACCCTCTATACACTCGCTCATCCGCCTGAATCTGACAACAGGCAAGCGCGAAACGCTGGCGAGTCGAGGGTACATTGAGCCACAAGGTCTTGTGATGGATTCCCAAGGTAATGTTTTCGTTTCGGATGATTACGCGAACCTTATTATGAAGTATAGACCTGTTCAGTGATAGGATGATGCACATCACCCTTTTATTGTTGCGATGAATTGGTATCACTATAGTTTAACTCACTAGATCTTCAGTGAAATATATCCAACCTCTTGCATCAACAACAATGCCTACGCCCACTTTGTGCAATGTTGTACTTGTTAAGTGAATGAAATGCCAACCCGTCGCACCTTCGTGCATCATACTCTCCTGCACAGTAGAGACGCCACCCCAAGCAGTAGGATATGGCCCTGCGAGGCCAATATTTTCTCCACAGTCACTGTAACCAGCGAAGCCTTCGCCTGCGATACGCTGACATTGAGTCGTTCCCTCACAGTTATGGCTGAATCCACAATGTATCATATTCCAACTGTGCAAGCGGGCTCCACCTGCAAGTATTGGACTCCAGATGAAAGGGTACAGACCACGCGCTGCTCTATCGCTGTTTATCAATGCAAAGAGTTGCTGTGTAAGCTGTACCTCTTCTGCCGTCATTATCGGCGGTTGTCCATAAGGTGCATTCCCAACGCCACTCGTAGGAATATTTGTTGTAGGAGGTGTTTGGTGAGGAACAGGTGTTGTTGGGATTGTAGTAGGTACGTTCGTCGCTGTAGCTGTTGGTGTTGTAGGAGCGTTCTTCGCCGTAACTACTGATGGTTTGGGAGTGGGAGTTACAACTTGCCGGGGAATAACGACTTGAGTGGAATTGGTTGTACCTTGTCCTGCAAGGCCATCACTGAACAAAGGTTTTGAGGGTATGACACGGCTACTTTGCTGTGAACCACAACCAGTTGCGAGAAACAAGACTAACAATACAAGCAAAGAGAATGCTTTTCTATTCATGCGTATACACTCCTCCTGACTTCACGCAACACCTCTTGTGTACAAAATAACCACTTGCAAAAGAGTAACACATGAAACAGAGAGATTGCCGTACACCCAGAAGAAAACAGTACTTTTGGGCAAGAGAAAAAGATGAGGTTTGTGTCAAGCACAAATCGTAACGTATAGAAGGCAAGTGCGAATGCTGTGACCACTTATGCAGTTCTTAGCACTATGAACAGCGATGCAAGCATGGTAACAATTCATCTCCAATTGGGCCTAAAGCTGTACTGATGAGTGCGCGAATTTCAGTTGTAGTTACAGAGCGAGCAGGAAATATTCTCAGAGCACGTATAATGCCCTTGTCATCAATGACAACAAGGGCGTTTGAATCAACTGGAGCAGCATCTTGCTGAGCAAGATGATAGACACCATACGCGGAACCAGCAGGATGTTGATTCATACTAGGGGCTTCTGACAAGAGAAGGTAGCCAAGGCCAAGACGCCTTACTACCGCTTGCTGAACTGTTGAGGTATCAGTTGAAACAACGAAGATATCAATATCATGTGTTTGCAACTCTGGTAGGAGCTCTTGGAGTGTTCGCAACTGCTCCTGACAAAAATTGCAGAGAACGGATGGAACAAATCCCAGCAATACAACACGTCCGTGGGCAAGTGACTCTCTGTTTCCTCCAGTTGAAGGCAGTTCAAAATTGGCCGCTCGTTGTCCCGTGAAAACTAATGATGTATGCGTAACCCGCTCTGTTGTCAGCCCACTTATGGCTAGAGCTATGAGTATGATGCTTGATACGAGTTGGAGCAGACTGAATTGATGCCCATGGTTGGGAGAGGATGTTCTTGTATGTATCAGTGCATCTTCGCCAACAAACGGAGACCTGCTACTGGTAAGACAAATATATCCGACAAGCAACATTACCCAAAGAATTGCGAGCACAGGGAGTGCAGGTGCTAGTGTCTCATCAAGGGAGACATGAAACAGGAAGAGGTCCATCCAATCGCGATGAAATGGACCAAAGCGATAGATGAAGTCCGGCGTGAGTGCATAGAACGACACTCCGAGCGGTAAAAACCCATCCCAACGTGACCAAGAGCGTCCAAACGACATCGCGATGGAGAGGAGAACCAGTCCAATGTTCCATCCCATAAGAGTATGCAAAAAGAAATGCGAGGTTCCTCCCGCATTGAGATAGAGTATCAGCACTGGCAGCAGGAGTGACGAGGGAAGTAGTATCATCGCGAGTCTTCTCAGAGGATGTATAAATGCACCCCTTTCATTGTCGGTTCTGCTCCTCTCATTCTTTTGCGTCACAATATTAGCCTCCAAAGATTTTCTCGTTTCACGCTTTATAGTTTAATGAGAGGAGCAAAATAGCGGTTCAGAGAGAGAAGCATATTGAAGTAAATCATTCCTCCCATCAATATCATAACGATGCCTGTACCAATTTCAATCTTCCCAAGATGAGGTCTAAGATGTTTCAACACATGACTGACCTGATTAAGACCAAGGCCAAGAAGCAGGAATGGGAGGCCCATGCCAAGCGAGTAGACCAGCAGTAACAGAACTCCTTGCCTCAACGTTGCGGCAGCAGCTGCGAGACCAAGAATCGAACCGAGTAAAAGGCTGATACAAGGAGTCCAGCCAATGGCAAAGATAATGCCAATGATAAATGACATCATATAGTTGGGACGTGTGGAACGAAGTTCAAAACGCTTCTGCCAGTAGAGAAAGACTCTCTATGTCAAGCCTTTTTGGGAGCAAGTTGAAAGCAAGAGAAAAATTGAGAAGAAAAGAGAGGGAAAAGATGATTTCAACAAGGCATGAGCCAGTGTACCACGCCACTCAGCGCT
>JAABUQ010006428.1_pt1 | contig 17830 bp, 13 predicted proteins | sample 5560001 | NCBI WGS metagenome assembly JAABUQ01 (sample SAMN10711888, study PRJNA513371) | rock metagenome | isolation source: Antarctica rocks | place: Antarctica: Victoria Land, Finger Mt nord | collected 2015-12-18
CCGCTCGACCAACGCGGCGTGCGACAGCGCCCCGACCACTTCCCGCTGCAGCGCCATCCCGTCAGCCTATCCGGCCAACTCCCCGCTCCGGTAGTCCTCCCGCGTCCGCGAGTCTGAACAGTTACCCAGATCGTGCTGGTCGACCTGGATGGCACGCGCCGCGCCGTCGATGCCCGCTCGAGCGTCGAGGCGCTGCACGATGTGACGCACGCTGAAGTCCTGGCGCGCTACCTGCGGCGCATGGCTGACCAGGCCGGCACTGTCCGGCTGTCGCCCATTTGGCTGGCGCCGCTGCGTGATCGGGTGGTCCTGCCCGAGGTTCTCGACCCTGGCGCAGGTTGGGATGGCGCCGAGTGGCGGCCGTCCGAGCGCTGGGTCGAACCGGCCATTGGGGTTGTCGACGATCCGGCGCATCGTCGCCAGTCGCCGCTCCGCATCGACCTGCCGCGTGGCGGCAATCTGGCGATCTATGGTGCGCCGGGCGCCGGCAAGACCACGACGCTGCTGACCCTCGCCCTGGCGCTGGCCTGCGACCACACGCCCGCTGACGTGAACCTCCATCTCGTGGACTTCGGCGGCCAGGCGCTCGGCGCCCTCAGCGCCCTGCCGCACGTGGGCGGCGTCGTCCTGGCCAACGAGGAGGAGAAGCTCGTGCGGTTGGTGCGCCATCTATCCGCCGAGCTCGCCCGGCGCAAAGCCATGTTCGGTGAAGCGGGAGTCGCGACGCTGCCGGCGTACCGAACGGCAACACAGCACCACGTGCCGTCCCTGGTCGTCCTGATCGACAACCTGCCCGCGCTGGTGCACACCTATCCGGATCTCGAAGACGATGTCGCGCAGATCGTTCAGCAGGGGGCACGCTGGGAGTTCACCTGGTCATCTCCGCAGCGTCGCCGACGCTGGTGCGGCTGCGGATCGCCAACAGCTTCAGCCAAGCGGTCACGCTGCGTCTCGCCGACCGCGCGGACTACAGCGCGGTGCTGAGCGTGCCCGAGGGCTACGAATTGTCGCCACAACCCGGACGCGGCTTGGTCAAGGGCCGACCGACGCTCGAATGCCAGGTTGCGGTGCCAGCCGGCGGCGCCAGCGAAGCCGAACAGACCGCTGGCGTCCGTCGCTTGACCCGCGACATGGAGGCGGCCTGGTCGGGTGCCCGTCCGTGGCGCGTGCGAACGCTGCCAGAGCACGTCGCGCTGCTGGATCTGCTGCCGCCGTCGGTGCGCAGCGACGGGGCGCCGATCGCGCCGGTAGGTCTTTCGGTAGACGAGCTCGAGCCGCTGTTCGTCGATCTGCGAGACGGACCGCATTTCATCATCACCGGCCCGCCGCGTGGCGGCAAGTCGACGCTTCTGCGCACCTGGCTCGTGAGCCTGGGCGCTAGCCTTCCAGTGGACCGCCGGCAGCTGTACCTGGCCGAGTTCAGCCACTCCGCGCTGGACGCCAGCCAGGGGCTGCCAGGCGTGCGCCACATCCAGGACGGCGCTGCGCTGGGAGCGCTGCTCAACGACATCGAGCTGATAGCCGATTCGGGAGTGACGGCTGTGCTGGCAATTGACGACCTCGACGGGCTGCAGCGGGCCGCCGACGGCGACACGCTCCATCGATTGCACCAGCTCGTCGAAGCGCGGCGGAGCGGTCTGTATGTCCTGCTGGTCGGCTCGTCGAGCAGTCTGGGCGCCAGCTATGACGGCGTCGGTCACGCGATCAGAGAAGCACACACCGGCTTTCTGGTGGGTGGAAGCGAGTACGACGACATGCAGGTGCTCGGCATCAGCGTTCGGCACGCTGAAGCGAGCCAGGGCGTGCCGGTCGGGCGCGGGTTCTACGCTCGGCGCAAGCGCTACATCCGGGTCAAGGTCGCTGCGCCACCGAACGCGGCCGACCTGACCGCGCTGACCGCGCTCACGCCCGCCGGCGCCGGCTCGACCGCTGCCGCTCGGCTTGTCCAGGGCGGTGGGTAAAGGGTACCGCGTCTCCTGCTGCCGCTCACCGGCTATACTCCGCCGCTTCGATGGCTCCCACTAGAGCGCCCGGGCGGCGTGGGGGGCACGGCCTGGCTCAGGTGCGACCACTCCGCCCAGCGCGCCGCAATGGTGCCGGCGTACGGCTGTTCCTCCTCGTCGCACCGGTCTTCCTGGTCCTCGGCGCCGGCCTGGCGCTGGCCACGCGCGCCGGCGATGCAGCTCGCAGCCGGCCCTCGGCCGTGGTCCACGAGGATGCCGGCCCACCCTCTCCGGTCGTCGACGCCGGCGACGATAGGCAGGCCACCGCCGCACCTGAGGTCGCGACCAGCAGCCTGCCGCTGCGGCGCCCATGGCTGACGGATTCCCGGGCGCCACTCTACGACCCCCGCCTCGCCGGAGCGCTCGACACCGCGTTGGAGAGCGTCGATGGGCGGCTGTCGGTGGTCGTGAAGGACCTCGGCACTGGCCGCGGCGCTCTGCTGTCCCCAGACGCCGAGATGCCGGCCGCGAGCCTGTTCAAGTTGACCGTCCTGTACTCCGTCTTTGCCGCCGACGTGCCGCTGGATGAGAATCTGTTCATCACCGACCAGGTCAAGTCGTTCGATCTCGGTACGCTGGAGCTGCAGGCGGGTGAGACGCTCACTGTCGCCGAGGCGCTGGAGCGGATGGTGACCATCAGCGACAACAGCTCGGCCATCCTCCTGGCGAACCGGGTGACAACCCCCCGCATCGACCACGACATCGCGGCGCTGGGCCTGCAGCAGACGCACTACCGCGCCGATCGCTTGACGACCTCGGCGCAAGACACGGCGGCGCTGCTGGAGCATATGGCCCGCGGCCAGGCAGTGTCGACGGCGGCCAGCGCCGACATGGTGCACCTGCTGCTGCGACAGCGCGTCAACGACCGCCTGCCGAGCCTGCTGCCACCCGAGGCGCAGGTGGCCCACAAGACGGGCAATCTGCCAGGCATCGTCAACGACGTAGGCCTCATCTACGGGCCACACAGCACGATCGTCGTGGCTGCCCTGGTCGCGGACAGCCACGACGACGCCACGGCGGCGCAAGGCATTGCCCGGGCCGCCGCGGCGGCTTACGCCTACGCCGAGAGCAACGACGGGGCGACGGACCGGCCAACCGTTCCATCGGCGCCGTCCCGCCCCATCCCAGCCATCTGGCGCGAGCCGCGCCCCGTCCCGGCCGACGTCATCCCGACCGCCGCGTTGCCCCTGGCGCCGGCGCCAATGCCCACGGCTGTCCCGGCGAGCTCAACGGGCAGCCATCCCGCCACGGCCACGCCGACCGAGACAGACGCCCCGGCCGCTGTCGCCACCAACACGCCGGCGCCAGCCGTCGCCGCCACCACCACAGCCCCCACGTCCACCCCCACGCCATATCCCGCGATCGCGCCGACGCGGCCGCCGGCGGCTACCGCGGTGCCGGCGGCAGCCACCCGCGCCGCCCCGGCCACGCCGGCGCCGACGCCTCGGCCAACCTCGCGGTCGGCCGGGCGCTGACACCCTGATTGCTGGAGCATGCGGCAGGCGCCGGCCGAGGGAGCAGGGGACGGACGCGCGGCGGCTCGCCTGGGGCGAGGATGGCCAGGGCCAAGCGGCGGTAGGCGGTCTCCTGGAGGGCAAGCGCGGCCTGCCGCTGCGCCGGGCAGGCGGACGGCGCGTCCCGAGTTTCCTCCGATCCGGAGGAGAGCAGTCCAACGTCGTGCATCACGCACACTGAACGGACCAGCAGCGCGCTTTGGGGCGTCAGGTGGCGGCTGTAGTCGGGAACAGGTCGTCCTCCAGGCCGTCTTGCCGGTCTCGGGGCGGACGCTCACGGTGGAACCACTCCCGCGCCCACAGCTCCCGAGCGACATCCCCGGGCATCCGCATCAGAAAGTGGTCGGGCGGCATTTGAGTCCGGTGCGCCGCCAGAGCAGCGCGTTTGACAGCGACGAAGCCCGACGTGTCGATCGCCGTCGTGACCCGATCGTCGGGGACACCGAAGCTCGCGATAGTGGTGCCGGCGTCGGCGCCAGCGGCGGCGCTCAGGGGGGCGGCGATGGACGCGTGCCGCAGCCGCTCGACGAAGCGGGCGCTCCACGACTCTGGGAAGACGACGAAGTACATGCGGGGCGGGGACCACGGCGGACCGGCCGGCCGGCCGTAGTCCGGGTCCCCGGCGCGTCCGACCGACGCCACGGCGACCTGGTGGGCGCGCACGTGGTCGGGATGGTAGTACCCGCCGGTCTCGTCATAGGCGACGACGACCTCGGGCCGCTCCTCGCGGATCAGGGCCACGATCCGCGCGGTGACCTCGTCAACGTCCGCCCGACAGAAGCTGCCCGGGGCGGCGTCACCCCCGGTGCCGGCCATCCCCGAATCTCCGTACCCCAGCTGAACCAGGCGGGCGACGCCGAGGATGCGGCAGGCCTCCGCCAGCTCGCGACCGCGCACCGCGCCCAGCGTCGCCCTGGTCGCCAGCCGCTGATCGGCAATCTCGCCCTGGTCACCACGGGTACAGGTCACGACCACCGTGCGCCGGCCGGCCGCGGCGTAGTGGGCAAGGGTGCCCCCCATCGTGATCGTCTCGTCGTCCGGGTGGGCGTGGACCGCCAGCAGTGTGCGCCGCGGTGGCGGCGTCGACGTCTCCTGGAGGCGGAGGTCGTGGCGACTCACGGCAGGCGATCCTTACCAACGGCGCGTGCGAGTGGTATAAACACGCTACCCTGCTTCACACAACGGAGGGAGACCTATGGGAGCTCTGCAGCCCGCCCATCTCATCTTAGTTCTTGTCCTTGTTCTCATCGTCTTCGGGCCTGGCAAGCTGCCATCGCTCGGCAAGTCGCTCGGCGACGGCATCCGCGAGTTCCGCAAGAGCACCGAAGGCGGCGACGCCACGCACGAGGCGACTACCACGACGACCACCGTGACGGCGGCCCCGCGCACCTGTCGACAGTGCGCGGCCGAGCTGTCCGGCGAGCAGAAGTTTTGCGGCGTCTGCGGTGCATCCCAAGTGACGTCGGTTGTCGGCTAGAAGCGCCGACGACCGCGGTCGGAGTCTGGCGTCCCATTTGACGGATAAGGCGTAACGGGAAGCTTGCGGGTTCGCCGCGTCGAGTCCAGTGCCCGTACCCGCAAGCCTCCTCACCGGGCCGAGCTGACGTGGTAGCCCGGCTCCCCGTGGTGGCGCGGTGGGCGCTGCCATTGATTCTTGCTGTCGGCGGCGGATGGCTCCTGGGGAGCGTCCTGCGGGCGCTCGTGTTTCTCGCTACGGCGCTCTGTCTGCGACTTGTCGCGAGTGCAGCCGCGCCGGCGCTGCTGCTGGTGCCTTGGCTGGACCCGGTGTACACGCGCGACGCGCTGCACAGCCTGTCCGACGTGCGCGTCCCGGGTGTCGCGCTCGCGGGCGGGCTCGGCGCCAGCGCGCACGCCCTGGCCCCCTGGCTGTTCTCAGACGCGGCGCGGGCGGACGGGAGGCTCTTTCGGGTCCTTCTGGAGCCCGGTGGTGCGCTACTGGCGCGCCAGGTGGCAGCCACCGTCGCCCACGCCGTGGTGCTGGCTGTCGGGCTCCTGGCTGTCCGCGCTGGCCTGCTGCGGCATCGGTCCAGCCTCGTCTACGCTGGTGTGGCGGTCCAGGCGCAAGTGGCCGTCGGGATCGTGCAGAGCCATCCGTCGGTCAGCGACGTCGAAGCCACCGGCCTCTCCTTCGCGTTGAACGCGCTTCTGCCGGGGTTCTGGCAGAGGAGCACAGCCCTCTCGGACGCGCTGCCAAGCGACTCGTGGCCGTGGGTGGCGGCGGGCCTGGTTGCTCTAGCGCTGGTCTTCGCCTACGCGGCCGCTGCCGGTATCGCAACAGCGTGCGTCGCCGTGTGGCGCCAACGCCGGGAAGCCGCTGGCCAGCCGCGGCCGCCGGTCCAGCTGGTACGCCAGGGGACACGCGCTTTCAACGGCGCCGTCGCTGCCAGCCTGGTCCTGAGCAGTGCCGCCGTGGGCTCCTGGTCCGGGCCACCCCCGGCGACCCCTGCCGCCACCCAGACCGCGCCGACGCCAGGGCCCGCGGTGGCAGCCGCTGAGGCGCTGCCTTCGCCGACGGAGAGCCCATCACCGGCCTCCGGAGCAGACGCTCCGGCCGGGTCACCTAGCTCATCGGCTGGAGCCAGCTTCGGCCAGGACTGGGACCGCTGGTTCAAGGACCCCACCCCGCCGACTCGGCGCCAGCCCAGTCGAGTGGAAGTTCAAGGAAGTAACTACCAGTACCAGCTCCTCGTCAACGGCCAGCCGCAGGTCATCCGCGGGATGGGGCTGAACACGCAGTACCAGCAGCTGCCGAGCAGCGAACAGCGGGTTGCCCAGCTGGACGCGGATTTGTCAGCCATATCGCGCATGGGCGTGAACACCGTGGTTGGCTGGGACGGGAGCGAGCTGGACGAGACGCTGATGGACCGGGCGGCGGCGCACAGCATTGGTGTCGTTGCGCCCTTCGACCTCGACCCTGACGCTGACTACACCGACGCCGCGTACCGCGCTGGGCTGACGGTCCAGGTGATGGCCTGGGTCGAGCGCTACCGGTCCTTCCCGGCGCTACGGATGTGGGGGCTCGGGAACGAGGTGCTGCACAAGATCGTGCACCCGGCGTGGGTTGGCCCGCAGGACCCGGCCCAGGCGCAGAACGCGCGCGCCTTTTCCGCCTGGCTGGTCGCCACGGCCGACGCCATCCACCAAGCCGACCCGGACCACCCGGTGACATACCGGGAGGCGGAGGACGCGTTCACGCCCTGGGTGGCCGAGGCGCTCCACGACCGGGGCGGCGGCCCGCGGCCATGGTTCGTGTGGGGGACGAACTCCTATACGGAGCACCTGCAAGATATCGTCAACGGGTGGCCGAACCAGAAGATGGACGTGCCGCTCTGGGTATCCGAGTTTGCCCCGGGCGGTCTCGCCGTGCCCGACCGGCCCGATGGCTTCCGCCAGATGTGGGGCTACGTGCGCCTCCAGCCGCAGTACGTTCTCGGTGGCGCGGTGTACGCCTGGACCCGCAACGGCCCCGAGGGCGTCGACCGCAACTTCGGCCTGACCGACGACGGCGCGCCGGTGGATGGGCGCTCGCTGGACGCCCTGGCAGAGCTCTTCCACCAGGACGACTAAGCGCGTAGCGCGAACCAAGGCAAGAGCCTGATACGACAGCCTCACTTCCGCCTCGCGGCGGGAGAGCGGGAAAAAGTGCGGGAGGCAAGCGGGGATGAGCCAGGAAGCCCACGATGACGGGATGCCTGACTCGCACTCGGTCTCCGATCCTGTCGTCTACCAGCTCCGCGTCGTCCTGCGCGGCGTCAGCCCGCTGATCTGGCGCCGGCGGCTCGTCCACAGCGATAGCACCATCGCCGACCTGCACGCCGCCTTGCAGATTGCCTTGGGCTGGAGTGACGAGCACCTCCATCGCTTTGTCATCCACGGGCGGCACTACGGGGACGGCGGTCGCAGCGACCCACGCCGTGTGCGCTTGGCTGCTCTCGAGCTGGGACGAGCTACCGCGGCCGGACCTACCGCTGGTGGTCGGCCTGGACGGCGGCTACGTGCACTCCAGCCAGCAGCGGTCGCGCCGGGACGGCTGGTTCGAAGTCATCGCCGGCAAGAGCATGCCCGCCGAGAGCCCGAGCACGTGCTTCGGCTTCGTCCAGACCTACGACCGCAAGCCCAAGCGCCCCCTGTTCGAGGTGCTCAAGTCCCAGAACAGGCAGATGAATCAGCAGGTGACGTTCCTGACCGATGGAGGCGACGACGTCCGCGACCTGCCGCTCTACTTGAACCCCCAGGCCGAGCAGTACCTCGATTGGTTCCACATCACGATGCGCCTGACGGTCATGAGCCAGATGGCCAAGGGTCTCCGCTCACGCGGCAACTCCAAGCTGGTGACTGAGGTGACCGAGGAGCTGAAACGCCTCACGTGGTTCTTGTGGCATGGCAACGTCTTCCGCGCCTTGCAGACCGTGGAGGGCCTCGACGTTGACCTCGACGTTGAGGACGCGACCGCAGAGCACCGCAAGCTGCTAGAAGCGATCACCGAGTTCGGCGGCTACATCCGCGCCAACGCGACCAGCATCCCGAACTATGGCGAGCGGTACCGGGCTGGCGAGACGATCTCGAGCGCGTTCGTCGAGTCGACGGTCAACCAGGTCGTCAGCAAGCGAAGGGTCGAGAAGCAGCCGATGCGCTGGACGCCGCGTGGCGCTCACCTGCTGCTCCAGGTCCGCACCCGCGTGCTGAACGAGGACCTCGTCGACGACTTCCACCGCTACTACCCCGCGTTCATGACGCCGCCGACAGGGCAGGAGCTGGCCGCCTGGCCTCCCGCACTTTTCCCGCTCTCCTCGGGTGCCCCGAGCATGTACAACTAGCTCAGCTCTCCCGGTCGGGCGCACGACGCCCGACCGGACCAGGACAAAGGACCACCCACATGGTCAACGCGATCGGCGCCAGTCAAGTGACCGCAGGGCAGCGCTTTTCGAGCGCCGCGCCGCACCCAGATGGCGCCTGAATCCCTCGACACATGCGGCCGACCAGAGATCTGCGCCGGGTGGAGACGCAGTGCGACATCGCCGGGCGAGGCACTCGCTTGACGGCTCGAGGACGCTGAGGCGACCGCAGTGTCTACTCGCGGCAGTCCCGGTGCGCTCGGGCGCGGTCCGCTCGAGGCAGTCCGTGGCCTCCTGGGTGGTCGCTACAGCTGCTGGTTTACGGAGCTGGTCAGCACGCCTCGGCCACACGGCGCTGGCGTGGCGGGCGGCCTGCGGACCGGCGCGCTGCTAGTCGGTGCCGGCGTGCTGCTCGCCGCGCTGCTGGGGACCAGGAGCTTCGCGGCCGAGTCAACAGCCCCCATAGTGGTGGCTCGTCTGGACGGCGCCGTCGATCCCGTGACCGCCGAGTACCTCCACCGTGTTGTGCAGGTGGCCGAGCAGGACCGCGCGGCGTTGCTGGTGCTCACGATCGACACGCCGGGTGGGCTGGACAGCTCGATGCGCGCGATGGTCCAGGACCTCCTGGCCAGTCCGGTCCCCAGCGTGGTCTTCGTATGGCCGGCGGGTGCGCGGGCCGCATCCGCCGGGGTGTTCATCGCGCAGGCGGGGAATCTCGTCGCCATGGCGCCCGGCACCACCATCGGCGCAGCCCACCCTGTCGGAAGTGGCGGCGAGACGCTCACCGGCGACCTGGGCGACAAGATCACCAACGACGCCGCGGCCTACGGCGCTGGTCTCGCCGTGCAACACGGGCGGAATGACGTCTGGGTCCAGCAGGCAGTGCGCAGCAGTGTGGCGTTGGACGCCCAGCAAGCCGTTGACGGGCACGTCGCGGACATGCTGGCACCTGATGTCAGCACGTTGCTGGCTGCCGTCGACGGCCGCACGGTTCAGACGACGGCGGGTGAAACGACCATCCACAGTGCCGGAGCACCCATCGAGGTCGTCGACATGCAGCCGGGCGAGCAGGTGCTGCAGAAGCTCTTCGACCCCAATATTGCCTATCTGCTGCTTACTCTTGGCTTTTGCGCGCTCGTGATCGAGCTGTTCCATCCCGGTGCACTGGTGCCCGGGGTGACCGGCGTGGTCTGCCTGGTGCTCGCCTTCGCCGCATCCGCGGTGCTGCCTCTGAACTGGGGTGGCGCCCTGCTCATCCTGCTGGCCGTGACCCTGTTCATCCTGGACGTCAAGGCGGCCGCCCATGGTGCGCTGACCATCGCCGGATTAGTCGCGTTCGTCGTGGGCTCGCTGTTGCTGTATGCGCCACCCGGACCGCGGTCACCCACGCTCCCGGACGTGGCGGTGGCGACGCCCCTATTGGTCGGCGTGGCGGCAGCCGCGGCGCTGGTGAGCCTGCTGATCGTCGGAACTGCCGTGCGTCTGGCCGCTCGCCCGGCGTTCACCGCGCAGGACCGTCTGACGGGTGCGGCCGGTGTCGCCCACTCCGCCTTGAACCCCAGCGGCACGGTTCAGGTGGCTGGTCAGCTCTGGTCCGCCTATGCGGCAGGCGCGACCGTGAGCGCCGGCGAGCGTGTGCGCGTGCTTGCCCGCCGTGGTCTCACGCTCGAGGTCGAGCCCGCGGCTGTCCGCGGCGGCGTACAGAAAGAGGAGGAGAGGACTCCATGAGCGCAGTGATTATCAACGTGGTTGTGCTCGTTGTTGTACTCGCGCTGGTTGGCGGCGTGTTGTCGCAGACCATCCGCGTGGTGCGGGAGTACCGGCGGCTGGTCGTCTTTCGCCTGGGCAAATGCATTGGCGCCAGAGGTCCTGGGCCCGTGCTCCTGATTCCGTTTGTGGACCGACCGGTGGTGGTCGACCTGCGCGAGCTGTTCGTCGAGATCCCGCACCAGAGCTGCATCACCAAAGACAACGTGCCGATCCAGATCGACTTCCTGGTCTACCGCCAGGTCATCGACGCGGTGGCCAGCGTTGTCGCGGTGACCAATTTCGCCAACGCGGCCCAGGGCATCGCCGCGACGACGCTACGCGCCGTGATCGGCGACATCGTGCTCGACGACGTGCTGGCCCGCCGCGAGCAGATCAACCAGGACCTGCGCCGTAAGCTGGACGAAGTCACCGAGCGCTGGGGTGTCAAGGTGACCGCCGTCGAGATCCGCGAGGTCGTGCCGCCCAAGGACGTGCAGGACGCGATGAACCGCCAGATGTCGGCCGAGCGGACGCGGCGGGCGGCAGTCACGGAAGCCGAGGGCAAGCGCCAGGCGACGATCACGGTCGCCGAGGGCGAGAAGCAAGCCCAGATCCTGCGCGCCGAGGGCGAACGGCAAGGGCAAATCCTGAAGGCCGACGGCTACGGGCAAGCCTTGCAGACAGTCTTTGCGTCGGCGTCGCTGATCGACGCCAAGACGATGACGCTGCAGGTCATCGATGGACTGAAGGCGCTCGGGGCCAGCCCCAGCAGTACGTTCATCATCCCGATGGAGTTCACCCGCTTGCTTGGGCAGGTCGGACAGTACCTCGAGCAGAGCGTCGGCAGCGCAAACACCGACGCTCCGCGTCAAGGCAGCGACAACGGAGAGATCGCCGCACGTGCGCCGCGGAGTTGAGCGCGTGAACCACCATGCGGAGCCACCGGCCCGTCCAACGTGCGGCCGGTGCGCCAGCGGCTGCCTTGTGGAGTGCTTCGGTGCCTGCCCTGCAGACGAGGGAGTACGGTCGCGGTCGACCACTCGGCGCTGGAGGGGAGGCACCTACCGTCGCCGCGTAGAGCGTCCAGCCGTCATGCGCCACAAACGGACCTTTGCGGGACCGCCCCGGCGTCCTCAGCCCGGCCGCTCCCCCACTTTTTCCATGCACTCGGTGCACACGGAGGGCGAGCACCACCATGGCAGGGCCGAGCAGCCAGGTGAGTCTCACCCGAGGTGAGGGGGTGTGCCCGACATTTGGCCGGGCTGGGCGACGGACGGGGTGATCATTGAACGCAGTGGCGGCTGCCCGCCTTCTTCGGGACGACTTCCGGGCACACCCGAGGTGAGGCGGCCTCTTGACAGGCCTGGCACGTGTCGTCAACATGGTGATGTCCGAGCGTGGCGGGAGATGGAGAGACCTCGGATAGCCTGAGTTGAAGCTGGCTCAGCGCGGCGAATCCGCCGTGCCTTTCCCTGGGGGGCAGGGCGGGAGGATGCGCGTCGCCCAGGTCCATGTGCAGGGGCTGCGCTCGAGGACGGTGAGCGCACGGGAGGGTGTGGGCTGACACGGGCGTGTCGCTGCGAGGACGACACGCGACGGCCCGTCGCCACTGGCGGCGGCAACAGACCTCCAGGAGGACCTGGGGAGGCACAGACATGGGTTTACCGCTTCACCGTGGACGACTCGTTGTTCCCATCGTGGCGCTGTCGCTGATCGCGGGCGCCGCTGGCAGCGTGGCATTTGGGACCGAAGAGCCTGGCCTGGGGCCCGAGGCGCCGCTGCCCTACCAGGACGGCTACGTCGGGGCTGCAGGGTACCTACCGTCGTTCCATCCGACGCCACTCAGCGCGAGCGAGGCGACCCAGGGCCGCGTGGCTGTCTACAAGACAACCCCAAGCCCGAAGAATGTCCAGCTCGAGTACCCGGACAAGTACCGGGCCGTCATCTCCTGCTTTGGGCGGGCCTTCGACCCGCGCGGCCCGTTCGCCGACCCGCCGCGGGCGCCCTACCTGCTGCCGGGCAACATTTCCGCCATCACCTTCGGCGACGCGCACATCGCCGGCGGCGGCTTGTATGTGGCCGTGGCGGGCACCGGCTTCAACGATGTCGTCAGCGGGACGACCAACCGGGATCCCAGTAAGGGGCCGATCGTCACCCCGGAGAACGCAGCCGGCATCTATGAGGTCGGCCTGCGCCCGAACGGCCGGTGTCGCGCGCTGCGCGCGGTCAGCGGCGGCCCGGCGGCGGTGGGCACCAACGCCGGCCCGCACCCCGAGTGGAGCGACTTTGGCGCCTCGATCGACGGCATCGCCTGGCACAACGGCACGCTGTACGTCAACGACTTCACCGGTGGCCCCGAGGGCGCCCATTCGGGCTCGAAATTCTCGGGCGGGCGCTTGCACGCGGTCGATCCGGTCACGGGCGACCGCACGGCGCTCATCGCCAACCTGCCATCCGAGGGCGACCATCAGAACGACGCCGAGGTTTTCTTCAACGATGGCGGCCACGAGTGGCTCGAGTTCGAGCAGGGCACGACGACCAACAGCGGCACCGTGGACGGCGAGGCGTTCGGGGATATCCCGTGCTATGACGTCAAGCTGACCGACGCCGGCAAGCGCTTCTTCCCGTTCACGACCGGGTACCACCGGACGGAGAAGAACCTGCCCGGCGGCACGCCGCTCCAGCAGGTGCAGAGCAACGGCGACGTCGTCGTCCGCGGCACGCTGCCCTGCAGCGGCTCGACCATGGCCGTCAGTCTGGATACCCCGATCAGCGCCGACGGCACCAACGCCAGCCTGCGCCTGACCGGCTTCGGCTTCCGCAACCCGTACAGCATGGTCATTGCCCCACCGACGACGCCCGGCATCGGCGGCGAGCTGGTGCTGACGAACAACGACGTCGACGTGCGCGGGCAGCGGCCTCTGGCCAACGGCGGCGACGACGTCTGGCCGTTCGAGGTCAACGGCAACCCGATCCGCAACTGGGGCTGGCCCAACCAGATCAACTGGTTCTCCAGCGCCGACCCCCAGTTCGGGCTCGCCAACAACGCTCTCGCTGGACGGCGACTCGATCGCCGGCCGGGGCCGTATACGGGCAACCAGGCGCGGCGTTCGCCGACCCAGCCGGGCCAGGCGATCATCGGCCAGGAGCCGATCTTCACCTACCTGGGGGAGGAGACCGAGCATATCACCCGCGGTGGGGTGGTCCCGCCCGGCGAGAACATCGACATCGAGTTTGTGCCTGGCATCTCGACGGTCACGGTCGACATCTCGGCCGACGGGATCGACTTCGTCAAAGGTGACGAGTACGGTTCTGCGTTGGCCGACAACTTCTTCGTGGCGGGGTTCGGCAACCTGGAGTTCCCGCTCGGCAGCACGCCGGCGGGCCTCGTCGGCAAAGACATCCGGCGCTTCCACGTCGAGACCACCGCGGACGGCAAGTACGTCGGTACGGTGCAGAAGGTCTTCGTCCACAACAAGGTGCAGCCGGGCGGCTGGCCGAATCTGAACACCGGCGGGCTGCTGGGGCCGCTGGACTTGAAGTTCAGCCCGAACGGCCGCACGCTGTGGCTGGCGGACTTCGGATCGTTCATGACCACGGACTCGGGCGCCGTGGGCGGCTTCCGGTGCGATCCGTCTGGCGATTGCGCCAATGGCGCGAAGCAATTTGGGGGCTCTGGTTTGACGGTGAAGGACTACTCCATCTCGATCGAGCAGTTCGCGGGCACGGGGACGCTGTGGCGGTTCGTGCGCGTGGGCAGCGACGAGGACACCGACTCAGCTAGCGACGAATAGCCCAGGGGACGCTCCCAGGAATCGTCAATCCTGGTGCCCTTACACACAACTGTCGTCCTATCCAGGAGCAGGCGGAGGCGCTGGCGTACATCCCCCCTGCTCCTGGACGGACTTCTCAGCCCGAACGAGCCTCTCACTGAGTGACCTTTCGTCGCGGTGGCTTGACTGTAGCGCGGCTCGAACACGAGCTGGTAGTCCTGGCGGTATTCGCCGGCATCGACGCTAGAGTTGTCCTGAACGATGAACTTGACCAGGACATCGACGGGCTCCGATATGGTTGCCGTCGCGGTCACGGTCCCTGGTGGTGTTGCCGCCGACGTTGCGGTTGGGCTTGCTGTGGCCGGTGTCGGCGTCACCACTGCTGCCAGGACTTCGTGCTGATCGGCGAGAGCAAGCGTCGGCCTACCGCACCGCGCACTTGCCGTTAGGGGGTGGGGCTTGGGGACTCCTGGCCTGGCTGGCCGCCGCCGCCCGCTGCTCCGGCTCCGCCACCGCCGGCACCGAGCACGCTGATCGCGGCGCCGTCCTTCAACGCGTTCTGGCCGGTGGTGATCACCATCTGGCCCGGACCCAGTCCGCTGGTTATCTGGGTCTGCGTCTGGTTCGCCTGACCCAGCTGGACGGGCGTCGCCGCCGCCTTGCCGTTGTCGGCGACGTACACGATAGTGTTGCCGTCAGCCTGGCGGACGATGGCGTCATTCGGCACCAGGATCGCGTCAGGCGTCTGCGCCGTGGTCACCTGAACCTGGGCGAACATGCCCGCCAGCAAGCGCGGATCCTGAGTATCGGGCAGGATCCTGACGTCGAAGGTATGGGCGCGCGGGTCGCCGGCCGGCGCGACCGCGGCCACCTTGGCCGGGAACTGCACGCCCGGGTAGGCCGGCACGGTCACATCGACCGGCTGGCCAGGCTGGAGCTGCCCCACGCGCGACTCCTCGACGGTGATGTGGATCTCGACCCCGGTGCTGACCAGGGCTACGATGGGCGAAGACGTCGAGGCGAAAGCGCCCTCCTGGAGCAGCTTCTGGGACACCACGCCGTTGAACGGCGCGGTCACCACCGTCTGGTCCAGGTTCGACTGCGCCACCGCGACAGCCGCCTGGGCCTGAGCCACGCCGGCGACGGCGGCCTGGACGTCGGCATCGGTGTAAGGGGTCGACTTGGTCTGGAGCTGGGCAACCGCCTGGTCGATGACGGCCTGCTGGTTCTGCAGGTCCGCGTCCGCGCCCGGGCGGATCACCTTGTCGAGGTTCTGCTGCGCCTGGGCGACCACGTCCTGCTGCTGCTGAATATCCTGCGGCGTGTTCGGCAGGCGGGCCAAGGCCAGCGCCTGCTGGGCCTGCTGGACAGTTGCTTGCGCCTGCGTGATGTCCTCGTCCTGTGGGCCAAAGTTGACGACGTCGAGCTTGGCCTGGTCAGCCACGAGCTTCTGCTGCGCGGCCGCCAGGGCGCTCTGAGCCGAGACGATCTGCGACTGGAGCGTGCCGTTCTTGATGGCGTCGAGCTTGGCCTGATCCGACTTCAGCTTCTGCTGGCCCGTGATGAGCGCCGTCTGGGCCGCCGCCTGCTGCGACTGGATAGTCCCGTTCTGGATGGCGTTCAGCTTGGCCTGGTCTGACCTGAGCTTGTCCTGGGCGGTGATGAGCGAGCTCTGGGCCGCGTCGTGCTGCGCCTGGATGGTCCCGTTCTTGATGGCGCTGAGGGCCGCCTGGTCCGCCTTGAGCTTCTCCTGGGCGGCGACGACGGCGCTCTGCGCCGAGGCCTGCTGCGACGGCGACCCGCCATTGTTGAGCAGGTTGAGAGCCGCCTGGGCGCTCTGCAGCTGCTGGTTGGCGGCCGCCACCGAGGAGTCGGCCGCCGTCTTGGCCGCGTTGCAGTCGGTGCCGTTCACGTTCGCGCCGGCGCAGGCGTTGCTACTGCCGCCGCCGCTGCCGCCGGGGCTGCCAGGTGGCGGGGACACCGGGTTGTTCAGCTGCGTCTGCGACGAGCGCGCGGCGTCCAGGGCCGCCTGGGCCTGCTGCACTGTCGCCTGGGCCGCCTGCACCTGGGCGTCGGTCGGGTTCTGCAGCTGCGTCTGCGCCGCCTGCGCCGCCGCCAGGCTCGCCTGGTCCGTGTTCACGGCGCTCTGCGCCGACTGCAGGCTCGAGGCGCTCGTGCCCGTGAGGTTGGCCAGCGCCGAGTTCGCGGCCGTGATGGCGGCGTTGTCGGCGTCGACCGCCGTCTGCGCCGCTGTCAAGTCCGAAACGTTGGAGGTCGTCAACGCGTCCAGCGCGGCCTGGGCCGACTTGATCTGCGCGTTGTCGGTGTCGACCGCCGACTGGGCCGCCTGGAGGTCGGAGACAGTCGTGCCCTTGAGATTGTTGAGCGCCGCCTGCGCCGCATCCACCTGGGACTGGTCAGTCTCGACAGCGCTCTGGTCGCCGGCGCGTACGTCCTCGGTCGCCCCCTTCAGCAGCGCCGAGAGCTTGCCGTTGGCCGAGTCCAGCGACGCCTGGGCTTGAGCGACCGATTCGGCGCGCCCGCCCTGCTGCATCAGCTGCAGCTTCTGGCGGGCGGCGTCCAGGGAGGCCTGGGCGGCGTTGATGTCCTCCGGGCGGCCTTGCAGCAGCCCGTTGAGCTTGGCCGACGCCTGCGTCACCGCGGCCTGAGCCGCCGCCACGTCGGACGGAAGGGCGCCCGCCTGGACCACGGCGAGCTTGGCGCGCGCCGACTCGAGGTTGGCCTGCGCCTGGAGAAGCTGCGCGGGCAGGGCGCCCTGATCGATCACCGCGATGGTGTCGCCCCGGTGCACCTGGCTGCCGACGTCGACCGCCAGCTGCTGGATCATGCCGGGGGCCTTCGGGGCAACGTTCACTCCCTGCGTGGACTGCACAGCGCCGGCGTAGCCGAACACGGTGCTGATCGGCCCAACCTGCACGGGCGTGGCGCGCACCACCACACCACCCTGGCCACCAGCCGGCCCGCGCTGTTGGGCGGTGACGTCGGCGGGGCGGATTGCCACGGCCACGAAGGCCGGCACGAGGAGCACCAGGACGCCTGCGGCTAGCCCGGCGAGGCGGCCTTTCGGGGAGGAGAACACAGGCGAACCTCTCAAATCTGTGTCGCTCGACGCGCAACGTCGGGCGCGGGGAGCCCGCCTCAGCCACGCGAGTCCTAGGGAGTATGGCGCCCCCTCGCATGCGGATAAATAAGTCGGTGTTAAAGGCGGGTTAAATCTGATCCGGCGCACCTCAGGGGCAGGGGACAACGGCTACGGAGCGGCGTCAGGCTGGCGTGACAGGGCTGGCCGCCGTCCGTTTCCGTAGCAGTCTGACGGCGACGCCGACATTTTAACCCGACCCTCACCCTCACCCCCCTCTCAGGAGGCCTTTACCCAGTGCTTCGCTCGATGCGCTTACTCCTGCCCCTTGTCCTACTGGCCGCGGCGGTGATCGGGCCGGCGCCCTCCGCGGGCGCGCAGGACGCTGACACGCGCTTCTTCTCGCAGACGAGCTACCGCATCGACAACGATGCATTCTGGACGTTCTTCCAGCGGCGCGGCGGCGTCCGCACGTTCGGCTACCCTGTGTCACGCCAGTTCAAGCTGCAGGGCTTCCCGGTCCAGATCTTCCAGCGGGTGGTCATGCAGCTGCAGCCGGACGGGTCGGTCGGCACGCTGAACCTTCTGGACCCCGGGCTGATGCCGTACACCACTATCAACGGCAGCACCTTCCCGGCGCCGGACCCGACCATCGTCGGCGGGACGCCGCCGGTCTCCGACCCCGCCTACGCCGACAAGATCATCCAATTCACAGACGCCAACGCCCCCGACACGTTTGAAGGCGCGCCGGTGAACTTCGGCCAGACGTTCCACACGACTGTCACCTTCGAGGACGCTTTCCCGGACGGCAACGGCCCGCAGTCCCTGGTGCCGC
>JAABUQ010006430.1_pt1 | contig 17825 bp, 15 predicted proteins | sample 5560001 | NCBI WGS metagenome assembly JAABUQ01 (sample SAMN10711888, study PRJNA513371) | rock metagenome | isolation source: Antarctica rocks | place: Antarctica: Victoria Land, Finger Mt nord | collected 2015-12-18
GCGCGCGGGCGCTCGCGCTCTTCTCGACGGCCGGCTTGCTGAAGCGCTCGCCTAAAAGCGATGCGTGATGGCGAAGTTGACGGCGCGGCCGGGAAGCGCATAGGCATCCGTCGGGATCGGCCCGAGTTGCCCGCCGTACGGATCGCCTGCGCCGAGATGCGTGAACCGGTCCGCGTAGACGTTCGTAAGGTTCGATACGAAGAGGTTCGCCTCGACCGCATGCACGGCGAACGAAACGCCCGCATGGACCGTCGCAAACGCCGGACGGTTTAACTCGTTGTAGCCGTCCTCGTACACGAGCCCCGCTTCGTACGATAGCCCGGACGACGCGCGTTTTTCGAGTGAGAGCAGCGCTTTGTGCAAAGGCACGCCCGGCGATTGTTCGCCTCGGACGATCGTGCCGTTTTGGAATTCGGGGCTTACCGAGGTGGCGTACGAACTGTTGATGCCGTAGGCGGCCCGGACGACGGTCGTTCGGCCGAGCGCGCGGTCGAGTTGCAATTCGATACCACGATAAACGGCACCGCCGACATTGACCGGGTACGTCAAACAAGCCGCAGCATCATCCGAACCGGCCGTGCAGGTTGCGCTCGGAAGGTAGCGCTGGGCCGGGGTTCGCAAATTCGTGCGGTAGAGGTCGATCCCGGCGTGCGTCGACCCCGAGCGCCCGAGCCGTTGTTCGAAACCGAAGTCGAAACCGGTCGCTCGATCGGCCCGCAGGTTCGGGTTGCCGACGCTGATGTAGCCGTCGGCGTTGGGTAGGGGCAGCACGGGCGGTACGTACAACTCGGTCAGTTGCGGCGCTTGAAACGTCGTCCCGACCGACGCGCGCACGGCGCTGCGCGCGGTCGGCGTCCAGACGACGCTGGCGCGCGGATCGATGCTCGTTCCGAAACTGCTGAAGTCGCTGTAATATGCCGCGAGCGAATAATGAAGCTGTGCAGACGGTTCGCCCGCATAGCGCAAGACGAAGGTGCGCTGCGTCTGCGTAAGCAGCGCGGACGTTTGCCCGTCGTTTGGCGCGGGCGAGCCCGGGTTGCCGGCAGCGAGGAGGCGTCGCCGAACCGATTGATCGACGATATGCGCGAACGAGGACTGCGGTGTGAGAAGCGCTTCAGTCCGCAGCTCGAACTTGGCGGACAGCGTACCCCTTCCAACGATCGTATCGAGCTGGAAGGCGTCGTCGCCCAAGCGGTCGACGTCGCTGAAAAGATACGGCGAGCTTCCCGCCGCCGGGCCGAAAACCGACTGATTCGCGAGCGACGAGCCGTGCGAATACAAAACTGAGGTCCGTGCCACGCCGTCTGCGCGCGGCACGCCGAGCGGAGCGCGCAGGTCGACCGTATAAGCCGCATCGTGGGCGGAGAGTGAAGACCCCGGCGACGGCGCATATCCGTCGGAAGAAAGCGAGGTCAGCGCCGCCGATAGGTCGCGTGACGCGCTTTGATCGTGAAACGCGAGTTCGACGAAGCCGGCGCCGCGATCGAAGTCGTAATGTAGTTTGCCCACATCTTCGAGACTTAGCGGATCGATTCGTGCAGTCCGGAGAAGGCAGCCGAGGGCAGTAGCGTAATGCACGATGAGCGGGTCGCTTACTCGGCGCACGTCGCCGAGTGTTGGAACGTGCCGGTACGCGGGTGCCAGCAAATCGGCGACGCGCTCCGGTCTGACAAAGACTGACGTCATTTCGGCGAACGTCCAATCGAAGCGGTGCTCTTGCATCGCGTCGACGACATGTGTTTCGCCGGGCTCGAACGCGAAGCGGCGTCGGGTCCCCGAAGACCCCTGCCAAGTTCCGCAAAGACCGGTCCCTGCCAATGTGACGAAAATTTGAAGTTCGTCATGCGCATGCGAGCGATGATCGTCGCCGGCAACCCGAACGAAATGCGCCCCTACGCCATTGCCCTCGCTACGGCAGACCAGCTCGCCCGGGCTAACATCAGATCGGTGGCTTCGGTTTACTCGCCTCTTGCCCATTGTCTTGAGCATCCCAAAAAATGTCGGTAGATTTTCGGATGGATCTCGATTTTTCAAAAACATAACACGATAAGCTCATCGTCGCATAGCGCGACGGGCTCCAGAGATTTGTCGCGGCTTAAAACGATCGCGCGGACGAGCGCGAACGCATTAGGTTCTCTTATCGAACGCTTCCGGTCCGGCGCTCGTCGACAGCATCACGGATTGTAAGGCTGCGGTGGCGCAATCAATGGTCGGCTCTGATGAAAGCGCTTGTGCATGGCGACACGCGGAGCCTGGTGAAAGCCTGCGCGTTTTTCCGCCGCGATCAACTCCAAAAGTTCAGGCCGGTTGTCCTCCGGCTCGAATGCCTGGTATCGCAGCCGTTCGTAGAAGGGAGCGTTCCAGGCCACGTCCCGAAAAGTGGTCAGGGTGGCCTCCTCTATTCCTTCAGCGGCCGCCCAAGCTTCAAAGGCGGAGATGAGCCGAGTTCCGAGGCCGCGCCCTTGGTGCGCTCGCGCCACTGCCAGTTCGACCAGATGTGCGTGTCCATCTTTGGGCACCGACAGAATGAAGCCGACGGGTAAGCCGTCGACTTCCCCTACGAGGGCCAAGCCGCTCTCCCGCGCCAAGGCGTGTTCTCTCTCGTCCCGGGGCGGAAGGTCGACACAGAACCGCGTCACTTGATCCACGTCGTAGACCCGGGCGGCGTCGAGCTCGACCGCTTGCAGCATCGCAACGTCGCCGACAGAGGCGGGTCGGATGCGAAAGCCAAGGTGTTTCCAGAACACCACCTTTTCGTTCCCAGCTTCATAAAAGTCGCGAATGCGCGCCTCCTCAATGTAACCGAGACTCTCGTAAAACCGGCGTGTGCGCCCGAAAGCGGGCAGACCCGAGGTCTCGACGAGCAGAAGGCGCTCGCCCTGCGCCGCGAGTTCATGCTCGACGTGTCGCTGCAACCCCGAGCCAACGCCCTTCCCTTGGCGGTCCGGGCGCACGGCGATAAGCAGCAGGTTCCATGTGCCCTCAGTCATCCGCTCGGGCGCGTAGTAGGCAACTCCGACCAGCTCGCCGTCGTCAGCGACTAGCCACGACTCGTCGCCGCCTTTACCGTTAAAGAAAGGGGCCGCCATAGCGTCCAACATCTCTGGCGGGAACATGTCGGTTTCCGCGATGATACGCTTGATGGCGAGCAGGTCGCCGGGAGTGAGCAGACGGATCATGGCGGCTTTCCTTTGTTGCGACGTGCATCGAGCGCGGCGTTGATATTGCGCTTCGCTCTTCCCTAAGCTTTGATTCGCATCAACAATACGTTCTAAAACCGTACCTTTCGGAACGAGTACCTCGCGAAGGCTTACGTGGTCGCGAATGCCGGCGTGGATGAGGCTTGTCGAGGCCGCCGCGGACGCCCGCCAACGGTCGAAATAAACGCTGTTGAGCGGACGGCGACGGCAGCGCGGGCGCGGCGGGCTCTTGACGCGCATGCCGGCACTCCAGTAATATTGAACCGAGGTTCATATTCAGGAATGAGGAGAGGGCAATGTCAGTTTCGAGCGGACTCGGTATGCCGCGCACGCTAGCGGTCGGCGACGCGACGATTGCCTACCGTGAATGTGGTTCGGGGCGGCCGATCGTTTTCGTGCACGGCCTGCTCGTCAACGGCGATTTGTGGCGAGATGTCGTCCCGCTGCTTGCGCCACGTTTTCACTGTATCGTGCCGGATTGGCCACTGGGTTCGCATGCGCTGCCACTGTTAGCCGAGGCGGATCTGCGGCCGCTGGCCGTCGCGAAACTCGTTGCCGACTTCATCGCCGCCCGTGATCTGCGCGATGTGGTTCTGGTCGGCTCCAATACCGGCGGTGCGATCTGCCAGCTCGTCATCAGCGAACATCCACAGCGGATCGGCGCGCTGGTGCTCGCGAATTGCGATGCGTACGAGAATTTCTTTCCACCCGCGTTTCGAGCGCTCACGTATCTGGCGCGAATCCCCGGATTCATCGATCTGCTCGCTTCCGGCCTGCGTAGCGAGCGCCTTCAGCGGTTGATCTGCGCGACGGTCGCGCATCGCAAACCAGCGGCCGAGATCTTGCGCTCCTACTTCGAACCGCTCATCATGCAGCCGGGCGTGCGGCGGGATGCACGCAAATTCATCGCCGCTGTCGATCGTCGCTACACATTAGAAGCCGCGCGAAGCTTTGCTCGATTCGATCGTCCTGTTGGCATCATCTGGGGCGAAGACGATCGCGTGTTCTTTCCGATCGGGTTCGCGCGCCGTTTGTGTGCTGCGTTTCCGCAGTCTCGGTTACGGATCGTTCCAGGCTCGCGTACGTTCGTATCCGAAGATCGTCCGCATGATTTTGCTGATTTCATTACCGAGATCACCAATACGCCCGTGTCCAGCGTCGCGTAACACCGCAGCGCCCGCGCGAGGCTAGCGCCGCGCCGCGGGGGCACGTGCCGACGAAACGGCCTGCGATCCTAGCGGGCGAGCAGTTACCCAAAGCCGCCGCGCAGGACCGCAGCCGGCGCAAGCGAGACGCGCTGCTCGCGGCCGCCCTCAAGCTATTTGCCAAACGCGGCTTCGACGCGACGACGATCGAGGCGATCGCGAAAACGGCCGGGGTCGCCGTCGGGGGCTTCTACCAACACTTTGGCTCGAAACGACAGCTGCTAATAGTACTCATGGACCGGCTGTTGAGCGATATCGAAGCGTTCGATTTCGGGGCCGCGCCTGGGGCCGGCGACGGCCGCCAGACCGTCGCGGCGATCGTGCGTGCCGGATTGGCGGCAGATTGGGCCCATGCCGGCGTCTATCGTGCGTGGAGTGAAGCGGTGCCGCGTGATCCCCAATTGGCACGCTATGACGAGCGTATCCGGCGTTGGGCGTCGGGCCGGATAGCTGGCGCGCTGCGCGCGTTCGGCGTGTTGCCCGAAGCGCGCCGCGACGTCGACGTGGACGTCCTAGCGGAGCTATTGAACGATCTGTTTTGGCGCGTCGCGGAGACGCCGGCGGCGCGCCGGGCCGCGGTCGCCGAGGTTGTTGTGAACCTGGTGACACACGCTATCCTGCGCGACCGCGCGGCGCCGTGATCCCTGCGTATCGCGCGCGTCGCGATGGCGTGCTCAAAATGATGTACGACCCGACAACCGTGGCGACGCCAAAACCGGGTTCAACGATCTTAAGCTAAATGAGTATGATACGGCGTCGCCCAGTATTCTTTGGGTTCTCATGCGTCTTTGTGCAGTGCGGGTGCGTTTCATATTTATCCGTGCAATCTCGAAAACCGTCCATTTCAAGACGCTTCGCAAGCGCCGGGCGCCTCAACGTATCGTTAGTTTTCATTGTGGGCAGGGAAAGCATGAACGACGCAGGCGAACGAGATCGAACGGCACCCGACGGTTGCCTTAGGGCGGATTGCATCGGGCCGTGGAAGCGCCGGTCGGTGGTTCCTCAGTTTTGTGGGATTGCCGCCGCGATCGCCTTGATCGCCGATCTGTTTTGCTGTGCGCCGGCGTCGGCCGCGCCGGCCACCTCGAGCGGCATTACCGTCAGGCTGCCTGCGGCGAACCATCCGCTTTCCGGTCGCGTGATCGTGACTCTCGAGACCGCCGCGCCAGTGCACGACTTCGTCGACCAGATTCCGCGCGTGGTTCTGGGCTCCGACGTCGTCGACGCGGCGCCGAGTCGACGGTTCGCATACCGCCCGACGCCGCAACAAATGCGAGCCCGCTGAGTGCCCTCGCACCGGGCCGGTATAAAGTGACCGCCTTACTCGATGTCTACCACACTTTCGGCTACTTTGGCCGACCTTACGGCGTCCACGAGAGCAAGCCGGTGACGTTAACGGCGAGCGCAGGCGCGCCGCTGCGCGTGGCGCTCGCAGTCAACCAGCCGGTGTCGTCGCGCGCGGAGCACGGCACCTCCGCGTTTCGGAGCGTTGCGATCCGCAGCAAGCTGCTCTCTCGGAGTATCTCGGACGACCGGTGAAGATGCGGGCCGCAGTGCTCTTACCGCCGTCGTACGCCTCGTCCGACAAGCGCTATCCCACGACTGCACGATTCACGGCTTCGGTGCAGCTCGCACGTATCGCCGCGCTTGGTCGCGCAATGGCAGAAGGCGCTCAGCGCCGCAGAATCGCGCAGGCGCGCCGTGAGGGGAAGCCCCACGGGCGGCCGCCGACCGTGCAACGCCACGCCGGGAAAGTTAGTGCCCTGCACATAGCCGGAATGAGCATGAGCGAAATCGCCAGGCGGCTCCAGGTCAGCCGCACATCGATCCGCCGTCTCTTGGGAGCCTTAGCATTCAATAATCTCCCGTTTCATGAGGTCACTTTAGGCCTTCTTGCACGCGCTCAGCACACGATGGCGTTGCGGGAATCCTGAGTGGTCGGATGAAACGAAGACGGCTGGCCGGAACGGCGGCCACCAGTCCGCGGAGAGGGCAGAGCCCACCGAGACAAACCGCGTCGATGTAGCTACCTTTCCTGCCCGCATGCGGACGTCGGGCGCCTAGAGGAAAGGACGAATGATGCCCACACTTCCGACGCGCCCGTCTGCCGAACATTTGCGCAAACAAGCCAAGCGGCTGGCGCACGAACGCTCGCTACCGCTATCTGCTGCGCAAAGTGCACTAGCCGAAACCTACGGCTTTGAGAATTGGCCTCAGTTGATGCGTGAGGTTGCGCGCGTGCTCGGCGATCGTGGTGAAGCAATTTCGCCATTGCTTGCAGCAGTTCGCGCCGGCGACGTCGAGCACGTGCTGGGGCTTCTCGCGCAGGGTGTCAATCCGCGGATCGGCGACGGGGGCGAACCGCCATTACACCTCGCAGCGCGACGCGGACCGCTCGCGCTAGTGGAAATACTGATCGGCGGCGGCGCACTCGTTTGGCAAACGGACAGTGCCGGACGCACGGCGCTCGACGCCGCTCGGCGTGGCCGGGCACGCGAGCGGTCGGCGATTATCAAGCTGCTTGATCGCAGCACCATTGCGGACTCGTCGTTTCGCGCGGCTGTCAATGCGATTCACAAAGACGACGTTGCGAAACTGTCTTGGCTGCTCGCCGCGCAACCGCGTTTGCTTCACGAGCGCAACGTGGGACCGGAAGCGTATAGAATGGCAGTCCGGCACGACTACTTTCGCGATCCGAAACCCTTTTGGTTCATCGCGAACAATCCAACGCTCGTCGAGCGCATGGCTCCAAACATTGTGGATATTGCGCGCGTCATGATAGAACGCGGTGTCGAGCCCGACGATCTCAATTATGCGCTCGAGTTTGTGATGACAAGTTCGTCGGCGCGGGAACAGGGGCATCAGATTCCGCTCATGCGCTTCCTCTTGTCTGCCGGCGCGAACGTCGATCGCAATACAATTCTAATGACCGCCGGTCACCGGGAGACGAGTGCGCTTCGCGATTTTCTCAAGAGTGGGCAACCGATGACAGCGCCGATCGCTGCCGCGCTCGGAGATGAAACGACCCTTCCAGTACTTCTCGCGAGTGCCAATCGGGAGGACGTGCAGGCGGCCTTTGGCCTCGCGATCATTAACGGCCATGTGGTAGCCGCACGTTTAGCGCTTGATGCGGGGGCGGATGTCAACGCGTTTCTGCCTGTGCATTCGCACAGCACCGCACTCCATCAAGCGGCAGGTGACAATAGGGTAGACATCATTGAACTCTTGTTGGCTCACGGTGCCCGTACGGACGTGCGCGATACCCTCTGGAGCGGGACGCCCTTGGAATGGGCGGCATACGGTAATAACGAGACCGCGCAGGCTGCGCTCGCGCCCGTTCGCTAACCGCAGCGTTCTAACGTTGGGACCTACCTCCGCCCGCCGAACGTCGGTCCACCGCCTCCTGGCGCCTTAGCGTACAATAATTTCCGTTTCTTAAGGGCGCCCGAGTATCGGCGAACGTTGCGGACTCGGAAGCCGCATCGTGCGAACGTCGAAAATCGATCCATCGAGTTCGCCTGCGTGCTTTCGGGATACGCTTCGATGCAGTCCCAACCGACCGGGTCGAAAATTGGAAGCACACGGGCCATTTCGTGAACCCCAAAGCATTGTAGAGCACGAGCGCGTCGCTGCTGTGATCGGCGTGCAGATGCGTAAGGATGACGGCATCGAGTTCGGGGTCGAGTGCGATCTCCATAGTTCGATAAGCGTTCCAACGCCGAGGTTCAGCACGATGGTCGGCCGCCGCTCGACACGAGGTATCTGGAACACACGTCGCCCGCACGCGGGTACGGGCTCTGATTTCTGAGCACACGAAATCGCAACCAATTTTCCGGCGCTTACATCGGCGAGCGCGATTTTGGCCGAAGTATTCATCCCGGAAACTGCCTGAACGCCGGCAAACCCCGTTACCCAAGGTTGCGGACGCCGCGTTTGCAGCGAGTGTAGCCCGAGGCACACTCGGCGGGCAAGCGGACGGGTCGAAGATTTTAGTTCACGGCAAAGTAATCGCGGGCGATCTCGACAACGTATGCCGAACGCCCCAGTATGAAGGACAACGGACGCGAGCTTCTCATCCTTGGAATCGTACGCCGAGGCCCGATGTCGGCGTATGCGCTCAATTGCTCCGTTCGGGCGCACGCACCACTGTATCGCGAGCTTAAACAGGGCAATGTGTACAACACTATCGCCAAACTCAACCGCGATGGAATGCTCTTGGCCAAAATCACCAGAAGCGATCGTGGGCCGGCTCCGACCAAGGCGGTCTTCCGCCTGTCCGTGGCCGGTGAGCGGCGATTTCAAACGCTCCTTCGTGCGATCGTTTTAGACGTTCAAGCGCCCGATCCGGCAATCGAAATCGCATATGTGCTGCTAGGACAACTGTTGCGCAATGAGGCGCTCGCGCTACTGCAACACCGCCTTAAGGCGGTCGTGGATCAGGAGTCGCGGTTGGGCCGCCTCTTCGGCGGCACGGACGAACGCAGCGGCACGGGGTATCTCGCGCTCTCGCACACAGTCGCTCATTTGCGCGGAGAGGCGCAGTATCTGCGCGACTCCGTCAAGCTCTTGCAGAATAAAGCCTGGAGTCCGGAATGGGATGCCGGCGATGGCCCGGTCGTCAAGTCCCGCTTGCGAGCATAGCGGACTGTGCGAATCTCGATCGACGAAGCCCGTCGCGGCCTTTACAACGCGCCGATTAGGTACGGCGAATCGAGGACTACGTGCGCTCCGCTTAATGCGAGTACGCCCCAAAACGTGATCGCGTGGAGACGGCGCAGTAGTCGCCGGTAATCGCCCGGTGCTTGAAGACTCGCTCCTAAGAACGCTTGTACGCCGAGACCCACCAGCGCCGCCGTGCCGATCCAGATCCCCACGGATCGTGCCGCTGCCATCGCTCCGACGCTCGCGACGGCGTGAACCGTTCCCGTCGCGAGCGCACCGTAACCGAGGACGAAGTGCGGCCGCATGCGCGCAAGAAACGTTCGCCCGCGTCGCTTGCGCAACAGGAGCGCCGCGTATGCGGATCCCGGTAACGCGACGATCGCAGACCAGCCGATGGCAGGCGCGATTCCCAACATTAGTGGCGAGCTGGCTCCACGGTGACGTCGCGCGTTACCACCACGGCCTTCTTGACGTCGGCACGATTGCGACTCGTGAGAATGCCATCGACGAAGACGAGCGCTCCGACAACGACATCTGACTGCGAACCCATAACGACGGGCGTATCGTCGGAGAAAAAGAGCTCGGTCCGTTTTCCAGTTTGCGTGTAGAGCGAATCCGTACGGCGATCCAAAATCTCGCCCTGCAGTTGGCTGCGTCTGCGCGATTCCACGCGGATCAACAGATGGATCGATTGGCCGCGATGGGCGCTCGCATAAGCTGCGGCGGTCATGGGAATCGGCGGACGCATTTGGGCGCGTCCTTCGGTCGCGACGGAGACGAGTGTGAAGCACGCGAGTGAGAAGGTCGCCAGCTGTTTCATGCGTGTAGTATACACGTGACGACATCGCCGCGGGCGTGCGATCCGCGCGTTATTACTCCCGCTGATAGTAAAGTCAAAGGCGCCCAACCCGGGCGCGCGAGATCGCCCGCGCGAATGCGCGCAACGTGTTCCTCACGCAGTGGTGCTTGCGCAATCCGGTCGCAACCACGTTATTCTACGCGGTTGTCGCCATTTTCGGCATGCTCGCGTTCTTTGGGCTCGGGCGTAGCATCTTGCCGCCCGTGTCGTTCCCGTTCGTCGCCGTGAACGCGTCGTATCCGGGCGCGACTCCGAGCGAAATCGAGCGACTGATCATCGAGCCGATCGAAGATCAGCTCGGCGGTCTGCCCGATGTGGACCGGGTCTCCGCATCGGCGCAGTATGGCATGGCCGTGATTTCCGTGCGGTTCCGTTTCGGCGCCGATCTTAACGTCGCGCGTGCCAACGTGCAACAAGCGGTGCTCGCGGCGCAAGCGTTTATGCCGCCGGACATCATTTCACCGATCGTCTCCAAAGACGATGTCGCGCAAGCGGCCGTGCTCGAAGAGGCGATCTCGTCGCAGATCGAGGACCCGGTAACGATCTCCCGGACGGTCGAACGGGTGATCGTCCCGGCTCTACGCGCTTCTCTGGCCATCGGTAGCGTTCGCGTTTCAGGTGAATCCGCGCGACAATTTACGGTTCGGCCGCGCAGCGGTGCGCTCGATTCGCTATTCGCGACACCTTTGGATCTCTTGCGCGATGTCGCCAAAAGCAACGACGTACTTCCCGGCGGGCGCCTACGTTCGGGTGCGCGCGAATTGGCCGTCGGCATCTACGCGGTCGCGGCGTCGCCGGCCGACATCGGCGCGTATCCGTTCGCGCTCACGCGTTCGGCGACGGCGGTACGCATTCGCGACGTCGCGGACGTCCGCGAAGAAGGCGTCGAGCGAACGATCCGCACACGCGTCGATGGAGCCGGAGCCGTCGTCGTCTGGGTCGGAACCGCGCAGGGGCAAGCCGGAGATGCGGCGATTCGCGACGCGCGCAAGGCGTTCGCAAAACTGGCGCGGCGTTTCCCGAACTTTCGTTTCTCCGAGCTCCGGACGGACCAGCCGTTCGCACGTGCGGCAGTTGACGGAGTCGTGCAGACGCTGCTCGAAGGCATCGTGCTCACTACGCTCGTCGTGCTGGTGTTTCTGCGCGGCTGGCGTCATGCGCTCGTTGCGATCATGACGATTCCATCATCATTGCTCGCGGCATTCGCCGCGATGCAGGCACTAGGCCTGACGATGAACGTGCTCTCGCTCATGGGGCTTTCGCTCACGGTCGGCATTCTCGTGGACGATTCGATCGTGATTATCGAAGCGATCACGAGGGCGGCGGCACGCGGGCTGGATCCCGAGACGGCTGCGCTCGCGGGCCGACGCGAACTCGGGTCCGCGGCCTTCGCGATCACGTTGGTCGACGTCGCGGTCTTCGCACCGATCGCGCTGACGACCGGAATCGTCGGCGAATTCATGCGCGAGTTCGGTCTCGTCGTAGTGATCGCGACGGCGTTTTCGCTGCTCGTATCGTTCACGCTGACCCCGCTGTTGGCCGCACGTTGGGCACTCCGTCGCTCGGGGCGCCGAGGCGGTGCTCGTGCGCGCGAACTACCGGGAACGCTACGCGGACCGGCCGTACGCGCCGTGTATACGCAATGGTCGCGGGCGGCCGCCAAATTCGCACGCGTTGAGGGCGCGATCGCCGATCGTTATGCCGATCGCTATTTGCCTTGGGCGTGGCGAAATCGTACGATCGTCGGCGTGCTCGTCGTAGTGGCGTGCGCACTTTCGTTCGGGGCACTATTTGCGGGCTGGATCCCGTCCGAATTCTCGCCGTCCACGAGTCGTGGCGAAGTGACCATCGATTTCGTTTTCCCCGCGACGACGACCCTCGATCACGTCGACGCGACCCTCGGACGATTCACAACGATGCTCCTCGACGACGATCGGGTTCGGCACGTCATCGCGACCGTGGGCCGCGCGTTCAACGGAACGATCGACGTCGTCGGCAGCAACCGCGGTCAGATCTCCGCGATCCTGACCGACGAGTCGTCTGCGGGATTTCCGATTCTCGCCAAGCTCAAGGCCGCGACGGCGCTGGCCCCTGACGCGTCGATGGCCGGTGCGGGTACCGGCATGGGTGGGCGCGCGCCGATCGGCTACACGCTTTCCGGCGATCCGGCCGACGTAACGATCGCCGCGCGCCGTATCGCGAATCGGTTGCGCGGGAACCCGCTCGCCGACGACGTCCGTACGACCGACGGTGGCCTCGAACCGCGCCTATACGTCGCAATCGATTCGGGTCGCGCGCTGATGCTGCACGTCGCTCCGGACGATGCGGCGCAGACGGCGCGCATCGCGACGGGCGGTGCGATCGCAACGAAAGTTCGCTTGGATTCCGGCCTCATCGACGTCGTCGTGCGATCCGGTTCGATCGGTGAGGATCGGCTCCAGGTGTTGCGGCGCACGAGCGTGCGAAGTGCGGATAGCGTGCTGGTACCACTCGGTGCCGTCGCCGATATCACCGAACGGCTCGAACCGACCGCGATCGATCGCGAAGATCGCGAGCGCATCGCGAGCGTGAGTGCGAACACGCGAGACGGCGCGCCGCTCGGCGCGATCACGCCCGGGATCGCGACCGCGCTCGCATCGCCCGGGTTTCTCCCAAGCGGAGTGCGTATCGTCCCGCGCGGCGACCTCGAGACCTTCCTCGAAACCGCGGCGCGAATCGTTGCTGCGCTCGGTCTTTCGGCCGCTCTGGTTTACGCGATCCTCGCGATTTTGTACCGCAGCTATGCGATGCCGTTCGTCATCCTGACGACGGTGCCGCTCGCGTCGGTCGGTGCGTTCGGATCGCTCTTGGCGGCGAGCGTGCTGCACCGGCTCTTTCCCGCCGTCGCACTCTTTACCAATCAAACGCTCAACTTGTACTCGATGCTCGGAATCGTCTTGCTCGCCGGGCTCGTTGCAAAGAACGGTATCTTGCTCGTGGATTTTGCGGAACGGCGTGTGCGCGAAGGCGGCGAACCGATCGCCGCCATGCGCGAATCGGCGCGACGCCGCTTTCGTCCGATCGTGATGACGACGGTCGCGATGATCGCGGGTATGTTACCCCTCGCACTTGGGGAAACGATCGGCGCGGAATATCGCAAAGCGCTCGGGACCGTGGTTGCCTGTGGCCTCGCGAGTTCTCTCTTCCTCACTCTGTTCGTCGTTCCAATCGCATACGCGGTCGTTCGCACGTTCGCAGAAAAACGGTTTCGACGCAACGCTCGGCGCATCGCGCCGTCCAGCGTCCTCATGGAGAAGTCTCAATGGACGTGATTACCTGCGAGAACGTCGCGATCGTGTTTCTCGATTTGCAAGAGGAGATCGGGAAGAGCAATCGCACGATCGCACCGGACCGTTTGGTCCGGTGTACGCGCGCGCTTGCGGACCTCGCGGCGTTGCACGCGCTACCGGTCTTCGCGTCCGCCGTACCGCCCGGCGGCGCGTTCCTACGCGGCGTGCTCGAAGCATTGCCGGATCTGTCAGTGCGGATGCGAACGCAGGCGTCTGCCGTCACCAACGCATTGGCCGTTGTTGTCAAGCGCTCTTCGACGGAGCGCGTCCTCGACCGCGATCGTGAGCATGCGTGTCGCGCTTGGGCAATGAGGGCTCCGCCGCCGTGCCTCTGTGCATTATGGCGCTATACCGCGGGCGAAGATGTACAGAAGCCCGCCGCCTTTGCGGTATATGCGGAAGCGGGCATTTTCACAAACTTTGCGACGCACAAACGCGACTTGAAATGTTCCAGTTTCGGTGGCGCGCCCTTCGGCTTGGCAAAAGCTGTCGTTGGCCGTGGTATTGGCGCCCACGATGAGAGGCACTGCGGTCGTGCCTTCGCGCCCGATCGTTGCGACCTCGACGAGACTGCCATCTTCCATGCGCGTTACTACCGACAGGACACATTCGATCGGAAAATATGCAGCATCGGTCGGCGCTTCAGAAACGGTAGACCGGCTGCCGGAGCGCGAATTCGACGAACTCGCCGTCGGTCCGAACCGCGGCCAGGTCACTCTCGCTCGGTAACGCTAGAATGGCACTATCGATAAGTGACGTCTCCTCAGCAGATGGCGGCCGCTTGGCGACCTCCTCAACAAACTACCACCTTGTCGCCAGGCAACTTCAGCGACCGTGGAACGTTTCAGTTTCGTTTGGCGTCGGCGCTCGAGAAGAAAGCCTCATTTGGCACAGCGGCATCGGCTTAGCACTGAGCGCGGTGGCCATCGTTATTGAGTGTGCGCAACGACCTGAGCGAGACGCCCTCAGCGTAGAGACGTAGGGCGAGAGGGGCGATGTGCGCATAAGCCACCTTCGCTTTGCGGCGTGTGGCGGCTCCAGCGGCCGCGCAACCGAGGCGTTGGATCTCGGGCGTGACGTTGCGGTTAGGGCCTAAGATGTTCGTGAGATGGTCCATCCCCTCACGGATGCAGATCGCGCGGACATTTGAAAGAGACCAGCGGTGTTTGCGCTGATTGCGATATCCCACTTCATTGAGGTGCAGTGCAATGGAGCGCATCGAAGCTCCAGCCTCGCGAAGCCCTCTCAGAAGGGGAGCAAGATCCGCATACGCTTCGCGCGTGCGAAGGACATGCGCTACTTTCGCTACCTGTCGACCTTTGTGCCGCGCTTCCGGCGTCAGGAATCTGCCACCGTTACCGAATTTCAAGCCACGCGCCTTTGCGTGGAGCCCGTCAAGGATTTGGGCAGACCGAACTTCGACAAACAGTCGGGTCGTGGCATCGAGCATGACGTGCCGAAGCCATCGCGTCGTATGAAATGTTAGGACGTCCGCGAGTACGACCAGTGCGGGTAAATGTTCGGAGTGCCCGGAAGATGATCCGCGAAGTGGCTTGCAATGCGACGAGTGCATCCATGCCGGAGATCGGGATTCCAGAATGACGGCTGTGAAGATGATGGTCAATGGGAGCGAGGTATCGACGTCGTTCGACACCAGGACGTCGCTGCTCGACCTGCTCCGCGACCATCTCGGTCTGACGGGCAGCAAGAAGGGCTGCAATCAAGGCGCGTGTGGGGCATGCACCGTCCTTGTCGACGGCGAGCGGATCAATTCGTGCCTCGCGCTCGCGGTGCAATACGAGGGTCGCGAAATCACGACAGTCGAGGGTCTCGAGCGTGACGGCCAGCTTCACCGGCTCCAGGCGGCTTTCATCGAGCACGATGGATTCCAGTGCGGCTACTGTACCCCCGGACAACTGTGCTCGGCAATCGCAATGGCACGGGAAGCGGAGCGCGGCATGCCGAGCAACGTGACAATAGATCTCGGATCACCGGGCGTCGTGCTCGATCGCGACGAGCTGCGAGAGCGTATGAGCGGCAATCTCTGTCGTTGCGGTGCGTACAACGGCATCATCGACGCGATTGAAGAGACGTTCGTGCCGGTGGCGGCGCGATGATCGAGTTCCGCTTCGAGCGTGCGGCCGATGCCGCGTCCGCGATCCGGCTCGTCAACGCTACCGAAGGGGCAAAGTATCTCGGAGGGGGCACGAACGTCGTCGACTTGATGCGAGAGCGCATCGAGAATCCTACTGCGCTCATCGATGTCACGAGACTCTCGCACGAGATCGAGGAACGGCCGGACGGCTCGGTCCTCATTGGCGCTGCCGCAACCAACACCGCTGTTGCGGCGAACGTCGCCGTGCGCACGCGCTTCCCGATGCTCGCTCGCGCGATTCTCGCGGGCGCGAGCGGCCAGATTCGCAACATGGCAACGGTAGGCGGTAACATCTTACAGCGTACGCGCTGCCTGTACTTCTACGATGACGCCGCATGCTGCAACAAGCGTTCGCCCGGTGCAGGCTGCGATGCGATAGACGGATTCAATCGCATTAATGCTATTCTCGGCGCATCGCCCGAGTGCGTTGCGACGCATCCTTCCGACATGTGCGTTGCGCTCGCTGCTCTCGGCGCGATCGTCCACACGGACGGCCCGACCGGAAGACGATCGATCGACTTTACCGATCTTCATCGCCTGCCGGGCGACCGCCCCGACATCGAGACGACGCTGCGCCCGCGCGAGCTCATCGTCTCAATCGAGTTGCCGCCGCTTGCGTTCGCGGCGAACTCTGCCTATCGCAAAGTACGTGACCGGGCGAGCTACGCGTTCGCGCTCGTGTCAGTCGCGGCCGCGCTCGACTTGGAAAACGACGGTACCGTGCGCGACGTCCGTATCGCTCTCGGCGGCGTCGCTGCGAAGCCGTGGCGCGCCGTCACCGCCGAAGCCGAGCTTCGCAGCGGTCCCGCGACCGAAGCGCGCTTCCGAGCTGCCGCCGACGCCGAGCTGCGCTCGGCCGTCGGTCTGCGCGACAATTCTTTCAAGATCGAGCTCGCGGCGCGGACGATGGTCGCCGTGCTCGCCGAGCTCACCGCAGGAGGAGCCGCATGAGCACCACGCTCGAACCGCCCGTCATCGCGCAGCCCGGCACGACTCGCGCCGTCGGCCGCCCCGTTCCCCGCGTCGACGGCCCGGCGAAGGTGAAAGGCCAGGCGCAGTTCGCCGCCGAGGTCCCAGTCGAGGGTCTCACGTACGCGACGATCGTATCGAGCACGATCGCCCGCGGCCGGCTCACCTCGATCGACGTGAGTACGGCAAAGACTGCGCCGGGCGTCGTCTACGTGATGACGCATGAAAACGCGCCGAAGCTCGAGCCGCCGGTCGTGGTGATGATGCAGCCGCGAGCGGCCGGTGCTAGCGACCTGCCGATCATGCAGGACGAGTCGATCCACTGGAACGGCGAGGCGGTCGCGGTCGTGCTCGCCGAGACGCAGGAGCAGGCCGACTATGCCGCGTCGCTCGTGCGCACTACCTACGAGCCCGAGCGTGCCGCGCTCACATTCGACGACGAGAAAATCAACGCTCGTCCGCCGGAATCGATCCTCGGGGAGCCCACCGTCGTCGAGGTCGGCGGCGACGTCGAGACCGCGCTCCGCGATGCGGCCGTAACGGTCGATCGCATCTACTTAACGCCTCGGTACAATCACTGTGCGATCGAGCTCCATGCGGCGACCGTCGTATGGGACGGCGACGCGCTCACCGTGCACGACGCGACGCAGGTGCTTGGCGGCACGCAGTGGACGCTCGCCCAGATCTTCGGAATCGACGAGGCGAACGTTCGGATCCTTTCGCCGTTCGTCGGCGGCGGCTTCGGCGGCAAGGGACTCTGGAGCCATCAAATCCTCGCAATTGCGGCAGCACGCGAAAGCGGTCGGCCGGTGCGCATCGTGCTCTCGCGCGAGGGCGTCTTCCGCCTCATCGGCGGCCGTACGACGACCGAGCAACGCGTTGCGCTCGGCGCGAACACGGGCGGTACGCTCGCGGCGCTCATCCACACCGGCCACGCCGCGATGACGGCGCACAACAACTGTCCCGAGCAGTTCACCTTCCCGGCACGGCATCTGTATGCGGCGAGCGCGCTTCGCGTCGCGCAGGACGTCGTCGACATCGACATGATAGCAAATACCTTCATGCGGGCGCCGGGCGAATCGGTCGGAACGTTCGCGCTCGAATCCGCGGTCGACGAGCTTGCCGAGAAGCTTGCGCTGGATCCGATCGAGCTGCGCCGGCGCCTCGAGCCGGACGTCGATCCGACATCGTCGCTGCCGTTCTCATCCCGCCATCTTGTAGAGGCGTACCGGCGCGGCGCGCAGGCGTTTGGCTGGGAGGGGCGCCGGGCCGAGCCGCGCTCGCAGCGTGACGGCGAGTGGCTCATCGGCCACGGCGTGGCGACGGCGACCTATCCATACTTCCGCATGCCCGGTGGGAGTGCGCAGGTCGTCATCTCCGCGGACGGCAGGGCCGTCGTGCGGATGGCAAGTCACGAGATGGGAATGGGCACCGCGACGGCGCAGG
>JAABUQ010006431.1_pt1 | contig 17824 bp, 22 predicted proteins | sample 5560001 | NCBI WGS metagenome assembly JAABUQ01 (sample SAMN10711888, study PRJNA513371) | rock metagenome | isolation source: Antarctica rocks | place: Antarctica: Victoria Land, Finger Mt nord | collected 2015-12-18
CACGCTCGAACCCCCGGTCGCCGTTGTTGTGAAGGCCACGACAGAGGATTTCTACACCAAAGCGAGGCGAAGCGCAAGCCCTACATCTTTCCAGGATAACCTACAAGTGCGCGCTAGCCCTGGGCCCGCTCGATGATCTGGCCGAAGGCGTCCTGGAGCCCCTTGCTCGAATCCATGTGGAGGATCTGCTCGAACGCCTCGCCCGGCTTGATGTCGTGGGCGTCGAAGTCGACGCCGATCTGCTCCAGCGATTGGGCGATCGACGAGTTCGCGGTCTGGATGCCCGACTGCTGCTGGAGGAGGTCGGTGGGGACCTGCTCGGGGTGCTCCTGGTCGGGCGCCAGGCCGAGCGTGGCGCGGGTCTCGGCGATCGCCGTCCAGGCCTGCTTGACCTGGTTGTTGGCCGAGTCGAGCGTGGCGTTCCGCTGGTCCAGCTCCGCCTGGGAGGCCGACCCTCGCGCCGTCAAGTTGTTGAGCCGGCGCTGGTCGAGCTCGGCGAGGTGCTGGTTCGACTGGGCCGTCCGGAGCGCGGCGACCTCGGCTTCGAGCGACTTGACCTGGCGGCGGAGCTGCTCCTGCTGATTCCTCCGGGTGAAGAAGGCGGCCCGGGCCCCGGCGAGCTGGGACTTGACCTGCGCCTTGGACAGGATCAGGTTCGACCGGGCCTGCTCCAGGCTGGCCTCTGACTGCTTCACGGCGATCTCGAACGGCTCCTTGTCGAGCACCGCCAGGAGTGTGCCGGGCTCGATCCGGTCGTTCCGCTCGACCAGGACCTCGGTGACGATCGCGTCGAGCCGAGGGCCGGCGTTGGTGGTGTGACCGGAGACGAAGGCGTCGTCGGTCGATGCCGTCGATAATGCCCACCTGAGGGCGGGGATGCCATAATACAGGGCCACGCCCAGGACCGAGGCGACGATCGCGAAATAGATCAGCCGCTTGACCCACCGGCCCCGCTTCTTCTTGGGCTCGGGGAACGCCGGGTGGCTCCGCTCGGCCTCCCGAGTCCCCGAAGGGTCGACCAGCACCTGCGAGTCCACCGGCCGATCGACCGGCCTCGCGGGCTTGCCCTTGTCCTTCTTGGACTTCTCTTCCTCGGGGGGCTCGGCCGGCGCCACCCGCCCTCGGGGATATTCGGCGACCTGGTGCCCTTCGTCGTGGATCAGGTCCGACGCGGTCGAGAAGTAAGTCGTCCCGGGAAACTCGTCGCTGCTCGAGTCGCTCGTGCTGGCCATTCGGCGAGTGCTCCAGAATTGGGGAGGATGCCGAGATCCCCGCTCGAATCGATCGGGTTTCCCTTCCTGCCTGCGTCGCGAGGCGAATCGCCGATCCCGGCTAAAGAAATCTTTATTTGGGCAATTGCTGTACCGCTCTGCCTGGAGTCCCGCGACGGCGGCATAAACTCCCGATCGGCATGCATTTCGGGCGGAGCTTCCGCCGAACCCAAGGGCAACCTCGTTGAAGTCCGCTCCTCGCTGATCTGTGGCCGATCGCGGATCGGCGAGGAGTCGTGTCACACCTCCGCAGACTGGCCTGTAGAGGTCCGACGGTTTCGGGCGACCGGAACATGTCGAGGGGACGATACAGTCGTCGTTTTGTGACATTGTAATATGAATTTTTGTTAATCATTGGGCTGATTGGGCCCGGTCGGATGCCGTCCAAACGCTTGGGACGACAACCTCCCGCTTGAGCGGGCGGGTTAAACCATCCCGAGGATCAAGAGCCGGAGGTTAGCTGATGAAGGTCCTGCTCGCCGCGACGCCCGCCATCGGGCACGTCAACCCGCTCCTGGCCATCGCCCGCATGGCCAAGGCCCGAGGCGACGACGTCCTCTTCACCACCGCCGGGGTCTTCCAGGAGAAGGTCGAGGCGGCCGGGGCCCGCTTCGTGCCCCTGGCCGCAGAGGCGGACCACGACTTCCGCAGCGTCGACAAGGTCATCGACGACTGGGCGACGATCCCGCCGGGCCCGCCGCAACTCCGGAAGCTCGTAGAACGCTCGATCCTCGACCCGATGGCGGCGCAGGCCGAGACGCTCCGCGCCGCCATCGCCGCCGAGGCCCCCGACGTCATCGTCGCCGACAGCATGTTCTACGGCATCGCGCCGCTGCTGCTCGACCGCTCCCGGCCCCGCCCGCCGATCGTCGCCTGCGGCGTCGTGTTGCTGTTGCTCGACCGGCCGGACGGGGCGCCGGCGGGGATGGGTTTGCCGCCGGCGCGCGACGAGGCGGATCGGGCCCGCTACGCCGAGATCGCCGTCGAGGTCGACGCCTCGCTCAACGTGCCGCTCCGCGCCTACGCCGACGCCAAGCTCGCCGCGATGGGCCTGCCCAAGCTGCCCCACTCCTTCCCTCAGTCCGGGGTGCTGCTGGCCGACGCCTACCTGCAGTCGACCGTGCGGGCCTTCGAGTACGACTTCGGCCCGCTGCCGCCCACCATCCACTTCGTCGGCGCCCTGCCGCCGCCGCCGGGCATCGCGACGCGCCCCGAGTGGTGGGGCGACCTCGACGGCGGGCGGAAGCTCGTCCTGGCCACCCAGGGCACCTACGCCAACCTCGACCTCGGCGAGGTCGTCGAGCCGACGTTGGCGGCGCTGGCCGACCGCGACGACCTGCTGGTGCTCGTCACCACCGGCGGCCGGCCGGTCGAGGAGATCCGCGGGCCGATCCCGCCCAACGCCCGGCTGGCCCGCTTCCTCGACTACGAGGCGCTGATGCCCCGACTCGACCTGCTGGTCACCAACGGCGGCTACGGGACGGTCTCGCTGGCCCTGCGGGCCGGCGTGCCGATCGTCGCGGCCGGCCTGGCCGAGGACAAGGCGGAGGTGGGCGCCCGGGTGGCCTGGTCGGGCGTGGGGGTCCAACTGGCCTCGAAGGCGCCCGGCGTAGAGGCGATCCAGGGGGCCGTCGAGCAGGTCCTGGGGACGCCCACCTACCGCGAGCGTGCGCGGGCGATGGCGGCCGACTTCGCGGCGCTGGACACGCCGCGGGAGATCTTCGCGGTCATCGACCGCCTGGTCGCCGAGAGGGCCGCTTGACGACGGCAGGAAGCTTGGGGTCGGTTGGTGAACCGACCCTGGGACGACCCGCTTGAGGAACTGACCCCGATCCCACCCGTAGTATTTCAGTGGCGAGAGATTTGTTCCGGGAGATTCGGGGGAAATATCGACGTCAAAAGCCCCATTTCGGCGGATCAACCGATCACGACGCGGGCGCCCGGCCCTCCATCGGGCTCCTCGACCCGGATCGGCCGATCGAGGAACGCCCGGAGGGTGGCCACGTTGGTCCGGAGGTGCTCGGTCGCGTGGGTGACGGTGAACACGCTCCGCCCCTCGGCGAAGGCGAGCGGCAGGAGGATCTGGTCGGCCGAGTGGAGGGCGACCGCCCCCCAGGGGGCATCCAGGTGTTCGAACAAGTCCGAGACCGCCTCGTCGGCCACCATCTCGGCGAGCTTGCCCCGCTCGCCCAGTCCGACGAACGTGGCCGGAGGCCCGGCGGCGAACTCGGCCACCAGCGCGATCGATGCCCCCCGCCCCCGGCCCGGCCGGGCCAGGGTCGAGACGTCCGCGACGATCCCCCGGGCGGCCAGGGCCTCCCCCGCCCGCTGGGCCATCCGGTCGGCGATCCGGGGGTCGAGGTTGGTCGTCTCGGCGACCGCCCGGACCCCGACCAGTTCGCCGCGATCCTCCAGGATCAGGGGTCGAGGCCGGCCCGGCTCGATCCAGGCTTCCAGAGTCCCGCCCCCTTCGGGGTAGTAGCCGCTCGTGGGCATCGCCAGGGCGACCGGCAGGCCGAGGGCGGCCAGGTGCCCCCGCCAGGTCGCTTCGAGGAACGGGAACGACGGGGCCGAGGTGTTGAATGTCCCGCCGCTCAGGGTCAGCCGGACCCCCGCCTCGGCCCGGAGGGCGAGCGGGAGGTGGAGCGTCTGGAGGACCAGCGCGGTCGACCCGGCGGTGCCGATGTCGATCGCCAGGTCGCGGGCCCGGATCGCGCCGGGCTTGAAGGTCAGCTCGCGCGACCCGACCGAGGCTCCCGAAACCTCGGCGTCGCAGAGGAGCGCGGCGGCCTCGACGGCCTTGAGGTGTTGGGGGCGGAGGCCCGGCCGGTCGCGGTTCGCCCGGATCTTGCGAATCCGGAACGACCGGCCGGTCAGGAGCGCCAGCGTCAGGGCCGAGCGGAGGATCTGCCCGCCCCCTTCGCCGCTCGACCCGTCGAGCGTGATCATCTTTCCTTCCGACCCGCTCGCCACCGCGAACCCCCCCTTCGGGCCGTCGCCCGAGGCCCCCTCGACCGCAAGATGCGGGCCAGGCCCCTCGTGGCCGGCATGCCGGACCCAACGTCGGGTCGACGCGGCGAGGGCGGGGTTGGTTCGGATCTTGCCTCCCGGTTGCCAATCCATCGGCGATTCTCCTTTCCTTGGAGCGATCAGGGGCCCGGAGTCTCCCGGGCCTGCCGCAATCCCTTCGCGGCCTCGGCGGAGGCGCGGACGACCTGGTCGCGGGCGTCCGCTTCGTCTTCGATCGGCTTCAAGGGGGGGACCCCCAGGCTGTTCCGGGTGGCCTGGAGCAGCAGGATCGACTGGAGCATCTGGTCGGTGCTCGGGTCGGGCTGGAGGAACAGGAAGGTCCCCAGGGTCCGGCCCAGCTTCCCCCGGCAGCCGATCACCAGGGTCTGGCCCGGCTGGAGGTCGACCGTCGTGGCCAGCTCGCGGAGGATGTCCTCTTGCTGGCCGTCCTTGATCCCGAACTCGTGCTGGGCGAACGGGGCGGCGTTCTGGACCGGCGCGATGGTCCGACGCTCGGCCCCGTGGTGGATCTCGGGGACGATCCGGATCGAGACGCCGGTCAGGCCCTGGTGGCTGGGCGTGATGTTGAGCCGGCCGCTGGCCCCCTGGTAGTCGCGGCCGTCGACCTTGTTCCCCCGGTGGTTCAGCAGGAGCGTGACCGACTCGGTCTTGCCCCCCATCACGATCGGGGTGTGCTCCCCCTCGGGCAGGGCGAGGTGGACCCACTGGGTCTCCTTGATCGGCGGCCGGGGCTTGAACGCCTCGACGATGTCGCCGGGCAGGGCGCCGGTGATCACGCCGAGGCGGAGGCCGTTGGCCTCCAGGGACTGGCGGAGGTCGACCGGGATGACCTGCTCGTCGGCGACGTTCCAGGCCGACGACTCGACCACCGGGTCGCCCACCGGCCTGGAGAGGATCGCCGAGTCGATCTTGCAGTATCTCGGCTCGATCAGGCGGCCGGGCCGCCCGGCGTTGGCGTTGAAGACGGTGGCGGTGACCTGATCGGCCTTCTGCCGGAGGTCGGTCCGCGTCAGGTTGCAGCCCGCCAGGGCCATCATGGCCGCGAAGGCGGGAGCGACGATCTTCCGAGTCATGGGGCGGAATCCTTTCCGCGACCGTGAGCGAGCCGGGGCGTTGACGGGAGGTCCCCGGTCCTCGAACGGACCTCGGGGCGGAGTGTAGGGGCGATCCCCCGGCCCGTCAACGGCAATTCGCCCGCCCGGCGAATTGGCTTCGCCATCGCCGGCCATCCACGATACGATTCAGGGGAGGGGACGCGACCGGTCGCCGGGTCGAGCGTCGACCGGCCCCGGTGGCCCGCGCGGGGGTTGGCTTCGTCCGGGAGGGACGATCCCGCGAGCCGGCCCGACCCGCTTCGCACCTCGAAAGGACACCATTCGCCATGTCGCAGTCGATCAAACGCCGCGATTTCCTGGCCAGGAGCGGCGCGACCCTGGGCCTCCTGGCGATCGGCGCCTCGGGGCGGATCGCCCGGTCGGCCCCCGCCACGTCGGACGAGCTGGCGACCAAGGCCGTGGCGTTCCTCAAGCCCCGCCAGAAGGCCGACGGGAGCTGGTCGGGCGACAAGGGGCCGGGCATCACCGGCCTGGTCGCGACCGCCCTGCTCCGCTCCGGCCGGGTCACGCCGTTCGACCCGATCGCCACCAAGGCGCTCGGCTACCTCGAAGGGTTCATCTCCCCTAAAGGGGGGCTGGCCGAGGGGCCGCAGTCGAACTACGTCACCTCGATCGCCATGATGGCCTTCAAGGAGGCCAATACCAAGGGCCAGTACGACGCCCAGATCAAGGCCGCCCAGGGCTACCTGAAGACCTTGCAGTGGGACGAGGGCGAGAAGAAGGGGGCGGACGACCCGTATTACGGCGGGGCCGGCTACGGCGGCCGGAGCCGTCCCGACCTGTCCAACACCGCCTTCTTCATGGAGGCCCTGCACGACACCGGCCTGTCCGCCGACGACCCCAACCTCCGCAAGGCCCTGGTGTTCGTCTCGCGCTGCCAGAACCTCAGGAGCGAATTCAACGACCAGCCCTGGGCCGGCCAGGTCAACGACGGCGGGTTCGTCTACTCCGCGGCCGACGGGGGCCTCAGCATGACCGTCCCGCCCAAGGACGAGAACGGCGGCCTCCGCTCCTACGCCAGCATGACCTACGCCGGCCTCAAGAGCATGATCTACGCCGGCCTCAAGCCCGACGATCCCCGGGTCAAGGCCGCGTCCGACTACATCGCCAAGCACTACTCGCTCGACGAGAACCCGGGCATGGGCCAGTCCGGCCTGTTCTACTACTACCAGACCTTCGCCAAGGCCCTCGCCCTCCTGGGCAAGCCGACCTTCACCGACGCCGCCGGCCAGGCCCACGACTGGAGGCGCGAGCTGGTCGACGCCCTCGCCAAACGCCAGGGGCCTGAAGGGAGCTGGGTCAACCCCGCCGACCGCTTCATGGAGGGCGACCCCAACCTCGTCACCTCCTACGGCCTGCTGGCCCTGGCCTACGCCCGGCCGTGAGATTCAAGCGATCAGCGGTCAGCCACACAAAGGCGGCCTGACCGCTGACCGCTGACCGCTATTCGCCGAGCCCGCCCTTGATCCGATCGCGCATCGCCGCGAGCCCGTCGGCTTCGTAGGCGACGTGCGGCCAGGGCCACCGGACCGCGTCCCCCTCGAACCGGGGGATGAGGTGCCAGTGGCCGTGATGGACGGTCTGGCCGGCGACGGCGCCGTTGTTGATGATCAGGTTGAGGCCATCCGCCCCGGTGGCGGCCCGGATCGCCCGGGCCAGCCGGGGGGCGAGCGAGGCCGTCCGTGCGGCCAGGTCGTCGGGCAGGTCGCACAGGGTCGCGTGGTGGGCCTTGGGCACGAGCAGGACGTGGCCGAGGTTGACCGGGTCGATGTCGAGGAAGGCCACCGCGAAGTCGGTCTCCAGGACCTTCGACGCGGGGATCTGCCCGTCGACGATCTTGCAGAACAGGCAGGCGGGGTCGTGCTCGGCCACGGCGGGACCTCCTTCGGGCGGTCGAACGAGAAAGGGACCGGAAGCTTGGGCGAGCAAGATTCCGGTCCCTTTGGATTGTCCCGAACAGCGTGAGAGACCGATCAGGTGGCCGCCGGGGCGACGGCGGGCCGGGCCGCGGGCGCCTTGATCTGCTCGTCGACGCCGAGGAGCGAGATCACGCCCATCGGCGCGGCGTCCCCCTGGCGGACCTTGGCGAGCTTGTAGATCCGGGTGTAGCCGCCCGGCCGCCCCTTGAAGCGGGGGCCGATCTCGTGGAACAGGTCGAAGGCGACCTTCTTGCTGGTCAGGACCGCGAGGACCCGGCGGAACCGGTTGAGGTCCCACCCGTCCTTGGCCAGCGTGATGATCTTCTCCACGTACGGCTGGAGTTCCTTGGCCTTGGCCAAGGTGGTCTCGATCCGGCCGTGCTCGATCAGGGCGGTGGCCAGGTTGCGGAGCATCATCCGCCGGTGCGACGGGGTCCGCTTGAATTTGCGGCCGGCTTTTCGGTGACGCATGGTTCTTTCGGGGGTTCGAGAGAATGACGAGCCGGCGGTCGCGATCGTCCCGAGCCTGGGAAGTGGCCGAGCCTCTGCTTGCCGGCGGACCGATGGAGTTCCAGGGGAGGACCGAAGGTCAGTGGGCGGCGATGTCCATACCCAGGTCGAGGTTGATCTCCTGGAGCTTCGCCTTGACTTCCTTGAGCGTCGTCTCGCCGAAGTTGCGGACGGTGAGCAGTTGGTCTTCGTTCCGGCTGACGAGGTCGCGGACCGTGGTGATCCCCTCGCTCTCCAGGCAGTTGGTGGCCCGGACCGAGAGTTCCAGCTCGGCCAGGCTCATGCCCAGCTTCCGCTCGAGCTCGGCGTCGAGCGGGGTGTCGCGGAAGCCGTCGTGCCCGCCCGGCTCGGCCGGCAGGCCGGGGCCCGGCTCGTAGTACTGCACGAACGGGTTGAGGTGCTTCCGCATGATCTTGGCCGCTTCGACCAGGGCCATCTCGGGGCCGAGGGTGCCGGTCGTCCAGATCTTCAGGACCAGCTTGTCGTAGTTGGTCCGCTGGCCGACCCGGGTGTTCTCGACCTTGTACTCGACCCGGATCACCGGGCTGAAGATGGCGTCGATCGGGATCGCGCCCACTTCGAGGTCGTCGGTGTGCCCCTCGGCGGCGGGCCGATACCCTCGGCCATTCTCCACGTTCATCTCGAGGACGAAGGGGACGTCGTCGGTCAGGGTGCAGAGGATGTGGTCGGGGTTGATGATCTCGATCGACTCGTCGTGGAGGATGTCGGCGGCCGTCACCACCCCGCGGCGGTCGCGGTCGATCCGGATCGTCCGGTTCTGCTCGGAGTGGTTCTTGACGACGAGCCCTTTGAGGTTGAGGACGAGGTCGGTGATATCCTCGACCATCCCGGGGATCGACGAGAATTCGTGCTGGACCCCCTGGATCTTGATCTTGGCGACGGCGCTCCCCTCCAGGCTCGACAGGAGGATGCGCCGAAGGCTGTTGCCGACGGTGTGGCCGAAGCCGCGCTCGAAGGGCTCGACGTGGAACTCGCCATAAGTGTCGGACAGCTTGTCGCGGGCGCAGACGACCCGGCTGGGGAGTTCGAGGCCACGCCAACGGATGCGCATCGCGCGAGTTCTCCAAAATAAAGCGGTCGACGATCCGCTTTCGCCCAGCAAAGTGCGGGCGAATCGCCGTTTCGTCCGGCGAGCGGCGGATCGCCCCGGAAGCTCAGCGGCTCAGGAGTTCCACGATCAGTTGCGGGGTGACGGGCAGCGAGATGTCCTGGGTCGCGGGCAGGCGGGAGACGCGGGCCTCGGGCGGCTCGGTCCCGGTCCGGTCCAGCCAATCGGGGACCGGCGGCATCCCGCCGGTTTCGAGGCTGGCGGCGGCCATCTTCCGCGAGTGCTCGCGGTCCTTGACCGCGATCTGGTCGCCGGGGCGGACCAGGTAGCTGGGGATGTCGAGCTTGCGGCCGTTGATCAGGATGTGGCCGTGGGTGATCATCTGCCGGGCCTGGGGCCGACTGGTGGCGAACCCGAGGCGGGTGACCACGTTGTCGAGCCGACGCTCCAGGAGCGACATGAGGGCGTCGCCAGTGTTGCCCGGGCGGCGGCTGGCCAGCTCGAAGTATTTGCGGAACTGGCGCTCGAAGATCCCGTAGTACCGCTTGACCTTCTGCTTCTCGCGGAGCCGGATCGAATACTCGCTCGCCTTGCTCCGGCGGAACTGGTGCATGCCCGGCACGCCTTCGCGGCGGTCGACGGCGCACTTCGGGGTGTCGCAGCGGGTCCCCTTCAGGAACAGTTTCAGGCCTTCGCGGCGGCAAAGCCGGCAGACCGGTCCGATATGGCGTCCCATGATTCCTCGTCGAAAAAGCTGCCAGCGGTCGGCTGTCAGCGGCCAGCCTCGAAAAGTCCAGTATCCCGCGTATCATCCCCCTCGGACCGGGTCGCGAGGGCTTGACGGCCCGACAACGCGCCGGTCGATCGGTCGGTCAGACCCGGCGCTTCTTGGGAGGCCGACAGCCGTTGTGGGGCAGCGGGGTCACGTCCTCGATCGCCTTGATCGACAGGCCGGACGCCTGGAGGGCGGTGATGGCGCTCTCGCGGCCCGAGCCGGGCCCCTTGACCTTGACCTCGACTTCCTTGACGCCGTACTTCGTCGCCGTCGAGGCGGCGGTCTCGGCCGCCCGCTGCGCGGCGAACGGCGTGCTCTTGCGGCTCCCCTTGAAGCCGACGGTCCCCGACGAGGCCCAGCAGAGGGCGTCGCCGTTGGGGTCGGTGATCGTCACCGTGGTATTATTGAAGGTCGCCTTGATGTGCACGACCGCACGGCTGACGTTGCGTCGTGCCTTCCGCTTCTTGGCCTTGGCCACGGGTCCGATGCTCCAGAGGTACCGACGAGGATTCGTGTGCGAAATCGCGAGGGAAGGTGCCGATCGATGGGTCGAGGCTCAAGGCGCGACCCGCGGGAAGCCAAGCCACCCGTCCACGCCCGAGAAAAGCCCGCCCCTCGCGAGCGGGTCGCGAAGGGGCGTGTGCGGCAAGGGCGCGACGTCGGAGGCCGGGCGGGCCGAGGTTGGCCGCCTCAACGCATCTCCTTGACGCCCTTCTTGCCGGCGACGGTCTTCCGGGGGCCCTTGCGGGTCCGGGCGTTGGTCCGGGTCCGCTGGCCGTGGACCGGCAGCCCCTTGCGGTGCCTGAGCCCGCGGTAGCAGCCGATCTCGCGGAGCCGGGCGATGTTCTGCTGGACCTGGCGGCGGAGCTGCCCTTCGACGACGTACTCGTTGTCGAGCAGGGTCGCCAGCTTGGCCAGCTCGTCTTCGGTCAGCTCGCGGGCCCGCTTCTCGGGGTCCACGGTGGCCCGCTCGCAGAGCTGCGCGGCGAGGAACGGGCCGATCCCGTAGATGTACCGCAGCGAGATGAGCGTCTTCTTGTCGTTGGGGATGTCGACACCGAGAATACGAGGCATCCGTCCTATCTCCGTGGGGCAGGCCCGAGGTCGTTTCAGCCTTGCCGCTGCTTGTGGCGGGGGTTCTCGCAGATCACGTACACCTTGCCCCGGCGGCGGACGATCTTGCAGCTTTCGCAGATGCGCTTCACGCTCGATCGGATCTTCATCGGCCTCTTGCTCGCTTTCCCGACGACGCCCAAAAGCGACCGGACGGCCACCGGCCCGAACCCCGGGCCGGAACATCCCGCCGCACGTCTTGATCGATCCTGCTGACCGAGGTCAGGCCGGGCCCGGGTCGACCGGTCCGGGGCCGAATTGGGCCAATATACTCCAGGCCAGCATCGCTCGCAAGGCCCACACTCCTATTTTCCGAGGAGATCGAGCCGACCGGGCGGGTCATCGATCCTCCAGGTAAGTCAAAACCCGGGGGCCTTCGGGGGTCATGGCCACGGTGTGCTCGAAGTGGGCGCTGGGGCGGCGGTCCTTGGTGACGACGGTCCAGTGGTCGTCGAGGGTGTCGACGTTCTTGGTCCCCAGGGCCACCATCGGCTCGATCGCCAGGACGATCCCCGGTTCGAGCTTGATGTCGTTCTTGCGGAGCGCCTTGCTGACGAAGTTGGGGACCTGGGGCTCCTCGTGCATGTCCTTGCCGATCCCGTGGCCGACGAACTTCTCGACCACGTACATCCCCTGGCTCTTGACGAACTTCTCCATCAGCGAGGCCACCTCCGACCAGGTCGAGCAGCGGGCCATCGCCCGGATCGACAGGTCGAGCGTCTGCGAGGTCACGTCGAGGAGCTTGCGGACCTCGGGCCGGACCTCGCCGATGGCGAGCGTCACCGCGGCGTCGCCGCACCAGCCGTTGAGCCGGCAGCCGGTGTCGACCGAGACGACGTCGCCGTCCCTCAGGGGCCGCCGGTTGGGGATGCCGTGGACCACCGCCTCGTTCACGCTGGCGCAGATCACGGCGGGGAACGCCGGCTTGCCCTTGGTCGAGTTGGGGTAGCCCCGGAACAGGGGGGTGGCGTCGGCCTCGCGGAAGATCGCCGCGACCGCCTCGTCCATCTCCGACGTGCTGACCCCGGGCACGGCCATCTTGCCGACCGTGTCCAGCGCACGGGCTACCAGCCGCCCCGCCTCGCGCATCAGGCCGATCTCGCGGGGACTCTTCAGCTTGATCACGTCGGCGTTCTCGAAAGAAAACCCGGAAAAGGGCATGGGGCCAGCCCGACAAGGGTGGCCCCACGCACCGAAGCTCCGCAAAGGGGCCGGACGGCCCGCCTCGTCAGCGCTTGCTGACCAGGCCCGTGTAGTTCCGCATGATCAGGTGGCTGTCGATCTTCTGGACCAGGTCGAGGCAGACGCTGATGATGATCAGCAGGCCCGTCCCCCCCAGGAACGAGGCGACCGTGTAGTCGACCCCCAGGCCGGTCGAGACCAGCGACGGGATCACCGCGACCAGGCTCAGGAACGCCGCCCCGACATAAGTGATCCGGAGCATCACCTTCTCGAGGTAATCCGCGGTCCGGCGCCCGGGGCGATAGCCCGGGATGAAGCTCCCGTAGTCCTTGAGGTTCTCGGCCATGTCCTTCGGGTTGAAGGTGATGGCCGTCCAGAAGTAGCAGAAGAAGTAGATCAGCACGATGTAGAACAGCGTGTAGACGTAGCCGTGACTCTGGAAGGCGTCGGCCCCCATCTCGAAGAACGACCCGAAGCCGTACTTGATCGAGTCGACCAGGCTCATCGGCTGGACCACGTCGTCGACCTTCTTGGTCAACGTCCAGGTGGCCGTGGCCTGCTTCAGGCTGTTGAGGATGAAGTAGGGGAACATCAGCAGGCTCGACGCGAAGATGATCGGCATGACGCCCGCCTGATTCACCTTCAAGGGGAGGTACTGCTTCGTCCCGCCGTAGACCCGCCGACCCCGGACATGCTTGGCCGACTGGGTGGGGATCCGCCGCTGGCTCTCGGTGATCGCGATCACGCCGACGACCACGGCCAGGAAGACCACCGCCAGCAGGGCCAGGACGACGATCCCGTGCTTGCCCGACTCGCCCGACAGCTTGGTCGTGGAGTTGGTCAGCAGCCGGTTCAAGGCGTCGGGCATCCGGGCGAGGATGCCGGCCATGATCAGCAGGCTGATCCCGTTGCCGATCCCGTACTCGTCGATCTGCTCGCCGATCCACATCAGGAAGATCGTGCCCGCCGTCATGGTGAGCACGCAGACCACCACATTCAAGGGCGTTCGATAATCCGGGTGGACGATCTCCAGGCTGTTCATCATGTACTGGACCCAGAGCGTACTCTGGACCAGGCAGAGGACGACGGTGGCGTAGCGCGTGTATTCGTTGATCTTCTTCCGGCCGCTCTCCCCCTCCTTCATCATCGCCTCGAGCGAGGGGACGACGCTGCCGAGGAGCTGGAAGATGATCGAGGCCGAGATATAGGGCATGATCCCCAGGCCGAAGATCGTGCTCATGCCGACCTGGGCCCCGCCGAGCATCGCCGCCGCCCCGAAGACCTTGCCGACGGCCGACTGGCTGAGGTTGCTCTGCCAGGATTCCAGGCGGGCCTGGTCGACGACATGGAGGGGGATGAAGTAGCCGACCCGGTAGATGGCCAGGAACATGGCCGTCATCAGGATCTTGCGCTGGAGTTCCGGGATCTTGAACAAGATCGTGTACAGCTTATCCACGGCTCCTCCTGGGGGTGGGCGGCCCTTCGCCCTGGCGATCGACGGCCGGTTGGTCGGAAAAAAGGAAGGCCAAGCGGCCGGCCCGACGCCGCCCATCATGGGACGTCGGCCCGACCGTTGATCGCTTCGAGGGGTCTCAGACGATGACGATCGAGCCGCCGGCCGCCTTGATCTTGGCGGCGGCCGACTCGCTGAACTTGGCGGCGTGGATGGTCAGGGCCACGGTGATCTCGCCGTCGCCGAGGATCTTCACGCCGTCGTCGTGGCGACCTTTGACGATCCCCTTGAGCCGCATCGCGGCCTCGTCGACCACCGCGCCCGCCTCGAAGACGCCGGCGAGCTTCTCGAGGTTGACGATGGCGAAATCCTTGCGGAACGCCCCATTGACGAACCCCCGCTTGGGGACCCGGCGGGCCAGGGGCATCTGGCCGCCCTCGAACAGCGGGTTCTGCTTGAACCCCTGGCGGGACGAGTGCCCCTTGAGGCCCTTGCTGGCGGTCTTGCCGTGGCCCGACCCGGTGCCTCGGCCGACCCGCTTGCGCTTCTTATACTTGTGGATGCCCTGGTCGACGTCGTGCAGTTGCATCAGAGGGTCACTCCCCGGAGCCTGGCGACTTCGTCCTTGGTCCGCAGCTGGGTCAAGGCGTGGATGGCGGCCTTGACGATGTTCAGCTTGTTAGTCGAGCCGTAGCTCTTGGTCAGGATGTCGGTGATCCCGGCGGCCTGGACCACGGCCCGGACCGCACCGCCGGCGATCACGCCGGTACCGGGGCTGGCCGGGAGCATGACGACCCGGGCCGCGCCGAACTTGCCGATCACGCGATGCGGGATCGTGTTGCCCTTGAGGTTGACCCGGTTCATCTGCTTGTGAGCGTCCTTGACGCCCTTCTCGACCGACGGCGGGACCTCGTTGGCCTTGCCGTAGCCCCAGGCCACCTGCCCCCGGCCGTTGCCGACGACCACCAGCGCATTGAAGCTGAACCGACGGCCGCCCTTGACCACCGCGGCGCACCGGCGGATGGCCACCACGCTTTCCGACCACTCGCCGCGATCACCGCGGTCCCGATTGTCGCTCGACACGCTCGTCTCTCCGGGAAATAGTGGTTAGTGGCCGGTGGCTCCGATCCGAAGAGGGACCGCCGAGCAGCCGACCACCGTTCCGTATGTTCGATCCGAGGGGCCTTTGGTCTTTCGGCGGACCACTTTCGCCACTAACCACTAGCCGTCGCTTCGGTTCAGAACTGGAGCCCCGCCGCTCGGGCGGCGTCGGCCAGGGCCTGGACCCGGCCGTGATACTTGTAGCTTCGACGGTCGAAGCAAATCTTGTCAATACCGGCCTCTTTGGCCCGCTCGGCGACGACCCGGCCGACGATCGAGGCGGCGGCCTTGTTCCCGCCGTAGGCCGCGTCGGCCCGGATCGCCGGGTCGAGCGTGCTGGCCGAGGCCAGGGTCGTGCCGTTGTCGTCGTTGATGACCTGCGCGTAGATATGCTTGGAGCTGCGGAAGACGGCCAGCCGGGGCCGGGCCGTGGTCCCGTGCAGCCGCTTGCGGACGTGGCGTTGGCGGCGGAGTCGGCGTGTATCGACGAGCTTTCGCTGGTTCACCTGGACGGTCCTTCTCTGCGAGTCGCGGCGGACGTTGCGGGGCGGCCGATCCCGACCGGACGCCCAGGCCCGCCGTCCTGATGGAGGTTCACGCGGTGCGGTCGCGTCTCGATGCCGAGCGGCCGGGTCACTTCGAGCCGAACGCCTTGCCCGCCTTGCGGCGGACCACTTCGCCCTCGTAGCGGATCCCCTTGCCCTTGTAAGGCTCGGGCGGGCGGACCTTGCGGACCACGGCGGCGAACTGGCCGACGGCCTGCTTGTCGGCCCCGGAGATGACGATGTGGGTCGGGTCCTGGACGACCACGGTGACGCCCGGGGGCGCCTCCAGGACGACCTGGTTGGCGAAGCCGACCTGGAGGGCGACCGTGTTCGCCTTCTTGAGCTGGGCCTGGTAGCCGACGCCGACGATCTCGAGCTTCCGGGTGTACCCGGTCGTGACCCCCTCGACCATGTTGGCGATCAGGCTCCGGGTCAGGCCGTGGAGGGCGCGATTCTCGCGCTCGTCGTCCGACCGGGTGACCAGGATCTGCTTGCCGGCCTCGTCGTAGGAGACGCCGATCGACTCGCGGTGCTGGAACTGGAGCTTGCCCTTGGGCCCCTCGACGTGGATCGTCGAGTCGGCCATCGAAATCTTCACGTTGCCCGGCACGACGACCGGCTTCCGACCGATACGGGACATGGGACCTCATCCTCTCGCAGTGCGTGAATCTCGTGAGAAGGGGCTCATCCGGCCGAAGCCCCTCGTGCCACCGGTCGGATCATTGCCGACCGGGCCGGAGGGGAGCTTGGAGCGGGAGCGACGATCCTCCTCGGAGGGTCCGCGGGCCGTTGGGGTTACTGAACCAGCGCCAGGATCTCGCCGCCCACCTTCTCGGCGCGAGCCCGGCGGTCGCTGATGACGCCCTTCGGCGTGCTGAGGATCTGGATCCCCATCCCGGCGAGGACCGGCTTGAGGTCCTTGTAGCCCGAATATTTCCGGCAGCCCGGCTTGCTGATCCGGTCGATCTTGGTGATCAGCCGCTCGCCGTTGGGGCCGTACTTGAGCTGGATCCGGAGCGTCCGGGCCGGGACGGTCTCGATCTCCTCGAACTCCCAGATGTACCCCTCGTCCTTGAGGACCTGGGCGACGCCCTTGAGGACCTTCGAGGTGGGCATGTCGACCAGGGGCTTCTCGATCCGCACGGCGTTGCGGATCCGGGTGAGCATGTCGGCGATCGGGTCGGTCATCATGGCGGGAAAGGTCTCGTCATCCCCCGCGGGTAACGCCCGGCCCCTTCGAGACGATCGGAAGGGATGACCGGTGGCGTCGGCACGGAGGGCAGCATGCGTCGCGGGAGTGGGCTTACCAGCTGGCCTTCTTGACGCCCGGGATCAGGCCGCGGGCGGCGAGATTCCGGAAGCAGATCCGGCAGATGCCGAACTTGCGATAGACGGCCCGGGGACGCCCGCAGAGCTTGCAGCGGTTCCGGTGCTGGACCTCGAACTTGCGGGGCGTCTGCGATCTGATCATCTGAGCTTTGGTCGACATGGCTCACCAAGGGTCCGGTGCGGCGGTTCGATCGGTCGGTTGGGGGTCGATCAGGTTGGAGGTCACTTCGGGTCGTTCTTGGCCTTCGGCGCCCGGAACGGCATCCCGAACGAGCGGAGCAGCTCGCGGGCCTGGTCGTCGTTCTTGGCCGAGGTGACGATCGTGATGTCCATCCCTTGCGTGTGCTGGAGCCGGTCGGCGTCGATCTCGGGGAAGACCACCTGCTCGGACAGGCCCAAGGTGTAGTTGCCGTGGCCGTCGAAGCTGTTCGGGTTCACCCCGCGGAAGTCGCGGATACGAGGGAGGGCGATCGAGACGAGCCGATCGAGGAACTCGTACATCCGCTTGCCGCGGAGCGTGACCTTGCAGCCGATCTCGTTCCCCTCGCGGAGCCGGAACCCGGAGACCGAGGTCTTGGCCTTGGTGACCATCGGCTTCTGGCCGGAGATCTTGGTCAGGCTGTCGACCGCCGCCTCGATCAGGGCCTTGTCCTGGGTCGCCCGGCCGACGCCCATGTTGATGACGATCTTGTCCAGCTTGGGGATCGCCATCTTGTTGGTGACGCCGAACTTCGTCGCCAACTCGGCGGCGACCGTCGTGTTGTAGTGGTCCATCAAGCGAGCCATGAGACGTCACCTTCTCCGTCGCGACCAGGCGAGGGGTCGACCGACCGACAAATGGGGGAAAACTCGGGGCATTTCAAGGGAAGGCCATCGCCGCCCGGCGACGAGGCCGGTTCAGACCTTCTTGGCGGCCCGCGCGGGCTTGGCCGGCCCGAGGTCGCCCAGGGTGGCGGAGCAGGCCTTGCAGTGCCTCTGCTTGCGGCCGTCCTCGGCGAAGCGGTGGCCGACGCGGACCCCCCGGTTGCACGCTGGGCAGTAGAGCATGACGTTGGAGGCGTCGATCGGCATCTCCTTGGAGAGCCGCCCGCCTTGCTGATTCTTGGCGCCGGGCTTGAGGTGCTTGTAGACCCGGTTGACCCCCTCGACGAGGATCTTGTTCTTCTCGGGGAGGACGCGGAGCACCTTGGCGATCCTCCGGGCGGCGGGCGTGCCCTTGTCGTCGCCGGTGATCACCTCGACCTGGTCGTCTTTGCGGATGTTCATACGAGGCTCGTGGCGAGGAGAAGGGGGCGTGGGGACGAGCGAGGCCGGTCTCAGACCACTTCGGCGGCCAGGCTGATGATCTTCATGAACTGGCGGTCGCGGAGCTCGCGGGCGATCGCCCCGAAGATCCGGGTGCCGCGGGGGTT
>JAABUQ010006432.1_pt1 | contig 17821 bp, 22 predicted proteins | sample 5560001 | NCBI WGS metagenome assembly JAABUQ01 (sample SAMN10711888, study PRJNA513371) | rock metagenome | isolation source: Antarctica rocks | place: Antarctica: Victoria Land, Finger Mt nord | collected 2015-12-18
ACCCCTACGCCGCCCGTTCCAACGTCGGCTGAGCCGGCCGCCTCCGCGCCGACGTGGGCCGAGCCCACACCGGCCACTCCGGCTCCCGCCAGTGCGGCAGCGGCCGCGCCGACGCCGGCCGCTCCAGCGACAACCGAACCGACCCGCGGCACCCCTACGCCGACCGTTCCAACGTCGGCTGAGCCGGCCGCCTCCGCGCCGACGTGGGGCGAACCGGCCGCCTCGGCTCCGGGCGCACCCGCTTCGGGCGCTCCCGCTTCGGGCGCTCCCGCTTCGGGCGGGGAGAGTGCGCCGAACCCGCCGGCGGCGAGACTCGAGGAGTCGTCTGGTGCTTGACAACCAGGAACCGACCAGCCGACCAGCGCGGACCCTGAGGCTCGAACTCATCAGAAGCCTCATCGGCGGCACGCAGCGCCAGCGGGCCACGGTCCGCGCCCTCGGCCTCAGAAAACTGCACCAGGTCGTCGAACACTCAGACTCAGCCGTTACGCGCGGAATGGTCCAAAAAGTCGCCCACCTGATCAAAATTCACGAGGAAGCAAACTAAGATGCGCATGCACGACCTCCGCGCCCCGAAGGGCTCAACCAGCGACCGCATCCGCATTGGCCGCGGCCACGGCAGCGGCAAGGTCAAGACCGGCGGCAAAGGCACCAAGGGCCAGAACGCGCGGGCCGGCGGCGGCGTGCCGCCATACTTCGAGGGCGGCCAGCTGCCGCTGATCCGCAAGCTGCCCTATCGCCGCGGTTTCCGCAACCCCTTCCGCATCCCCTTCCGCGAGGTCAACGTGCGCGACCTGGCCAACTTCCCGGACGGCAGCAGCGTCGGCCCCGACGAGTTCGAGATCGCGGGTGTGCTGCGCGGCAAGACGGGCCCCGTGAAAGTCCTGGGTCTGGGCGACCTGGCAGTCAGGCTGACCGTCCGCGCCCACAAAATCTCGGCCGGCGCGCGGGCAAAAATCGAAGCAGCTGGCGGTACCTTCGAACCCATCGAGTAAACGGACACAACCATGCTCAACGCTCCACTGCTGACGGCGGCCGTCGACGCCTTCAAGATTCCGGATCTCCGCCGCAAACTGCTCTTCACGCTGGCCATGCTGGTGACGTTCCGGTTCATTGCCCACATCCCGGTCCCGGGCGCCGACGTTGCCGCCCTGCAGAAGGTGTTCGAGACCAACCAGCTGGCTGGCTTCTTCGACCTGTTCTCAGGCGGCGCGTTGAGCAGCCTGTCCGTGGCAGCCCTGGGCGTCTATCCGTATATCACCGCCCAGATCATCATGCAGATCATGCAGCCGGCCATCCCGAAGCTGCAGGAGATCGCCAAAGAGGGCGAAAGCGGACGCCAGAAGATCAACCAGTGGACGCACTGGCTGACCGTGCCGCTGGCGATGTTCCAGGCTTACGGTACCCCAAACCTGATCAACTTCAGCTCGGGTGGCACGACCCCCATCATCAAGAACTTCGGCTTCGATCAGGACCCGCTCGGTACCACGGCAATCATCATTTCCATGACCGCGGGGACGATGCTGCTGGTGTGGATAGGCGAGCTAATCACCCAGTACGGCGTCGGCCAGGGCGTGTCGATCATCATCTTCGGCGGCATCATGGCACGCCTGCCGTTCCAGGTCGTCCAGGGCTTCGCGGCCGGGGCCGACTTCGGCGCGCTGATCGTCTTCGGCGTTCTGGCGATCGTGACCATTGTTGCCATTATCTACGTGTACGAGGGCCAGCGACGCATTCCTGTGCAGATCTCCAAGCAGATCCGCGGCAATCGCGTCTACGGCGGCGGGACGACGCACATCCCACTCAAGGTGAATTCGGCCGGGATGATCCCGCTGATCTTTGCTTCGAGCATGCTCATCTTGCCGTGGACGATCTCGAGCTACTTCGTCAACAACGAAAACTCCATCGTTTCCTCAGTCGCAACCACCATTTACAACACGTTCAACGCTGGTACGAGCGCCGTCTACTGGCTGCTGTACTTCATCATGGTGGTAGCGTTCACCTTCTTTTACGCGCTGGTCATCTTCCAGCAGCAGAATATTGCCGAGAACCTGCAGCGCCAGAACGGGTTCATCCCGGGCATCCGGCCCGGCCGCCCGACTGCCCAGTACCTCTCGGGGGTGCTGGTGCGGATCACCGTCGCCGGGGCGCTGTTCCTGGGTATCGTGGCCGTGCTGCCCTTCTTCGTGAAGACGGCCACCGGGTTCCAGACGCTCACGATCTCCAGCACGGCTGTGCTGATCGTTGTCGGCGTGGCCCTGGATACCATGCGCCAGCTCGAGGCCCAGCTCATCATGCGCAACTATCGGGGCTTCATTGGGCGCTGATGGACTCGAGGGAGCAGTGCAGCCCCTCGATCTCATCCTGCTGGGCCCCGTCGGAGCTGGCAAAGGCACCCAGGCTCGGCGCATCGTCGCGAAGTACGGCATCCCCCACATCGCCAGCGGCGATCTGCTCCGCGCGCACCGCGCCCGCGAGACGCCGCTCGGGCGCCAGGCCAAAGACTATATGGACCGCGGTGCGCTCGTGCCCGACGACCTGGTCATCACCATGATTGTCGAGCGCATGCGCCAGCCAGATGCCAATCACGGCGTGCTGCTGGATGGCTTTCCCAGGACCCTGGCTCAGGCTCAGGCGCTCGACCTGGAGCTGAAGGAGGAAGGTCGAGAGTTGACGCATGCGTTGTATCTCAAGGTGCCTTTCGACGTGCTTGTCGCCCGCGCGGCCGGGCGCTGGACCTGCAGCACGTGCCAGGCGACCTACAACTACGAGGCCCGACCGCCGCGCCAGCACGGCGTGTGCGACCTCGACGGGGGCACGCTGTATCAGCGCGAAGACGACCGCCTCGATGTGGTTTCAGAACGCATCAACGTCTACATCCGGGACACCGTGCCAGTCGTGGACTACTACCGCGAGCGTGGCATTCTTGGCGAGATTGACGGCACCCAGGACATCAGTGGCGTAGCGGCAGCAATTGAGGCGCAGTTGGAGGCGGCAGTGTGCTAGAGTGTCTGGATTGCCGCCGCGAGGCGGTTTTCGGCTGTGCGCGACGCAGCCTTATCACAGGATTTCAGCTATGAAATATCGTACCTCAGTGAAACCGCGCTGCGAGCGCTGCAAGATCATCCGCCGCAAGGGTGCGGTGATGATCATTTGTACCAATCCCAAGCACAAAATGAAGCAGGGCTAGTCTTCCCTCTTTGTCAACCTACAGGAGTCAGAGTACACGTGGCACGCATCGCCGGCGTTGACATTCCTCGCGACAAACAAATCTGGGTTTCGCTGACCTACATTTTCGGGATCGGTGACACGACAGCGCGCAAGATTCTGGCGCGAACCACCATCCCGGCCGATCGTCGCACACGCGACCTGAGCGAGGACGAAGTGTCGCGGCTGCGGGAGATCGTCGACCGCGAATACACGGTCGAGGGCGATTTGCGGCGAGAGGTCAATCTGAACATCAAGCGCCTCATGGAGATCAACTGCTACCGCGGCATTCGTCACCGCCGCGGGCTGCCGGTCCATGGCCAGCGCACGCGCACCAACGCTCGAACCCGCAAGGGACCACGCAGGACTGTCGCCGGCCGTAAGAAGGCCGCGGCGAAGAAGTAGCTGTATGGCCGAACGTCGGACGCCGCAGGCAGCTGGCGCGCGAGTGCGCCGCCGCGAACGCAAGAACGTGCCGCGCGGGACTGCGTATATCCAGTCCAGCTTCAACAATACGATCGTTACGATCACCGATCCAGACGGCAACGTCCTGACCTGGGGATCCTCTGGCGCGGCTGGCTTCAAAGGCTCGCGCAAGAGCACGCCGTACGCTGCTGGCCTGGCCGGCGACTCCGCGGCCAGAAAGGCGATGGAGCACGGTATGCGCCAGGTGAGCGTCTTCGTGCGCGGTCCGGGCGCCGGCCGTGAAGCCGCTATCCGTTCGCTGCAGGCGGCTGGGCTCGAGGTTACCGCGATCGTTGATCGCACGCCCATCCCGCACAATGGCTGCCGCCCACCCAAGAAGAGGCGGGTCTAGAGTAGGAGCACAATGGCGCGTTATACCGGACCCGTGTGTCGGCTCTGCCGACGACAGGGTATGAAATTGTTTCTGAAGGGCGAACGCTGCTTCACGCCGAAGTGCGCCGTCGAGCGGCGACCAACTCCGCCAGGGGCGCCGCCCAGCAACGTCCGTCGTCGCCGTAAGGAGAGCGAGTACAGCCTGCAGCTCAAAGAGAAGCAGAAGGCGCGCAACATCTACGGCATCCTCGAACGCCAGTTTCACAAGCATTTCGTGATTGCCGAGCGCATGCCAGGCGTGACGGGAGAAAATCTGCTCCGCGTTCTCGAGATGCGGCTCGACAACGTCGTGTATCGGCTCGGTCTTGCCGACTCACGGCGTCAGTCGCGGCAGCTCGTGTTTCACGGCCACATCGCCCTCAATGGTCGCCGCACTGATATCCCCTCAGCTCAGGTCAAGGCCGGGGATACAGTCGCGGTGTACGCGTCCAGCCGCGGTAATGAGTACTTCAAAACGGTGTCTGAGACGCTGACTCGCAAAACCGTTCCACGCTGGCTGGAACTCGATCCCAGTGCTCTCAGTGGGCGCATCGCCGATCGGCCGACTCGCCAGGATATTGACATCAACCTCAACGAGGCGCTCGTCGTCGAGTACTACTCGCGTTAAGCGTCCACGTTGCTTGACCTCGCTCGGAGGTGCGCCCAATTGCTCGAACAATTGAATGCTCAGGTGGAGATTCTTCAACAGACGGAGGACTACGCCAAATTCCAGGTCGACCCGCTAGAACGCGGGTTCGGGCTCACGCTCGGCAATGCCTTGCGGCGGGTGCTGCTGTCGTCGATGCCGGGCGCCGCGGTCACCGCGGTCAGAATCGAACGCATCTACCATGAGTTTGCCACGATTCCGGGCGTGAAGGAGGACACGACTGAGCTGCTGCTCAACCTCAAGCAGTTGCGGCTCAAGTCGCACAGCGACCAGCCGGTGACCCTGCGACTCGAGGCGCAAGGACCGGGTGTGGTCACCGCGGCTGACCTTATCTACCCGTCGGAGATCGAGATCGCCAACCCCGAGCTGCACATCGCCACCCTCGATTCCCCCGAGGCGCGACTGGATATGGAGCTGACCGTCGAACGCGGCGTTGGCTATATGGCGTCCGATGGTCGCGAGGCGGTGCCGCTCGGCGTGGTCCCCGTCGACGCCGTATTCACGCCCATTCGGCGGGTGAATTACACCGTCGAGAGCGCCCGTGTTGGCGCGCGCACCGACCTGGATCGTCTGGTCATCGACGTCCAGACCGATGGCACCATCACGCCGATCGCCGCGCTGGTGCAGTCGGCCAATATTCTGATTGACCAGTTCGCGCTGTTCCAGGAGCTGCAGCAGGAAAAGCGGCGTCCGGACAAGCAGGGCCTCAGCGCCGGCCCGGTACCCTCGCGCATCTTCGACATGCCGATCGAGCAGCTCGAGCTGTCTCAGCGAACGTACAACTGCCTCAAACGCTCGCAGATCACCAAGGTCGGACAGATCCTGCAGATGAGCGAGAACGAGCTGTTGTCGCTGCGGAACTTCGGCCAGAAATCTCTGGTAGAGCTGCGCGAGAAGCTGCAGGAGCACGGCGTCCTGTCCGAAGGCGCTGGCGTGGACGGCACCGGTGGCGCAATCGGCTCAAGCGTGACCGAGGACTCGTTGAATGGGGCCGCGGGGCTCACGGCGTCCACCACCGTCGCCGGCGTAGCCGACGACGAAGAAGACGAGGAGTAGCCCAGATGCGACATCAGGTTGGTCTCCGCAAACTCAATCGTCCGACCGGTCATCGGCTAGCGCTCATCCGCAACCTGATGACCGACCTGATTCGTCACGAACGTCTGCAGACCACCGAGCCCAAGGCGGCTGAGCTGCGACGCGAGGTCGAAAAGCTGATCACCACCGCGCGCGCCGACGACCTGCATGCTCGGCGGCTGGTGGCCGCGAAGCTGTACGACGTAGACGTAGCCAAGAAGCTGTTCGCGGACATCGTGCCGCGCTACAAGGATCGTCCGGGTGGTTTCACCCGCACCTTCAAGCTCATCCCCAGGCGCGGTGATGGTGCGCCCATGGCCCAGATCGAACTGGTTCCCTGAAGCTCTTCTCCAACCTGTCCCGTGCCTGAGCGCCGATTGCGGCTCACGCTGGGCTATCGCGGAACGCGGTACGCCGGCTGGGCCGCGCAAAGCCCATCCCGCACCCGGGGCCGCCCCACCGTGCAGGCCACCCTCGAGACCGCGCTCTACACTGCCCTCGGCCACCCCGTGAGCGTCACGGTCGCTGGCCGCACTGACGCTGGGGTGCATGCAGATGCTCAGGTTGTGTCGTTCGACACCTCATCGAGCATGACGGCCGCTGGTCTGCGGCGCGTCCTGGAGCGCTGGATCCCCGACGATCTATGGATCGTCGACGTAGCCGATACGCCTTCGACGTTCGACGCCCGGCGGTCTGTCCTCCGGCGCTGGTACCGCTACGCCATCTGGCGCGGCGCTGGCGCGCCTACGGGCTGGCAGGGACGCTGCCTCGCCCTCGACCACGGGTCGCTCGACCTGGCCTCAATGCGCCGAGGCGCCGCCGCCTTGCTCGGGCGCCACGACTTCGCTTCGCTGGCTACCAAGCCACCCCCCGGACAATCAACTGAACGCACGGTTTTCGTCGCGGACTGGCTACAGCTCAGCAGGTCGCTGCTGATCTTCGAAGTGTGCGCCGATGCATTCTTGAAGCAGATGGTGCGAACGATCGTCGGCAGTCTGCTCTGGGTCGGCGCTGGGCGCTGGACGGTCGAGCGCTTCACCACCGCGATTGCCAGCGGCGATCGGCGTGCAGCGGGGCCGAATGCGCCGGCTGTCGGCCTGAGCTTGCACCGAATCGAATACTGACCCACCATTCACACCACGAGGAGCACATGCCAAGCAACACCCAGAAGACTTATAGCCCCAAAGCCAGCGAGGTGACCCACGCCTGGCGCCTCGTCGACGCCGAGGGCCAGACGCTGGGTCGCCTGGCGACGCAGATTGCGGGCTTCCTGCGCGGCAAGCACTTGCCCACGTTCTCGGAACACATGGATCTTGGTGATTTCGTGGTGGTCGTCAACGCCAGCGCCATCCGCGTGAGCGGCAACAAGGCGCAGCAACGCATGTACTACCGACACTCGACCTACCCCGGCGGCTTGAAGTCGGTGGCCCTGGGAGACCTCATGGCTCGACAACCCGAGCGGGTGATCAAGAACACCGTCAGGGGCATGCTGCCGCGCAACACACTGGGTCGGAACATGCTCCGCAAACTCAAGGTGTACGGGGGGCCCGTGCACCCGCACGCGGCGCAGTTCCGCGCGGCTGAGAAGCAACACGGCCGCGTGCATCAGCAGGAGCAGAGCGTATGAGAGATCGCTCGCCGACACCGCCCGCCGGCAGCCCGCGGGTTAGCCTGACCAGCTTCACGGCGGTCGGTCGCCGCAAGCGGAGCACCGCTCGCGTCTTGCTGCAGCCTGGCAGTGGCAACATCATCGTAAACGGCATCCCGCTGGAACAGCGCTTCCCGCGGCCTTCCCATCAAACGGCGATCACGCTTCCGCTACGACTCACGAATCGTCTCACAAGCTTCAACGTATTGGCCAAAGTCCTCGGCGGCGGAGTAAGCGGCCAAGCCGGCGCGATTATTCACGCTACTGCGCGAGCCCTATTAAAAGCCGACGAAGCAAACAAACAAGTGTTGCGAGAAGCCGGACTTCTGACACGCGATCCACGCGAAAAAGAGCGCAAAAAGTATGGCTTGAAACGAGCAAGGAAGCGGCCCCAGTATACCAAACGCCTCTCTATTGTGCGAGAAATACCATCAGTTGAATCTAACATGTGGCCAAAGCTGTCAGCATGTCGCGGCGCCTGCGAGGATGACGCAGGTATGGACCGATTCTGGTGAACAGGCGGCGTAACGACTCCTTGCGATGAACGCCGAGACCCCACAGATCTTGGTTGCTTCGTACGCCTTCGAGATTGGTGTAGCCCGCCTTGACCCGCAGACGCGCGGGCGGGCACTCGATTCCTCGTTGACACAGCCCTTTACCTAGCTGAGTCAGCAGAACAGAGTCATACGACCGCACTTCGAGGCAGGCCAGTGGCTTCGGCTGGTTGTGTACGTAGTAGGCCCGGAAATAGCCCTCCGCGTCGATGTACCCAGCCAGGCACGCGAAGAACATGTCGTCACTGCCACTCCGGCACCGCATCCTGCTTGGGCAGCAGGAACGCGAACGTCTCATTGAGCGCAACGGACATCCCAATCGATTGCCGCTTTCGCCGCGCGAGCGTTGCCTCGTCGGTAAGACGATTGCGCACTGCCGTCGCACTCCAGCCAAGTCGCCGCGCGATTTTCTCAGTCGAGAATCCCTCCTTGCAATGCAGGCGAAGGAGCTCGCCTTCAGGGATGTCCCTGCTGTCCCGCCCGCCTCTCCCCACACACAAGTATCGAACATACGTTCTCACACTATCTGACTTATACTCTGCCCATTCGCGCGCCAGAGCGCACGTCACCCTTGGAGCTTTGCCCGTTGTTGAAAATCAGGTTGCGCCGCACCGGCGCCAAGAAGCAGCCCGCTTATCGCCTGGTCGTGGCCGAGGTGACCTCGCCACGCGATGGCACGTTCCTCGAGATTTTGGGCCACTACAATCCCCTGACCGTGCCCACCACCTTCGAGTTCAAAGAGGATCGCGTGCGCGAGTGGTTGAAGCGCGGCGCCCAGCCAACCGATCGTGTCGCGCGCCTGCTGTCTGCGCGCGGGATCGTGCCAGCCCCGGCCTACGTTGCGACGCCCACGCCCACTCCCGCGCCGGTATCCGCCGCGTAGAGCGCCATGGCCGAACTAGAGCCGCAGACTCCAGCCAGCGCCGCTGAGGCGGAAGTCGAAGACGACGAGGACGACTTCGAGGATCTCGAGCCCGATCTGAAGGGCCTGGTCGAGTATGTCGCCAGGGCGCTCGTCGATAAGCCAGAAGCGGTCAAGGTCGACGAGGTCCCGGATGGCAACACCACGGTCTACGAGCTGGAAGTCGACGAAGAGGATATCGGCAAGGTCATCGGCCGCCAGGGACGCGTCGTCCGCGGACTCCGAGCCCTCGTCAAAGCCGCCGCCACCCGCAAAGGTACCCGCGTCGACCTCGACGTCGTCTAACGCCGCGCCAGACTTCCTCATCGTCGCCCAGGTGCTGGGCGCGCACGGCATCCGTGGCGAGCTCAAGTGCCGCATCGTCACGGATTTCCCGTCTCGGCGCTTTCGGCGCGGCCACACCGTCGTGATCGACGCCGAGCCGCACACCATTCAAACGGCGCGTGTCCAGGGCATGATCGTCCTGCTGAAACTGGAAGACGTCGCGGATCGGGACGCGGCCGCAAGCCTGCGCGGGAAAGACATCCAGATCCGAGCCGGGGATGCCGTGGCCCTGCCGAAGGGTCAGTATTTCTGGCACCAGGTGATCGGCTTGCAGGTCGAGGATGCCACCACCGGCGAGCCGCTGGGCAAGGTCACCGACATCCTGGAAACCGGGGCCAACGACGTGTACGTCGTCCACGGCGGCCGCGGCGAGATCCTGGTGCCAGCGATCAAGGACGTGATCAAGCGGATCGACCCGGCCGCCGGCGTGATGCTCATCCAGCCCTTGCCGGGCCTGCTGCCCGGATAGCTGGCCCCAGGAACAACCGTGCCGCGTCAGCGCCTGTACCGCACCCCGGCGGTCATTCTCAAGCGCATGGACCTCGGCGAAGCCGACCGCATCGTGACCTTCTATTCGAGAGACGTGGGCAAGATTCGGGCGGTCGCCAGAGGCGTGCGGCGGACGACGAGCCGCTCAGCGGGCCACCTCGAGCCGTTCACGTTGAGCGACGTGATGTTTGCTGTGGGGCGCGAGCTGGACGTGATCTCACAGGCCGACACGCTGGAAGCCTTTAGAACCATCCGCGAGGACCTCGTGCTGACCACCCACGCCTACTATCTGGCCGAGATGGTCGATCTGCTGACCGAAGACCGTCTGGAGAATCGAGCCGTCTTCGAAGTACTCGTCGACGGTCTGCGCGATCTCGAAGGCGCCGTCAGCACGTCGACTCCGGACGACCTTGAGGGCGGCGAGGCACGGCTGGTGCTGATCGTGTTCCACCTGCGGCTGCTCGAGGCGCTCGGCTACCGGCCCGAGCTGCGCGAGTGCGTGACCTGCCGCGTGGTCATCGAGCCCGACCGCAACCAGTTCTCGGCGCTGATGGGCGGGGTGCTGTGCCCCGGCTGCGGGCCAGGCGAATCGAGCGCGCGCAGCGTCGGCACCTCGGTCCTGAAGCTGCTGCGCTTCGTCCAGCACAATGACGGGCGCCGGTCGGTCGTCGTGCCCACGCTGGTAGCTCGCGAGGCTGAAGTGCTGCTGAGGGCGTACGCCGAGCACATCGTCGAACGGCGTCTGCGCAGCCCGGCACTAATCGCCCGGGTGCAGCAAGCAGGCCCTATAAACTCCGATCCGCGTGTTTGACGACCAGCTGGCTCCCGCGACGACGACCACGTCGCCGAGCGAGCCCCACCGGGCGCTGTACCTGCGCTGGCGACCCAGGCGGTTCGAAGACGTGGTCGGTCAGGAGCACGTCACGCGCACGCTGCGCAACGCGGTCAAGCTCGGCCGCCCGTCGCACGCGTACCTGTTCACCGGACCGCGCGGGACCGGCAAGACCAGCGTCGCGCGCATCCTATACCGCGCCGCGAATTGCGAAAACCTGCAGGACGGCGATCCGTGCAACCAGTGCTTCCTGTGCAAAGCTGCCCTGGAGGGCCGCGCGCTCGATCTGATTGAGATCGACGCGGCATCCAACCGCGGCATCGACGACATGCGCGACCTGCGGGAGAAGGTCGCCTATCGGCCAGGCGTAGGGCAGTACAAGGTGTACATCCTCGACGAGGCGCATGAGGTGACCCCGCAGGCATGGGACGCCTTCCTCAAGACACTCGAAGAGCCGCCACCCCACGCGATCTTTGTCCTGGCCACGACCGACGCCCACAAGATTCCGCCAACGATCGTCTCGCGCTGTCAGCGGTTCGACTTTCGGCGCATTCCGTTTCAGCTCATTCGCGAACAACTCCAGCGTGTCGCCGCCTCCGAGGGCATGCAGATTGAGCCAGCAGTGCTCGAGCGCCTGGCGCTGGTAGCCCGCGGCGGTCTGCGCGATGCCGTGAGCCTGCTGGATCAACTCGAGTCGTTCGCCGGCGGGCGGGTTGATATGGCCGTAGCCCGTGCCGCGCTGAGCTTGCCGTCGATCGAAGCCGTGCGGGGGGTGCTCGACGGCATGACCCGGCGTGATCCGAGCTCCGTCATGGCGTACGTCTCGGATGCATCGGACAGCGGCGCCGACCTGCGCATATTTGCCGAAGAGCTCGTGGTGAGTTTGCGGGCGCTACTGCTGTTGCGTGTTGGCACCGACGCGCGCCTGACTGACGAACTGCCCGAGGACGAAGTCGGGTGGCTCAAAGAGCGCGCCCCGGCTTGGTCGCCTCTGACGCTGATGCGGCTGGTCCAGAGCCTGTCCGAGGCGCTGGCTCGGACCAGAGACGCGCAGCAGTTTCAGGTGCAGACCGAGGTGGCGCTGCTGACGGCGTGCGACGTGGAGGGGCTTCCTCAGGCCGCGCCCCGCGTACCGAGCGTATCGGACGCCAGTGCATCCCTACCGCCCGCGCCAGCTCCCGCCCCAACGGTTCGGTCCGAGCCAGTGCCGGCCCCACCGGCGGCAGCGCCCGACCCAGTCGCCGAGGTTCCGGCGGCGGTTTCCGCGGGTAGCCTGAAGAGCCGCTGGCCCGACGTGATCGATCAGGTCAAAAATCGCAACCCCATCCTCGCCTCCCTGCTTGGCAGTGCTCAGCCGGTCGGCCTGCAGGACGGCGTCCTGGTGGTAGCCTTCGGCACCGAGTTCAATCGCAAAAGCGCCGACTCGAAAACGCACCGACTGCTGATCGAAAGCGCGTTCGAACGCGTCTACGGTTCGGCCTATCGTCTGCGCTGCACGGTCAAGACTGAGGTCGACGGCAACACCAACCTGCTCGACGATCCGGTGATCAACTACGCCGCCCGCACCTTCGGCGGCCAGCCAAGACGCGTCGTGGCCGAAGAGGTCTGACCGAACGTCGCGTGTCTGTATGATTCCAGTTCGTTCAGCCGCCGCCTGGAGGCTCCCTAGCCCATGATGAACAACGAAATGATGCGTCAGCTGCAAGCGCGCATGGCCAAGCTTCAAGAGGAGCTTGCCAGCCAGACCGTGGAAGCCTCGGCTGGCGGCGGCGCGGTCAGCGTCACGATCTCTGAAATCGGCATGGGCCCGGCCCAGGCGAGGGTGCAGCGGGTGAAGATCGCCCCCGAAGCGGTCGATCCGGAAGACATCGAGACGCTCGAGGACCTGGTTGTCGCGGCCGTCAACGAAGCGCTCAGCAAGGCGCAGAAGATCGCCGCCGAGAAAGTGGCGCCGCTCACTGGTGGCATGAAGCTGCCGGGCATGCCCTGATCTGGGGCAACTGTGCACATCGAGCCGATCGCTCGCGCTGTCGAAGCGTTCGCAACGCTGCCGGGGATCGGGCCCAAGACCGCTCAGCGGCTGACCTTTCATTTGCTGCGCCAACCGCCTGAGACCGTGCGCAGCCTGGCTCAGGCACTCCAGCACATGCAGGAGGCCGTGCATTTTTGCTCTGTGTGCGGCAACGTCACCGACGTCGAGCCATGCAGCATCTGTCGGTCCGATCAGCGCGATCGCACGACGATCTGTGTCGTCGAAGACCCGCTGGCGGTGATCACCCTCGAACGCACGCGCATTTACAAGGGCCTGTATCACGTACTGCACGGCGCGCTCGACCCACTTCACGGCATCACCGTTGAGGACCTCAAGATTGAAGAGCTGGTCAGACGGGTGCAGGGCAGTGGCGCAGCTGGCGACGTGCCGATCCAGGAAGTCATCCTGGCCACCAATCCCAACGTCGAGGGTGATACCACCGCTGGCTACCTGGAACGCCGTCTAGCGCCGCTTGGCGCGCGCATCACCCGGCTCGCGCGGGGTCTGCCTGTTGGGGGCGATCTGGAGTATGCCGACGAGGTGACCCTGGCCCGCGCCATCGAAGGCCGCCGCGCCGCTTCGTGAAGAGCGCGGGTACTGTTCGTACGTTGCCGTATACTCTTGCAGAAGTTCGCAGCGCGAAGGTTGGCACTTTTCATTGGACGGTATTGAAGAGGCGGCGAGACGCCCCGAGGAGCAGGCACGACCAACATCCCGGAGACTGGACGTAGAGTCGGGTCCTGATCCGAGCAACGCAGCTCAGGATATGGGCGCGTTACTCGAACAATATGAAGAATCGCAGCACACCCAGCTGCGTCGTGGTGAGCTCGTAGACGGCACTGTTGTGCTCGTCGATCGAGACGAGATTCTGGTCGATATCGGCGGAAAAATGGAAGCCGTTATCGCCACGGGTGAGATCCACGACGAGCAGGGCGAGATGGCGCTGCAACGGGGCGATCACGTCTCCGCGGTGGTTATCGTCCCCGAGAACTCCGATGGCCGGCCGGTCATCTCGATCAATCGCGCACGGACAGAAATCGGCTGGCGGGATCTCCAGACCAAGAAGGACGCCGAAGAGGTCGTCACCGGCGAGGTGGTCGACTACAACAAGGGCGGCCTGATCGTGTCGGTGGATGGCGTGCGCGGGTTCGTGCCGCTGAGCCAGATCGTCGAGCTGCGCCGGGGTGGCAGCGAGGAAGAGGTCGAGGAGAAGCTGCGCTCGATGCGCGGTGAAACGCTGTATCTCAAGGTCATCGAGATGAATCGGCGCCGCAACCGGCTGATCCTGTCAGAGCGGGCGGCGGCGCAGGAGCGGCGCTCTCAGCAGAAGGACCGGCTGCTGTCCGAGCTGCAGGCAGGCGAGATCCGCCACGGCCGAGTGTCGAGCCTGACCGATTTCGGCGCCTTCGTCGACCTCGGCGGTGCCGACGGGCTCATCCATCTGTCTGAGCTGTCGTGGGGCCAGGTCCAGCATCCGAGCCAGGTACTCCGGGTCGGCCAGGAGATCGACGTGCGCGTGGTCGGGGTCGATCGGGAGAACAAGAAGATTGCGCTCAGTCTCAAGCAGGTCGAGGAAAATCCCTGGACTCGCATCGAGGCCAAGTACCACGTCGGCGACACCGTGCCGGCCAAAATCACAAAGTTGGCGCAGTTCGGCGCGTTTGCCGAGCTCGAGCCAGGCGTCGAAGGCCTGGTGCACATCTCGGAGCTGAGTGACGAGCGCATCACCCATCCCAAGCAAGTTGTGCGTGAAGGAGAAGACGTCCAGCTTCGGATCATCAAGATCGATCCACAGCGGCATCGACTCGGGCTCAGCCTCCGCCAGGCAGAAGAGGCCGGCGATTTCGCGCTGGATGGTGGATTCGAGGTCTACCAGGGCGGCTCTTCCTACGCGCTTGGTGGCGGCTCAAGCTCGACGCGAGACGGCGAACTGGCCGACGACGACGCCGGACTGAGCCCTGGCCTGGATGTGTCCGAGCGTGCCAAGCAGCTCGATTCCAGCCTCGTCGGCTCCATCGAGCTGGCCAACGGCGGCCAGCTCGAGGCCCACATCGGCCACGTGGAAGATCCCGGCGAGCAGCCCGTCCACGTCCTACCGGCCGATCAGGCCGAGCCCGAGACATCCGAGCCAGCCACTAACGGGACGGCTCGCGTACCCGAGCGCTAGAGGGGCAGCGCGGCTTAGCTCCGAATTGCGGCGGCTATACTCGTAATCGCTCAGCCGATCGAGCCGTAGTTGCTATCGTCTGGTAGGCAGCGTGTTGTTGCCGGTTCCGTTAAGAACGGGGTGAAATCTCACATGGCTGATCGCTTCGATAAATTCACCGAGCGGGCGCGGAAGGTCCTGCAACTTGCACAGGAAGAGGCGCAGCGCTTTAACCACAACTACATCGGCACTGAGCATCTCCTGCTTGGCCTGGTTCGCGAAGGCGAAGGGGTTGCTGCCAAAGTGCTGGGAAACCTGGGCGTCGAGCTCAACAAAGTCCGCAGCGCCGTCGAGTTCATCATCGGCCGGGGTGACCGCACCGTGGCCGGCGACATTGGCCTGACGCCGCGCGCCAAGAAGGTCATTGAGCTGTCGGTTGACGAGGCCCGCCGGCTGAATCACCACTACATCGGCACGGAGCACCTGCTGCTCGGTCTGGTCCGCGAGGGCGAAGGCATCGCCGCGGGCGTGCTCGAGTCGTTGGGCGTGAGCCTGGACAAGGTTCGCTCGCAGGTCATCTACGTGTTGAACCAGTCCGCGGCCTACTCGCAAGAGGGTCAGGGCACGGCCCACGGTAAGTCCAGCAAGACGCCGGTCATCGACCAGCTGGGCATGGATCTCACCGCTGCCGCCCGCGCTGGCAAGCTGGACCCGGTCATCGGGCGCTCCAAAGAGATCGAGCGGGTCGTGCAGATCCTGTCTCGACGCACCAAGAACAACCCGGCGCTTATCGGCGAGCCTGGTGTGGGCAAGACCGCGATCGTCGAGGGGCTGGCTCAACGCATTGCCTCCGGCGACGTGCCAGAAACGCTGATGGGCAAGCGCCTGCTGACGCTGGACATCGGCTCACTGGTCGCAGGCACGAAGTACCGCGGCGAGTTCGAAGAGCGGCTGAAGAAGATCATCGAAGAAGTGAAAAACAGCGGCAACTGCGTGCTGTTCATCGACGAGCTGCATACGCTCGTCGGCGCGGGCGCTGCCGAAGGCGCGGTCGACGCAGCCAACATCCTCAAGCCGTCACTGGCTCGGGGTGAGCTGCAGACCATCGGTGCCACGACGCTCGACGAGTTCCGAAAATACATCGAGCGCGACGCCGCCCTCGAGCGCCGCTTTCAGCCCGTGCTGGTCGAGGAGCCTTCGATCGAAGACACGATCGAGATCCTCAAGGGCATTAAAGAACGCTACGAGCAGCACCACCGGCTCGAGATCTCAGACGAGGCCATCAAGGCGGCCGCCGAGCTCGGCTCGCGCTACGTGCCTGATCGCTTCATGCCTGACAAGGCGATCGACCTGGTAGACGAGGCCGCGAGCCGCGTACGTATGCAGCGCGCCTCCGCCCCGCCTTCTCTCAAGGAAGTCATGCGGTCGCTCGAGAGCGTGCAGAACGAAAAGGAATCGGCCATCGCCGCCCAGCAATACGAGCTCGCGGCTGAGTATCGCGACCGCGAGGCGCAGCTGCGCAGCAAGCTCGAAGGCCTCGAGCAAGGCTGGCAAGCCGAGCAAGGCAAAGACAAGCCGGTCGTGACTGCCGAGGACATCGCTCAGGTTGTGGCGATGTGGACTGGCATCCCGGTCATGCAGATCGCCGAAGAAGAATCGAGCCGCCTGCTCAAGATGGAAGACGCGCTCCGCGAGCGGGTCAAGGGCCAGGACGAGGCGATTCTGACGGTCGCCAAAGCCGTACGGCGGGCTCGCGCCGGCCTGGGCGACCCGCGCCGGCCGAACGGCGCCTTCATCTTCCTGGGCCCCACCGGTGTCGGCAAGACCGAGCTGGTACGCGCCCTGGCTGAGTTCATGTTCGGCACCGAAGAGACCATGGTCAAAATCGACATGTCGGAGTTCATGGAGCGTCACTCCGTGGCCCGGCTCGTCGGCGCGCCTCCAGGCTACATCGGGTACGAAGAGGGCGGGCAGCTCACCGAGGCCGTGCGCCGCAAGCCGTACTCGGTCGTGCTGTTGGACGAGATCGAAAAGGCCCACCCAGAGGTCTTCAACATCTTGCTCCAGATCATGGACGACGGTCGGTTGACGGACGCCAAGGGCCGCAAGGTCGACTTCCGCAACACGATCATCATCATGACCTCGAACGCTGGTGCGGAGCTGATCCGGCGTGAGACTGGCCTCGGCTTCCACAAGTCGGAAAGCCAGCAGTCGGCTCAGGAGCAGTACGACCGTATGAAGGACAAAGTCCTTCAGGAAATGCGGAAGCTGTTCCGGCCTGAGTTCCTCAACCGCATCGATGCCACGGTCGTCTTCCGCGCGCTCGGCCGCGATCAAATCCGCGCTATCGTGGATTTGATGCTCAGCCGAACCCAGAAGCAGCTCACCGAGCAGCGACTGGTGATGGAAGCCACCGACGCGGCCAAGGATCTGCTCATGGAGAAGGGCTTCGACTCGGTCTTTGGAGCGCGGCCCATGCGGCGCGCGATCCAGAACCTGATCGAGGATCCGCTCGCCGAAGGGCTGCTCCACGGTCGCTTCCAGCCCGGCGACACCGTCCTGGTAGACCGCGGCGGCGACGACCTGACGCTCGAAACCAAACAAACCGCCCCCGAGCCCGAACCCGAGAAAGTCCCGGTCGAAACCTCGGCCTGAACAATAAAAAATCGAGCGCGTGGGTCGTCCGGGTAGGGAAGCCTGCAAGTACGAAGTACGGGTCGGGGAGTCTGCGGCCCGGCTCTTTACGAAGTCCGGGTCGGGGGAGCCTGCGGCCCCCCGCCGCCAGTCGCTGCTCCGCTTCGCTGCGCGGTCCTTCCCGCGGCGACCCCCCGCTTAAGCTCCTTGTCGAAGTGCACGTGAGCCGAGCAGGACGGTCGGTGTGGGTGAACCTGCGGCTGTACCGCACCGCTAGAGCACCAGCGCGCAACGCCCTTCGGTGTCCCGGACCGCCAGAGCACGAGCCCAGACCTTTCGGTGTCTCGAACCGCCAGACCACGCACGTTAAGCGGGGGGTCGCCGCGGGAAGGAGCGCGCAGCGAAGCGGAGCAGCGACTGGCGGCGGGGGGCCGCAGGCTCCCCCGACCCGGACT